>Ga0315281_10002834_pt1 | contig 25623 bp, 20 predicted proteins | sample YL17G07_0_MG_FD_204540 | JGI IMG/M metagenome (GOLD analysis project Ga0315281, IMG submission 204540) | Sediment microbial communities from Yellowstone Lake, YNP, Wyoming, USA - YL17G07_0 | ecosystem: Environmental > Aquatic > Freshwater > Lake > Sediment | place: USA: Wyoming | collected... | reverse complement strand
AGTTGAAACAGCGCGCCCCCGGTGAGCGCCGCGACGGCGAGATAAGTGAGCCAACGCGCCAGCACTTCGCCGAGGGATAACTTAATTTGGCGGGAGGTTTGATCGGCGGCAGCGAGCGCGGCGGCGTCCACATTGCCGACCGCAAACGGAAATGCGCCCGAGGTGACGTGACCATCCACGGCGGAGAGCGCCTTCCACGCGACGGTGTACACCCCATCGGAGAGCGCGCGCACCGTGACGACGAGGCGCGTCGGGTCGGTGGAGTCAAGCAATGAATCGCCGTTGTCCACTTGCACGCCGTTGGTATCGAGCACGCGAATACTGCTGAAAGACGGCTCCAGCGCCTCGGTGAAGAAGATTTCCACTTTAGCGGGGGAAACGTCGAGCGTGGCATTAGGTTCGGGCGAGGAGCGCACGGGCAAAGCGTGGGCGTGGGGACTGGCACCAACCGGCACGGCGCAGATCAAAAGCGCGACGAGAGTCAGGAGGCTGAGACGGAGTTTCATGGGGAGTGGCCTCACCCCCGGCCCCCTCTCCTGAACACTGAACTGCGCGTTTAGGAGAGGGGGCCGGGGGTGAGGTTCTCAAGTAGTCTATTTCTTCTTCAGCACGGCCCACGCGCCCAGTCCCAGGCCGAGCGCGCCCAAAACTACGCCGACTATGGCGAGGCTTTGGGCCGCGCGGGCCTGTGCTTGCGCGGCGGTCAACTGGTCGGACAATTCTCTCACAGACGGCAGGGCCTCCGGGAAAGCGAATTGACCAGCCGTGACCACTTCTTCCGGCTCAACTTTAACGTCAATGGCTTCGTCTTTGATTGTGCCCGTCAAGTGAAAAGTATATTGGCCTGCGCGGGTCGGGATGAAGCGAGCGGTATAAGCGCCTGCTTTTTCTTCAGCGGGTACCAAGTCGTAGGCTTGACTCTGGCCGCCATACTCGACGGTGAACTTGAGCGTGGTTGCGACCTCAGCCACGCCCTCTTCTGGATTGTCGGAAGGGGCGATGAACAACTCCAGGCTGTTGGGCTGACCGACGATGACTGGTTCGTTAGTCCAGCCGATTTCACAAGTGTAAGTGCCGCAGGCGACGGCTTCGTGGGCCGAGGCGGTGAGGGGAACAAGCAGAGTAGCGAACAAAGCCAGCGCGCCAAGAACGCGCACGACAAATGGAAAGCGAGACATGGTTCCTCCGGGAACAGGATTGAATGAAAGAGTGGCGAGCGTCAGGCGCAAAGGCGAAGGCGCGGGGGTGGGTCAAGCGCGGGGAGATGAAAGAGTCTGGCTGAGACTGCGCGGGTGAGCAAAAGCCAACCAAGGGTAATGGCGGACAAGGCCCAGACGAGGCCGAGCGCCAACGGCGGCAAATCGCCCGAGGAAAAAACAGGGGAAGGAACACCGGGCGCAAACGACGGCGACGATGACGCTAAGGTGGCGGGCGTTTCGTCATCGCTATGGATAAAGACCGCGAGCGTAGGCGATTCGTGCCCGTCCACATTGCTCCAGCCAATGTGCAAATGCCGCCCGCCGAGCAACGGCCAGCACACCGATTGGCCGGGCGGAGCAATGACGAGCAACGCCAGCAGTACCCAGACGGTGAACCTGAAAAAAAACGGGGCCTTCACGGCTTCAACTCTGTTTCACCGTATGCCACAGCCACGCCCCGCCGAAGCCCGCGGTAGCGACTAACACAATCGCCGCGCCTGAAGCGATGGCGACGTAATACGAGAGATACAATCCGATCACGCCCGCCCCCGCGCCGATGAAGGCGGCGAGGCTGATCATGTGCCCGAGGCGTTTAGTGAGCAAGTGCGCGGCGGCGGCAGGCGTGATGAGCATTGCCGTCATCAGCCCCGCGCCGATGGTCTGTAATGAAACGACGACGGTGACGGCAACGAGCACGAGCAAGAGATAGCGGAGCGGCTCGACCGGCAAGCGCAGACTTGCGGCGTGCACCGGGTCGAAAGAAATTACCACGAATTCTTTATACAAGGCGGCGATGACTAAAAGAATCGCCCCGCCAAACAGAGCAATCAGCAGTAAGTCGTTGTTGGTGATGGCGAGGATATTCCCGAAGAGGATGTGCGCGAGATCGGCGGTGTAACTGCGCGCCGTGCTGATGAGCGCGACCCCGAGCGCGAACATCCCCGCGAACACGACCCCAATCGCCGTATCCTCACGGAGCCGCCCGCCGCGCGTGACCGCGCCAATGCCCAACGCCGTGAGAATCGCCGCGCCGAGCGCGCCCCAGAACAGCGGCCCGCTCGCGCCACCGACGAGATAAGCCACGCCCACACCCGGCAAAATGGCGTGGGCTAGCGCGTCGCCGAAGAAAGCCATGCCGCGCAAGACGACAAACGACCCGACCACCGCGCAGACGAGGCCAACCATTACCACGGCGGCGAGGCCGCGCACCATGAAAGTGTATTGGAGAGGCGCGAGGAGAAAGGTGAGCATGGCGAATGGCAGATGGCGAATAGTAGTTTGCAGATGGTTTATCGTAATAGAGTGAGCAATACCCTATAGGCTATCAGCCACTTGCCACTCAAGGACAACAATCATCCGCCGACACCGTCACGGCTTCCCCGTCACGCCAGAAAGTGAGGCGGCCCCCGTAAGCGGCGGCGAGGCGTTCGGGAGTCAGCACCGAATCCGCCGGGCCGTCGGCGATGACGCGTCGGTTGAGCAGGATGAGCCGGTCGAAGCGCGTCGTCGCCATTTGCAAGTCGTGCGTGGAAATCAGCACGGTCACGTTTTGCGTCTGCAAGTGGTCGAGGATGTCGAAAATGGAGGCTTGCGCTTCCACGTCCACGCCGCTAAACGGCTCGTCGAGCAACAACACGTCGGCTTGTTGCGCGAGGGCGCGCGCGATGAAGACTCGTTGCTGTTGACCGCCGGATAAATCGCTGATGGGCCGCGCGGCGAGTGCTTCCAACCCGACTTGCTCCAGAGCGCTGTGCGCGGCCTTACGGTCAGCCGCGCCCGGCCACCTCAGCCACCCCAGCTCTTTCACGCGCCCCATCAACACCACGTCCATCACCGAAACTGGAAAATTCCAGTTGACGGCCTCGCGTTGCGGCACGTAACCAATCGAGGGGCAATCGCCTGCGTGATGTGAATGGCCGTGCACCAGCACGTCGCCGGTGGCGTGCGGCAGGAGGCCCACAATCACCTGGAATAGCGTGGACTTGCCCGCGCCATTTGGCCCCACAATGGCCGCGCGTTCGCCGCATTCCACCACGAACGAAACCTGCTCCAAAACCGGGCGGCTCTTGCCGTACTCGGCGGAGAGGTTTACCAGCGCGAGCGCGGCGCAATCCGGAGCGGGACGAGAGGGAAGTGAGAGTGTAGGCGTTTGCAAAAGAGTCATAGCGGTCAAATGGTTTTCGTCTCACGGCTTGAGTGCCGTGACAATCGCGCTGACATTGGCGCGCATCATCTTGAGATACGTGTCGCCGTCCGAACCTGCCGGGCCGAGCGCGTCGGTGTAGAGCGTCGCGATGACTTTGACTCCGGCTTCGGCGGCGACTTGATTCAGCAATACATTGGACGAGACGTTTTCCGCGAACACCGCCGGGACGCCGGTGGCCTTGACGGCTTCGACGAGCGCGGCTAACTGTTGCGCCGAGGGGGAGGCGCCCTCGGTGGAGGTCGGCAGGACCGAGCCTAGCACCTGGAACCCGTAGCGCTCGGCGAAATAGCCGAAAGTGTCGTGCGTTGTCACCAATTTGCGGCGTGCTTCGGGCACGGCTTGCACCTCCTCGAAAACCCACGCGTCCAGCGATTGCAATTCGGCGAGGTATTGGTCGGCATTCGCCTGATACTTATCCGCATTGGCCGGGTCGGCTTGCATAAGCGCATCGCGAATGTTGCGCGTCATCACGCTGGCGTTGGCAACGCTGTGCCAGACGTGCGGGTCGGTTTGTCCCGTCTCATCGCCCTCGGTGGCGGTGCGTGGGGTAATGCCAGTAGTGACGACGACGCGCCTCGCCGCCGAACCGGAGGCGGTATACAAATTGTCGAGCCATGTCTCGAACCCCAGGCCGTTTTCTAAAACCACTTTCGCCTCGGCCAAGGCTTTGGCGTTGTCAGGATTCGGCTCATACGTATGGGTATCTTGCCCCGGCCTGACGAGCGTAGTGAGTTCAATGTCCTCCCCGCCCACATTCTGCGCGAGGTCGCCGATGACCGAGAACGTCGCGACGACTTTGAGCTTGCCGTTTGAAGCCGCCGGGAGCAAGGCGGAGGAACAAGCGGCTAAAAGAGTGGCGACGAGCAAAAGGGAAAGGCATTTGCGAAGCACGGTCAGCTTAATGTTCATGGCCTTCGTGGTCGGTATGAGACGATTCTTTTAACACCTGCTCGGTCATCCCGGCCGCGAGTTGCGCTTGATCCAGCGTGAGGCGGTGCCTGGATTTCTTGCGCGTGATTTGCCCCGTGCCGATTTGCCGCTTGGCGCGGCGGCTCCCGCACTTGGGGCACGCGGGCCGCGCGGATTCCATCTCCGCGAAACTGAGTTGCACCTCGAACGCTTTGCCGCATTGGGCGCATTGATAATCGTAACGGGGCATAGGGATTTGGTGATTGAGTGATTGGGCTATTGAGTCATTAAGTCATTGATTACTGCCTACTGCTTTCTGCTTACCGCTTTCTGCAATCCGGGCACAGCCCAAACAACTCTAACCAGTGTTCTTGCACTTTATAGCCCGTGCGCCTTTGCACCGTCTTGAGCAGTTCGACCAGGTCGCACTCCTCAAAGTCGGCCACGGCGTGGCACTTGGCGCAGACGACGTGATGGCTGTGGCCCTCGCCGGCCAGCGCGTAACCGTGACAGCCGTCGGCCTCGTGGACTTTACGCACCACGCCACACTCGGCCAGCACTTCCAGTGTGCGGTAGACGGTGACCAGGCCGGTCTGCCGGTAAAACTTGCGGGCGCGGACGTGGATTTCGGCGGGGTTCAGGCGTTGCCCGGCCTCGGCGATGACGCGCAAAACGGCGCGGCGCGGCTGGGTGAGCTTATAGCCTTTGGCGGCGAGGGCGGCGGCGAGGGCGGCGGTAGTGAGCATAATGAGTCGCACGAATTGGCAATGCGCGCTCCGGGTCGCTAACTGAAAACAATTTTCAATACGCGCGGTCAGGATAATGGAGAGAGAATGAATTGTCAAGGGTGATGATGAGACAAAATCCCTAATCCATTCTCCAGGCGCGGATTGGAGCAGTTGAAACCTCCCCTCGCGCTTTGTGCTAAACTCGCCCCCATGCTCACTTCACCCACCCAACGCTCCCTCGGCCTTATTGACCTCGGCTCGAACTCGGCGCGCCTTATGATCATCCGCTACACGCCGCGCGCGCTGTTCCAGATCACGCACGAGTTCAGCCGCCGCGTGCGCCTGAGCGAAGGCACGAGCGCCGACTCGCAATTGCGCTTACAACCGGACGCCATGGATCGCACGATAAAAACTCTGGCGACCTTTCGCGCGTTTTGCGAGGCGCAAGGCGTGAAGCGCGTCATCGCCGTGGCGACCGCCGCCGCGCGGGATGCCGGAAACCGCGCGGAGTTCCTCGCCCAGGTGAAAGCGGCGACCGGGCTGAAGTTGCGCGTCATCAGCGGGGAGGAAGAAGCCTATTTGAGTTCGTTGGGCGTGAGCAATACGCTCGGTCTGCGCGCAGGCGTGGTGTTCGAGATCGGCGGCGGGAGCGCGCAGGTGAGTCAAATCGTCGCGGGCAAGTTCCAGCAAGGGGTCACGCGACCGCTCGGGGCGGTGCGGCTCACGGAAACATTCCTCAAAAGCGATCCCGTCAAATCCACCGAATTGCGCCGGCTCAGCGAGCACGTCGGCGAAACTTTTGAGTCAATAGACTGGATGCATCTGCGGCGGGGCGAGCAGTTCGCCGGGGTAGGCGGGACGGTGCGGGCGCTGGCGCGGATTGACCGCGAGCGGCGTGGATACCCGCTCGATCTGGTGAATGGCTACGAATTGGACTTGAACCGGCTGGATTTGCTGATTGCCCAACTGGGAGCTTTGCCGGTGCGTGAGCGGGTAAAGCACTTGCCGGGGTTGCAAAGTGATCGCGCCGACATCATCCTCGCGGGGGCCGTCGTGGTAGCCGAGGCGCTTCGCCGCTTAAAGACACAGACTCTGCTGGTGTGCGGACACGGTTTGCGCGAAGGTCTATTCTTTCAAGAGTTCCTCAAGCCCGCCGTCCCCCCCCTGTTCACCAACTTGCGTGAGTTCAGCGTGTTGAACCTGGCGCGGTTGTGTGGGTATGATATGCGGCACGCGGCGCAAGTGACGCGACTGGCGCTCGCGCTGTTTGACGGACTGGCCAAACTGCACCGCCTCGGTTCGCCGGAACGTGAACTGCTGTGGGCCGCCGGGCAATTGCACCACATCGGCGCGGCGGTGAGTTATTCTGACGCGTTCAAACATTCGGCGCACTTGATTTTGAGCAACGGCCTGCACGGGTACGCGCATCGGGAGATTGCCTTGCTGGCTCTGCTGTGTCTTTATCTGCGTGGCGAACAACCGGCGCTGGGAAACTCCCAAGAAGCCGGGACGACGGAACGCGTGAAGAAACTGGGGACCCTGCTACGTTTAGCGGAAGGGTTGGACATTAGCGAAACGCAAGTCGTGAGCCAGATTGAAACGCAAGTGACTCCGAAGCGCGTGAAATTGAAACTCGTCACCCGCGCCGAAGCGAGTTGGGAACTGCAAGCCGCGCGTAGCAACGCGGCGTTGTTTGGGACTGTATTCGGACGCGAATTGGAATTTGAGATTTGAGATTTTAGGTTTGGGACTTGGGACTTGGGACTTGAAGTTTGGAGTTTTTAATGTCTCGTTTCCTCCTCCGTCGGCTCCTCATCATCCCCATCATCCTCGTGGTCGTGAACTTCATCGGCTTCACTTATGCGCACGCGGCGGGGCAATTTCACGCGGCGCAGAATCCATTCGGTTCAAGCGGGGAGAAGCCGCCCGCCATCTGGCCGCTGTACGTGAACTACGTGCAAAATATCGGGCGCGGCAATTTCGGCCAGATGCCGGTGGGGGTAAGTCAAAGTGTCGCGCAAGGCGTGGCGCGGGCGGCGGGCGCGAGTCTGGGCTTGCTGATGTTGGCCTTTGTAGTCAGCACACTGACGGGTCTGGTCATTGGCTTGCGCGCTGTGCGCACCGAGACGGGGAGCGTGGCCGCGTGGCTCATGCCGCTCTCGACCATTGGCCTGGCCACGCCGAGTTTCTACATCGGGACGCTCTTCATCGTCGGCACAATCTACTACGTCTTGCGTAGCGGAGTCGAAGCCAAACCGCCAGTGCCTCTGCAAGGTTTTGGGTGGGACATCCATTTACTCCTGCCGCTGGTGGCGCTCAGCGTGCGGCCCATTGTGCAAATCGCGCAAGTGACGGCCAACCTGCTGGCGGGCGAGAGTGGCCAGCAATATATCGTCGCCGCACGGAGCCGGGGCAATTCGTGGGCGCGGGTGCGTTGGAAACACGCCCTGCGGAACGTCCTCGCGCCCATCATCCTCACCATCGCCGGATCATTGCGGTTGCTAGTGGGTGAATTGATTCTTATCGAGTGGCTATTCGCGTGGCCGGGGCTGGGGCGTCTGCTCGCGCTCGCGCTCATCCCGCCGAATGTGGCGACACCGGGCGGCCTGACCGGACACACGATTTATTTTTTGCATCCCGAACTGGTGGCGGCCTTGCTCACCATGTTCACGCTCATCTTTCTGGTCGTAGATACGCTGGCCTCGACGCTCGTGCGCTGGGCCGACCCGCGTTTGCGCGCAACGGAAACCACCGGCGGCAAGCAATGAGGCGTGAACAGCCATCGGTGAGTGATAAGCTCGCGAAGCGGCCATCCGCCATGTGAAGCGACCATCTGCGATCTGTCATGATTCCCACCTCCGCTAAAGTTTCCATTCGGCGCAACTGGCCGCTCATCGTCGGCGCGGTCATCGTGCTGTTCGTCGCTTACCTCGCGGTCAACGGCCACTGTCTCGCGGCGCAGGATCCGCTCCAAGAAAATTTCATCGTCCAAAATCCGACCACCGGGCATTTTGTGAAACCGCCGCTCCCCGCGTTCACCATTCCCGATTTCCCGCTCGGCTCCGATCAATACGGGCGTGATATTCTGAGTCAACTGCTGTGGGCCGTGCGCCCGACTCTCACCCTCGTCCTTCTCGTCGCCGCTTTGCGGCTCGTCATCGGCACAACCATCGGTCTGGCGTCGGGGTGGTCGGAGAAAACGCTGGGCCGCGTGCTCGACGCGCTCATCTCCGGCGCGCTCGCCGCGCCCGTGTTGTTTGTGGCGCTGTGCCTCATCGCCGCCGTCGGCATCAAATGGGGCGTGGGAGCGTTCATCGTCGGGCTGGTAGCCACCGGTTGGGCCGAGGTGGCTCGCCTAGTGCGCGAGCAAACGCGTGGGGCCAAGACTCAGCCCTACGTCGAGGCCGCGCGCTCCCTCGGCGCGTCCGATGGGGACATCATCCTGCGCCACATCCTCCCGCAGATCATGCCGTTGCTGTGGATGCTCCTCGCTTTTGAAGTGAGCGGCACACTACTTGCGGCGGCAGGCCTCGGCTTCCTCGGCTACTTCAGCAACGCCGTGTGGATTCCACTCGGCGATTTTTCGGGCATCCGCGCCAGCGGCAAACCGGAACTCGGTCAGATGCTCGCCACCGCCTCGCAGAACGCGCAATCGCAACCCTGGGGGATGCTCGCCGCCGGGACGATGATTTTCATCATGGTACTCGGCTTCAATTTGCTCGGTGAAGGCTTGCGCCGCCAACTCGCGCCCCGACGCAAACGTGCGACGCTGGCGAATCAATTAATGGAGACGGTGACGGGCGCGATCGAAGACCGGTGGTTTGACCCGCTCTCGCCGTGGCGCCGCAACCTGACGTACGGCGTGGCCCTCGCGGCCTTGCTGATCTTCATCGTGGGCGGCGGCCTGACGCTCTGGCAAACCGAGTCCGCCAAACTGGCGAACACCACCATCACCGTTCCCGGCGGACACCTGTGGGCCTCGGAGATGCACGACGCGCAAGGGACGTCGTGGGCGGAGGTCACCGGCCCAGCCATAGGCGTCATCGCGTGGACGTTCAGCGACCCCGAGGGCTTTTCCGGCGGCCCGGTGGTCGCGGCGGATGGCACGGTTTACGTCGCCGGAAACGGCGGCCAACTGCACGCCCTCGCGCCCGATGGTTCACCGCGCTGGCAAGCGGAACTCGCCGCTCCGCCGTTTGGTTCTCCGGCGCTCGCGGTGGATGGCGACATCGTAGTGCTCACGCAGGATGGCATAGTGGCGGATTTCACACCGCAGGGCCAACCGCGCTGGGCGATTCAGCCGGAGCAACAAGGCAAGCCCCTCACCAGCCCGATCATTGACGAGAACGGGACGATCTATTACGCCACCGAATTCAGCCTCGTCGCCGTGTCGCTGGATGGCGAGGTGAAGTGGAAAAAGCCGCTCCCAACGTATAGTTATACCTCGCCCATCCCACGTCTGAGCGCGCGCGGCGAATACGTGTTCTTCGAAGACACGGCGGTGAGCGCGCAGACTGGCGGGCTGGTTTTTGAAGAGACCAAAGAGCCGCTCGACAAATACATCGTCGGCACCAACGGCACGACGTTCCTCCGCCAACAAACCGCGCTGTCGAAAGTGAAGGAGACCGAGCAAGGCGAGGAGATTAGCCAGTTCTCTAAATGGGATCCGCGTGCGTTGGGGCTGGGCTTCCGCTTCCCGCGCGACGCGGGTGTAACGCCGGACGGGAGAATTTGGGTCTTGTATGCCAGTGATTTTGAGTTTGCAAAATTAGTGTGGCTCGGCCAAAATGGGGAATTGCTCGCCCCGATTGATTATCCGTATCGGCCCTCGCGCCTGATCGGTCTCGACCAGAACGCCACAGCCTATGTCTGCGGGATGCGTTTCGAGAGTCAGTCGGGCGGCAGGCGGAGCGCGGGCGCGCAATGTCAGGCCCACCGCCCCGGCGCGGGTGAGCCGGTGTGGGAATTGAATCTCGAACAAGGCTCCCCGCCCAACGGCGGCGCCATCGTCCCCGGACGGTTGTACGTGACGACGACGAATGGAATGTTGTATGCTATAGGCGGTGGCAACTGATAGATAGCCGCTACGCGTGTAACGGATAGGCGCATTGGGGCAAGGCTTCTATCCGCTACATCCGTTACCCAATCCGTTGCCAGAAAGGATAAGCATGGCTACCCTCTCCGACGGCACGCCTCTGCGCGGCAAGCTTTTCATTGTGGAAGGCATTGACGGCTCGGGCAAAAGCACTCAACTCGATTTACTTCACAAATGGCTGGTGAGCAAAGGCTACCTCGTCGCCTTCACCGAATGGAACTCCTCGCCGGTCGTGAAGCAGACGACGAAGAAGGGCAAGGATAAAAAACTTCTCTCGCCCGCCTCGTTCTCTCTCATCCACGCCGCCGACCTCGCCGACCGCATCGAACACCAGATTCTCCCCGCCCTGCGCGCAGGCGCGATTGTCCTCGCGGATCGCTACATCTATACCGCCTTCGCGCGCGACGTGGCCCGGGGCGTGGATCGCGAATGGGTGCGGAAAATCTACAACTTCGCGGTGCGCCCCACCGTCGCGTTTTACTTCCGCGTCCCGCTGGACGAATCTCTGCAACGCATCCTGGTGGGCCGACCTGAATTGAAGTATTACGAAGCCGGGTTGGACGTGGGCCTCGCCGAAGACTCGTATGAATCATTCCGGCTGTTCCAGGGCCGCATCCTCGAAGAGTACGAACACCTTGTAGACGAGTTCGGCCTGACGGTGGTGGACGCGACTCAGCCGCTGGTGCAACAACAGGCGCGCGTGCGTAAACTGATTCAAGCGCATCTAAGGGGTTCGCAAAAAGTGGAGCATAGCCCGTGGCGCGAAGTGCTGGCGAAAGAAGGCTTGCACGGACGCTATCTGGACGCGATGGCTCTGCCTGCCGGGGAGGAATAAAAATGACGCGCGTACTCTTTTACGGTTCGCCCCTGCCGGGACTGTCAGAAAAGAAACTGCCCGGCAAACTGATCGTGGTCGAGGGCACCGACGGCGTAGGCCGCTCCACGCAAACCGCGCTTCTGCGCGAGTGGCTGGAAGCCAACGGGTATGCCTCGGTCGAGACCGGCTTCACGCGCTCGGAGCTGGCAGCCTCCGGCATCAAGAAAGCCAAGCGGGGCCACACGATGGGCGACCTGACGATGAATCTGTTTTATGCCACCGATTTCGTGGACCGACTGGAGAAGCAAATCATCCCGGCCCTCCGCGCAGGTTTCGTCGTCCTCACCGACCGCTACATTTACTCGCTCATCGCCCGGGCGCAGGTGCGGAGCGTGGACGCGCAGTGGATCCGCGACGTGCTGGGCTTCGCCCTCATCCCGGACGTCGTCTTCTATCTCAAGATTGACATTGAGCATCTCGTCCCGCGCGTGGTGAATAGCCAGGGCTTTGATTATTGGGAGTCGGGGAGTGACTACCTCAAGGGCGGTGACTTGTACGAAAACTACGTCCACTATCAAGCCGCGCTCCTCAGTCAGTTCGACACCATGGCGCAGGAATATCACTTCCATGTCGTAGACGCCAACAAGAGCGTGCCGGAAGTCTTCGCCGAACTACGCGATTCGATTCAGACGATTGTGGGTGATATGCAAGGCCACAGTTCAACACTGGACGAGAAGCCGAAGAAGAGAAGGAAAGAGAAGAAGGTTGAGATGGGCGAGTAAAACATGAAAATGGGGGCGGCAATTATTTGAGTCCCCACCACGCCCAGGCCGCGATCAACGCCGCTTCCACAATCGCCCCGCCGCCCACGAAGATAAACGCGTCTTCCCAGAACTTCTCCGGGAACAAGCGGATGAGCGAATCCGACCACAGGAACAGCCACGTATCGCCGGTGAAAAAGACTTGATGGAACTGCGTGAAGAAGGTGTTGAAGTTGAGAAGCAGATAGGTGACGAGGGCGACGAGGACGAAGACGGTGAGGCTCGTCCCCGCGAGCAACCCCGCCCGCAGGGCCGCTCTTGCCCGGAAGTAATCCAGCGCCCCGGCGGACGCGAGTCCCAGCACGGCCGCAATCCCCCAGACCCATAGCACGCGCCCGACGAGGATTTGCACGTCCACCATGTGCTTCACTTCGCGGTCATTATAGAAGTAGGTGCAATCGCGGGGCGCGAGATAGTATTGGCAGGATTCAATCGGCGCTTGCGTGTCTGGGAGGGAGAGGCCGTCCTCCACAAATTTCCACGCTTCAATCTGCCCCGCGCCCGGTATACTCAAAATGTAATCAACGGAACGCTTCGACCAGTAGAGCCTTTGCGCCTGGGTGAAGCCATATAAATCGGCCGGGAAGTTGGAGAAACGATATTCAACTTCGGGGAAGGTGTGCGTCATGAGCAGGCGCACGTTGGTAAGCACCAAAGCGAGGGGAATACACAGAGTCAGAACGAGGCGCAGGGCAAAAGCAACTGAGGGGGACATGGGTTTCATGGAGTCTCCAATTGATAAATACTGCCACTCAAAATAAACCGGATGACAATTGAGTTCGTCAACTGCTCCACCGGGGCAATATCGTCGGTAAAGACGATGGCAGAGACGGGTGTGGGTTGAAGATTCTCCAGGGTGCGCAACAAGACGCTTTTGAGGAACAGCGGCGCGGCGGCCGGGAGTTGCGTGAGATTGTCGCGCAAGTTACTGGCTTGGGTCGGCTGGACCGTGGCGAAGACGATGCTATTGAAGGTATCCGGCACGTCCATCACGTAGACGGAGGAGAAGACGCTGTGCAGCGTGCCGACCATCGCTTCGATGAGGCGGCGGTCACTGAAAGTGCGGCCCACGTTGATGACGAGCGCGCCATCCTCGGCGAGATGAGCGCGGGCTTCCTGAAAAAATTCCCGCGTGGTGAGATGCCACGGGATGTAAGGCAAGCGGTAAGCGTCCACGCCGATGACGGAATACTGCGCCTGCGAATGCGCCAAACCCCAGCGCCCATCTTGCACGACTACGTTGAGATTCGGCTCGTTCATATCAAAGTATTGGCGTCCGACTGCCACGATGCCGGGGTCTATCTCGAAGCCGTCAATGGGGAGCGCGCCGTAGACCGCGGTGTATTGCTTGGCAATCGTCCCGGCGGCGAGGCCCACGAGGGCGAGATTTTGGACGTTAGTCATGGGATAGGGTGAAGCATTGAAGTAAGGCGCGGCGAGGAAGTAATCCCAAGTGCCGAAGGTTTCTATCTGCTTCGGGTTATACATAGAGTGAATGCCCTGCCCCTCGTTGAGGAGCAAGTAGCGGGTGTCGCCGCGTTGGACGACCTGGATGAAGTTGTAGGCGGTCTCTTTCTCGTAGAGGAGACCGGCAGTGGGCTTGAGCGGGCCACGCAGCCAGAAGGCCGACGCCAAGGCCAAGACTAGCGGCATCCATAACGTGAGCGCGCCGAGGCGCGGCGATTCGCGCCAGAGACCGGCTAACGCCACGAGCAACAGCAAGCCCGCGAAAACAAGGAAAGTGCGCGCGGTGCCAATCGTCGGGATCAACCACAGCGTCGGCGCGAATGTCCCCACAATCGAGCCGAGGGTTGAAATCGCATACATCTGGCCGGAGGTGCGCCCGGCCTGATTCGAGTCGGTGAGGGCGAGGCGAATGGCGAACGGCGAGACGCAACCGAGGAGCGTGACGGGGACGGAAAAGAGGATGAGGACGGCGAAGAACGAGCCGCCCATCACGGCGGCGTCGAAAGCCTCGACGGCTTTGGCCGCGAACCGCAGGACGGGTTGCGCGACGAGCGGCACGAGGCCCGCCGTGAATGCGGCCCACGCGAGGAGCGCGTAGAGCGTACGCGGTTTGGGCGACCGATCTGCCCACCGCCCGCCGAGGAAATACCCGGCAGTGAGGTAGACGAGCATGAGGCCGATGATGTTGGCCCACACGAGGTTGCTGGTGCCGAAGACGTTGCCGAGCAGGCGCGAGGCGGAAACTTCGACGGCGAGGGAAGTCATGCCCGCAGTGAAGACGGCGAGTTTGAGAAGACGCATAGAGGAAGAGTTAGAGAGGAGGTTGGAGGGTTTTCTTACCCTGCATCGTACCGTCGCGCCATCCACGACCCCACCGTGAGGGCGCTGGCTAGATCGTCGCCGTTCTTCACGCGGTAGGCGGGGATGCCGACGGCCCAGAGGGTATCCACGAGACTCGCGTTTTCTTTCGGGCCGCCGAAGGTGAGCGGGTTGATGACGACGGCGGCGACGCGCAGGCCGCGCCGTTTCAGGGATTGCGCGATCAGCACCCAGCGCGTGTCCCACGACGAGGTGATGAGGATGACCGACGCGCCGCGCGGAATCTGCTCGGACTCGAGGGTGAGCGCCTCGTGAAAGCGCATCCGGCCCGCCGCTTTAAACACCGCCAGGGTCTCCAGCATTTTGGTGAGTTGCCGCTCGCCCCGATCGGGTTGCACAATTTCGCGCGATTGGCCGTAGGCCACCAGCCCCACCGCGCGTTCGCGGCGGATGAAGAACTGCGCGAGCGAGGCGGCAATGGTCACGCCGTACTCTTCGGTGCTGGGCGGGAGCGTGACGACGTGGTCTTGCCACGCCGTCCACAACGCCTCACTGGCGGTGAGCACCGGCGTCGGCACGGCTTGCGAAAATTGCGCGGCCTCGTCGCCGTCCAGACAAATCCAGATGTCGGCTTGCGGGTCGAGCTCGAATTCTTTAGAGATGAGGCGGTCGCGCCGCGCGGTGGAGCGCCAGTGGATGCGGTTGAGCGAATCCCCCGGGGCGTAATCGCGCACCCCGGCGGCGTTGGCGGTGACGTAGTGCGTGCGCCGCCGGAGCGCGTCCCCGCCCGACAACATCCCCAGCGGCAAAGTGAAGTCGCGCAGTTCAATAGTGGCGGGATAGACGACGACGTTGGTCGTTTGCGGGATTTGCCGCGTCACTTGAAATAGCCCAAAGGGATCCCCCGACGTGATGGCGAGCGGCCCCAGCCGGAAGCGCCCTCGCTGGCGGCAGATGGTGCGGACAATCCACGGGCGCTCGACGCCCGGCGCCAGCGACATGACGACGAGGCTGGCTTCGTGGCCGGGCAGGTTCGAGAAGTCGCGCACTTCGAGCCAGAGCTTGGGCGTGCGGCTGGTGTTGCGCGCGGCGAGGCGTTCTTCGAGCGGGCGGCCCACCTGAGCGCGGAGCGCGCGGGTGTGGCGCGCGAGGCGGATGCCGCGCAGGCTATTCCACGTCCACCCTACGGCCACAATGATGACCGTGAGCCAGAGGTAGAGCAAGTTGTAGAACAAGTCGCGCCCGGTGACGAGCGCGCCGATGAGGCAGGCGAGCAAAAGAAGGAAGACGATGAGGCGGCGGGTGGCCATAGGCTATCGGCTATTAGCCAGCATTACGCCTTCCGCAAAATACTGCCGCCCGGCACCGGCACGTTAGTGAGAATATCTTTGATCACACTGCGGGCGGTCACATCTTTGATGCGCGCCGCCGGGCCGATGATGATGCGGTGAGCGAGCGCGGCCTCGGCCAGGGCCTTCACGTCGTCGGGGAGGACGTAGTCGCGGCCGTTGAGCGCGGCGCGGGCTTGCGCGGAGCGGAAGAGGGCCAGGCTCCCGCGCGGACTCGCGCCGAGGTACACGTCGTTGTGCTTGCGCGTCTGGCTGGTAATTTCGACGATGTAAATTTTCACCTGGTGTTCCACGTACACTTTGCGGATTTCTTTTTGCGCCACGAGCAGTTCTTCGACCTCGACGACTTTGGCGAGCGTGTCCACCGGGTGCGCGAACTGCTGGCGGTCGAGGACGTTGATCTCGTCGGCGGCGGAGGGATAGCCGATGGAGAGGCGGAGAAGGAAACGATCGAGTTGCGCTTCCGGCAAGGGGAAAGTGCCTTCGTACTCGATGGGGTTCTGCGTGGCCAGCACCATGAACGGCGAGGGGAGCAGGTGCGTCACGCCGTCCACCGTCACTTGCTTTTCTTCCATCGCTTCGAGAAGCGAGGCTTGCGTCTTGGGCGTGGCGCGGTTGATTTCGTCGGCGAGGACGATTTGGGCCATGATGGGGCCGGGGCGGAACTCGAAATCGCGCGTCTGCTGGTTAAAGATGGAGACGCCGGTCACGTCGCTCGGCAACATATCGGGGGTGAACTGGATGCGGTTGAACGAGGTGCCGATGGAGCGCGCGAGGGCCTTGGCGAGCATGGTCTTGCCCACGCCCGGCACGTCTTCGATGAGCAGATGCCCCTGACAGAGCAAGCCGAGGACGGTGAGTTGCAGTTCGGCGTGTTTGCCGATGATGACTTTCTCGACGTTGCCAATGAGGCGCTCGGCGACGGATTTGATGGTGGCCGAGTCGGGCAGTTCGCGGGCTTTGCCATCGGCGGGCGTTTCGGGCTTAATAAGGTCGGTCATGGATTTGCGGTCGGTGGTGAGGGTCATAAGGTGGCTCCCGGTGGAGAGGGCGAATATGCGGGTTTGCGCCTACAGGTTACGTTTCATTATTACACCAATCTATATCGCTTGGTTCACTGGCGCGGGATGGCCTCACCCCCAACCCCTCTCCTGACGGGAAGTGCACCGTCAGGAGAGGGGAGTAAGGTGGAGGGCTTTAGCGCGAGCGGGGCTGAGCGCGGCCCCTAAAGCGGCGATAGGATAAGCGCACGACAGTATAGAGGGCCTTGAAGATTTCGTTGCGCGAGATTTTCGATTGGCCGTGCGTGCGATCGCGGAAGAGGATGGGGACTTCGGCGACCCGCCAGCCGCGTTGTTCGATCAGGAAGAGCATTTCAATCAAAAAGGAATATCCGGAGGAAAAAATCTGGTCGAGCGGGATAGAGTCTAACACAGCGCGGCGGTAGAGGCGAAACCCGGCGGTCATGTCGCGGGCCTTGAGATTGAGGGCGAAATGGGCGATGAGATTGGCAGTGTGGCTGAGGAGGCGACGCATAAATGGCGAATCCACCGCCCCGCCCCCCGGCACGTAGCGCGAACCGATGACGAGGTCGGCGGAGTCGCGGCGGGCGAGCATATCCGGGATGTAGCGCGGGTGGTGCGAGAAATCGGCGTCCATGGTGAGGACGAAATCCGCGCCGAGTTCGAAGGCGCGTTGGAAGCCCGCGAGGTAAGCCGTGCCGAGGCCGAGTTTGCCTGCACGATGAACGACTTCAACTCGACCGGGATGTTCAGCGGCGAAACGGTCGGCAATGGCGCCTGTGCCATCGGGAGAGTTGTCGTCTACGACGAGCACATGGAGGTCGCACGGCAAGGAGAGTAATTCGGGAACGAGTCGGGTGAGGTTCTCGGACTCGTTGTAGGTGGGGAGGATGACGTGGGTGGGCAAGGGAAAGGGAGATTTAGAGGTTGGAGGTCAGAGGTCGGAAGCAGGCAACGGTTTAGGACGGTGGCGGAGGAGGTAGAAAAGGATGATAAAGATTACCCAACTGATGGCGCTGATAGCGAGGCCAAGTTGGAAGGAGCGTGGTTGGTAAAGGAAGGTGAGGGTATGGGTTCCGGCTTCGACGGCGACGGCGCGGAAGGCGTAATCGGCGTGGAGGATTGGGGCAGGCTGATTATCAATAAAGGCATACCAGTCGGGATAGTAGGTGTCGGAGAGGACAACCCAGCCCAGTCGGTCGAGGGTGACGGTGATTGTAAAGGCATTGGGGGAGGAGGGGAAGGGGGAGAAAAGTGTATAGGGGTATGGGCGGGTGGAAGAACCGGGGTCGGAGGCTTCGAGAATCACTTCGGTATCGGGAGCAAAGTTCGGGTCGAGCAAGACCGCGCGGGCAGTGGGGGCGTCAGGGACGGAGCGGGTTAAGTATACCGTCCGGACGCGGCGCGGCGCGCCGGGGACGCGGTAAAACGTCGTCGCGCTTCCTTTAGCAATGATCTCAAAAGGCAACGGTTCACTGCTGGCAATCGCGCCTACGTCCATGAGGCGCAGGAGGTTGAGCGAGCGGGTGGCGCTGACGATGGCGAGGTAATCCACGTAGCGCGCGCTGAGGAGCGGGTCGAAGTTGTTGGCGGAGGCGAGGCCGTCGAGGAGATTCAGATTGGCGAATTGCTCGGAGCGGGTGGCGGGCGCATAGTCGGGCGAGCCGAAGTTGAAGAAGGAGAGGTAATGGCCGTATTTGACGCGGTATTCATCATCGGGGAATTGGAAGAGGCGGTGGCCGCCGAGGGTGGCTTGCAGGGCGGCAGACGATGAGGCGGGAACACGATAGAGGTCAGGTGAGGCGCCGGGGGTGAGGGGGTAATTGGCGAGTATCAAATCAATGGCGATGAAGGAGAGGAGGGCGAGTTGCCAAAGAGTAGCTGGGGAGCGGGGGCGCTCGCTTCCCTCGGGAGCGGGGGAGAGGAGGGCCAGAATAGATGAGATGAAAATACCGATACCACACAGGGTCACGGCGCGGGCGACGGTGTGAAGTTGTTGCGCGAGTTTGCCGGTGGCGGGGAGGAAGAGGTAGGCGAGCGCGCCGATGAGGATGATGGAGACCGCGCCCGCCGCCCCGAGGCGAGTCCAATACAGCGCCCTACCCGGCGGCGGTTTCCATTCATCCGCGCCGAGGCCCGCGAGGAGGGCGAGGGCAAAGACGAAGAGGAGCATGAGACGGGTGGGGGCCTGGAAAAGATTGAAGGTGGGAATGTATTTGTAGAAGAATGGAAAGAGGGGCGTGTTGCGACCGAGGGCGAGCGCGAGGCAGAGCGGGAGGAGGAGGGTGAGAAAATAAGTGATTGAGGAATGGGGCGATTGGGTGATTGGGTGACGGGATGCTGGGGTGAAAAAGTGACGAAGCGCGCGAAGGATGACGCCGAGGGCGAGAAGGCAAGGCAACAAGCCGATATAAATCGCGTCTTCCCAATAATTGCCGTAGCCGTAGAACCGGCCCAGGGCGGGGTTGCCGAGAAGGTCGGGGGCGAGGAGGGTGAGCAACCGCCAGGGAGAAAAAGAATAGGTCATCACAAATTCGTAATCGGCGGCGGTGGCGCGCGGCGATTGGCGGAGGAGTTCGGCGGTGGGGAGGAGTTGGAGGGCGGCGAGGGTGAAGGCTAAGAGAATGGCGGCGAAAATCAGCAAGGGAGCTCGCTTCGCTTGGGCGCGGGGGAGCAGGGGGGATTGGAGGATTGGGGGATTAGAGGATTGAGTGGTGCGCCACAGAGTCCATGCGCCGAGGAGGAGGAGGGTGTACCAGGTGCTTTGCGCGTGGCCGGAGAGGAGTTGGAGAGAGAGACAGAAAGAGAGTGGCAAGAGATTGAAGAGCAGAGGTCTGAAATTGGAGGTTGGAAATTGGAAATTGGAAGTTACGAGCCGATCTCCGGCGAGTATGACCCATGGCAACCACGCGGCGGCGGCGTTGATGCTGAAGAAACCCACACGCGCCACGAGGTATTGCGAGAGGCCAAAGGCCAGCCCCGCCACCGCCTGACCGAGCGGACGCAAGCCCAGCGCCCGCGCCAGCGTGACCATGCCCACACCCGCCCAGATGAGATGCAGGGTGACGAGCAGGCCCATCGCATAATCGTGCGGGATGAGGAGCATGAGCCAGTTAGGTGGATAGAAGACAGCGGATTGATAGTTGGCGATGAGCGGCGCGCCGTTGCCGAGATAAGGATTCCACAACGGCAGATGACCGGCACGAATGGTGTCGAGCGCGAACTGTTGCCAGGGATAGAACTGAAACAGCGGCGTGCCCCAGTACATGACGCGCAAGCCGAGGAGGAACGGGGCGAAGAGAATTATGGGCACGAGGCTGACGAAGAGATAGGGCCAGTTATAGACTAACTCCACCCCCCGGCCCCCTCCCCCGGCGGAATTGCTCGCCGAGAGAGGGGGAGTCATTGGCTTAGAAAACTCTTCTGTCATCGTATCACTTCGTAAATGGAATAGTCGCCGCTCGAAAACCGCCAGCGCAAGTAGTTGACTGCATCGGGATTGAAATCGGCGCGGTTGCGCTCGTGTGCGTGGAGGATGACAAAGGCGATGCGGCCCTCGGCGAGGAGTTGGCGACGGTCGGCGTCACTGGTCGCCGATTGGTAAAAACGAATCACGCGCCCTTCTTTGGCCGAGAGGAACACCGTCTCCGACCCGTGCCCGATGTAGGCAATGAGAGGCGTGTACGCCGGAAGCGCGTTGCCCGTTCCATACGTAGCGAGCGCGACCTGCCCTGCTTGAGCATGGTGCGTGAGCCAATCGAAGGCCGCCAGTTGGTCGGCGGGGTGAAAGATCGGTTCGACGAGCACCAACGCGCCCCCCACTCCGCCCGCGAGGAGCACAGCCGAGGTCGGCAGAGTCAGCGCCAACACCGGAATCAAAATCCAACGGCGGAGACGGCGCAGGGTCACGGTGAGGCCCCACACCGCCACCGCCACGAGCGGCAACTGAAAACCCTCAATCAACCGGCGCTGAGTCGAAAGCGGCGCGTATATCAGAAATGGAACCGCCACCGCCCACGCCGCCGTAAAGCGCGCGAGGCGCGGCCAGCGGTGAGCAAACGCGCGCCAGCCGAAAGCCGCCAGTAACAGCAGTACGCCGTAACCGAATAGATAATGAAGCGGATGCGGCGAGAACAAAACATTTTGCTTGCCCCATTGATTGATAAGCGGGTCAGTGGCGAAGAGCGCCAGCGTATAAAGGACGAGGGGCGCTGAAAGTCCGGTCGTAACAATTAGAGAGCGCCAAGCCTGAGGCGTCGGGCGGGGAGCGCGAACCGCGCTTGGTTGAGTATTTTGTATTGCGGATTGCGTATTGCGCCTTGCCGCCCACCAGCCTAGAACAAAGTCCGCGGTGAGGATGGCCCACGCCACGATAACGTACAATGGTTGAATGAGACTCACGCCGAAGAAGAGCAGTCCCGCCGCGACGCCTCGCCCGCGCCAGTAAGCCAGCAAGCCCAGCAAGAACAAGCACCGCGCGGCGGCGAGATGCGGCAAGAGATACAAGATGAGGAAACTATAGGTTTCGGGCGAATAAAAATCAATGGGCAAGGAGCCAAAGAGCTGACCCCAGCCCAGCAGAGTAAGCAACCAGCCGAGGCCGCCGCCCAAGGCTACCAGCGCTAATGCCACGCGCCGCTGATACACCCGCGGCAGAAACTCGGCGAGAAACCGATACGACACCAGCATTAGCGCAAAGCCGAAGACGACGCGAGCCAGATGAAAGACCAGGACTTGTGTGTCGTGATTGGTTCCCGCCAATTTCCCCAAGGCCAAATAAAACGTGTAAATCAGCACCCCGCGCTGAGGCTCCGACGAATATGGCAGAGTGAACAGCCATGCCCCGCGCGCTCCCTCCCCCATCTTGGCGATGTACGAATTTCCATCGTCCACCCCGATCAAAAAACCGCCGAAGCGCCACGCGCTGGTCTGCGCCGCATAACCCACCACATACGGCAACGTCGTCAGCGCCATCACGCTGGCGGCGAAGACCGCCGCCCACCGCCACTCGCGCCGCGTCACTTGCGCCATAGCCACAATCCTAACAACACCAACAGGCCCAACAACGTAATGGCCGCTCCGAGATAGACGCTCACCGGCTGAAAGTCAAAAATAATTTCGTGCGCGCCCTCGACCAGCGCCACACTCCGCAACAACCCGTCCGCCGTCTCAACCGACACGCTCACTCCATCCACCGTTGCGCGCCAGCCGGGATACATCACCTCGCTCAACACCAACCGCCCCGGCCCGGTCGCGCGCACTTCAATTCGATTCGGCGACCAGAATTTAATTTCGGCGGTCTCTCCGCTCTCAGACACCGTCGGCGACCCGAGGGCTAACCCGTCCGCCGCAGGCTCGACCCACGCCCGCGCGGCCAACCCGGTATTCTCGAAAATTTGCGTCCGCCCGAACGTCTGCGCCAATACCAGTCCCGGCGCAGTCAACGGGAACTCCGCCGCCACGTACTTCACATTCAATAAACCTAACAGCCTCGCATCCGGTATCGCCCCCGCATTCGCCGTCGTCACGTCATCCGCCTCAAACGCCGGAAGCGTCACGCTATATCTCGTAGCGCGCACGCCGCTCGCGGCCTCCACGAACTTCACCGTCGCCGCTAATTGCAAAGGGTCAACCCCGTCCAAATGCTGCAACCCGTCCCCGGCGGGCAAACTATACGAAGGCGAATACACGCGAAACGTCCCGAGTTGAGCCGCAATCCATTCCGAGGCGGCCAGACGCGGCGGGCGGGGCCTGGCGACAATCAAAGTGGAATCAACTCGAACAAGGTCGAGCACCATGAGCAGAATAATCACCGGGAGCAAGAGCGCTGGGGAGCGGGGGAGACGCGCATAGCGCGGCCAGAGATTAGAGAGCAGGAACTGGAGTCCGTGAGCGGCGAGGATACAAATCCCCAACGCCACGATGAACCACGCGCGCGGCGGCACGCGCAAAAAGCCGAGGCCGGGGACGAGGCGAAACAGTAGGGGAAACAGAAAAAAGTTTGAGCCGAGTGAGAAGGCGATAGCGACGCCGACGCTCACCAGCCAAAAGAGTGTGCGCCGATTGACTCCGAAGAACGCCAACAAGAGCGGCACCACGCCGACGTAAGTCATGTATTCATGAAAGCCGCCCAGATTGGGAATAATGAGGCCCAGCAAATAAGGAAACGGCGGCAGAGAAAACGTCGCCGCGTCGGCCAGCGTCAGCGCTCTGCGGTTGGAGAGGCGGATGAACTCGACCAGCGGGAGGGCGAGGATGGCGCTAAGAGAAAGAAAGATGAACGTGAAAGCCGGAAAAGATTTCACCGCCGTAGCGTAAGTTGGCAACTGGCGCCACAGCGGAGCGAAACACACCAGCGCATACGCCCCGCCTAATACCGCCGCGTAAAACGCCCAGCGCACATCCGCAAGAAAGATGAGGGCGAGCACCGCGCCTGCGAGCGCGCTCCGTTTGAGACGGTCTTCCATCGCCGCGCGTTTGATGGCGAGCAGGAGCCACGGCGTCCACGCCACCGCGAACACCAACGAGACGTGCCCCGCGCCAATGTGGGCGATGAGTTTGGGTGTGCCACAAAACGCGAGGCCGCCGAGCAAGGCCGGGCCGTCGGTCAGGCCTTCAGCGCGGAGGAATCGGTAGAGGCCGTAACCGGCGAATGCCAAATGCAAAATGAATAGCAAGTTGAAGGCAAAGGGCAAAGGCAATACCCATAACAGGCTGTTCGGCGGATACCATAGCCCCGCCAGCGGATCGGCGGCAAAGGGTTGGCCCGCGAAGAGTTGCGCGTTCCACAATGGCCATTGCCCGTAGCGCATAAGCGAATCCCGGATGTATTCGGCGTTGGGCAAGTGCGTAATGAGCAAGTCGGTGAATTCAGAGTTAGGTGGATAGGGAACAGAATTGGGATGGAGGGTAAGCGGCCAGAGATACAGAAGACAAATTCCAAATCCCAAAATCAAAATCCCAAAAGAACGCCGAGGACTAGCGCCCATAAATTGTGACCTCGCCCTGTTGAAAGACAACTTGCCAGCCAGCGGGTTTTGGCAACGGGCCGAGTGTGGCCTCGCGCGGGCCGTAGAAGATATAGTCCACCGGCTGCGCGGCGAGGAAAGTTTCGGGCGCGATACGACCAGAGTAAAAATCTTGCACTACTTGCTTCTGCGCTTTGGCGTTCACCGTCTCAAACGGGTGGCCGTACAACACGCGCGCGTCACTGCGGGCGGGGATGAAAAGACCGGTAGCCGGGCCAGCGAGAACGAGCGAACCCAGCGGGGCGTTGGCGGCCAGCCAATCGAAGGCTGCGTCTTCGTCTTGCGTGAGATAAATGTCGGGCAGGCGCTTTTGGATGGCAATCCAGGTGGAAAGACCGACGAGCAAATTGCTCATCAGCGCGCCGACGGCGATGAGACTTAACAGAAGCGGTCGCCAACGCGCGGCGAGGCGCGGCCAGATGACTTCGCTTAGTCCAATCCCCGCGAGGATAACAATGGGAGTCCACAGCCCGAGCGAGAGACGGCGTTGGAGTGGGAACGGCGCGTAGAGCACGAGAACCGTCAAGCCGAACCAGCCGAGCAAAACAAGATCGCGCGGCGAGCGGCGACGAGCGGTTACCCACAGGCCGAACACCGCGAGCAGGAGCGGCAGGCCGCCCGAGATCAGCGCTTCCCACACGGGCGGCGAGGGCGTCGAATTTTGCGCGTTCCACACGCGGAGGACCGGGTGCGTCGTCATTACCCAAGAATCATAAACGAGCCACGGAAGGGCAAAGCCGCCGACGATGAGTAGCGGCAGAAACTCGCGCCAGCGCAAAGCTCGTTGGGCTACGCTGTGCCACAGGGTCATCACCCCCAGCACAAGGCCAATGATGAGAAGCGCAAGCGGTTGAGTCTGCGCGATGAGCGTGACCGCTCCCGCCGTGAGGCCGAGATCCCGCGCGGGCGGCGGCGACCCCGCGAGGCCGGGCAGAGTCCACTCCATCACCCACAACATCAGCGCGGCAGTGAAACAAAAATGGGAACTGGAGAAGAGGGACAGGCAGGGAATGAACTCGGCGACCCATAAATCGGTGGTGACTTTCTCCAGCGGTTGCGGCAGGGCGGGGATGAGCGTGCGCCCCACAAAGTAAAGCCAGCCGAGGCCGGAGCCGAGCGCGAAGAGAAGCCATACGCCGAGACGTTGCCGAGGCGAATCAAAGAAGCGGGCGATGAAGTGATAAGCGGAGAGGAGGAGCGCCGCCCCGCCGAGGATGCGCGCGAGATGAAAGATGAGCGGCAGGCTCGTGCCCGTCCAATGCGCGAGGTGGCCCAGGAACAAATAGTAAGTGTAGACGAATACGCCTGCGCCCGGCTCGAGCGTGTACGGCAGAGTGAAGAGCCATTCGCCTCGCCAGCCTTCACGCATCTTGGCGAGATAAGAATAGCTGTCAATCGGGTTAAACAGAAAGCCGCCAAAGACGTCAGGCGCGGGGACGGCGTAAGCCAGCAGATAGAGGCCGTTGGCGAGGAGGAGAATGAGCGCGGTGAGGCCGAGGACGCGCCGCCATTCTGAAGCGGTAATCAAAGAAGCCATGCGGCTTATTGTATGCGGATATGAACTCAACCCGCAAAGCAATCCGCCAGCCGATTAAGCACAGCCGGCTCAGTCCACACCGCCGCGTCCACTTGCACTGCGCTTGCGCCCGCCGCGAGCAGGGCTTGAGCGTTTTCAATGGAAGCGATGCCCCCCGCCCCGATGAGTGGCAATTGCAAATTCTTCCCGGCGATGGCCCGCACGGCTTCGAGCGCGAGAGAAAAATTATTGTAACTGTAGAGCCGCCCGGTTACGGTACGATCTTCAATCTCAATTGAAACTCGCGGCGGCGCGCCGACGGTGAGCGCATCGGCTCCGGCGCGGACAGCGGGTTCGGCGAGGTCAAGCGCGCGGGCGAGGGGCAGACGCGCGAGGAGCGGGACGCCGCCGAGAGCCGCGCGAATTAAGCGCGCCAGGTCTTCGGCGGAAACATCGTCGGTAAACCCGAGTTCGATGCCGCTCACGCCGTCGGCGCGTTCCAATCGTTCAACACTGCGTATGACATCGGCGGGCGAAGTGGCCGCGAGGTGGACGATGACCGGCGGGCCGAGGCGCGCCCAGTCGGCGGCGTGGCGCTGGAGGGCGCGCGTCACGCCGGGGTTGGGGAGGCCGGTGTGAATCAAGAG
>Ga0315281_10002833_pt1 | contig 25623 bp, 21 predicted proteins | sample YL17G07_0_MG_FD_204540 | JGI IMG/M metagenome (GOLD analysis project Ga0315281, IMG submission 204540) | Sediment microbial communities from Yellowstone Lake, YNP, Wyoming, USA - YL17G07_0 | ecosystem: Environmental > Aquatic > Freshwater > Lake > Sediment | place: USA: Wyoming | collected... | reverse complement strand
TTATAGGTTTTCTGCCCCGCGTACAGCGCGCGATAGCCGGCCGCTTCGATGTCGGCGCGCGGAAATTTCTCGTCCACGAGTTTGGTTTCCTGCAAGGCCAGCACATCCGGCCGCTCTGCTGCCAGCCACGCCAGCACCTGCGGCAAGCGCACGTTGAGTGAATTGACGTTCCAGGTGGCTATCTTCATGCGTGGACACCCATCAGCGCGTCCGGCCGGGCGCGCTGATGGGTTCAGGTTGCAGTGTTTATTGCGCCGGCGTGCCTTCCGGCGTCTCGGCCTCGGGTTTCTCTTCCGCTGTCGGATAACCGGCCTGATCGAGCTCACCTTTCAGCAGTGATTCGACGTAACCCTGCATGATCTTGCTGCCGACGGTGATCGTGGGCACGGAAAGTTCGCCCACTTTCTTGACCATCTCCCGCTGCGCCTGCTGGTTTTTCTCGGAAACGTTCACCTCGGTGTACGGTACTCCGCGTTTTTTGAGATAAAACCGCGCCGCGTCACACGGGCTGCATTTCGGCACCATGTACAGCGTGACCGGGGCCTTGGCCGCCGCCTCGGCGGCGGCCGGAATGCCACTGCTGCCGCCCACGCCGTCGCGCACGGTTTTTTCCTCGACCCGGCCCTGACCCTCGGGCGGCGGTCGATCCTGGTAGGAAATATTGCCGCGCTCATCCACCCACTTGTAGAGCGTGCTGGCCAGCACCGGTGTGCTGATCAAACCCGCCAACAACAGTACGATCAGGGTATTCCGCGCCATGTTCCGATCCTCACGGTCATGCCGCCGAGTTTGCGGCGGCTCATCAGATGCCGCCAGACAAATCCGGCGGCGATTCCAATAATGAGCATAGCAAAAGACAGCGCCAGGCAACCAAAGGAATACCCGGGGCCCGCCCCTTCCGCGTTGGACGTGGCGGGCGCCGTGGACGCCGAAACTGTGGCCGGGGCTATAATTTCAGCCGGTTTAATGGCGGGCGCGGACTGGCTTGTTTCGAGGGGCTTGCTGTTTTCTACCGGCGCGCGCGGCTTTTCTACGGGCTTCGGTTTTTCCACCGGCTTTGGCTTTTCGGCCACGGGCGGCGCTACAACCTCAGACACCGGCGGGCGTATGGCCGAATCCGTATCCTGCGCGAATGCGCCGGACGGGATGGCGAGCATCAAACCCAGCACCATGTACATACGTTTCCGCATACTTGTCTCCGTCATCAAAAAGTTGTTTTTCACGGGCCAGGTTTTCTCAAGCCGCCAAACCAGCGTGGCGCAACAGTGCGTCGATTTTCGGTTTACGGCCACGGAAACGCACGAACAACTCCATCGGTTCGTAGGCCCCGCCCTGTTCCAGAATATTGTGCAGAAATTGTTCGCCGGTAACGCGATCGAACACGCCATGCTCCTCGAACTTGGAAAAGGCGTCGGCCGACAGCACTTCCGCCCACTTGTAGCTGTAGTAACCGGCGGCGTAACCGCCGGCGAAAATGTGGCTGAAGCTGTTTGGGAAACGATTGAACGCGGGCGGGAACACGACCGACACTTCCTGGCGTATCTCGTCGAGCAAGCCCTGTATTGCCAGACTGAAATCCTCGTGCTCGTTGCTCTCGCCCTCATTCCCTCTCCCAGGGGGAGAGGGAGGCGAGCCGTGCGCGCTGATGCGCGACTTCATAAGATCGTCGCTGTGCAGGCGCATGTCGAACAGCGAGAACTCGATCTGCCGCACCATCTGCATGGCCGACTGGAAGTTGCGCGCCGCGATCATCTTCTTGTACAGATCTTCGGGCAGCGGCGCACCGGTTTCGTAGTGCCGGGCGAGCACATCCAGCGCCTGCCGCTCCCAGCACCAGTTCTCCATGAACTGGCTGGGCAGCTCGACCGCGTCCCACTTCACACCATTGATGCCGGCGACGCTCGTGTAGTCGACCAGCGTGAGCATGTGGTGCAGGCCGTGGCCGAACTCGTGGAACAGCGTGGTGACTTCATCGTGCGTGAACAGCGCCGGCTTGCCGTCGACCGGCGAACTGAAGTTGCAGGTGAGATAGGCGACCGGCACCTGCACACCCTGGGCGTCGCGTTTGCGCGACACGCAGTCGTCCATCCACGCGCCGCCGCGTTTGTGCGAGCGCGCGTACAGGTCCATGTAGAAACGACCGCGCACCTGGCCGCTGGCATCGCGAATCTCGTAGAAGCGCGCGTCCGGGTGCCACAGCTCCACGCCCGTCACCTCGTGGATATCGAGGCCATACAGGCGGCGCACCACGTCGAACATGCCGCCCACCACCTGCGGCTCGGGGAAGTATGGGCGCAGGTCTTCCTCGGAGAAATCATAACGTTCCTGGCGCAGCTTCTCCGAGTAGTAAGGAATGTCCCAGACTTCGATTTCAATCATGCCGAAACGCTCGGCCGCGAAGGCGCGCAGTTCGGCCAGCTCTTTTTGCGCCGCCGGGCGCGAGCGCGCGGCCAGACCGCGCAGGAAGGCGAACACTTCATCCGTGCTGTCCGCCATCTTGGTGGCGATGGACAGGGCAGCATAATTCGCGAAGCCGAGAAGTTTCGCCTTCTCGGCGCGCAGCGCGAGAATTTTCTGCATGCCCGCGCTGTTATCCCAGCGGCCGGCATACGGGCCGAGTTCGCTGGCGCGGGTCGCCGAGGCTTCGTAGATCTGGCGGCGCAGCTCGCGCTTGTCGGCGTACATCATCACCGGCAGAAACGACGGCATGTGCAGGGTGAGCTTCCAGCCGCTCTGGCTATCGTGCTCGGCCGCCTGGCGGGCGGCGGCGCGCGCACTCTCCGGCAATCCGGCGAGCTCCTGCTCATCGGTGATGAACAGCTCCCAGGCATTGGTGGCATCGAGCACGTTTTCTTCGAACTTGCTTTGCAAGGTGGAGAGTTCCTGTTCGATGTCCTTGAAGCGTTTTTTGTCGGCCGCGTTCAGTTCCGCGCCCGACAGGCTGAAATCGCGCAGAATGTTTTCAATAATTTTCTTTTGCGCAACCGTAAGATCGGCGAAATCGTGACGCGCCGCCACTGCCTTGTAGGCGCGGTACAGGCGTTCGTCCTGTTTAAGGTCGGTGCCGTAGTCGCTGAGTTTCGGCAGGCAGTTGTTGTAGGCGGCGCGCAGCGCGTCGCTGTTCATCACCGCATTCAGATGCGACACCGGCGACCACAGGCGGCTGAGGCGTTCGTTCATGTCTTCGATCGGCTGGACGAAACCGTCCCAAGTCGGGTCACGCACCTCGGCGAGCAGACGCTCAATGGCGGCGCGGTTGGCGGCGAGCGTGGCATCCAGTGCCGGCTCCGCGTGTTCTGCACGAATCGCGGCGAAGCGCGGCAGGCCGGCCAGATCGAGCAACGGGTTGGCAGAAAGATCGTGCATAGGCGAAAGGTTTTTACAGCGTGCCGGGTTCGGCCCATAATCTAACACGCTTTGGCGGCGCGCCGCACTTGACGCGCTCCGTTCATCTTGAGGAATTCTGCCGCGTGTCTGCCACTCACCCGTACGCCGCGCTCACACCCGAGGTGATTCTCGATGCGGTCGAATCCTTCGGCCTGCGTTGCACCGGCGCACTGCACGCGCTCAACAGCTACGAGAACCGCGTGTACCGCGTCGAGACCGAGGAACAAGGGCCGGTCGCCGCGAAATTCTATCGCCCGGCGCGTTGGTCCGATGCAACCATCCGCGAGGAACACGCATTCGCATTGGAACTGAAAGACGCGGAGATTCCGGTAGTGGCGCCGCTGGTGCGTGCCGACGGCGACAGTCTCGCCACCCATGCCGGGTTCCGGCTGGCGCTATTCCCCTGGCAGCCGGGACGCGTCTCGGAACTCAACCTGCGCCTGGAGCGCGAAATTCTCGGCCGTTATCTCGGGCGACTGCATCGCGTCGGCCGCGCCCAGCGCTTTCAACATCGCCTGACCATCAGCGTGGATGGCTACGGACGCGAGTCGGCGGAATACATTCTTGCTAACCGTTTTCTGCCCGATTATCTTGAAATACCTTACCGCACACTCACCGATCAACTGCTCGAACTCACTGGCGCGCGCTTTGCGGCCATCGCACCGGCCACGCTGCGTCTGCACGGTGACTGCCACCTCGGCAACCTGCTCTGGACCGAGCCGTCGCGTGACGACGGCAACGAGCAGGCACGCCACGTACACATTGTCGACCTGGACGATTGCCGCACCGGCCCGGCGGTGCAGGATTTGTGGATGCTGTTGTCAGGATCGCGCGCCGACATGGAGCAGCAACTCGGCGACGTTCTTGGCGGCTATACCCAATTCATGGACTTCGATGCTTCTGAACTGGCGCTGCTCGAACCACTGCGCACCCTGCGCCTGCTGCACTACAGCGCCTGGCTCGCGCGCCGCTGGGACGACCCGGCGTTTCCGATCAACTTCCCGTGGTTCAACACGCCGCGCTACTGGGAAGAGCAGATTCTCAACTTGCGCGAACAGCTCGCATTGCTGGAAGAACCGCCGCTGGCATGGCGGCCCGATTAATGTAATGCAGTAATGTAGGGTGCGTGGAACGCACCCTACACGAGGAGATGCTCATGGCCATCCGTCCCTATAAAGGAATCCTTCCAAAACTCGGCGCGCGTGTGTACGTGGACGAATCCGCCGCCGTCATCGGCGACGTGCAACTCGGTGAGGACGCCTCGGTCTGGCCGATGTGCTCGGTGCGTGGCGACGTGAACCACATTCGCATCGGTGCGCGCACCAACATCCAGGACAACAGCGTCATCCACGTCACGCATCGCTATTCCGAACTCCCCGAAGGCCTGGCCGCGATCATCGGCGACGATGTCACCGTCGGTCACCAGTGCGTACTGCACGCCTGCAGCGTCGGCAACCAGTGCCTGATCGGCATGGGCTCCATCATCCTCGACGGCGCCGTCCTGCATGACCGCGTACTGCTCGGCGCCGGGTCACTCGTCACCGAAGGCAAAGTGCTCGACGGTGGGTATCTGTGGATGGGTCGGCCGGCGAAGAAAGTGCGGCCGCTCACCGAGAAAGAGCTGGCGTGGTTTGTCTATTCGGCGAAGCATTACGTGAAACTGAAGGATGACTACCTGAGGTAATTTATCGGTCTCGCCTGCGACGATACCGACTACTTTGTTGCGGGTCCGGCCACCGCGCGGCCAGCAGCAGCAAAGCCGTTCAAGCACCGCCGCAGGCGATTCCCTTTAAGCCCTGGATTCCGGCTTTCGCCGGAATGACGAATTCGTGGCTGGTGCGCAAGCGCGCCCTGCGCTCTCTTACCCCTCCGCTCGCAACTTCTCGATCACGAGTCGTGTCTCCGGCCGCACCGCGCGCCACAGCAGATAGGACTCGGCGGCCTGCTCGACCAGCATGCCGAGGCCGTCCGTGATGTGATCTGCACCATGCAACGCTGACCAGTCGAGAAATGGTTTACTCTTTTCACCGTACATCATGTCGTAGGCGCACGCGCGCCGGGCGAACAGGTTCTCGGGCAGCGGCGGGACTTCGTCCTTGAGGCCGGCGGCGGTGCCGTTGACGACGAGATCGAAGTGTTTTCCCTTGAGCGCGTCGAAACCGCAGGCCTCGACTTTACCGTAGGACGCGAACTCCTCGGCCAGGTCCTTGGCCTTGGCCACGGTGCGGTTGGCGATGACGATCGACGCCGGGCGCAGCTTGAGCAGGGGCGCGAGCACGCCGCGCACCGCGCCACCGGCGCCGAGGATGAGAATGCGCTTGTCGCGCAAATGCAGGCCGAGGTTACGGATGAGGTCGTGCGCGAGGCCGGCGCCATCGGTGTTGTCGCCAAAGAGGCGGCCGTCCGGCTCGAATTTGAAGGTGTTCACCGCGCCGGCAAGTTTCGCACGCTCGCTCAAGTGATCGGCGAGTTTGTACGCCTCCTGCTTGAACGGCACGGTGACATTGAGCCCGGTGCCGCCGTTGGCGCGAAACTGCTCAACCGCCTGTGCGAAGCCGCCCGCGTCCACCTGGACGGCGATGTACTCAATGTTGTGCTTGAACTGATGGGCAAACAACGCGTGAATGCGCGGTGACCGGGAGTGCGCCACGGGATTACCCAGCACCGCATAGCGCGCGGGCTTCTCAAAGTCGAAGGGGTCAGTCATCGGGTGCCGCCAAACGTGCGGAGCGGGCGGGAAATATTCTTCATAATGTAAAATCGCCGTTTAGTGATACGAAGTTTCTTCAAGGGCGCGACGCCAACCGTCACACCGACCGCCATTCTTACCCGAAACCCGCGTCACAGAAAGGTGCGCTGCGCGCGCACCGACAACGACAACATCTGTCCAGAACGCGGAATTCATCGCGGCGGCGTCACATTGATTCCCATGCATATCATGCAGTTATCGTCAATCCAGACACGCGTTCAGAATTTTTCGTAAACTTGAGTCCTGACAGGGTGGTTTTTTTACCCAAGTACCCCCGAATAAAAAGGAAGTCAACACCAGGGACCGTTGTGCCAAAACTCCGTTTCTCCATGCGCCTCACGCTCGGTACGACCATTGCGCTGATGGGCGTGCTCGGGCTCGGGCTCGCGCTCGCCACCGGCGAGATCTACCGCCAACAGACGCTCGAGGACCAGCGCGATGCACTCAAGGAACTGGTGCAGGCGGCCGTCAGCGCGCGGCTGCGCGAACTTGAGGATCAGGCACGCACCCTTGGATTCGCCTTGCAGGCCGGACCCGGCTTCCAGAAAGCGTTCGCCGGCGGCAACCGGGACGCGCTCGTGCAGGAACTCGAGAACCAGCTTCGCCAGAACTCCATCGCGGCGAAGGTCATCAAGATCGACAGAGTCGTTGCCTACGATACCGGCTACCGGGTTCTGGGCGGCGTCAAGACCGGCACGAACGCGCCCAGTAACAGCGCCGGTGGAAAAGCCGCTTCTGCGTTTACCGCACTTCTACCCTCCATGGATGGAGAAATGCCGCGTGATGGCAGGAGCCCGAAGCGGTCGCCATCAGTGAATGAGGCTTCATTCGCTGTCGCCGGATGTCCGCAGTTGATTGAACGCGCACGCCAACGCGCAGGCGCGCAACGAATGTTGGCGCCCGCCACACTTTGCCTCAACAACGATCAAGTGCGCTACAGCGTACTGGTGCCGGTTGGCGGGCCTGCGCCCAGAGGTTATCTCGAGGTCGTGGCCAATCCCGCGCCCAGTCTGGCGGGCATCGAATCGAGGCTCGGGTTTCCCATGCGCATACGCGATGGACGCGACCGCCGTATTTTTGTCTCGAAAGCATGGCCGCCAGCGGACGCCATGCACGACGTTCTGGTGGCGGAACACTTGCTGACCACCGCGGCCGGTTTGCCGGTAATCAAGGTTGCGGTCATGCGCGATGTGGCGCCGCTACAGGTGAGTCTCGGCAAAACACGCTGGCTGGTCTTCAGTCTTGCCATCGCGGCAACGCTGTTGGGCGTGGTCCTGGCGTTCTACATTCTGGAAAAGACCACGCTGCAGCCGCTCAATATTCTGACCCAGCACCTGCGCCGGGTCGGCAGCAACAAGGACCACCTCGGGGAACAGGTTGCGCCCGGCGGTCTGTCTGAAATCCGCGAGCTGGCCGAGGACTTCAACCAGATGGCGCGCGAACTCGACCGGCTGTACGGCAGTCTCGAATACATGGCGTTCACCGATCCGCTCACCAATCTGCCGAACCGCACACGCTTCCGCGATTCGCTTGAAGAGTCGGTGCGCCAATATACACTCGCACGCCAGCCGTTTGCCTTGTTCCTGATGGACCTTGACCGCTTCAAGGCCGTGAACGACTCCTTCGGCCACCAGGTCGGCGACCTGTTGCTGCAAGAGGCCGGTGCGCGCCTGCGCGGCGTGTTGCGCGAGTCCGACACCGTGGCGCGTCTCGACAACGAAACCATCGTGGGTCTGGATGACAAGATGGTGGCGCGTCTCGGCGGTGACGAATTTGCCGCCATCCTGCCACGCCTCAGCAGCATCGACGACGCCAGTGCCGTGGCGCGTAAACTGTTGCTGTCCATGCAGGAACCCTTCCCGATTCGCGGACACTTGGTCTCGATCGGCATCTCCATCGGCATCGCCCTCTACCCGCAGCACGGCGAGGACATCGACACCCTCATGCAACGCGCCGATACCGCCATGTACTTCGCCAAGAATAACCAGAGCGGGCTGGCGTTCCCCAACAACCTGCAACAAACAGAGATGGTTTAGGAAGCGCTGAACATGTTGTCGTGGCGGGGAGTAGTACGACAACGCCATCTTGCAAGCCATAATTCTGGAAAGACGGGATTGCTTCCCGCTGCGCGTTGCTCAAGGCCGAAGGCATTCAGCGCTCGCCATGACGGGCCGAGAACTTAACCAGAGAGATGCGGCGGAACGAAATCGCGCAGCGCCGACTTGAGATCGTTGAGACGCCCGTGGAAGAAGTGGCCGACGCCCGGCAGGAAAAGTGCTTGGGCCTGAGGGCGCGGCGCCATGCCAGAGAACCAGGCGCGCACCACCTCGACCGGCACCACCTCATCTGCCTCACCCTGAATCAGCAGCCACGGACACGACGGGAGGCTGAGCGCGGAGAAATCGTAAAGGTTCACAGCTGGCGCCACGGTGATGAGGCCGCTCGCCTGCGACGACACGGCCGCTCGCCAGGCCACGTACGCGCCGAATGAGAATCCGGCCAGCCAGACGGCGCCGCCCGGCCGCTGCGCACGCACCCAGTCGATCACCGCCAGCGCATCTTCGGTCTCGCCCACGCCGTGCGCGAAGCTGCCCGCGCTGGCGCCCACACCGCGAAAATTAAAACGCACGCTGGCGACACCGAGTTCGCCGAAGGCGCGCGCCAGTGCATGCACCACCTTGTTCTGCATCGTGCCACCATGCAGCGGGTGTGGAGGCAGAATCACAGCGGTCGCCAGCACGGGCGCGGCGGCCGGACAGGCCGTCAGCGCTTCGAGCGCGCCCACCGGGCCGGCGAGCGTGAGCGCCTGGTTACAGGGAAAATCCAGGGTGTTCACCAAACAAGCGTCAGGAAATAGGCAAGATAGCAAAGGCCGTTCAGCATCAGGTGCCAGGGCCGCAGGTAACCGCGCCGCAGCATGATCAACAGATAGCTGCTGGCGAGCAATGTCAGCCCCACGCCGAGCAACACCTCCGATCGTGGCTCCCAGGGCGTGAGCATGATGCCGAGCGCCGGCAGCAGCGTACCCTGAAACACCATGGCGCCGGTGATATTGCCAAACGCGAGCGTGTCGCGGCGACGGCGGATCCACAGAATGCTGTTGATCTTCTCCGGCAACTCGGTCGCGATCGGCACAATCAACAGCGATAACACCAACACCGACACGTTGACCCAGGCCGACAACTCCTCCACGCCGAGCACGAATCCTTTGGCACCGAGCACAATCAGCGTAAGGCCAATGCCCAATTGGAAAATAATGGTGGCGAGATTCTCGGGCAGGCCGATGCGCGCCAGATACAAGGGGTGATCGGCCTCGGTGCCGTGCCCGTCAATCACGAGTTTCGCCGAGGCACGGATGGTGAGCAGCAAATAGACGAAATACATGAGCACCAGCGTGAAGGCGAGCAGCGCGCGCGTCAGCGCGGCCTGATGCGGCACAAAGATCGCGACCGACGCCAGACCAAACGCGGCCAGAAACCAGGTCAGGTCGCGCTCCAGCCCACTGCGTTCCGGACGGAACTCACCGCCCCAGCCACGCTTGTGCGCGGCGAACACCGCCATCAGGAACAGTGTCAGCGTCGAGAGCATCAGCGGCGCACCGATAATCGCACCCACGCCGACTTCTTCGCCGATGTGCAGACTGTCAGCGTTATTGGCCAGCACCGCCACCACCGGCACCATGGTCTCCGGCAGTGCCGTGCCAACGGCGGCGAAAATCGAGCCGGTCACACCCTCGGAGATTTTGAGGCGCGCGCCCAGATGCTCCAAGGCATTGGTGAAGGCCTCGGCGCCAAACAGGATAACGAATAAACCAATCAGGAGCAGGCCGATGGACATGGCGATAAGGGCCGTATGAAGGGATGGATGTGGTGGATGATAAACCACGTACCGGGCACAACCAAACGTGAGGCGGGGCTGACCGCCCTGGACTAACCGATAACTTGTTGTGGCTGATGCTGGCTCAACCAGAGATCCAGGTCCGCGCGCGGCATCGGCTGGCCAAAGTAGTACCCCTGCAGCAAGTCGATGTCCAGTCTGCGCAGACTTTGGGCTGTATCATGATCCTCCACACCCTCGGCCACGGTCTTGAGGCCGAGGGTGTGGGCGATATCGGCAATCGACTGAACCAGACCAACCCCTTTTGGCGTATTGAGGCGGCGCACAAACGAGATGTCGATCTTGAGCTCGTCGACTTCAATTTCCTGCAACAGCGACAACGACGAATAGCCGGTACCGAAATCATCAATCGACAGATGGAATCCGGCTTCCTTCAGCTCACGCAGGCGATCCCCGGCGTGCTCCACGTCGTGCAGCGCCACACTCTCCGTCACTTCCAGCACAATATCACTGGGTGAAATCCGGTGACGCTTCAGCTCCTGCAATGTCTGCTCGGTAAACGCCGACAGAAACAACTGGCGCCCCGAGATATTGGCTGCCAGCCGGAAGCGATGGCCGGCCGCACGCCAGGCGGAGTAGCCGTCGAGGCTGGCCAGCCACACCTGTTGGCCGAGCTCGCGTATCAGACCCATGTTATCGGCCATGGGCACAAACACCGCCGGGCTCACCCAGCCATGCTCCGTATCCTGCCAGCGCGCCAGCACCTCCACGCTCACACACGCGCCACTGTGCGCGTCGATGATCGGCTGATACCAGGCCTGAATCTGACCGGCCTTGATCGCCTGCGCGAGCCGATTCTGAATGTAGAGTTCCTTGCGGCCAATCCCCTTGCTGGACATGTCGTGGTAAAAGCAAATCTGGTTGCGACCCTGCGATTTGGCATAAAACATGGCGCGGTCGGCCTGCGAGAACAGTGTTTCGGCGTCCTCGCCATCGTCCGGGAAGATCGCCACACCCAGGCTGAACGTAATCCGCAGTTCGCCTTCATCGATCGGCAACGGCGCCTGAACGGCCTCGATAAGCTTCTGTGCGACATCGCGGGTGTCAGCGCTGCTTTCCATCTCCGGCATGAGCAGCACAAATTCGTCACCACCCCAGCGCGCCAGCGTGTCGGTGGTGCGCACGGTGGTGCGCAGCCGCTCGGCAAACCCGAGCAGCAGCTTGTCACCAATCTTGTGCCCGAGCGTGTCGTTGATGTTCTTGAAGTGGTCGATGTCGATGAAGCAAATGCCGACCTTGTGTCCCGAACGCGCTGCCAGCCGTAAGGCGTTCTCGAGCCGGTCTTCCAGCAGCACGCGGTTGGGTAACCCGGTCAGCGCATCGTGCAACGCCATGTGGTTGATCTGTTTTTCGTGCAGATAGGTCTGGGTGATGTCACGCAATACCCCGCGAATCCCTGCCACGCTCCCGTCGGGTCCGTGGTACCCCAGAAAACGGCATTCCACCCAGCGGTCATGCACCCCCACCGCACCCATGCGCAGGCGCAATGAGATCTGGTGTTTTTCTCCGCTGGCCAGCAATCGGCATTGGGCGCGCAGCAGGTCGGCATCATCGCGGTGCGCAAAATCGAACAGCGTGCGGGGATCGGGCCCATGAATGTGGGCGAGCTTCGCCCAGGCACTGCTGGCATTGACGATGTGTCCCTCCAGATCGAGCTCCAGCACCGCCTCTTCGATCAGCCCCAGGGTTTCGACGTGGGTGCGATGCTCGCGGTTGCGCGTCTCCACGCTGGTGATGAGCTGCGTGAGCGTGTCGGCCATCTCGTGAATCTCGTCGTGGCGGTCGCGTGCGGGTGCCACGAGCGCCTCCACCGAACGTGCATCATCGTCGCGTATGTAAACACTGGCAGCCTGCGTCAGCGATTCGAGGCGACGCACGATCAGCGTCAGCCAGCGGCCCAGCACCAGCCACAGAATCACGCTCACGAACACGATCACGACCGCCGGTCGCAGAATAAATTCGGAAAACGGCGCGGCGCTATTCAGCGTGCGGCGCGCAACGATTTCGGGGCCGGACGAGTCTGCGCTGCCGGGCCATTTCAACGACACGGTTGCCTCCGGCATGACCCCAAGCGTGGGCATCCAGGCGTTGACCGGCGCAGCGGGTTCGTCTCTGGTCGTACCCCGGGTGTCGGCCAGCACGGTGCTGGCGTAACGCAGCTGGAGCTGCACATCGGGAATCGCCAGCTGCCGCAGGGTCGCGGCATTCACCGGCTTGTACAGTTGCAGGCTGCCCTGACCGACATGGCCCAGCCACACCGGCTGCTCGAACACGCGATACAGTTCTTCATGGGTTTCGAGGAATACCCAGATCGAACCTTTGCCACGCTGGCTGTCCATGGCGCGCGCACTCGGTCCATAGCGATACAGCACCTGACGATTCGGGCCAAGGATAATCAGGTCGCTGAAATCGAGATGCGTCCACTGCGCGTTCAGATAGGCCGTCAGTGCCGGCCAGCGATCGGTGCGGCGGCGTTCGAGGATACGTGTGTATTCAATGCGCAGGCGCAACTGCCCGGCCTGGTTTTCCCAGCGGCTGTCGAGGCGCGGCAACAAATCCGTGTAATACGAACGGAGCGAGGCCTGCTTCTCGGCCAGCTCACGGTTCTGGTAGAAAATGAAATTGCCCACGCCGACCGCCAGCAGACCGAGCAGCACGATGACAAAGACCGCGAGCATGCGCGACTGCGCCTGATGACGCAGCGTCTGCGCACGCGAGACCAGGAAGCGGAGAAATTCCAGCGGTCGCATAGGCGTTACCGGACGCGCACCCAGCGATCGTCGACCAGATCCGTAATATCCTTGCCGTCAGGCATGTTGATGCCGGCCAGCTGGATGAATTCGCGTGTCGACTTGAACTCGGCCGGCGTAAACGCGCCATCGCGGCTATAGAGTTGGGGCAGGGTCTTCAGCACCTCGATCAGGGTCTGCCGCCAGGCCTTGTCTTCGATTGCCAGTTGTTCGACGATTTGATCCGGTGTCGCGCCCTGCATCCAGCCGAGCGCACGCTGAACCATCTGCACCATCTGCCCGGCGCGGCGCGGGTCGGCCTGTATCGCCGCCGGGGTTGTCACCAGCACGGCGCGAAAGTGGTGCTCACCAGCCATCTGCGCGGCCTTTTGCGTTTCGCCCAGACTGGCCAGACGCACACCCAGCCCTTCACGCACCAGCATGCTGGCAGCCGGCTCCTCCACACACACCGCATCCACCATATCGCCGCTCATGGCGCCACGGATGCCTTCGAGATTCTGATGGGTCGGTGCCCAACGCACCTCGCTGCTCTTGATGCCGTGCGCCGCGATCCACAGCTCCGCCAGGACATTCAAATAGGTCTTGGTGGTAGCGCTGCCAATCTGCGTACCGATGGTGCGGCCGCGCAGGTCCGCGACGCGGCGGATCGTCCCCGCCAGCGGCTTGCGCACCACCAAGGCGATGGGCGGCCGGCCGGCGTTCAGCGACACAATCGCCTTGAGCGGTTTTCCCTTGGACAGGTAATTCGGCAAGACCGGGAACGCCACACCGGCGAAATCGGCATTGCCGAGCAGCATATCGTCGGTGGCGACCACGCCGCTCGGCAGATAACGAACGGCAAGACGCACACCGAGCGCCTGGTCAATCTTGAGTGGCCGGATCAACTCCAGCGGAAAGAACGGCATCAGATTGGGGCCGGGGATGTTGACCCGGATGAGCGTGTCGGCAGCAGACGCCGCGCGCCACACCGGTAAAACGGTCAACGCCGCCAAACACTGGAGTAACTTCCTTCTGGATGGATGCATGCAGTCCTCCTGCTTCAGGTGGCTTACGCGTCCATGCAGAAACAGCCAGGGGAAATGTGCGCAACACGTAACGGAACCGCCCCAACACGGCCTCGTTCTTTCAGTTTAGTAGAGGCGGCGGGAGACGTGTGAGTATTTGTTTCGCTGACCGGGCGCTGCGCAGGCCTGTAATTTCAGTGGTTTCAGATCATATTGCCCGGGGCGCGGGCGGTTTCTGTGCTTAATCATCGTCATTGGTCAGAACCGGCACGGTGGTTCGCTGCGCGTTACAAAACAGCCACCGCCAGGCGTTGCCGGCGCGAACGGAATTTACATGCTTTTTTCATGTCGGAACCGGCGGAGGAAATGGCAAAGGTCTGGCTGTACAATTATTCCGATACTTATTTCTTCAGTTCCGGCGCCAGCGTTTCCACCAAGGACCGGCGCTGGCCGATCGGCGCGAACCAATCCTTGAGTTTCGGATGCTGGCCGCGCCAGTCGTGCGCGTAACGCAGATCGATATAGCCCAACGCCGCGCCGAGCGCAATGTCGGCGATGCCGATGCTTTCTCCGGAAAGGAAGCCGCTCGCCGGTACGCGCGCGGCAGCAAAGGCGAGTGCTGCCGCAATCCGCGCCTCGTGCTTGGCCACGGCGGCGGCATCCTGCTTCTCGGCCGGTTTGCGCCGCTCGACGAAGCGCGCCACGGTCGCCTCCATCATGCCCTGACCGAGGGCGTGCCAGCGCAACGCCTGCCAGCGCGCTTCGCCACTCGCCGGATAGAGGCGCGGCTTGTCGTTCAGGCTATCGAGGTATTCGCAGATCATCGGCGAGTCGAAGAACACCTCGCCGTCGTCGCGCTCCAGCACCGGAATGGCGCGCAGCGGGTTGAGTCGCACCACGTTGCCGGCGGCATCGGCCGGGCCTTCTACGACCATGTCGCAGGCGAGGTTTTTTTCCATGAGCACCATGCGCACCTTGCGCACGTACGGGGAAGTGAGCGAACCATAGAGCTTCATCTTTATATCCTCGAAAGAAACACCTGCCGCAAAGGCGCAAAGAACGCAAAGGAACATCGGGTTTAAAGCCTGGTCTACGCTTTTTCTTTGCGTCCTTTGCGCCGGAAGTTTTTACAACAAATAATCCAGAAACAGCCCGATAAATACTACGGCGCCGAAACGGTTGTTATTGAGAAATGCGCGAAAACAGGCGTCGCGCGATCGCGCCCGTATCAGCCACTGCTGCCAGCCTGCTAACCCGACGGCCAGCAGCAGGCCTATATAGTACGTCAGACCGAGTCCGGCGCGCGCGCCGACCCAGACCAGCAGCGCGACCGTGAACGCATGGAACAGCGCAATCATCAGTCGGTCGGCGCGACCAAACAGAATAGCGGTGGATTTCACCCCGACCCGGATATCGTCTTCCCGGTCCACCATCGCGTACGCCGTGTCATAGGCCACCGCCCAACAGAGCGTCGCACCAAACAGTATCCAGGCATCTGCCGGCACACTGCCGGTCTGCGCCGCAAACGCCATGGGCACGCCCCAGCCGAACGCCGCGCCCAAATAGAACTGCGGCAGCGGCGTCCAGCGCTTCATGAACGGATAGCTGACTGCAAGCGCAGCACCCACGAACGACAACAGGATCGTGAGTCGGTTCATGCACAGCACCAGCGCGAAGGCACTGAGCGTCAGCACCATGAACAGCACCAGCGCCTCGCGCGGGTGCACACGCCCGGCAGCAATCGGCCGGTCGCGCGTGCGTTCGACCAGCGGATCGAAGTCGCGGTCGGCGTAGTCGTTGATCACGCAACCGGCCGAGCGCATCAACACCACGCCGGCGGCGAACACGACGAACACGGGCAGCGCCGGCTTGCCCGCCGCCGCGATCCACAGCGCCCACAGAACCGGCCAGAGCAGCAGCAACATGCCGATCGGACGGTCGAGACGCATGAGCCGCACGTAGTTACGCAGCCGCTCGGCCATCACAGACACAATGGAATATCCGGTAGAAATATTTCACTCACCAGCAGCGGCTTACCGCCAAGTGTGAACAGCGAACGCCGCCCCCAGATTGTTTCCGGGCGCTGGCTCAGGTACCGGATAGCGACCGAATAGAGCTTGTCGCACGGCGAAAGGCGCGCAATCTCGACTGGACCGCGTTGCATACTCGGGTCGGCAAACAGCACGGCGCCGAGTGGGCGTGACTTGAGGCGCGTGAGGCAACGATGCGGACCGGTGAGCGTGGTACGTGGAATGACGGAACGCGCGAAAACCCATGGAACGCCATCACACAATAGATGCACCTCGCGCACGAACCCCGCGCTGCCCGCGCGCATGTCCAATTCACGCACCTCGTTGAGCTGCGGGCGCGCCCAGCCCTGGAACAGCACCTCGACGCGGAAACACCCAGTGCAGGCCGACTGGATGCGGCGTGTGAGCGACGCCGGGTCGAGCAACCAGCGCAACACCGACTCCGGCACGTCGCGGCGGTGCAGGCGCGACGCCACGTGCCAATCCGGCTCGGCGCGGCGGCAGACGCTGTGCAAACGGTTCGCTTCGGTGGGATGGTCGGGGCGATTCAAGGGGACGGCGTTCATGGCGACATTATGCGCGACCGCCATGGATGGCGGAAGTGCAGGAAACGCAGGAGCAGCTTTCCTGCCGACCGCCATGGATGGCGGAAGTGCAGGAAACGCAGGAGCAGTTCTTCCGCTGGCTGGTTTACACGGACCAAGGCATCCAATCTAGGGTTGCAGCATTTCAACCAGTACCAGCTTGATGACAAAACCGAGCAGCCCGAGGGCAAGGGCGAGAAACAGCACAAACATGCCGAACTTGCCGGCCCTGGATTCGCGCCCGAGATTCCAGACGATAAAGACCATGAGCAGTATCAGGCCGCCGAGACCGATGACCAGCGACCACTCTTCGAATTGTTCGATTGACATCCTGCTGCGCCCTTAACAGGGGCGCGCAGCATATCACGGGCCCCGATGGTCCTCAGCAAGCGTAGGCGGCGCTTGCGACATACATCGATGTACCAGGGAAGCTCTGAACAAGTTGTCATGTCGAGCGCAGCGAGAAATCTGCCGGCGATGAAAGTCTGGCGTCGTCATCGCGTTATCAGATTTCTCCCTTCGGTCGAAATGACAATTACGAACTTGTTCAGAGCTTCCCTAGTGCCGCGAAGCGCATGAATGCGCGAGAGCGGCTGCACCATTTACGATCAAACCTCGCCGTAATGCTCACGCAGCCCTAACCAGCAACGGATCAGCGGCGCGATGTGTTGCGGATACTTCTCCTGCAACAATTGCGCCGCATGCTCGATCTGCGGCAGCATCGCCTGATCGCGCACCAAGTCGGCGATATGGAATGCCTGCTCGCCGGTCTGGCGCGTGCCGAGCACTTCGCCGGGGCCGCGCATTTCGAGATCGCGGCGCGAAATCTCGAAGCCATCGTTGGTCTCGCGCAGGACGCTGAGCCGCGCGCGCGCATTCTCCGACAGCGGCGCGTGGTACAGCAGCACGCACGAGCTCTGCGCGGCGCCGCGCCCGACCCGGCCACGCAGCTGGTGGAGTTGTGACAGCCCAAGGCGCTCGGCATTCTCGACAATCATGAGCGAGGCGTTCGGTACGTCCACGCCGACTTCGATCACCGTGGTGGCGACCAGTAGTTGCGTCTTGCCTTCCTTGAAGGCGCGCATCACCGCTTCTTTCTCGGCCGGCTTCATGCGCCCGTGCACCAGTGCCACACGCAGCTCCGGCAAGGCGGCTGTGAGCAGCGCGGCGGTTTCAGTCGCAGCCTCGGCCTGCAACAGGTCCGACTCCTCGATGAGCGGGCACACCCAGTACGTCTGGCGGCCGTCGCGGCAGGCGGCGTGCACGCGCGCCACCACCTCGGCGCGGCGCGTGTCCGGCAACACCACGGTCTCGACCGGCTTGCGCCCGGGCGGCAACTCATCGATCACCGACACATCGAGATCGGCATAGAACGCCTGCGCGAGCGTGCGCGGGATGGGTGTGGCGGTCATGATGAGTTGATGCGGCACACGCCCGCTCTGCCGGCCCTTCTCGCGCAGCAGCAGGCGTTGATGCACGCCGAACCGATGCTGTTCGTCGACCACCACCAGGCCAAGTTTCGCGAATTCGACTTCGTTCTGAAACAGCGCGTGCGTGCCAACCGCCACCGGTGCGCGGCCACTCGCCATCAGCTCCAGCATGGTGCGGCGATTTTTTGCGCTGAGTTTGCCGCTGAGCCACGCCACTTCGATGCCGAGCGGCAATAGCCACTGATTGAAATTGCGCCAATGCTGCTCGGCGAGCAATTCAGTCGGCGCCATGATCGCCACCTGAAAACCGTCTTCGACGGCGGCCAGCGCCGCGAGCGCCGCCACAATGGTCTTGCCCGAACCGACGTCGCCCTGCACCAGGCGCTGCATCGGATGGTGTCGTGCGAGGTCGGCACGAATTTCGTGCAGCACTTTTTTCTGGGCGGTGGTGAGCACGAACGGCAAGGCGTCGAGCAACGTCTGGGAAAGCTTGCCGCTGCCCTGCAATGGTGGCGCCTTTTGCTCTTGCAGACGCGCGCGCAGCTGCTTGAGGCTCAAGTGATGGGCGAGCAGCTCCTCGAAAACGAGTCTTCGTTGCGCTGGATGCCGGCCCTGTTCCAGTTCAGCAACGTCCGCCTCGGGCGGCGGCCGATGGACGTATCGCAGCGCCTCCTGCAAGGTCGGCAGTTTCAACTTGGCGAGCAGCTCCTCCGGCAACCACTCGGGAAGGCCGGCCAGATGGCGATCGAGCGCCTGCATCACCAGCTTGCGCACGCTGAGCTGGTGCACGCCCCCGGTGACCGGGTAGAACGGCGTGAGACTGGATTCCGCTTGCGGAACAACATCCGCACCCAGTACCTCGTATTCGGGATGGATCATCTCCAGACCGGAAGCGCCGAGACGCACCTCGCCGAAAATACGCAGCGACCGCCCACGTTCCAGGTTCTGCTGCTGCGCGCCGGAGAAGTGGAAGAAACGCAAGGTGAGATGGCCGGTGCCGTCGCTCACTCGCACCAACAGGCTGCGCCGTCCACGGAACACGACATCGGCCAACTCAACCTTGGCGCTGACCAGCGCCTCTTGTCCCGGCCGCAGACTGCCGAGCGGCGTGAGGCGCGTGCGGTCCTGATAGCGAAACGGCAGATGGAACAGCGCATCCTGCACGCTGCGCCAGCCGAGGCGCTGTTCGAGTTTGTCCTTGAGCTTCGGTCCGACGCCCTTGAGCGTCGTAATGGGCAGCGTGGCAACATCCATATGATTATCTGCCGCAAAGGCGCAAAGGACGCAAAGAAAGATCTGAAGAGGGATGGGTCAAGCCGGGCTTTCGCGGTCTCACTATTCCGTCTTGTTCATTTACGCTTCTTGGTTTTCGACTTCGTCTTCTTCGCGTCCTTTGCGCCTTTGCGGCGGGTTTTCTCTACAAGAACCATGATCGCATCCATCTCCACGGGCGCGCCGCGCGGCAGCGCCGCGACGCCGACGGCGGCGCGCGCCGGATACGGTTGCTTGAAATACTGCGCCATGATCTCGTTGACCTGCGGGAAGTTCTTGAGGTCGATGAGAAACACGTTGAGCTTCACGATATCTTGCAGACCGCCGCCCGCGGCCTGGGCGACGGCCACGAGGTTGTCGAACACGCGCGCGATCTGGACGCGAATCTCGCCGGCCACCATTTCACCGCTTGCCGGATCGAGCGGGATCTGGCCGGACAAATAGACGGTGTTATCGACCTTCACCGCCTGTGAATAGGTGCCAATGGCGGCCGGAGCGGCTGGAGTCCTGATGATGGATTTTTTCATGACGGATTCTTGTTTATGTAGAAGGCTAAATTCCGGGATCAGAATAAACCGCGTAGCGGCACATCCACTCAAAACTTGTAATTAAAAACTCATCACTGGTTTCAAATTATCCTTTCGTTCGATTAATGCGAATCACCGGCTCCTGCGCACGCAGCCGGCGCAGGATAGTGGCGAAATGCACGCGGTCGCGCACTTCGATGGTGAAGTCGATGGCGGCGTTCAGTCCGTCACGTTCTTCGATGTTGACGGTGTCGATGTTGGCGTCCAGCTCGGCGATCACCGCCGCCACCCGCGCCAGTACACCGCGCTGATTTTTGACCTCAACGCGCACGTTCACCGGGAACACGCCCTCGATGTGTTCTTCCCAGTGCACGTCAATCCACTGCTCGGGGTGTTTGCGGAATTTGACGACGTTTGGGCAATCGCTCACGTGTACGGTAATGCCGCGCCCGGCTGACAGAAACCCCAGGATCGGGTCGCCCGGGATCGGCCGGCAGCAACGCGCGTAGGTCACCACCACGCCTTCCGTGCCGCGGATCGCCAGCACCGGCCCGGTCTGCTTGGCGCTCGCACCGGCCGGTTGCAACTGCAATGCCACCACGGTGGCGAGACGGTTGCCGAGTCCGATGTCGGCCAGCAAATCTTCCCAGTTTCTGAGTTTGAGATTCTTTAATATCTCGGCCTTCTGCCCCGCGCCTATCGTTGCCGCCTCCACCTCAACGTCGTGCAGCGCCTTTTCCAGCAGGCGTTCGCCAAGCTTTTCCGATTCGTCACGTTTCAGGTTCTTGAGGAACTGGCGGATGTGGGCGCGCGCCTTGCTGGTGACCACGTAGTCCAGCCACGCGGGGCTCGGCCGGCCCCAGCTTGAGGTTAGAATCTCTACGTGATCGCCGTTGAGCAGTACCGTGCGCAATGGCGCCAGCACGTGGCTTACTTTGGCGCCAACACAGTGGTTGCCGATGTCGGTATGCACGTCGTAGGCGAAGTCGATCACGGTCGCGCCGCGCGGCAGCTTGCGGATGTCGCCGTTCGGCGTGAACACGTACACCTCATCCGGAAACAGATCGACCTTGAGGTGGTCGAGAAACTCGTTGGCGTTGCCGGTCTCACTCTGGATTTCGAGCAGATCGTGCAGCCAGATGAGTGCGCGCTGCTCGGCGTTGTCGCTGCCCGCTTCGCTGCTCTTGTACACCCAATGCGCGGCCACGCCGGCCTCGGCCACGCGATGCATGTCGGTGCTGCGAATCTGCACTTCGATAGACAGGCCAAACGGCCCGAACACCACGGTGTGCAGCGACTGGTAGCCGTTCGCCTTGGGAATCGCAATGTAATCCTTGAAGCGTCCCGGGATCGGCTTGTACAGGTTATGCACCACGCCGAGGATGCGATAACAGGTATCGACCCGGTCGGTGACGATGCGAAACGCGTACACATCGTACACCTGCTCGAAGGGCAGCGTCTTGTCGTGCATCTTTCTGTATATGCCGTACAGGCTCTTTTCGCGCCCGCTGACCTCGGCCGGAAGATTGTCGTTGGCGAGCTGCGCCTGAACGGCGGCGCGTACCTTCTCCACGATCGCCTTGCGATTACCCTGACGCTTGCGCATGGCCTCGGCCAGCACCCGGTAGCGCATCGGGTAGAGGTGGCCGAAGGCCTGATCCTCGAGTTCGTGCGCCCACTGACGCATGCCGAGGCGATTGGCGATGGGTGCGTAGATGTCGAGGGTCTCGCGTGCAATCGCGCGCCGCCGCTCGGCTTTAAGCGCCGCGAGCGTACGCAGGTTGTGCAGGCGGTCGGCAAGCTTGATGAGAATGACGCGTATGTCCTGCGACATCGCGAGCAGCATTTTGCGGAAGTTCTCCGCCTGCTGTTCTTCATCGGTGCGGAATTCGATGCGATCGATCTTGCTGACGCCGTCCACCAGCGCCGCCACGTCCTTGCCGAACAGCTCGGCGATCTGCTCCTTGCTGTGGCGCGTGTCTTCGATGACGTCGTGCAGGATGGCGGCGCTGATGCTCTTGCTGTCGAGGTGCATGAGCGCGAGGATGCGCGCGACCTCAAGCGGATGGAAAATGTACGGCTCGCCGCTGCGCCGCTGCTGACCCTCGTGCGCCTCGGCGCTGAACAGATAGGCGCGGTAGATGTCGGCGACTTCGGACGCGCCGAGATAAGTCTCGAGCAGCGTACACAAGTCACCGATGTGGAAGCGGGCGTCCGCGCAGGACGCCACGCGTTCAGGCGCTGGCGCCGCCTTCCGGGAGCGGGGCGGTTTCGCCGGCCGCTGCGAGTGGGTTGGCTGTGTCGTCATCCGGCTCTTCCCCGATCTGCGGCGATGTCTCGTCCAGAATGGCGCTGGTCACGAATCCGCCGGCGATCTCGCGCAGGGCGATCACCGTGGTCTTGTCATTCTCGCGCGGCACGGTCGGCTCGGCGCCGAGCATCAGTTGCCGGGCGCGTTTGGTCGCCACCAGCACGAGCTGGAAACGGTTCTCGACGTTATCGAGGCAATCTTCAACAGTAACGCGGGCCATGGTGTCCTCTATCAGAATTAATAACAGCGAATTGTCCGGAAAGTGTAACAGACTCGCGCGCGCAGCGCCCGGCCGCCAGCGGCCCGCACTGCCCGGCCGGGCCGGAATGCCGCTATAACTTGTTGTTTTTCTATTTCTCCCTCTCCCCGCGGGAGAGGGCCGGGGCAAGGGTCAGCAGCGCAGAAACGGCCCCAGTCCTGCCCTTCCCCGCAGGAAGTGAACACTATTACCGTCTTTTCAGTCCTGGGTCAGAAGCGCGGCAACGTCGATGTTCACGGCGCGCACCCTGCCCGGCTCGCCGCGCAGAATGGCCTTGAGGTCGGCGAGCGCGGCAGTGAAATCGTCGTTCACCACCAGATGGTCGAACTCACTGTAGTGGCTCATCTCCGCCACTGCTTCGCGCATGCGCCGATCGATCACATCCTGTGCATCCTGTTTGCGGTTCGTCAGGCGCTCACGCAGCGCCGCGCGCGATGGCGGCAGAATGAAAATGCTCACCGCTTCGGGCCGCCATTGCTTGATCGCGCGCGCGCCCTGCCAGTCAATATCCAGAATCACGCCCTTGCCGGACCGGATCTGGTCGGCAATCGCCTGCTTGGAAGTGCCATAGGAATTGCCGAACACCGTGGCGTGCTCAACGAACTCGCCGTTGGCGACCATGCGATCGAATTCCTCGCGCGTCACATAGTAGTAGTGCACACCGTGCTGTTCACCCGGACGCGGCGCGCGCGTGGTGTGCGACACCGAGAACGCGAACTCCGGCGAACTTTCGACCAGCGCCTTGGCGAGCGATGTCTTGCCGGTGCCGGAGGCGGCGGAGAAGATGAAAAGTTTTCCGTTCTTGGTCATCGGCGCGGAATTCTACAGTATTCTACGGCTGGCATCCGCGTGGGCACTTCGTGCCCACCCTTACGAAACTGGTTATTCCCCTATACCTGTGCCATAACCAGTTGGTAATGATGTGCCAGAAATTCTAGTTGCTTGACGTATACCCTTTGGAAATAAGACCGTGAATGTTTCATGGCTTATGTCTAGTGGATGCAGAATATTCTCTCTGAATGCTTTTTTATTTGGGTAGGCTCGATATTCTTGGTCATAGTCTCTTATCTTATTGATGATAAGCCAATGTGGATTTTCTAGATTTAGATTATCTTGTGCAGCCAGCGCTATTGCAGCATCTTTACTCCAAAATTCTTGTAGATATTCTCCTTCGAGACCACCCACTTTTCTTGTTTTTATATCGCAACCTTTGACATTCATAATGTTATGTCTCGTCAGTAGCCAAGCAGGGTGGGCACGCAGTGCCCACCCTGCTAAAAACATTACTCGATATTCTGTACCTGCTCACGCATCTGCTCAATCAACACCTTGAGATCGACGGCGGCGTTGGTGACGCGCACGTCGGCGGCCTTGGAGCCGAGGGTGTTGGCCTCGCGGTTGAGTTCCTGCATGAGGAAATCGAGGCGTCGGCCGGTCTGGCCGGGTTCGCCGAGTACGCGCCGCACCTCGGTGAGGTGCATGACCAGACGATCCAACTCCTCGTCCACGTCGGTTTTCTGCGCGAACAGTAATAGCTCCTGTTCGACGCGCGCCGGGTCGAGTTCGGCGCGCACTTCGCCCAGGCGCGCGAGCAGACGCTCGCGGAAATTGCGCCGCACCTCGGGCAGCAAGGCGCGCACCTGCGCCGTGATTTCGCCCAAAGCGTCGAGACGGGTTTTAAGAATGGCGGCGAGTTGCGCCCCCTCGCGCGCGCGCGTGGCGGCGAGTTCGTTCACGGTTTCGGTGAGCAGCGCAATCGCCGCCTGTTGCAGACCCTCCGTATCCACGGTTCCCGACTTGAACACCCCGGGCCAGCGCAACAGGTCGACCATACGCCACGGCGTCACCGAACCCCCGGCCGCCGCCGCCAAGGTTTGGGTCTTGTGCGCAAGCGTCATCAGGCGTGCGGCCAGCGCCTCATCGAGCACGCCTTCCGCGCCCTCACGCACGGCGAAACGCAGGTGACAATCCACCTTGCCGCGCCCGAGGCGTTTGCCGAGCAGTTCGCGCGCGGCGGGCTCGAGGATGCGCAACTCGTCCGGCAGCTTGAAGCTCAGTTCCAGATAGCGGTGATTGACGGTGCGTAGTTCCCACGCCAGCCCACCCCACGGGGTCAGGGTTTCGCGGCGCGCGAACGCGGTCATACTGGCAGTCATGGGTTTACCCGGCAGGCCCGAAGACACCGATGGTAAACGCAACCGGCCGGAATGAAAAACGCGGGCTGGCCGGAAAACTGCTCCCGGCGTTTGTCCAGTGAAAGAAGCCTCATTCACTGACGGCTTCGCGCCCGGCACTTCCGCCCAGTGACTGAAGCCTCATTCATTATGGAGTAATGCCGAGTGAATGAGGCCTCATTCACTGCAGGAGCCCGGAGCGGCCGCCATCCAGGGCGGTCGTAGGCACAATCCGGCATCTTGACCTATTATTACGGGAGCGGCGGGCTGGTTTCCCGCAGACCTCGAGATAGTAATAGTATCGGAGCGCGGTACCCCCGGGAGAAGGCAGGCCCGCACAAAATCAGCCATATGAAACAAAAGCGCCAGAAGAACGCCTTGCCCAAGGGCTACCTGCTCACGCACTACCGCATCCTGAGACACATCAGCAGCGGCGGGTTCTCCATTGTCTACCTGGCCACCGACGAGAAGAACGGCGAGCCGGTGGCCATCAAGGAGTACCTGCCCAACAACCAGGCCGAGCGCGTGGACGAGTCGCGCGTCGAGCCACTCTCGGCGGATACCACCGCAGCCTTCCGCCAGGGCATCAAACGCTTCTTCGACGAAGCCGCCGCGCTCGCCAAGGTCAACCACCCGAATATTGTGCGCGTGGTGAACTTCTTTCGCGCCAACAACACCGCGTACATGGTAATGCGCTACGAACACGGCCGCGACCTGCGCTGGTACATCAAGCGCAAGGCAGGACATCTTGACGAGAACGTGCTGCGCGCTATTTTCCCGCCGCTGCTGCTCGGCCTGCGCGAGGTTCACCAGAACAACCTGCTGCACCTCGACATCAAACCGGCCAATATTTTTCTGCGCCCGGGCGGCAACCCGCTGCTGCTCGACTTCGGCGCGGCGCGCATCGCCACAGTCGGTTGTCGGCCGACCGGACCCTACACCCTGACCCTCGGCTTTGCGCCCATTGAACAACACCTGTGCGGACACGTGGGCCCGTGGAGCGATGTGTACGCCATTGGCGCCTCCATGTGGTCATGCATCAGCGGCCAACCGCCGCTGCCGGCCACCGAACGACGCATGAAAGATACTTACAAACCGGCGGCGCGCCAGTACGCGCGCCAGTACTCGCCGCAACTGCTGGAGTCCATCGACTGGTGTTTGCAATTCCACCAACTCGACCGGCCGCAGAGCGTGCAGGCGCTGCTCGACTTTATGAACCCGCTCAGTCCCGGCGAGCCCGCGCCGGCCG
>Ga0315281_10002832_pt1 | contig 25625 bp, 20 predicted proteins | sample YL17G07_0_MG_FD_204540 | JGI IMG/M metagenome (GOLD analysis project Ga0315281, IMG submission 204540) | Sediment microbial communities from Yellowstone Lake, YNP, Wyoming, USA - YL17G07_0 | ecosystem: Environmental > Aquatic > Freshwater > Lake > Sediment | place: USA: Wyoming | collected... | reverse complement strand
TCCCATTCACCCGCACCCGCTCCGCCGGCGCTCCCAGCGCCCGTATCCGCTCCGCATCCTCTTCCGTCTGCATCAGAAACGCCGCCGGAATCCCCAGCGCCCCGCGCAGCAACGGCCGCAGCAAAAATCCCACCCGCCCCATCCATCTCTGAAATCGCGCAAACGACCGCGGCGACACGCGCCCGCTCAAAAACACCACCGGCACTTCCCGCCGCTTGGCCTCCCGCAGAAAATTCGGCCAGATCTCCGTCTCCAGAATCACCACGACCCCCGGCTTCACCGCGCCAAACGCCCGCCGCACCGCGAAATCCCAATCCAGCGGAAAATAGATCACCGCATCCGCGAACGGCATGCGCTGCCGCGCCATCGCGTGCCCCGTCAACGTCGTCGTGGAGACAATCAGCCGCCGCCCCGGATAGCGCTCCTTCAATTGCCGCGCCAGCGGCACTCCCGACAGCGCCTCCCCCACGGAAACCGCGTGCAGCCAGATGGCCCCTTCGCCCGCCGCCTCCAGCCCAGCGAGCGCCGGATACTCCAATCCCAGCCGCTCCCGCAGGTTCGACAAATATTTCCCGTGCCGCAGCCCCTGCACCAGCCAGTACGGCGCCAGCAGCAACGCCGCCAATCCCATCAAAACGCTATAAACAAAGTACAAGTTCAGCCCTCGGTCATTTCCCCGCCCCACCGGACAGGCGGAATCAGCGGCAACCCCAGCATCCTCCGGAGAATCAAACCTATTGTCAGAGCAAAAAGGATATTATAAACGCATGCGCCTCCCAACCCTCGCATTCATTCTATTTTTCTTCACCTCGCTCCTCGCCGGAGCCCCCCGCACTCTCCAGTCTCCCCCCGCCGTTCAGGCCCCGCCGCCCGCGCCCGCCTCCGAATCCCATAACGGCCTGACCATCACCGCCGTTCCCTGGACCAAAGCCGAAACCTACAAGCCCAAGTTCCCCAAGAAAAATCCCGTCTCCTCCGGCATCGTCGCCGTCCACACCATTTTCCAGAACGCCACGTCCGATACCATGCGCGTCAACATCGAGCAGATCCGCCTCCTCGTCACCCTCAGCGACGGCTCCCGCCAAAGCATCGAGCCTCTCTCCCCCGACGACGTCGCCACCCTCATGCTCAAAGGCAAAATGAAAGACCCCTCCCGCCGCGGCCCCCTGCCCCTGCGCGGCAACAACAAAGACTGGACCGACCTGCAAACCCGCGCCGGCGACGCCGGCATCACCTCCAGCATGGTCCCTCCCCACGGCAAACTCGAAGGCTTGCTCTATTTCGACTTGGACGGCCAGTTTGCTCTGCTGGACACCGCGCGCATCTACATTCCCGACGTCACCAACGTCGGACAGGGCAGTTCCCTGCTCTATTTCGAACTCGAATTCGCGCACTCCGCGCGCCAATAAATTTCCTCCTCGATGAGCCCGTTTGCCGCCGCCGCTCCGCTCAGCTAACATGAACGAGTAACTTCCGACCAGGGATCTCTTAACGCATGCGACCTTTTCTCGACGATTTGAATCCGGAGCAGCGCCAGGCCGCCGAAACCACCGCAGGCCCGGTGCTCATCCTCGCCGGCGCCGGCACCGGCAAGACCCGCGCGATCACCTACCGCATGGCCCATCTCATCGCCCAGGGCACTCCCCCCGAATCCATCCTCGCCGTCACCTTCACCAATAAAGCCGCCGAGCAGATGCAGCAGCGCCTCTCCGACCTCCTGCTCAAGTCCGGCCTGCCCCCGGCCAGCGCCTGGCTTTCCACCTTCCATTCCCTCTGCGCCCGCCTCCTCCGCCGCGAAGCCTCCAGCGCCGGCCTCCCGCAGAATTTTTCCATCTTCGACGACGACGACCAGGTCGCCGCCATCAAGCTGTGCATCGCCCAACTCAACTTCGCCGAAGAAAAACTGAATCCGCGCAGCATCCTCAGCGCCATCAGCCACGCCAAAAATCACGGCAAGTCCGCCGAAGCCCTGGAAAAAGATTCCATCGGCGCCGAAGGCCGCCGCGTCGCCAAACTCTACGCCGCCTACGAAAAACTTCTGAAACAAAGCAGCGCCCTCGATTTCGACGACCTTCTCCTCCGCGCCATGGCCGTCCTCCGCGACGTTCCCGAAGTCCGCCAGCGCTGGCAGTCCCGCTTCCGCTACATTCACGTCGACGAATACCAGGACACCAACCGCGTCCAGTACGACCTCCTCCGCCTCCTCTGCGGCCCCGAGCACAACGTCTGCGTCGTCGGCGACGAGGACCAGTCCATCTACCGCTGGCGCGGCGCTGACGTCGGCATCCTCCTGCGCTTCACCGAGGATTTCCCCCGCGCCCAAGTCGTCCGCCTGGAACGCAACTACCGCTCCACGCAAACCATTCTCGACGCTTCCGGCGCCGTCGTCGCCAATAACTCCAAGCGCCTCGGCAAAACACTTTCCTCCGAGCAGGGCGCCGGCGCAAAAGTCCGCTATTTCGAAGCCCGCGACGCCCAGGCCGAAGCCGAATTCATCGCCGGCGAAGTTTCCCGCCGCCTCAATGCCATGGACGAGGAAACCTGCGCCGTCCTCTACCGCACCAATTTTCAGTCCCGCGCCTTCGAGGAAGTTTTCCGCCGCATGGGCGTGCGCTACCGCCTCGTCGGCGGCTTCAGTTTTTACAGCCGCGCCGAAGTGAAAGACGCCCTGGCCTACGCCCGCCTGGCCTTTCATGCCGATGACGACATCTCCCTCCTGCGCGTCCTTAACGTCCCCCCGCGCGGCATCGGCAAGACCAGCGTGGACCTCATCCGCCACACCGCCCAGCAGGAAGGCGGCAGCCTGTGGTCCGCCATCGGCAAAATCGTCGAAGGCGTCGGAGCACAGCCCACCGGCCGCGCCGTCGTTCCCCTGCGCGCCTTTCAAGAACTCGTCGCCCAACTCCAGGACGACCTGGCCCACAGCCAGCCCGCCGAATTCCTCCATGCCCTGCTCGACAAGACCGGCTACTTCGCCATGCTTCGCGAACGCAACTCCCCCGAGGACATCTCCCGCATGGAAAACCTCGAAGAACTCGTCCGCGCCGTGGCCGAAGGCACCGACGCCGGCGAAACCTTCGCCGACTTCCTCGACCGCGCCGCCCTGGTCAGCGATTCCGACGCCTACGAAGAAAAGCCCGGCGTCATCCTCATGACCCTGCACAGCGCCAAAGGCCTCGAATTCGACCACGTCTTCCTCGCCGGCCTCGAAGAAGGAATTTTTCCGCACAGCCGCTCCACCGACGACCCCGAAGGCATCGAGGAAGAACGCCGCCTCTGCTACGTGGGCATGACCCGCGCCAAGACCACACTCACGCTCACTCGCGCCGTCTATCGCCGCATGTTTGGCGAAGAACAGCGCCTGCGTGGTTCCCTGCCCTCGCGCTTCCTCGCGGAAATTCCCGGCGAACTCGTCGAAACCGTGCGCGGCTCCCTCGCCGAGTTCGGCGAAGCCCGCCGCTACGAGAGCGACCCGGAATACTCCTTCACTCCCCAGGAGTTCGTCCGCCGCGTCCGCAGCGGCCCTCCCGCCACCCGCGATGGCGCGCCCCAGCGCCGCTACGACGGCGACTTCGAGCGCCCCGCCCTGCAGCGCGGCGCAGCCTCTCCCCGCGGCGGCCGCAAAAACGAAAATCCCCTCATCGGACAAAAAGTCCGCCACCCCAGCTTTGGCGTCGGCACCATCATTGCCGTCGAAGGCGACGAAGAGGACCGCCGCCTCTCCATCACCTTCCCCGGCCGCGGCACAAAAAAACTCATCGAGCGCTACGCCCAGCTGACCCCGGCCTGAAATTTCCGTCTGCCGGTTGCGCACGCGCCTTCAACGGGGTAAAGTTTCTCCGCGCAATCAGCTTGGGCAGTCCCGCGGTAAATTCATAACTCCGGCAGCGCCGGAAGCGATGGAGCCATCGGGTGGGATCACAACTCTTCCGCACCAAGAACATTGACCAGCTTATTTCCGACTCCGAAACCCCCGAGAGGCGCCTCAAAAAGACTCTGGGCTGGCTGAGCCTGACCTCCCTGGGCATCGGCGCGGTCATCGGTTCGGGAATTTTTACGGTGGTGGGCACCGCCATCGCCGGACAGAAACTGCAATTCTCCTCGGTTCTCAACGCTCCCCTCCTCGAATATCTGATTTATCATTCCGCTTCCTTCGGACGCCCCGGCGCCGGTCCGGCCATTGCCGTCTCCTTCATTCTCGTCGCCGTGGTCTGCGCCTTCGCCGCGCTGTGCTACGCCGAACTCGCCGCCATGATCCCCATCGCCGGCAGCGCCTACACCTACACCTACGCCACCATGGGCGAACTCATCGCCTGGATCATCGGCTGGGACCTCATCCTGGAATATGCCGTCAGCAACATGGCCGTCAGCGTCGGCTTTTCCGCCCATATCGTCGGCCTGCTGGACTGGTTCGGCATTCACCCCAGCCTGCGCTGGATCACTCCCTCCTATCTGCCCAGCGGATTGTCCGACCTCCAGGGCAACACCCTCTACGAGCCCGGATGGCATTTCGGCTTCAACGTCCCCGCCTTCGTCATCGTCATCCTGCTGACGTTCATTCTCGTGCGCGGCATTCGCGAATCCGCCAAGACCAACAACATCATGGTCCTGCTGAAGATTGTGGCCATCCTCATCTTCGTCGGATTCGCCGCCCGTTTCATTCACCCCGCCAACTGGCATCCCTTCGCCCCCAACGGCTGGCCCGGCATCCTCACCGGCGGCTCCATTATCTTTTTCACCTACATCGGCTTCGATTCCGTTTCCACCGCCGCCGAGGAAACGAAAAATCCGCAGCGCGACGTGCCCATCGGCATCATCGCCACCCTGGCCGTCTGCACGGTGCTCTATATTTCCGTGGTGGTGGTCTTGACCGGACTGGTGCCCTGGCAAACTCTTCTCGACGATGCCGCGCCGGTGGTGAATACCCTCAAAAAACTGAATATGCCGGTGGTCCGCCTCATCGTCCTTCTCGGCGCGCTCATGGGCATGATCTCTTCCCTGCTGGTCTTTCAACTCGGCCAGGCTCGCGTCTGGTTCGCCATGTCCCGCGATGGCCTTCTCCCCAGAATTTTCGGCCGCGTCCACCCCCTCTTCCGCACCCCGGACTTTTCCACCTGGATGGCCGGCTTCGTCGTCGGCATTCCCGCCGGAATGCTGGACATCGGCACGCTCGCCGATCTCTCCAACATCGGCACCCTCTTCGCCTTTGCCCTGGTCGCCGTCGGCGTCCTCATCCTGCGCTATAAGCAGCCCGAGCGCCACCGCAGCTTCCGCGCACCCGGCGGCTTGCTCGCGCCCATCATGACCATCCTCACCTGCGTCCTGCTCATGGCCGGTCTGCCCATCATGAACTGGATACGATTCTTTGTCTGGCTCGCCATCGGTCTGGTAATCTATTTCGCGTATAGCCGCAAGCGCAGCACGCTGAACGCTTAAACGCCTTATCAGGAGGAAGTGGATGCTTCGCCCTGCTGATAACCAAACTACCCGGAGCCTCGCGGCCCTCGCCGCCGCCGTCGTCCTGACCCTGCTCCTCCCCTCTGGCGCCCGCGCCTGGGGCGAAAAGGGCAACAAGCTCATCGTCAGCAGCGCCCTCGGCACTCTTCCCCAGGAGATCCGCCCCTTCTTCGAGGCCAACCGCGACTTCCTCCTCCAGCACGTATCCGACCCGCAGGAAGCCTCGGCCAAAAATCCCGCCGAGCGCAAAAATCAGTTTCTCTTTCTCGAACGCTACGGCCGCTTTCCCTTCGACTCCCTCCCCCGCAGCTACAAAGCCGCCGTCTCCAAATTCTCCCGCCCCAAGCTGGAAGCCAACGGCCTGCTCCCCTGGCAGATTGGCGTCTACAGCGAAAAGCTCACCAATGCCATGCGCGCCGGCAAGTGGGACGAAGCCCGCGAAAATGCCGCCCTGCTGGCCTATTACGTCGGCGCCGCCCACGACCCCTTCAGCACCACCGAGAATCAGGACGGCCAGTTGAGCGGCCAGCCCGGCGTCAGCCAGCGCTTCGGCACGGATCTCATCGCCCGCTTCTCCTCCTTTTTTCCCCTGCGTCCCAATGACGCCTTCTACGTCGAGGAACCCACCGAGCGCGCCTTCGAGGCTTGCCTCAGCTCCCACAGTTGGCTCGAAACCATTCTCCTCGCCGACCGCAACTCCCGCCGCGGCCTTCCCTCCTACACCGACGAATACTACGACCGCTTCTATAACCAGGCCGCCGCCATCCTCATCCGCCAGATCTCCGATTCCGCCACCGAAGTCGGCTCTTACTGGTACACCGCCTGGGTCAACGCCGGAAAGCCCGCCCTGCCCCAGCACTAGCCCGCGCATGCTCCCCCATTCCCTTTCTTCAGACTTCCTGGCCCTGCCCAAGGCCGAACTGCATCTCCATCTCGAAGGCTCGATTGAACCCTCCACCGTCACCGAACTGGCCGCCCGCCACGGCCAAACCGTCACCGAAGCCGAAGCCCGCGCCCGCTACTCCTACACCGACTTTGCCGGCTTCATCGACGCCTTCAAGTGGGTCTCTTCCTACCTGCGCGGTCCCGAAGATTTCGCCCTCATCACCCGCCGCCTCGCCGAACGCCTCCGCGCCCAGAATGTCGTCTATGCCGAGCTGACCCTCTCCGTCGGCGTCATGCTCTGGAGAAAGCAATCCGCCGAGGCCAATTTCGAAGCCATGCTCCGCGCCGCCGAAGAGTTTTCCCGCCAGGGCCTGCGCCTCCGCTGGATCTTCGATGTCACTCGCCAATTCGGCGCCGAACCCGCCCTGCGCGTCGCCGAAGTTTCCGCCCAATACGCCGGCGAAGGCGTCGTCGCCTTCGGCATGGGCGGCGATGAATTATCCATTCCCGCGGAGGAATTCCGCGAGGCCTACGACTATGCCGCCGGGCACGGCCTGCACCGCCTCGTCCACGCCGGCGAAATCGGCGGGCCCCAGGAAATCCGCGACGCCATCGAACTCCTCGGCGCCGAACGCATCGGCCACGGCATCGCCGCCATGCACGACCCCGCGCTGCAAGACCTCCTCGCCGAACGCCGCATCCCCTTGGAAATCTGCCCCACCAGCAACCTCTGCACCGCCGCCCTCGCCAAACAGCTCGCCCGCGATTCCGCCGCCATCACCGATCACCCTCTCCCCACCCTCCTCCGCCGCGGCCTTCCCATCGTCCTCTCCAGCGACGACCCCGCCATGTTCCACACCTCCCTCCTCGGCGAATACTCCGCCGCCGGCGCCATGGGCCTGCGCGAAGAGGAACTCCGCCGCCTCCTGGCCATGAGTTTCGAGCACGCCTTCGATGGCCCCCCGCCAAGATGAGTTTTTTTCTGCCGCGCTTCCCGCAGCGCCGCCACCCTGCGCCATCCGTTCTGGGAACAAAAACGGATGCGATGGAGTCTATTTGATGGATAAGATGAGCCGTTCTCCCGAACTACGCCTTCTTCGCTACTTTGCCCTCACCACGATACCTGTGTTGGTCATGGTGGTTGGAATACTCCGGACCCAACAGTGGATACTGCGGCATAGAGCGGAGCGGCTGCTGGCCGAAATTCAACAGATAGAACTGCGCAAGACGAGCTTCGAAGATGCCCAGAAGCTACTTGGCCGCTGGAGCAAGTGGGGCCACTCGGAAGGCGAATGCACGAGAAAGCGCTGCCAAATCTACATCGTGTTCCATGATTTCCTCGACCGTCATCCAACCCTAGGGAATCGGGAATCTCTCAAGCTCTTCTATTCGGCGCTGGGCGGCCGGCCAACCTATGTGTCAGCCGGTATCCAGGTCCTGGATGGTGTCGTATGGGAGAAACGATACGGCTTTGACAGCGCACCAAGAAGCATCGTATCCGGGGACGCATCTACGGCATCTTGGCTTTCAGCTGGCGATGAGCGATTCACTCTTCATCCCAATCACGAAATCGTGCCACTAACTCTAGCGCCCTGCGTCTGGATCCGGTCGAAATTCACGCCGTATGAAGATCCGGCAGAAGTTCGTAGGTTGATGGGATTTGACCTGTCGATCATAACGCATTGGAGTTTGGGGCATGAGAAGAACGATGTCATGCCTGCAGCATGTGCGGAGGCGCGCGAGGAGTTGCATCTCGTCGCAGTACCGACTCCAACGGGCACTGGCCAACCCGACTCGCCTCGACATGAGTCCATCGAGTATCTTGCGCGCGACGCCGGAAGGGTTGCTGTGGTCAAGATCATCAGTAAGCCGGGTCAGAGTGGGGACCCTTGGGCTCCCTGGAAACTCGAGACCCGATTGGAAGAACCATTGAAGCGCTATTCCCCGCGGGACGTGGGGACGGTTCAGGAACTTCATCTGCATTGTAGCGATGTCAGCTGGGTGCCCGATACTCGAGTCGGAGAACACTATCTGATATTTACCGACTGGCTCCCCGAGTCGGACACTGTTACTTGCGGAGGGATACTGCCGATGACAGAGCAAGCCCTGGAGGCTACTCGCCGGGGAATTGCGCAAGACTACAAAGCTATTTTCGGCGAACAGGAACGCTGAGATATGCGTAAGACGCCGCAGGCCATCGTCTGCAGATTACATCGAGGGTGGCGCAGGTTCACTGTAGTTTAACGCCAAGACGACGACGCACGCCGTTTGCTATACTTTCCCCCATGAAAGCACACGTCTGGGTCATGCCGAAAACCACCGTGCTCGATCCCCAGGGACAAACGATTCACCACGCCCTCTCCTCCCTAGGCTTCGCCGCGGTCAAAAACGTCCGCCAGGGAAAATTCTTCGTCCTCGATCTCGATGGAATGACCCGCGAAGACGCCCAAAAGCAGCTCGAGCGCATCGCCAAGGAAGTCCTCGCCAATCCCGTCATCGAGGAATACCGCTTCGAGATCGTCGAATAGCGCGCCGCCCGGTTCCAATTCGCCACACCCGCGCGGGGAAATTCGCTGGCGCATCCCCGGCCATGTTAATCTGCATCTGAAGCCACCAGGAGATCGCGCGCATGTGTGGAATCGTCGGTTATATCGGCCAAAAAAAAGTCGTGCCCCTCATTCTCGAAGGCCTTAAACGCCTCGAATACCGCGGCTATGACTCCGCCGGCATCGCCGTCGTCGGCGCCGACGGCAAAATGCACATCCGCCGCGCCTCCGGCAAACTTCACAATCTCGCCGAAGTCGTCGCCAAGTCCCCCATCGAAGGCGTCTACGGCATCGGCCATACCCGCTGGGCCACCCACGGCCGTCCCACCGAAGAAAACGCCCATCCCCACCGCGACTGCACCGGCAATCTCGTCGTTGTGCACAACGGCATCATCGAAAACTATCTCGAACTGAAGGAAAAACTCCAGGCCGAAGGCCACAAGTTCGTCACCGAAACCGACACCGAAGTCGTCGCCCACCTCGTCGAAAAGAATATGCCCGCCGGCGTTCCCCTCGAAGAAGCCGTCCGCCGCTCCCTCAAGGAACTCCGCGGCATCTACGCCCTCGTCTTCCTCTCCGCCAACGACCCCCTCAAAATCGTCGCCGCGCGCATGGGTCCGCCCTCCGTCATCGGCATCGGCAAGGACGAATGCTTCGTCGCCAGCGACATTCCCGCCCTGCTCCAGCACACCCGCGAAATTTTCTTCCTGGCCGATGGCGATATAGCGGTCCTCACCGCCCACGGCGTCCGCGTCATGGACCACGACGGCCAGCCCGTCTCCCGCCCCACCCAGCACGTCTCCTGGGACCCCATCCTCGCCGAAAAGGGCGGCTACAAGCATTTCATGCAGAAGGAAATCTTCGAGCAGCCCCGCGCCGTCCGCGACACCCTCCTCGGCCGCATCTCCCAGGACACCGGAAAAATCTTCCTCGACGAAATGCAAATCACCCCGGAAAATTTCCGCGCCTTCCAAAGCGTCCGCATCGTCGCCTGCGGCACCAGCTGGCATTCCGCCCTCGCTGGCAAATTCATGATCGAGCGCCTCGCCCGCCTCCCCGTCGAAGTGGATTACGGCAGCGAATTCCGCTACCGCGACCCCATCCTCGATTCCCGCACCCTCACCGTCTGCATCAGCCAGTCCGGCGAAACCGCCGACACCATCGCCGCCCAGCGCGAAGCCAAGCAAAAAGGCTCTCCCACTCTGGCCATCTGCAACGTCATGGGCTCCATGATCACCCGCGAAGCCGCCGGCTCCATCCTCACTCACGCCGGCCCCGAAATCGGCGTCGCCTCCACCAAAGCCTTCACCGCTCAGCTCACCGCTCTCCTTCTCCTCGCCATCCATCTCGGCGAACTCCGCGGCGCTCTCTCCGACGCTTCCGCCAAACTCCTCCTCCAGGAATTCACCCGCATCCCCCAAAAAATGGAATTGATCCTGCAAAAGGACGAAACCGGCCTCTACGAATCCCTCGCCCGCCAATTCTTCCGCCACACCGATTTCCTCTATCTCGGCCGCGGCATTCATTACCCCATCGCCCTCGAAGGCGCCCTCAAGCTCAAGGAAATCTCCTACATCCACGCCGAAGGCTATCCCGCCGGCGAAATGAAGCACGGCCCCAACGCCCTCATCGACGAAAATCTTCCCGTCGTCATCCTGGCCACCCGCGACGACTCCGACCCTTCTTCCGTCACCCTCTACGAAAAAAGCGTCTCCAACATGCAGGAAGTCAAAGCCCGCGACGGCAAGGTCATCGCCATCGTCACCGCCGGCGACAAACTCGCCCGCGCCGCCGCCGATCACCTCATCGAACTTCCCCCCGCACCCGAACTCCTCGTCCCCCTCCTCGAAATCATTCCCCTCCAGCTTCTCGCCTATCACATCGCCGTCCGCCGCGGCTGCGACGTCGACCAGCCCCGCAACCTCGCCAAATCCGTCACCGTCGAATAGCGCCCAGGCATCCTCCCCCCGCCCCGGGCATCCCCCCTCCCGCCCCGAGCATCCATTCTCCAGCGGCGCAAACGAAAATAAATGATTACGCTCGCCCCGCTTCTTTCGTAGAATCATCCCGCCATGCTCCGCGCCGCAAAATTCGCTCTCCTCTTCCTCCTGCTCCCTCCCGCATCTCTCCGTGCGCAAACCGCCGCCCCCACCTCCCGCATCGCCAGCGTCTCCATCACCGGCCTGCGCACTCTCCCTCCCGAACCCTTCCTCCTCATCGCCGCTCTTCCCCTCGGCGCCAGCGCCTCCAAGGACGACCTGCAAGCCGCCGCCGACCGCCTCCTCCAGACGGGCCTCTTCTCCCGCCTCACCTACGAATACCGCACCTTCGCCGACGGCCTCGCCGTCACCTTTCACGCCGAGGAATCCCCCCGCTTTCCCGTCCTCTTCGATAACATGCCCTCCCTCGACGACTCCGAAATCACCGCCGCCCTCCGCTCCGATCTTCCCTATTTCGACGGCACCGCCCCCGAATCCGGCACTTCCCTCGACGCCATCGCCACTTCCCTCCGCCAATTTCTGCAATCCCGCAAAATCAACGCCGCCGTCGAGCGCCAGCTCGTTCCCAATCCCCTCGCCGACGGCGCCCTCCAGCAGTTCCGCGCCCTCGGCGCCGATTCCCGCATCGCCACCGTCGACTTCTCCGACCCGCTCGCCTCCTCCTCGCCCGCGCTCGCCGCCGATTTATCCGCGCTCCTCGGCAAACCCTTCTCCCGCCTGGCCATCCAACTCTTCCTCGCCGAAAAAGTTCGCCCCCTCTATCTCCAGCACGGTTTCCTCCGCGTCCAGTTCGCCACTCCGCAAATCCGCCTCGCCGGCCCTCCCGCCCCCCGCCTTCCCGAGGCCCTCCCCGTTTTCATTCCCATCACTCCCGGCATCTCCTACCGCTGGCAACCACCCGAATGGTCCGGCAACTCCGCTCTCCCCTCCGCCCAGCTCAATGACCTCCTGCGCATCACCCCCGGCGCCGTCGCCAGCGGCCAGGCCATCGACCTCGCCTGGGAACGCGTCCTCGACGAATACGGCCGCCACGGCTTCGTCAACGCCAAACTCAATCCGCAGCCTCATTTCGACGACGCCAACTCCTCCGTCTCCTACCGCATCGCCGTCGAAGAAGAAAATCAGTACCGTCACGGCGATCTCCTCCTCACCGGCCTCTCCCTCGCCGGCGAAGCCAAAGTCCGCGCCACCTTCCCCATCCCCCCCGGCGAACTCTTCGACAAATCCAAATACGTGGACTTCCTCGAAAAACTGCAATCCCACAGCCACGCCATCTTCGGCAACACGCCCGTCACCTTCGACACCGTCGGCCACTGGCTCGAATGCCATCCGGAAAATAAAACCATCACCGTCATGCTCGACTTCAAATAATCCCGATTTCCTCCGCCCAGCCCCCCGCCCGTGTCTCTTCCCGCCAACAGTGCGCTATACTGACCCGCGATGAGCACCTACGTCCGCATCCAATCGCCGCAATCCTCCGTCGCCCAAGATTCCTCCTCGCCGCAGGAAAAACAATCCCTCCTCCTCGATCGCCTCGCGCAATCCCCCTCCCTCCTCGTCGCCCTCTCCGGCGGCGCCGATTCCGCCTATCTCGCCTGGGCCGCCCACCGCGCCCTCGGCCCTCGCGCACTCGCCATCACCGCCCTCTCCGCCAGCTATTCCGCCTACGACCGCCAGCGCGTCGAGGAGTTTCTCGCCTCCGTCCCCATCGCCCACGAATTCATCGCCACCAACGAACTCGATAATCCCGCCTACCAGGCCAATCAACCCGACCGCTGCTACCACTGCAAGGACGAACTCTTCTCCGCCATGGACGCCCTCGCCTCCTCCCGCGGCTTTTCCGCCATCGCCTACGGCGTCAACGCCGACGACACACTCGACTTCCGTCCCGGTCATCGCGCCGCCGCCGAGCATCGCGTCCTCGCCCCGCTCCTCGACGCCCGCATGACCAAATCAGACATCCGCCTTCTCTCCCGTCAGGCCAATCTCCCCACCTGGGACCGCCCCGCCTCCGCCTGCCTCGCCTCCCGCCTCCCCTACGGCAGCCAAGTCACCCGCGAAAAACTCTCCCTCATCGAGCAAGCCGAAGCCGCCCTCCGCGCTCTCGGCTTCCTCCAATTCCGCGTCCGCCTCCACGACACCCTCGCCCGCGTCGAAATCGCCCCCGACGAAATGCCCCGCGCCTTCACCCCCGAAATGTCCGCCACCATCGCCACCCGCCTGAAATCACTCGGCTTCGCCTACGTCACCCTGGACCTCCAAGGCTACCGCCAGGGCTCCCTCAACGAAGCCCTCCCCCAGGGCCAGAAGTAACCATGCCCCGCCTCCAACAGCCCCGCCTCCAACAACCCAGCACCGCCTTCCTTAGCACCTTGCTAAAAAGTTCAGTTGCTGTCATTCCGAGGAGCCGCAGGCGACGAGGAATCTGCTTTTCTCTTCGGCGTTCAGCAACAAGCACACCCCTCGCCCTGCTCCTCGCCCTCGCCACATCCGCTCTCTTCCCCGCGCACGCCCAGGAAACGAAAAAAACTCCCCCCGAGCGCCCCGAAAAATCCGACAAATCCTCCAAATCCAAACCACCCGCCGCCACCCCCCATTCCCCCGAAGAAGACCTCCAGCAGGCCATTGATTCCTCCGCCAACGACAGCGCCGCCCTGGTCCGCAACCTGGAAGCCTTCCTCCAGCAATACCCCGAAAGCCCCCGCCGCCCCCAAATCTACCGCGCCCTCGTCGAAGCAGAACTCCAGCTCCGCGACAACCCCGCCGCCGCCAACTACGCCGAACGCATCCTCTCTCTCTCCCCCGATGACATGTCCATGACCCTCCTGGCCATCCAGCTCATCGAACGCGGCGGCGATCCCGCCGCCCTCCAGCGCGCCACCTCCTACGCCACCCGCCTCCTCGACCAGACCGCCCGCGACGACATCGCCGAAAAATCCCCCCGCGTCTCTCCCCGCGAATGGGAAGAAGAACACCGCCGCCTGCGCATGACCCTCCTCTTCCTCCGCGGCCGCCTCAACTTCCGCCTCAACGACCGCCCCGCCGCCCGCGCCGATCTGCAAGCCAGCTACCTCGCCGAACCCAACCGCGGCGCCGCCGAAAAACTGGGCGAACTCGCCGAACTCGATAAAAATCTCCCCGCCGCCATCGAAAACTACTCCCGCGCGTTTTTCCTCGCCGCCGAAGATGACGATTCCACGAGCCGCCTAGCCATCCGCCGCAAACTAGGCAACGCCTGGAAACAAGCCCACGGCAACGAAGACGGCCTCGGCGCCTTCCTCTTGCAGACCTACGATTCCATCTCCGCCGCCAACCGCCCCGCCCCCGAAAAACGCAATCCCACGGCCCACGACCCCTACGATTTCAAACTCCGCCGCGTAACCGAAGCCTCCGCACTGGACCTCTCCTCCGCCCGCGGCAAAATCCTCGTCATGGACTTCTGGGCCACCTGGTGCGGTCCCTGCCGCGAACTCGCCCCCCAATACGAACGCGTAGCCGCCCAATTCCTCAACAATCCCAATGTCCTCTTCCTCACGGTGAACGCCGATGAAGACGAAACCCTCGCCGCCCCCTACCTCGCCCAGGAAAAATCCCGCCTCCCCGCCGTCTTCTCCGACGGCCTGGAAACTCTCCTCGCCGTCAACTCCTTCCCCACCGTCATCGTCCTCGACCCCCAAGGCAAAATCTCCTTCCGCACCGAAGGCATCGGCCCCGACGATTTCGAATCCTCCCTCTCCTCCGCCATCCAATCCGCCCTCGCCCACTAGCCGGTTGCGCCAAAAGGGAAACTTGTCATTCTGAGTCCCGGTGCTTTTTACCGGGACGAAGAATCTCAACTGCATGTGCTGCAGACACTTATAGTTGCGCCATTCCGCAACCCCCTGGAAGCGTCCCGGACGTAAAATCTGGAGCTGAATCGAGGGTGCCCCACACGTCGTTTTTACGTGTGGTGTTTTTCTCCTGCAACTCCCAGTCTCTCTCCGCCCGGACCTGCCCTGCCGTCCAGTGTACTTACGCTGCACCGCCGCGCAGGGAATCCTTGCGGTCAGCGATCGTTCGCGTTGCAATAGAACCATAAGGGAGCATCCTGATGACGAACATCTCCACGAAGAATCTTTTTGCCCTGCTGTTACTCTGCGGATTGTGCTCGGCCGCATCCGCCCAGAACAAGGTCTTCGATTGGTTGCCGGCCAATGACGAAAGCGTGCGGCTGGATCCCGGCAACTACCATACCGCCCGCACCTACCGCCCGGGCTCCCAGGGCGGCAACATCCACCTGGAGATTCGCTCGCAGCAACCCGTCACGCTGTTTCTGACGCCGGAAGAGGCTTGGGATCACGCCTTGCAGAACCCGGAGACCATCCCGAACCTGCGGCACGTCTGCCTAAAGGAACATGTTCAGGAAATCGTCTACCTTTGCGACCTTCCGCCCGGCCCGCTCACTCTGGTCCTCTTTGACGAGCGCAACAACCCCGATGCCGCGGTCTTCGCCGGACTTGGCGCTGTTCTGGACAGCCACAAGAAAACGGATCGCGCCGTGGAAACGGGCATTGCCACGGTTCTCACCGGCAACACTTCCGTGACCCGCCATTTCAAATCGCCCAATGACGTCTACATCCAGTATTTCCGCTGGGACTGCGTGCAAAACTGCATCCAGCCGGAATTCCAGTGGCAGCGCCAGTTCAAGGAGAAGTACGAGATCACGCCGCAGCCTAAAATCTATGGCGGTTACACTCCCGGAAATGACGGAGAGAAGGTCAACGTGCGCATCAAGTCGCCCGTCCCCATGGCCGTCGCCTTAGTGCCCGCGCAAAGCGCCAACCAGCTCTATTCCAAGCCCCAAATGCTCGATGCGGTTCTGGAGAAAAACACCTGCCAGCAGCGCGGCGTTCAGTCTCTCAGCTTCGACTGCACTTTTAATCTTGCCGACGGGCCGCAGTCGTTGGTCGTCATTCCCGAAGCATCCTCGCAAATTCCCAGAAAGAAAAAAGTCGAAATCGAAATGCAGGCGGTCAAATGCACCGCCAATTGCGACCTGCTTCCCATTAAGCAGTAAGCGGCTGCTCGCCCGGAAGCAAAAAACGAAACTGAAACGGGGGTGCCGCACCCTTTTCGCTTCTAAAAGGGTGCGGATTTTTCTTTCTTATTTCTTGCCCCGGCAACGGCCGCTCCGGCAGCCCTTGACAATGGTATAATATATGTTACCCTGTAAAAGATGCGCGAGATTCGTGAGTATCGCGACCCGGGCGGTCGCAGCACTTTTCGCGACTGGCTCGGCAAGCTGAACTCCGAGGCCGCCCGCAAGGTCACAACCGCCCTCTACCGCGTGGGGTTGGGAAACCTCTCCAACGCCAAAAGCGTCGGGGCTGGCGTTTTCGAGTGCAAGATAAATTTTGGCCCCGGCTACCGGGTCTATTTTGGCAACGACGGCGAGAGCATCGTCATTCTGCTCGGTGGCGGCACGAAGCAACACCAGCAGAATGACATCGGCCTTGCGCTCGGCAGGTGGGAAGACTACAAGCGGCGGAAGAAGCATCAGCAAAAAAAGAGGAATGACCATGGCTTTGACCAGAGATTTCAGAAAAACCATTCAAGCGCGCATGAAACGCGATCCCGCCTTTCGCGAAGGTCTTCTGAGCGAGGCCCTCGAAAGCCTTCTCTCCGGCGAAGTACTGCTCGGCAAAGAACTCTTGCGCGATTACGTCAATGCCACAATCGGCTTTCCCAGGCTGGCCGCCCATACCAAAATCCACGTCAAGACTCTTCACCAGATGTTTGGCCCCAAGGGGAACCCCACCGCCAGCAATCTATTTCAAATCGTCGCCTACCTGCAGCGCTCCGAAGGCGTCCGCTTTGAAGTCCGCTCCGCCCCCCGCGCCGCCTTGCGCTCCAAACCCCGCCCATCCCCCCGGCCAGCCAAACGCCTCGCTTCCGCCGCCAACTCCTGAGCCTGTATCGTGGCCGGGCCGAATTCATCCACCCATTGGTGGCGCAGACTAACCAATCGGCAAGGCGGGGATGCCCATTTATGCCGAAGCATACGCGGGGTTTTTCCTTTTTCCCCATCGCCCTTGCACCACCCCTCTTAAACCATCCCCCCCCCTCTGTGCACTCTGTTTCTCTGCGTTAAATTCTTTCCTTTCTTCCCCCTCACAACCGAATACTAGTACCCATATTGACATCTATTAACTTTTGAGTTATACTGAAATTTGTTTCTGGGCGCTGAAAACAAAGGAGATCCCGCCCCGTGCCCTCACCCCCAATCACCATTCAACATCTCCTTCGATCCCCACTCTCTTCCTCCCTTCGCGCAAATCCACATCCTGTAAGTTCTTTATTTGCCACTCTTACAAACTTCGCTCCCCGCAACCCCCTTTATTTGCCACTCTTACGAAAACGGCGGGGGTGTACCCAAACTCTTCCCGAAATGGAACTCGCCGCTCGCCGCTCCTCACTCGCCTCTAACCTCTTTATCATCTGCACTTCCAAAACAAAGGACTTAAAACCCAGCAGAATCAACACTTACAGAAAAACCAGGGGGATGGGAGTCCTATTGTTAACTTGCCCTTCCCCATCTTCTCCCCCACCACGAGTCACAAGTCACGAACCACGAGTCTCGCCCCGCCATTTCAGTCCTCCCCCCCAATGTGCTATCTTTATTCTTCCGGGTGAGACCCCCTCATACATCCGTATGACTCCCGCCCCCCAGGTTTTTACGCACCACAAATCACACTCCGCAAGAGGAACCTCAGATGAAACAGTCCTATAACGGACAAGCGGTACCAGCAAACGGCAAGGCCATCGGCTACACCGCAGGCGAACTGCAAGTCCCGGACAATCCCATCATCCCCTTCATCGAAGGCGATGGCACCGGCCGCGACATCTGGAAAGCCTCCCGGCGCGTCTTTGACGCCGCCGTGACCAAAGCCTACGGCGGAAAGCGCTCCGTAGCCTGGTTCGAAGTGTTTGCCGGCGAAAAAGCCTTCAACACTTTCAAAGAATGGCTGCCCACCGACACCGTGGACGCCATTCGCGACTTCCGCATCGCCATCAAAGGCCCTCTGACCACCCCCGTGGGTGGCGGCATTCGCTCCCTCAACGTGGCCCTGCGCCAGCTTCTGGACCTCTATTCCTGCGAGCGGCCGGTGCGCTACTTCACCGGTGTTCCCTCGCCCGTACGCCAGCCGGAAAAAATGGACGTCTTCATCTTCCGCGAAAACACCGAGGACGTTTACATGGGGATCGAATGGAAGTCCGGCTCGCCCGAAGCCAAGAAAGTTCTCGAATTCCTCAACAACGACATGCTCAAGGACGGCAAAAAGCAGATCCGCTGGGATTCCGGCGTGGGCATCAAGCCCATCTCTCCCACCGGCACCAAGCGTCTCGTCCGCCGCGCCATCAAGTACGCGCTCCTGAACGGCCGCAAGAGCGTGACCCTCGTCCACAAGGGCAACATCCAGAAATTCACCGAAGGCGCCTTCCGCGACTGGGGCTATGAACTGGCCAAGGAAGATTTCCGCGCCGAAACCATCACCGAGCGCGAAAGCTGGATCGTGGACAACCTGGACAAGAATCCCCAGCTGACCATCGAGCAAAACGCCGCCATGATCGAACCCGGGTTGGAGCAGGCTACGGCGGAATTCAAGCAGTCCGTCTGTGACGAAGTCAAAAAGACCCTCGACGCCATCTACGCCACGCACGGCAAGGGACAGTGGAAGAAAAAGCTGATGATCAACGACCGCATCGCCGACAGCGTTTTCCAGCAGGTGCTCACGCGCCCCGATGAATATAGCGTCCTGGCCACTTCCAACCTCAACGGCGACTACCTCTCCGACGCCTGCGCCGCGCAAGTTGGCGGCCTGGGCATGGCCCCCGGCTCCAATATCGGCGACGGCTTCGGCGTCTTCGAAGCCACCCACGGCACCGCCCCCAAGTACGCGGACAAGGACGTTATCAACCCCAGCTCCGTGATGCTCAGCGGCGCCATGATGTTCGAGTTCCTCGGCTGGAAGGAAGCCGCCAAGCTCATCGAGGACGGCATCGCCAAAACCATTCAGCAGAAGAAAGTCACCTACGACCTGGAACGCCTGATGCCCGGCGCCACCAAGCTGGGAACGTCGGCGTTCGCCAGCGCCATCATCGAGAATATGTAGGCGGCAGGAAAAACGAAACTCGAAGTACGAAACTCGCTGAGCGAGTTTCCATTACACAGGAGAGGACATCATGCGGAAGAAAGTAACGGTCGTAGGTTCTGGATTTGTAGGCTCGACAACGGCGCAGCGCATCGTGGACAGGGAGCTGGCCGACGTGGTCATCACGGACATCCTCGAAGGCGTCCCCGCGGGCAAAGCGCTGGACATGATGGAGTCCGCGCCCATCACCCGCACCGACTCGCAAGCCACCGGCATCTCCACCAACACCGGCGACTACAGCGGAACGGCCAACTCGGACATCGTGGTCATCACCGCCGGCCTGCCCCGCAAGCCCGGCATGAGCCGCGACGACCTGCTCAAAATCAACTACGGCATCGTCAGCAGCGTCGTCGAGCAGATCGTCAAGCACTCCCCCAACTGCATCATCATCGTCGTTTCCAATCCCCTCGACGCCATGGCTCAGGCCGCCTTCAAAGTCAGCGGCTTCCCCAAAAATCGCGTCCTGGGAATGGCCGGCGTCCTGGACTCCGCCCGCATGAGCGCGTTCGTGGCTATGGAATGCAAAGTCAGCGTCGAAAACGTGCACTCCTTCGTTCTCGGCGGCCACGGCGACGACATGGTGCCCCTGCCGCGCTATTCCACCGTCGCCGGAATTCCCCTCCCCGACCTGCTTCCGAAAGACCGCATCGACGCCATCGTCGACCGCACCCGCAAGGGCGGCGCGGAAATCGTCAACCTGCTCAAGACCGGCTCGGCCTACTACGCCCCCTCCGCCGCGGTCGTGGAAATGGTGGAAGCGATCCTCAAAGACAAAAAGAAGATATTGCCCTGCGCCGTCTATCTCGACGGCGAATACGGCATCAAGGGCCTCTTCGTCGGCGTCCCCGTAAAACTCGGCGCCAAAGGCGCCGAAGAAATCATCCAGATCAAACTGACCGCCGAAGAAAACGCCTCGCTGCAAAAGTCCGCAGCCTCGGTCAAGGAACTGGTAACCGTTCTCGGTCTGTAGGAGGAATGAACTGATAACGGAGAACTGTTAACTCGCGTCCCCGGCGATTTATTTTTTCGCCGGGGCAACGGACGGAAGAACAATCGTAGCGCTCGTGATGCGATCGAGCTTGGGCCAGCCCTTCCCGCCATGGCCGCCGCGCGGACCCTTTTCCAGATAAGCATTCCCGCGCTTTTCCATCTTGTCCTGCTCGGGACCATCCCCGCCGCGATCCGGCGAATCGCCGTATCCGCCATAAAGCTTCACCACAGCCATCGTGCCCTCGGTCACTTTTCCAAAGGGCGAAAATCCCTTGCGGTCCAGATGGGAATTATTCTTCAAGCTGATAAAAATCTGCGTCGTCCGCGTATCCGGTCCGTCGGTGGCGAACGTGACGGTGCCGGGAAGATTACTCTCCTTCACCGGATCGTCCTTGATGACGGCCTTTTTCCACGCGGCGGAAACTTGCGGGTAAGGACTGATGCCCAATTGCGCGACAAATCCATCCACCACGCGGAAGAAAACAGCGCCGTCGTAGAAATGATTTTTTACGAGATTGTAGAAGCGGTCCGCGCCGAGAGGGGCCCAGGCGCGAGTGACGCGGACGGTGAACTCGCCGCGGGTGGTGGAGAATTTCACGTCGAAGAGTTCGGGGGCTTTTTCTTTCAGCAGGGCGGGGCGCAGGAGAGCGCGATCAAACGGAAGAGCGGCGGCCTTTTTCCCTGCGGCGGCGGATTTCGAAAGCTGCTTCTTTGCCGGGGGCGGGGTTTGCGCGGAGGTTGCCTGTGAAAAAAGAAAACAGAACGCGGCGCACAGCAAAAGGAGTTTTGATTTCATCGTCAGTTCCCTTTCCTGATTGGACGGTTAGTTGGGTTTGGCGGCGTTGAGTTCGCGGCTGACGCGTTCAACTTCGGTCATTACGCGCAGGGTGTTTTCGCCGAGGATTTTTCGAATGTCGCTTTCGGAATAGCCTTTGCGCAGGAGGGCTTCGGTGATTTGGGGAATGTGCGTGACGTCGTCCATGCCGTAGGGGACGTCGGAGCCGTCGAAATCGGAGCCCAGGCCGACGTGGTCGGCGCCAACGAGTTTCACGGCGTGGTCGATGTGTTCGATGATTTTTTCCCAGCCGACGCGGGGGAGTCTTCCCTGGGCGACCACTTCGCGGAGCAGACGGTTGCCTTCCAGCAACTGGCAGGCTTCTCCGTTGGGCTTGCCTTGGCAATTCTTTTTGGATTGCTCCTCGATCTCTTTCTGAATTTCGGGATGGGCCTGCTGTGCGTTGCGAAGTTCCTGGCTGAGGAAGGCCACGTAGTAGTTGATCTGGATGACGCCGCCCTTGGCGGCGAGGGCCTTGATCATGTCGTCGGTCATGTTGCGGGGATGATCGCAGAGGGCGCGGCAGGAGGAGTGCGAGGCGATCATGGGGGCCTTGCTGGTTTCGAGTGCGTCGTAGAAAGCTTTGTCGGAGACGTGAGAGATGTCCACCATGATGCCGAGGCGGTTCATTTCGCGGACGACGTTTTTGCCAAAATCGGTGAGGCCGTTGTGGGCGGGCTTGTCGCCGGAGGAGTCGGCCCATTCGTCGTTGATGCTGTGGGTGAGGGTCATGTAGCGGACGCCGAGAGCGGCGAAGGAGCGGAGGACGCTCAGGTCATTGGCGATCATGTGGCCGCCTTCGAGGCCCAGGAGAGCGGCGATTTTGCCCTGCTTGCGGGCCTCGCGGACTTCGGCGGCGGTGGTGGCGAGGGCGAGGTCGGCGGGATGGCGGCGGACGACTTCGCGGACGGCGTCAATCTGATCGAGTGCTTGCTTGGCGGCTTCGGGGCCGGTGGTGGTACCCGGAATCCAGATGGAAAAAAAGATGGCACCCAAGCCGCCTTCGCGCATACGGGGGATGTCGATGTGGCCGTCGGGATTTTTTGCGGCGAAATCGAAGCCGGGGACGAGGAGGCGCTGGGTGGTGTCGTCGTGGGTGTCCACGACGATGGAGGAGAAGTGGAGTTTTCTGGCGCGGTCGGCGAGATCGTCGGCGGAGGCCGGGGCGAGGAGGAAAGTTACAGCGAGGACTAGAAAGGCAGAGAGCAGGACGGTGCGGCGCATGAGGCCTCCAGAGATGGTTGATGCGTGAAATTCGGTTTCGCCGGCGATTCTCAACGACACTTGATTCTCAGGAACTACGCTGTTCCTTCGAAATTCTGCGCGCGGCATGGCCCTACTGTACCAAATAACGGGAGAAAACTCCCTGGCGATTCAGTTCCTTGCCGCCCGCCTACGGAATGAACTCTTAATCAAAGAAAAGCGTTCAACCTCCGCAGAACTTTATCCTCTGAAGCTAGGTCGTGTTCCCACACCCTAAAGACAGACCAGCCTTCCTTTCGCAGTTTTTTCGTGAGGATGGAGTCCCTTTTCCTGTTTGCAAGAATTTTCTTACGCCAATAGTGTTTATTGGATTTTGGATATCTGACGTGCGTGGGACAGCCGTGCCAAAAACAACTATCAATAAAAATGACTAGCCTCAACTTCAAGAAGGCAAAATCAGGTCTTCCAACCACTTCCTTCGGCTGGACACACCAGCCGTTCAAACCGGCTCTAATTAGAAGAGAACGGAATCGCAGCTCTGTGCTTTTATTGCCGCGTGACTGTATCTTTGACATTAAGGCTGAGCGGCGTGTTCGGCTAAGCCTGTCCACAGTAAAGCTCACGGTACTGTGATTTTATTGACAGGGCGTTTATTGATGAGCAATTTTGTCAAGCGTGGCAATGCTGGCTTAAGCGGCGTTCTCACCATATCTGAGAAACTTGGCCGCGTTCCAGCAGCGGCGGTGGGAGCAATTGGTCCTGCGTATAATCCGCTGAAGGACAGTTCAATCACGCCTTTAGTTTCGTTTGCTCTATCTCCATACGCGAGGCTTAGCATGTTCACTTCATTAGTTCGCTCTGCCAAAAACCGCCGAATATCCAAGGCCGTTGAGGAACAAATGTAGTCAACCAGCACATCTTGTACTATCCAGACAGCTTTACCGCCCCAATGAAGAGCAACTTCACTTTTTACAATTAGCTGACTGACCATCCGCGCCCATACTTGACGGAAATTGATGCCAGGGGCTGTGTGGTCATTTTTTAACAGCGCATCTTCAACGGCGTTGGGGATGGTGCTCCGCTTGTTCTTATCGCTTCCAGATGTACTGCAGGTCATTATTTCTATAATGCTGGGTATTCCCACCGGGAAGTCCTCAACAAAAGATTCACCTCTTCTTACCGCAATCGTGAATCCGTGAGCCACAAGCGCCCGGCTTATTTGTGCCCATGGTTCGCCCGTGGCTTTTTCAGCCTCACCCTGACTAACTCTTCCCAAGGGGCTCAATATGTAGTCAAAAGCGTAGTCGAATTTCTTCTTTTCACCGGAAACTTTTTCATCATAGCCCAATTTTACTTCTGACCAAATGCCGATGCGCGTTCCACTGGGGTATCCGAATAACCGCAAGAGGCGCGCTTCAGTTGTAGCTTGATAAGTGGTTTCTCCGTTGGGGGCAGTCCTGCTGAGTGCCATTAGTCTGCGTGGACAAACAATCCATGGTCTTTCATCCGGTTGAAGTTTTATGGAGCAGACACCGGAGGCCACCTCCTCCCTATTGGCAGGCACTGTAAAAAACCGACGCAATTCCATATTCCTGACAATATTCAGATTTGAAAGGTGACGATTGCCACCCCCATCGCACTCCCGTCCCATGAAAGAGCAATGCGCTGTTTTCCTAGCCTTGTTGGCAGCTTTTGAATGATCGGCTACTGGGTAGCTAAAAAGCTCAAATATTTTGGGCATCCAACACCTTTCTGATTTGAAGTGCGAGCATTTTCGCAACTGGTGGTGGCACTGAATTGGCAACTTGTCTGTGTTGGTCCAATGCTCTCACGCGGCCTGACCTTCCACGTACCGGCCCTCTCAGCGTGTAGCTGTCTGGATAACCATGAATCCTGAGATACTCGCGGGGTGTCAGGTATCGGTCTTCTGTCGGATGAAAGAAAATCTCCCCGCAACGCAGTGTGTTAGCTGGCTTGGTGCGGGAAAGTCGCAGAAACTTGGTCGTGTCTTTGATTGTTAGATTCCTTCGCTGCTCTTTTGGGAGATGAGTTTGTGCACTCAGATGCCCCCCTTCAGGAACTCCGCCAATGCGGAATCTGTCACCGACGGGTGTCACGTCAATGTGACAACAATCCTTTCCTTTTCCGTTCTTCTCGGTGGGCAGTGGAAGCCCTTTGATTACTTCTCCAACGGTAATATACGGAAGAACCGCAAAGAGGCCAAACGTCTCATCAGATGGCGCATGGGTGGGTAGAGGAAACTCAAACCCGTTTGGTTTTCGCGTTGCCACAATAAAGACTCGCTTACGAAGTTGAGGCACTCCATAGTCTGCCGCGTTGACCACTTTCCATTTGGGTACGTAGCCCAGTTCTTCCAATTCAAACAAGAGTCTTTCAAATACTTTGCCCTTGTGTCCCTTCTCGTCCTTAGCTGTCAGCAATCCCTTGACCTGCTCAATTAAGATCGACTTCGGCTTCAAGACCTTTGCGAAGCGGGCCATTTGAAATAGCAGCAAACCCCGTTCGTCTGCAAGCGCTTCCTGTTTTCCTATCTGGGAAAAGGCTTGGCACGGTGGTCCACCGCATAGAAGGTCTAGTTCGCCTGGCCGCAAATTTAGCTGAGCCATCAACTCTTTCGGGTCTACTTGACGGATGTCATTCTCGATGACTCGGGTAGACCGTTCTTCTCTGGCGGTGGCAGCCCTGAGCGTTTCACAACAATGTGGGTCAAGTTCGAGGCAAGCAATGACGGAGAATCCAGCCTCCATCACTCCGATGTCCATGCCGCCACCACCAGAGAACAAGGAAAGCGCAAGCCTGACTCTCGATTGACCCTTCGTTCCATGTTTCCGGCCCTGCGCTGTTCGTGAAGTCTTCTTTTTGGCCACAGGCAGAATGCCTCTTCCCTCAATCTGACCACTCTTCTGTGCTTCCATAATCCCCTCGCTGCAGGACGTGGATTTTAGGCTTCTTAGACCCGAGCAGCATGGAGCAGTTGCCGCCCCATATCTTCGCAAGAGAGTCTAACTCTTTCGCATTGTCTTCGCCATGCAAATTTGCGGTCAATCTATTTCTTGAAAACAATATTAGACTGAATTAGAACCATTCTACACCTGAGAATTCCTCCAGAAAGTCCATAGTCGTCTGTAAGCGTTTGAGCAACGACATGGTTGACAGGGTGGGCGGGAGAGGAGATTAGCAGTTGCGCAGTGACCATGCGGTGGAGGTGAGTTGGGCGAGGCGGTGGATAGGCGGATGGCAAGCGGGCGGGGCGGTGAGAGTCGGAGAAAAAAGCAGATTCCTCGGCGCCTGCGGCGCCTCGGAATGACAGAGGGTGATTGTGGGAGGTGAGGATTAGCCCCAGAGCCAGCCGAGGAGGGCGTGCTTCCAGGCATCGCGGTTGACTTGGGCGATGGATTCGGTGAGGGGGATGCCCTTGGGGCAGGCTTCGACGCAGTTCTGGGCGTTGGCGCAGTCGGCGATGCCGCCGGGGCCCATGAGGGCTTCGAGGCGTTCA
>Ga0315281_10002831_pt1 | contig 25627 bp, 18 predicted proteins | sample YL17G07_0_MG_FD_204540 | JGI IMG/M metagenome (GOLD analysis project Ga0315281, IMG submission 204540) | Sediment microbial communities from Yellowstone Lake, YNP, Wyoming, USA - YL17G07_0 | ecosystem: Environmental > Aquatic > Freshwater > Lake > Sediment | place: USA: Wyoming | collected... | reverse complement strand
TGTCGTCGCTTGGCATCGGGACCGACGCCAATTGGGGGGCGCTCCTGGCCGGCAAGAGCGGCGTGGGGCCCATCACCAAGTTCGATCTCCATGAGTTCGACAGCGAGTTCTCCACGCGCATCGCTGGCGAGGTCAAGGGCTTCGATCCGCTGGCGTTCATCGAGAAGAAAGACGTCAAGAAGATGGACGTCTTCATCCAGTACGCGATCGCCGCATCGCAGTTTGCCGTCGACGATGCGGCCCTGACGATTTCGCCGGACGAGGCGCTGCGTACCGGCGTCTTCATCGCGTCGGGCATCGGCGGGTTCACCACCATCGAGCGCGAGCACCGGGCGCTCCTCTCTGGCGGCCCGCGGAAGATCTCCCCGTTCTTCATTCCGTCCGCGATCATCAACCTGGCCGCCGGCCAGGTGTCCATCCGCTACGGCGCCAAGGGGCCGAACTCGGCGACGTGCACGGCATGCTCGGCGTCGGCGCACGCGATTGGCGACGCCTACGAGATCATCCTGCGCGGCGCCGCCGACGTGATGATCGCCGGCGGGTCGGAAGCCGCGATTACGCCGATGGGCGTCGGCGGCTTCGCGGCGCTGCGTGCGCTGTCGACGCGCAACGACGAGCCCGAGCGGGCCAGCCGTCCGTTCGACAAGGATCGCGACGGGTTTGTCGTCGGCGAAGGGTCGGGCGTGCTGATTCTCGAGGAGTTCGAGCGCGCGAAGCGGCGCGGCGCGAGAATTTACGCCGAGCTCGTCGGCTACGGCATGTCCGCCGACGCGTACCACATCACCGCGCCGTCGGAAGACGGCGACGGCCCGTATCGCGTCATGGGCGCGGCCATGGCGAGCGCCGGCGTCACGCCGGCCGACGTCGACTACATCAACGCGCACGGCACCTCGACGCCGCACGGCGATCGCGTGGAGACCATTGCCATCAAGCGCTGCTTCGGCGATCACGCGCGGAAGCTGGCCGTCTCGTCGACCAAGTCGATGACGGGACATCTGCTCGGCGCGGCCGGCGGCCTCGAAGCGGGCATCGCCGTGCTGGCCGTGCATCATCAGATCGCGCCGCCGACGATCAACCTCGACTGCCAGGACGAGGAGTGCGATCTCGATTACGTGCCGAAGGTGAAGCGGCCGATGAAGATCGAGTACGCGCTGTCGAATTCCTTCGGCTTCGGCGGCACCAACGCCGCGCTCCTCTTCAAACGCTATCGGGGATGAAAATCGCCGTCTGTCTCAAGCAGGTGCCGACGCGCGACTGGCAGCCGCGGCTGGACGACGCGAAGACGTGGGTGCGCGAGCAGGACGCGACGTTCGAGATGAACGAGCCCGACGCGTACGCGCTCGAAGAAGGCCTGCGGCTCAAGGAACAGCACGGCGGAGAAGTCGTCGTCTGCTCGGCGGGCCCGGCGCGCGTGGCGCAGGTGCTGCGCGAAGCGCTGGCGCGCGGCGCCGATCGGGCCATTCACGTCGAGGGTGGGCCGTTTGCGGGGGCCGGGAGCACTGACGCCTTTGTCGTCGCCACGGCGCTCGCCGAGGCCATGACGAGCGAGCAGTTCGACCTCGTCCTCACGGGGCTCCAGTCCGACGATCAGGGCTTCGGCCAGACCGGCGTCGTCCTCGCCGAAAAGCTTGGCCTGCCGCACGCGACGATCGTCATGGAAGTCCAGGCGACACCGCCGGCGTTGCGCGTCAAGCGTGAACTCGAAGGCGGCTGGTTCCAGTGGGTGAGCATGCCGCTGCCCGCCGTGCTGACGATCCAGAGCGGGATCAACCAGCTTCGCTACGCGACGCTCAAGGGCATCATGGCGGCGAAAAAGAAGGAAATTCGGTCAGTCGCTCCATCGGCCGCGCCTGTCGTGAAGATCACAATCGCCAGCCTCTACGCTCCCGAGAAGACGAAGAAGACGCACCTTGTCGAAGGTGCACCTGCGGCAGCGGCTAAAGAACTCGTACGTCTTCTTAGAGAAGAGGCACGGGTCATTTGATTCTGGTTGTTGCTGAACAAAGGGGCGGGAAGCTCAATCGCGCGACGTGGGAATCGATTGCCGCGGCGCAGCAGCTTGCGGCCGGGCAACCGGTCACGGTCGCCGTGGTCGGCGCGGGCGTCGCGTCTGTCGCCGCCGAACTCGCCGCGGCGCAGGTGCAGGAGGTCGTCACCATCGACGCGCCGGCGCTCGATCCGTACACGCCCGATGGATTCACGGCGGCGCTGGCCCAGGCGATCGACGAGCTCGCGCCGTCGACCGTCATTCTTCCGCACACCTATCAGACGCGCGATTTCGCGCCGAAGCTGGCGGCGCGCCTCGACCGAGCGCTCGTGACCGACGTCACGGCGATAAAAGGGCTGAGGGCCGAGGGCTCAGGGCTCGGGGTGGTATTCGTGCGCCCGATGTTCCAGGGCAAGCTCACGGCCGACGTCGTGCCGCAGGGACCGGCGCCGCACGTCATCACGACCCAGATCGGATCGTTTCGCGCCGATCAGGTGGTGCGGGGATCCGCGGCCGCGCCCGTCCGTGCGCTGACGGTCACGATCGACGCCGCGTCGATTCGCCAGAAGCCGGAGGCGCCGTTTCAGGAAGCGCGCCAGGCCGTGGACCTCTCGCAGGCCGAGCGGATCGTCTCGGTCGGCCGCGGCATCAAGGAGCAGGGCAAGCTGCCCCTGGCGCAGCAGCTCGCCGACGCGCTGCACGCCGAGCTCGCCGCCTCGCGGCCGATCTGCGACGCCGGCTGGCTGCCGATGGAGCGCCAGGTCGGAAGCTCCGGACAGACGGTCGCGCCGAAGCTGTATCTCGCGCTCGGCATCTCGGGCGCGATCCAGCACCTGGTCGGCATGAAGGGCAGCCAGACGATCGTCGCCATCAACAAAGACCCCGACGCGCCGATCTTCGAGGTCGCGGCCTACGGCATCGTCGGCGATCTCTTCGACATCGTGCCCGCCATGATTGAGGCTCTCAAGTCGCCGACGTCATAAACTAGACCTGCGTGCAGACGCTCGCCTTCTGGGTCCTTTTCGTCGCGTTCGTGGGCGCCTTCGCGGCGCAGGTCGCCACGCGCGTGCGCCTCATTGCCGCCGCCCCCGGACAATTCGCGCTGGACGGCTTTCCGGGCCGCCTGCAGCGCTTCGTCGTGGACGTCGTGCTGCAGGTGCGGACGATCCGCGAGCGGCCGATCGTCGGCGTCGCCCATGCGTTCGTGTTCTGGGGCTTCCTCGCATTTGGCGGCTACACGCTCGTCGAGTGTCTCTCCGGCCTCGGCATCGTCGATCTCACCGGCACGCGCTGGTTCTGGGCGTACCGGATCATCCTCATTCCGTTCGCGACGGCCGTCCTCGGCGGCATCCTGTTGCTGGTGGTGCGGCGCGCGGTCGTCCGCCCCTCGTCGCTCGGCACGACCGTGTCGGTGGAGTCGATCGTCATCGCGCTGTTCATCGCGACGCTGATGGTGACGTTCCTGCTGGGGTTCAACCTCGACGAGGACACGATCGCGGGCCAGGTCAACTGGTGGGTGCACATGGCGGTGATCCTCGCGTTTCTCGCGCTGATTCCCGCCAGCAAGCACCTGCACCTGCTCCTGTCGCCGGTGACCGTGTTTCTGAAGTCGCTCGAGCTCGGCCGCGTGCCGAATCTCGACTTCGAGAAAGAAGAAGTCGGCCTCGAGACGGTCAAGGATCTGCCGAAGAAGACGGTGCTCGACGCGTTCACGTGCGTCGAGTGCGGCCGATGCGAGGTGAACTGTCCGGCGTTTGGCGCGGGCAAGGAGCTGAACCCGAAGACGCTGATCCTGCAGGCGCAGGAGGCGCTGCTCGCCGGTGACAAAGACAGGAAGCTCGGGGCGGTGTTCAGCGAGAAGGTGCTGTGGCAGTGCACGACGTGCGGCGCCTGCGAGAACCAGTGCCCGGTCGGCATCGAGCACACGCCGATGATCATCGGCGCGCGGCGCGGGCTCGTCAGCAACGGCGAGGCGCCCGAGTACCTCGGCGCGATGTACAACCACCTCGATCGGCGGAAGAACATCTGGGGGCTCGGCTACGACCAGCGGCAGAAGTTCGTCACGTCGGCGACGCTCGAGACGTTCGATCCCGCGAAGCACGACGTGCTCGTCTGGCTCGGCTGCGCCGGCGCGTTCGAAGCCGACTTCCAGAAGTCGCTGCGGTCGCTGTTCGACATCCTTCGCGCGAAGCGTGTTCGCTTCGGCGTGCTCTCGAAAGAGCAGTGCACCGGCGATGTCGCCAAGCGGACCGGCAACGAATACATGTTCCAGGAGCTGGCGCAGGCGAACATCGAGGAACTGAAGGCGGCCGGGCCGAAGAAGATCCTCACCTCGTGCCCGCACTGCGTGAAGACGATCGGCGAGGACTACCGCCGGTTCGGCTACGACGTCGAGGTCGTGCACTCGTCGGTCTTCGTGGCGGAGCTGCTGCGCGGCGATGCGGCCTCGACGGCGGCGCCGGAATCCGTCACGTTCCACGATCCGTGTTACCTCGGCCGCTATGCCGGGAAGGTCGACGAGCCGCGCGAGCTGCTCTCGAAGTTCGGCGGCGACGTGAGGGAGCCCGAACGCAATCGCGACAACCCGTTCTGCTGCGGCGCGGGCGGCGGCCTGCTGTTCGCGGACAAGGAAGAGGAGCCAGGCAGCCGCATCAGCGACGTCCGCTTCAAGCAGCTCACGGCGACGGGCGCGGAAACCGTCGTGACCGCGTGTCCCTTCTGCTCGATCATGCTGAAAGGGGCGGCGCAGACCAGCGCGACGTCGTCTCCAGGGTCTCCAGGAAGCAACGTCCAGTTCGTGGACCTGATGACGTTTGTCCGCGATCGCCACGCGATCGCCAAATCACCAGACCACCCAATCTCGTGAGCACCCCGGCCTCGTGGCGATCGTCACCGCTCAAGCGGCTGGAGGCCGCGGCGATCGCCGCGATTGGCTATCGCGTGTGCGCCGCGCTCGGCTCGACACTCACGTGGCGCGTCGAAGGCCTGCAGCACTACGACGCGATCGTCCTCGGCGGCCATCAGCCCATCATGGCGTTCTGGCACGGCCGCATTCTGCCGGCGACCATCTATTTCAGGAACCGCGGCATCGTCGTCATCACGAGCGAGAACTTCGACGGCGAATGGATCGCGGGGATCATCGAGCGGTTCGGGTACGGCACCGCTCGCGGATCGACGTCGCGCGGCGGCCGCAAGGCGCTCGTGCAGATGGTGCGCGACATGGCGGCGGGGAAGCCGACAGGCTTCACCCTCGACGGCCCGCGTGGTCCGGCGCGGGTGGCGCAGGCCGGCGCCGTGTGGCTGTCGAAGGCGACGGGCAATCCCGTCCTGCCGTTTCACCTCGAAGCCGATCGCCACTGGACCATCAGCAGCTGGGACCGGACGCAGATTCCGAAGCCGTTCTCAACGGTCGCGCTCGTCGTCGGCCAGCCATTCGTCGTGCCCGAAGACGCCGATGACGATCAGATCGAGGCCGCGAGACGCAGGCTCGAAGAAGAGCTGCAGCACCTCGAGGCGCGTGCGATTCAGTTGCTGACAACGAATGAGCGGAAGACGCGGTCCTGACCAGGTCGTGGCGGCGCCGTGACGAACTGGAACGCCGCGGACTACGCGAAGAACTCCCAGGGGCAGTTCGCATGGGCGAGAAGCCTCATCGACAGTTCGCCGGACATGATTGTCGTCGCGCGGCACACGTGGCAGGGCGCCGTCCCCAACGTCGAGTTTCATGTGGTCGACGCGCAGGAGATCCACTTCGGTGCGGATTTCGATCTCGCGTTTTCGAACTCGACCCTGCACTGGGTGCCGGATCATCGGGCCGTGCTGCGAGGCGTCGCGCGCGCGCTGAAGCCCGGCGGACGGCTCGTCTTCTCGATGGGCGGACAAGGGACAGCCGCGGCCGTGTACGCGGCGCTCGACACGATGCGTCGCGACCCGCGGTGGTCGTCGTCTCTGTCGGGCGCCACATCGCCGCACTATTTCTTCGGCCCCGAGCAGTACGCCGAGTGGCTGCCGGCCGCCGGCCTCAGGCCCACGCGGATCGCGCTCGTGCCGAAGCCCATGCGGCATGCAGACCGTGCGGCGCTCGAGGGCTGGGTGCGCACCATCTGGACGCCCTACATCGATCGCATTTCTGTGACCGACCGCGCACGGTTCGTCAGGGAGCTGGCGGCTCAGGTGTACGAGCAGTGCACGTCTGATGACGAGGGCGCCATCCTCATGCCGATGGTGAACCTCGAGGTCGAAGCCGAGACGCCGGGATGAGCGAGTCGCCATTTCCGTCGCGCCGGCCGCGCTCGTCGCGGGACGCCGAATTGGGGCCGTCGAGACGCAATTGCGATCGAGCGATCTGAGGGTAGACTTCAGTGATCAGACAGATCAGACCGGCGGGTAGCGTCGCAGGAGGGAGACAGGGAACCATGCGAAAGGCGTTCGTGTTCATCGCGATTGCGGCGTCCACCGCGTGCAGCCGCCCCGCGCCTGCACCGCCGCAGGAGAAGAAGGCAGCCGTGGATTCCTATCGTGCTGAGATTGAAAAGTTCCGCCGCGACCGTGAAGCCAAGCTCACATCCGACACCGGCTGGTTGACGATTGCCGGGTTGTCCTTTCTGACGAAACCCGAGACCACGATCGGCTCGGACGCGTCCAGCGACGTCGTCCTGCCGGCCGGCACTCCGGCGCGCGTCGGGACGTTTACGCTGGCGAAGACCGGCCGTGTCGGCATCAGGCCGGAACCGGGGGTGAGCCTGACGCTTCTCGACGGAAAGCCGTTTGCGGGCGGCCCGATCAAATCCGACGGCGAAGGTCCTCCCGAACGGCTGGTGTTCGGCGACGTGCAGGTGTGGGTGCATCAAAGCGGCGAGCGTCCGGCGATCCGCATCCGGAACAGGAACAACCCCCTCCGCAAGGAATTCACGGGCATGAAGTGGTATCCCGTGAACGAGGCGTACCGCATCGAAGGCACGTTCGTGCCCTACGACACGCCGAAGGAAGTCCAGATCCCGAACATGCTCGGCGACATCGACAAGATGACCTCGCCGGGCCATGTGGCGTTCACGCTGAACGGCAAGGAACACCGCATGGCCGTCATCACCGAAAGCGACGCCGAGTTCTGGTTCATCTTCCGCGACTTGACGAGTGAAGACGAGACGTATCCGGCGGCGCGCTTCCTGTACGCGCCGCGCCCGGTGAACGGGAGAGTCGTACTCGACTTCAACCGCGCCGAGAACCCGCCCTGCGCGTTCAACGCGTACGCGACGTGCCCGCTGCCGCCCCAGGAAAATCGCCTGCAGGTCCGCGTCGAGGCCGGCGAGAAGATCTACGCCCGCCACTGACGTCGACACGGACCCGATTCAGATGCCCATTTCGTATCGCATTGACGCTGACGCCCGCCTTGTTCGCACCGTCGCCGACGGGGTGCTGACCGACGCGGAATTGCTGGCGCACAAAGCGCAGCTCGCTGCCGACCCCGCGTTCCAGGCCGGAATGCACCAGCTGTCGGACGTGCGCGGGGTCGAGCGATTGGATGTCTCGGCAGACGGCGTCCGCAGCTTCGTGGCCCACGATGCGCAGCACGTCGAGCGATTCGCCGGTCACCGCATGGCCATCGTCGCGTCCGAAGCCGTCGTCTTCGGCATGGCGCGCATGTACCAGACGATGAGCAGCGTGGACGTCGGCGTGTTTCGCAATATCGAGGATGCGTTGGCATTTCTCGGGAAGGAATGAATCGTTTCTTCACCGCGTGCCTCTTCGCCGTTGGACTGGCGGTCGCCGCTGCTGCGCAGCAGCCGGCATCGCGGCCGATTCTCATCCTCGTCTCGTTCGACGGCTTTCGCCGGGATTACATCGATCGCGGCGAGTCGCCCAATCTCAAAGCCCTGGCCGATCGCGGCGTCCGCGCGAAGGGCCTGATTCCCTCGTTTCCGTCCGTCACGTTTCCCAACCACTACACGATCGTCACCGGACTCTATCCCGCGCACCACGGGATCATCGCGAACAACATGGAAGACGCTGGGTGGCCGGCACGGTTCTCGATGTCCGCGCTCACGGCGCGCGATCAGCGCTGGTGGGGCGGCGAGCCGATCTGGGTGACCGCCAGGCGCCAGAATCTGCGTTCCGCTGCCGTGTTCTGGCCGGGATCGGAGGCGCCGATCGGCGGCATCTTTCCGAACGACTGGACGACGTTCGACGACGACATGCCGAATGTCGACAGGGTGAATCACGCGCTCGACCTGCTGGGCCTGCCCGAGCGCGAGCGGCCGTCATTTCTCACGCTGTATTTCAGCGAAGCCGATCACGTCGGCCACGACTACGGACCCGATTCGCCTGAGATGTCGGATGCGCTGCGCCATCTCGACGCGTCGCTGGGCCTGCTCGAAGCCGGCCTGCGACAGTTGCGCCTTCTCGATCGCACGACCTTCGTCGTCGTGTCGGACCACGGCATGGCGCCGCTTGGCGACAGCCGGGTGATCTTCCTTGATGACTATCTCGATTTGTCGCGCGTGGACGTGATCGATTGGGGTGAAGTCGTCCAACTGCGCCCGCGATCCGGATCGGCACAGGAGATCTACGAGGCGATCAGGGACAGGCATCCGTCGATGACCGCCTACACGCGCGAAGAGGTGCCCGAGCGCTTTCACTATCGCGACAACGCGCGCATTCAGCCGGTCCTCGCGCTGGCGGCAGAGGGGTGGGAGATTACGTCGCATCCGCGCTGGCAGGCGGATCTTGCGCGCCATCGCAAGCGGGGCGGCGCGCACGGCTACGATCCGCGGCTGCCGTCGATGCACGGGCTGTTTGTCGCCGCCGGGCCTGGCGTGACACGCGGGCTCGTGGCGCCCGAGTTCGAGAACATCCACGTCTACGACTTCCTCTGTCGCGTGCTCGGCATCACTCCCGCCAGGAACGACGGCGATCCGGCGGTGACACGCGCGTTCCTGGCTCGCTAGAATGCTTCCGTGCCGCTGACCCTCGTCTCGAGCCACCGATTCGCTGAACATCAGACGCCGCCGGGGCATCCCGAGCGGCCGGAGCGCGCGCACGTGATGGACGCTGTCGCCGCCCGCTGGCGTGCCGGCGGCGGGGAAGTCGTCGCGCCGCGCGAGGCGACGCACGAGCAGATCGCCCGCGTGCACGACCCGCAGTACATCCAGCGCATCTCGGAGCTGCGCGACCGCGCGGTCGCGCTCGATCCCGACACCTACACGTCGCCCGAGTCGTACGAAATCGCGCTGCTGGCGGCCGGCGCGGCCATCGACGCCGTCGAGCGCACGATGGGCGGATCGCACACCTACACCTTCGCGATGATGCGGCCGCCTGGGCATCACGCCGAGCACGCGCACGCGATGGGCTTCTGCCTGTTCAACAACGTCGCCGTCGCCGCGGCGCACGCCAGGCGGACGCTCGGCGCCAGGCGCGTCGCCATCGTCGACTACGACGTCCATCACGGCAACGGCACGCAGCACATGTTCGAGCGCGACGCCTCCGTGCTGTACGTCTCGACGCATCAGTATCCGTACTATCCCGGGACCGGCGCCGCCGAAGAAATCGGCGTCGGGCCGGGTGAAGGCTTCACCGTGAACCTTCCGCTGGCGTCAGGCGGCACCGACGCGGACTTCGCGCACGTCTTCGACCGCGTCGCGCTCCCGGTTCTTCGCCAGTTCTCGCCGGATCTGATTCTGGTGTCCGCCGGCTTCGACGCGCACGAGCGCGATCCGCTGGCGACCATGCGGGCGACCGAAGCCGGATTTGCCGCGATGACGATGGCGCTGAGGCAGGTGGCGGATGAGTGCTGTCAGGGGCGGATGGCGCTGGTGACCGAGGGCGGCTACGACCTGAAGGCGCTGGACGCCTCGATCGAGGCCGTCGTGCAGACGCTGGCCGGCCCGGTGGCCGCGCCCGCGTGGCCGTCAGCGGCCGTGCCGTCGTCGCGCGGACGCGTGTCGGCGGATGCGGCGGTCAAGGCGTTGGGGAAGCACTGGAAGGTAAAATAGCGGGGTGGCCGAGTACAGACCCCAGGAATTAGACAGGAAGTGGCAGGCGCGCTGGACCGAGTCGCGCGCGTTTGAAGTCGAGATCGATTCGAGCCGCCCGAAGTTCTACTGCCTCGAGATGTTCGCGTACCCGTCGGGCCACGCGCACGTCGGGCACGTCCGCAACTACATCATCGGCGACATCTGCGCGCGCATGAAGCGCATGCGCGGCTACAACGTGCTCCACCCGTTCGGGTGGGACGCGTTCGGCCTGCCCGCCGAGAACGCGGCGATCAAGACGGGCACGCATCCCGAGGTGTCGACGTTCGACAACATCAGCCACATGAAAGGGCAGCTCCAGCGCCTCGGCATCAGCTATGCCTGGGAGCGGGAGATCGCGACGTGCCTGCCGGAGTACTACAAGTTCAACCAGTGGATCTTCCTGAAGATGCTCGAGCGCGGCCTCGCGTACCGCAAGCGCTCGACCGTCAACTGGTGCCCGGTCGACAACACGGTGCTGGCCAACGAACAGGTCGTGGACGGCGCCTGCTGGCGCTGCGGCACGGTGGTCGAACAGCGATCGCTCGAGCAGTGGTTCTTCAGAATCACGGCGTACGCCGACGAGCTCCTCGCGGGCCTCGAAACGCTTAAGGAGTGGCCCGAGAAGGTCGTCGTGATGCAGCGGAACTGGATCGGGCGCTCCGAAGGCGCGCGCCTGAAGTTCCCGGTCGCCAAATCACCCAATCTCGAGATCGAAGTATTCACGACTCGTATCGACACCATCTACGGCGCCACGTTTGTGGTGCTGGCGCCTGAGCATCCGCTGGTGGACACGTTCGCGAAGATGGCTCCGGATCCGGCGGCGTTCAGGAAGGACGTGCAGGCGTTTCGAGCGCTGGACAAAGAAGCGCGTCTCGGCGGCAAGGAAGGCTTCAACACGGGGCAGTTCGCGCTCAACCCGTTCACCGGCGAGCAGGTGCCGATCTGGATCGGCAACTTCGTGCTCGCCGAATACGGCACCGGCGCGATCATGGCCGTCCCGGCGCACGACGGACGCGACTTCGAGTTCGCCCGCAAATACCAGCTCCCGATCCGCATTGTCATCCGCTCGGCTGAGACGCCCGCGACCGCTGACGATCTGACGGACGCGACGACGAACTACGGGACGCTCGTGGATTCAGGCGAGTACTCCGGCGCCGAGGCGCCGGCAGTCATGACGCGGATGATCGCCGACGCGGAGAAGCGGGGCATCGGCAGGGGCGAAATCCAGTTCCGGCTCAAAGACTGGGGCATCTCACGCCAGCGGTACTGGGGCACGCCGATTCCCGTCGTCTACTGCGAGAAAGACGGCGTCGTCGGCGTCCCGTACGAGCAGCTGCCGGTCGAGCTGCCCAAGGTCGCGCAGTTTACGGGCCGAGGCGACTCGCCGCTGGCGCAGATCGCCGATTTCGTCAACGTGACGTGCCCGACGTGCCGCGGTCCCGCGACGCGCGAGACCGACACGATGGACACGTTCGTCGACTCCTCGTGGTACTTTCTCCGCTTCGCCGATCCAGGAAACACAGTCCTGCCGTTCAGCAAGGACGCCGGCGCGTACTGGATGCCGGTCGACTTCTACAGCGGCGGCGTCGAGCACGCGATTCTGCATCTGCTCTACTCGCGGTTCTTCACGCGCATCCTCCGCGACGTCGGCCTGATCACGTTCGACGAGCCGTTCAAGCGCCTCCTCACGCAGGGCATGGTGCTCAAGGACGGCAACGTCATGTCCAAGTCGAAGGGCAACGTCGTCGATCCGGACACGATGCTGCAGAAGTACGGCGCGGACGCGCTGCGGCTGTACGTCATGTTCGTCGCGCCGCCGGAAAAGGAAGTCGAGTGGAGCGATGCCGGCCTGGAAGGCAGCTTCCGCTTCCTGCTGCGGGTGTGGCGCCTTGTGGATCACTGGACGCCTTTGTTGGCGCAGGGCAAAGGGCTGAGGGCTGAGGGCGCTGAGTTCTCTGACGGCGAACGCGCGTTGCGCCGGAAGACGCACGACACGATCCGGCGCGCGACGATCGACATCGAGGAGCGGATGCATCTGAACACCGCGGTGTCGTCGATGATGGAGCTCGTCAACGACCTCTATGCCTTCAGCGAGACGACGCCGCATGGCCAGCCGTCGAAGAATCCTCCAGTGGATCATGGCGGAGATGTCGTGCGTTCGCAGACCCTCGCCGTCTTGCGCGAGGCCCTCGATGCGCTCGTCGTGATGATTGCGCCCTTTGCGCCGCACACGGCGGAAGAGCTCTGGCAGATGCTCGGGCACGCCGATGGGCTGACGCGCGCGACGTGGCCGGCGTTCGATGCCGGCGTCGCGAAGGCCGAAGCCGTCGTCGTTCCCGTGCAGATCAACGGCAAGATTCGCGCGCGCCTCACCGTGCCTGCGGGGACCGACGACACCGAACTGCAGAGGCTCGTGCTCGCCGACGCCGCGGTGCAGAGTCACATCGCCGGGAAGACGATTCGCAAAGTCGTCGTGGCCAAGGGCTCGCTGGTGTCCATCGTCGTATGACGACACACCTGAAGATTCTCAGCGTCCTCTGCGTCCTCAGCGGTGGCGTGTGTGCCGGCAGCTGCGGCTACGCCCTCGCCGGCCGCGGCTCGACGCTGCCGGTCTCGATCAAGACCATCGGCATCCCGATGTTCACCAACCGGACGACGGTGTTCAACCTCGAGACGACGCTGACGCAGAAGGTCCGCTCGGAGTTCATCGGCCGCGGCAAGTTCGACATCCTGCCCGAGGCTGTCGGCGTGGACGCGCTGCTCACCGGTGAAGTGACGGCGGTGGCGATTCAGCCGGCCAGCATCAACGCGAACCAGCTCGCGTCGAGATACGCGATCACGATGGTCGCGAAAGTGGAGCTCAAGGACACGAAGACGAACGTGGTGCTCTGGGACAACCCCAGCCTGGTCTTCCGGCAGGAGTACGACGCCACCGGAAGTCAGAGCGCCGTCGACCCGTCGGCGTTCTTCGGCCAGGACACGAACGCGCTCGATCGTCTGAGCACCGACTTCGCGAAAAGCATCGTGTCGGCGATATTGGAGGCGTTCTGACGCGGACTCCCGCCGACGTCCGCACGCAAATCGCCTCAGGCGACACCGACGCCATTTATCTCCTCCAGGGCGACGACGACGTCGAAAAGGCGGCGCTGGCGCTGGAGTTCGTCAGGCTCGTCGACGAGGGGCTGGCCGCCTTCAACGTCGATCGCGTGCACGCGGGCGAGTGGACCTCGGGAGACCGGCTCGCCGACGGCGTCTCGTCGCTCGCGGCCGCCGTCCGCACGCTGCCGATGATGTCGCCGCGGCGCGTTGTCATCGTGTCGCAGGCCGAGACGCTGCTCTCGCCGAAACGGGAGAGCGACGCGGCCGAACGCGCCCTCGCCGAATTCTCGACGCTTCTCGAGAAGCCGGAGCTGATGACGACGCTCGTGCTGGTGGCGTCGTCGCTCGACAAGCGGACGAAGGTGTACAAGCTGCTCGCGAAGCACGCGACGCTCGTCGATTGCGGATCGCCCGGGGACGTGGCGGGCGCGGCCAGGTGGGTGAAGGCGCGCGTCGACGCGGTGGGCGTCGACATCGATCCCGCCGGCGCGCGGGCGCTGGCCGCGCTGGCCGGTTTTCCCGAGCGTCCGCAAAATAACGGCCGCACCGGCGACGTGAAGCGGCTGCGCGGGGAAGTCGATCGCCTGCTGCTCTACGCGCTCGGCCAGAAGACGATCACGATGGACGACGTGCGCGCGGTGGCCGGGCCCGCGGCGCTGCAGGACGACTGGGCGATGGCCAACGCCATCGAAGACGGGAAGGCGCCCGAGGCGCTCCGTCAGCTCGCGCTGATGCTCGACGGCGGCGCGGCGCCCGAGCAGGTGCTCGGGCAGCTGGGATGGCTGGTCCGCGCCAAGTTCCCGCAGGCGGCGCCGCAATCGCTGTCGGAGGCCGTCGAGTCGCTCTTCCGGACGGACCACGACCTCAAGCGGTCGGGCGGCGATCCGCGGGTCCTCCTCGAACGGCTGGTCGTGGAGTTGTGTGCAGGGAAGCGCGCCCGCGTCGGGGCGCGCCGATGGTGAACCTACGCGCGCTTGGCGATCCGCGTCGCCAGCCGCGACTTGTAACGGCTGGCCGCGTTGCGATGGATGATGCCTTTGCTCGCGAGCTTGTCGATGAGCGAGATCGTCTCATTGAGCGCCGTTTTCGCGCCCGCGAGGTCCTTGCCGTCGATGGCCGTGCGGACGGCCTTCAGCGCGCCGCGCAGCTGCGATCGGAACTGGCGGTTGTGCTCGCGGTTCTTCAGACTCTGTCGGTGCGCCTTCAGCGCGGATGCATGACTAGCCACGTCGTTTCTCTCCTCCCAGAACCCCTAATCGTAGCATACCCATGCCGATAGCCGTCGAGCACTTCACCCGCACGTACGGCTCGTTCACGGCCGTGGACGACCTGTCGATTGAGGTCGCGTCCGGCGAAATCGTCGGCCTCATCGGCCCCAACGGCGCCGGCAAGACGACGACGCTCCGGTCGCTGGCGGGGATCCTGCTGCCGACGAGCGGACGGATCGTCGTCGACGGCCACGATCTCGCGACCGATGGCATCGAGGCCAAACGGCGGCTCGCGTTCATGCCGGACGAGCCGCATCTCTTCGAGTATCTGACGGTCGAGGAGCATCTCCGGCTGATCGCGCGGCTCTACACCGTGCCGGATTTCGAGCGGCGCGCGAAGGCGCTCATTGACGAGCTCGAGCTCACGGGAAAAGAGCGATCGCTGCCGGGCGAGCTGTCGCGCGGCATGCGGCAGAAGGTCGTCATCGCGTGCGGCCTCGTGCGCGACGCCTCGGTGCTGCTCTTCGACGAGCCGCTGACGGGCCTGGATCCGCTCGGCATCCGCAAGATGCGCGAGACGATTGTCGCGCGCGGCCGCGCCGGCGCCGCCATCCTCGTGTCGTCGCACCTGCTCCATCTTGTCGAAGAGATCTGCACGCGCGTCGTCATCATGGATCGCGGAAAGAAAGTCGCCGACGGCACCGTCGCCGAGCTCGCGTCGCACGCGGAAGCGGCGGCGGGCAGCAACCTCGAGCAGATCTTCCTGAAAGTGACCGGCAAGGAATGATTCGCGCGAGCCTCTACATCGCCGACTGCAGCGTGCGAAACCGCGCGCGCGTCCGGCTCAGGCGGCTGCGCGAGCCGCGCTACCTGATCGGCGCCGCCGTCGGCGTGGCGTATCTCTACTTCACCGTGTTCGCGCGCGGCCGGCGGCCGGGCGTCCGCCTGAACCGCGGGCGCACTGGCGAGAGCCGCCCGCTGGCCGACGCATTTCCGCCGGCGTTTCAGGTCGCCGGCACGTCGCTGGCAGGACTGGCGGTTCTGGTGCTGGCGGCGCTCGCGTGGGTGCTGCCGACGCGGTCCGGTCTCCTCGAGTTTTCCCAGGCTGAGACGGAGTTCCTGTTTCCGGCGCCGGTGTCGCGGCGGCAGCTGCTGGTGCACCGCATCGTCCGCTCGCAGATCGCCTCGCTCATCGCCAGCACGTTCATCGCGCTCTTTGCCACGCCGTTCTCCGGCCTGGCTCGCGTGCGGCTGGCGCTCGGCTTCTGGGCGCTGCTGGTGACCATGCGCATCTATTACGCCGCCGTCACGCTGACGCGCGCGCGTCTGCAATCTCCAGTGCCCGCGGTGCGGCGTGTGGCGTGGCTGCCGATCGGCGTGCTGCTTGCGGGCCTCGCGATTGTCGGCACGAGCGTGGCACGCGAGCTCGTCCAGCCAGCGGCCAGCGTCAGCAACGTCATGGTGCATCTCTCGCGGGCGACGGGGACGGGCCTGCCGCATGCGGTCCTGTGGCCGTTCATCGCGATTCTGCGTCCGCAGTTCGCCGAGACGACGCCGGCGTTCCTGGCGGCGTTGTCCTCGTCGCTGCTGGTGCTCGCGGCCGTGACGGCGTGGATGCTGACGAGCGACGTGATGTTCGACACCGTGGCCGGGGAGGGCGGTGGTGCGAACGCGAATGTCGGCGCGCGGAGCGCGGCGGCGCCGCGCGCGAGAAGCGCCGGGTGGACGCTGCCGCTCACCGGACGCCCAGAGCTGGCGCTGCTCTGGAAGGGCGCCACGGCAACGATTCGCGGTACGAGCGCGAAGGCCTGGCGCTACGCGCTGCCGGCGCTCGTCGGCGTCATGGGCCTCGCGTCGGCCGTGGTGGGGGCGAACCGCATGCGCGGACCGGCGTCGTTTGTCAGCGTCTGTGCCGGAGTCATTGCAGCGGCCGCCATTGTCTTCGGTCCGCAGTTCATGCGATCGGATCTGCGCACCGACTTCGAGCATCTCGATCTGCTGAAGACCTGGCCGATGCGCGCGGCAGAAGTCATCCGCGGCGAAATGGCATGGCCGCTGGTGCTGGTGTCGTCGGTGGCGTGGGCGGGCGTGCTCGTCGCGGCCCTGTTCTCGGGCACCGCGCTGCCGGACGTGTCGTTCGCCAGCCGCTGGTCGTTCGCGATTGCGGCCGCATTCGTCGGCCCCGCGCTCATCGCCGCGCAGTTTGCCGTCCACAGCACCGCGACGATCTTCTTTCCGGCGTGGGTGCAGATCGGCACGCAGCGGACGCGCGGCATCGACGCCATGGGCCAGCGGCTCATCATGCTGGCCGCCATCGTGCTCTCGCTGCTGGTGTTCGCCATCCCCGGCGCGCTGGCCGGCGGTGTCATCTGGCTGATCTTCAACCGCCTCGTCGGCGATGTGATCTTCATTCCCGCCGCGATCGTCTTTGCCGCGATTGTGCTCGTCGAAGTCCTGGCCGTGACCGAGCTGCTCGGCCCCGCCTACGATCGGATTGATGTGACTTCGATCGAGCGGGGTGAATGAGTGATTCGGCGATATGGCGATTCGGCGATCGAACTTGGCGATCGCTGAATCACACAGTCACCAAATCACCGCATCGCCTGGTAGATCCCACTCGTCGGTTTCTGGTCTGAGTAGCGGATGGTTTCGCGGCCGTCGACGAACTCGGTGATCCTGTAGATGACCGCCGACCGCTGCTGGATCGGCCGCTCCGAGATCTGGCCGATCTTCTGGACGTAGTCCTGCGTTTCTCTGTACGGCGGCACTGTCTGTCCATGCTTGTCCACGGCGCCAGGGCCGGCGTTGTACGCGGCTAAGGCGAGCACTTCGTTGTTCGAGTAGCGATCGAGCAGCTGCTTCAGATACGCCACGCCGCCGCGGATGTTCTCGACCGGGTTGAACGCATTCCGGACGCCGAACTCTTCCATCGTCCTCGGCATGAGCTGCATGAGGCCGAGGGCGCCTTTCGGCGAACGCGCCAGCGGGTTGAAGCCCGACTCGACCTGCACGACCGCGCGAACGAGGTCGGTCCGCACGCCGTTCAGGCGGGCGTGTTCGCGAATCAGGTCGTCGTAGAGGGAGCTCCTGGTCCTGTCAATCGAGCGTGTCGTGCGGAGCGACTCCGTCTGCGGAACGACATACGCGCGTTCGCTGCCGCCCTTCGGGCGGTTCGACAGGACGAGATGGCCGTTGCCGTCGGTCCAGGTATAGATCTGTGCCAGGGCAGGGGAGGCCGCTGCCAGAAGACACACACACGTGGCCGCGCAGAAAACAGGACGTTTCAAGGGACCTTGCTTACTGGGGGTATCGGCAATTGTAGCCGGACTGTGTAGGTCCTTGGTGCTTTGGCCTTGGTGCTTGGTCCGTCCGTCCCTGGCCCTTGGTCCCGCTGATTGCATTCGAGTAATGCTGAACCCCTCGCTTTCATTGCTTCCTAGCCTAGCTTCGAACTTCAAGTCACGAGCGAAACGGTACCGGCGCTGCCGTCAACGGTGATCCGCTGCCCCGTCGAGATGCGATCTGTCGCGTTCGGCACGCCGACGACGGCCGGAATCCCGTACTCGCGGGCGACGACGGCGCCGTGCGAGTTGGGACCGCCCATCTCCATCACGAGACCGGCGGCGGCGAGAAAGAGCGGCGTCCACCCGGGATCCGTGGACGGTGCGACGAGGATCTCGCCCGGCTCGAGCCGCGCGCCGACAGGATCGTGAATCACGCGCGCGATGCCCGTGATCTGCCCGGCTGACGCGGGCGTGCCCGCGAGCGATCCAGTCGGGGCGAGCCCCGCGGCTGGCTTGGCCGCGGCTTCCGGCTCGGTCCCATCCGACAGCAGCACGCGCGGCACGTGCCGGCGGCGCAACTCCAGCTCGTACGTCTCGCGGCGCTTTATGACGAGCTCCCGAAGGTCCCGGCCGTCTAGACCGGCGCGGGCTTCGACGAGATCGACGAAGAAGATGTCGCCGGCCTCCGTCAGACGGCCCGCAGCTGCGAGATCTGATCCCACGAACGTTAGCTCGCGGCGCACGGTGGCGAGCGCCAGGACGAGATAGTACTTTGGCAGTTCCCGCAGTCCCGCGAGCGCGCGCACGCGGCGCAAGGCGACGCGAACGAGAGATCCGCGCAGGTGGCCCCTGCGCCGGGCGCGCGACGCGAGCGTGTCGATCATCGCGTCCGCCTCCGCCGCCCCGCGTGCGAAAGCGGCGTCGGGTGCTGCGGGGCCCGGCTCGATCTTGAGGTACGACACCAGCACGCCCAGCACTTGCCGAGGGTCGTCCGACCAACGCGGCATGCCGATGTCGATCTCGGCGACGGCGCGGTGTCCCCACTGCCCGAGGAACTCAGCGAGACCGGATCGCGCTACCGGCGGAAGGGTGCCGGATTTCACCCGCTCCGCGAGCTCGTCCAGCGTCGCATTTCGGAGGGCGGCCGCCGAGTCTGCATCTTCCCGAATGCGGCACGCGAGTGCCCAGAGCGCGAGGTTCATCTGGGTCGTGACGTTGTGCGGCAGTCCGCGCGTGACGACCTGCAGCTCGTCTTCTGTCGCATCCGTGCCGAGGAGCTTGCGCGCGAGCGGCAACGACAGCAGGCCGACGGCTGCCGACGGCACCACGCGCGGCAGGATCCGCACGCACTCGCGAAGCAGGATGCGCTCCACGAAGTTCAGCCGATCAAGGGCCGTCATCGCCGCTGGAACCGTGAGACGGGAGGCGAGGTCACGGCCGACCGCGGCGGCGCGTCCACGCGCCGCATCCGGCCTCAGGAGCGCCCGTGCGGCTGTCACCGGCACGGCAAACCCCGCCATGACTCGGAGCGCGCGCCGCGCGGCCGGCAGGCGCGAGCGCACCGTCAGGGCGAGCCGCGGGTCGTCGAAGAGCCCGCGTAGGATCACCGCCGAGCGCGCCTCCATGAGGTCCAGCAGGCGCGGCATCAACGCCCGGCCCACCGCACTCCGCAGCGCGCCCGCGAGGTCGATGAACACGCGGCCGCCGGCGTCGGCGTACCGCGCCGGGCCCTGGCGAGGGTGGGTCACCGGAAAGCCGAACAACTCCGAGGCCGATGACCCGAGCAGCCGGAACGCGGCGAGCCCCATCGGCGTGATCGGCCGGTTGAGTCCCTGCGCGACGCTGAAGCAGAAGTAGACGGAGAGTCCCTCGCCCGGCGGGGGCGCAGAGGCGGGCAGCGGAAACAGCGTCGTGATCGGCCGAGCTTGCGTCAGCCAGATCGCGCCCCCAGCGTCGATCGCCCACTCGGTGTCCTGCGGCGAACCGAAGTGCCGCTCGACCCGGTCGCCGAGCGTCGCGAGCGCGCGCACCTGATCGTCAGTGACGCACGCCGCATGCGCATCGAGCGGCGCCTCAACGTGCGCGGTGCCGCCGCCCGGCGTCGCGCGGATGACGAGGCGCTTGTCGCCGAGCCGCCGCTCGAGAATCTCGCCGCTGGCCGTCTCCACGACGAAGTGATCCGGGTTCACAGCGCCGGACACTACCGCCTCGCCGAGGCCGTGGCTCGCGTCGATGACGGCCTGGCGGCGGCGTCCGGTTACTGGATTGGCCGTGAACAGGACGCCCGCCGTCACTGCATCGATCATCCGCTGGATAACCACGGCGAGTTGCACCGTGCGAGGGTCGATGCCGTTGGTGGCGCGGTAGGCGACGGCACGGTCAGTCCACAGCGACGCCCAGCAGCGCCGCGTTGCGTCGATCACGTGATCGCGGCCGACGACGTTGAGGTACGTGTCCTGCTGGCCTGCGAAGCTGGCGAAGGGCAGGTCTTCTGCCGTCGCTGACGAGCGCACCGCGACCGGGACGTTGGCCCCAAGCCGCGCATACCCCTCGGCAATCGCCTTCACAACGTTGTCCGGCACGGGAGCCGCAAGGAGCGCCGCGCGCGCTTGCGCCGCGAGCCGCGCGAGGCGGGCCGTATCGGTAGACGAGGTGGACGCGAGTGCGTCGAACACCGGTTCTAACGTTGGTCCGGCCGATGCCGCGACCTGGCGGTAGGCGTCGGTCGTCACGGAGATGCCCGGCGGCACTGGCAGTCCGGCGCGCGTCAGGGCGCCGAGATTCACGGCTTTGCCGCCGACGCGCGCGAGGGCGTCAGCGTCAATCTCAGCGAATTCGACGACGAGCGAGTTCGGCAAGATCAGAAGAATTCCGGGCTACGAGCTGGCTGGATTCGCCGAGGCGCTTGCGCAGCAGCAAGTTCCTGTGGTCGCGCGGATGCCCGAGTTGAACTCGTAGATCCGGTCCTCCAGATACTGGACCTGATCTGGCGCAGGCTCCGTGTTGATGACGAGCTCGGAAGTCGACACGCCTGACACCTCGTTGCCAGCGATGGACAAATTGCTGTGGATCATACGTGTGAGGCTGCGCTTGAACACGGACGAAGGACCAAGTACGAAGCACTAAGGACCTACGTGGTCCCAAGTAGCTTCGCGATGACCGCCTTGCTCGCCTCGAGCATCTCGTCGATCTTTTCGGGCTGTTTTCCGCCCGCTTCGGCGAAATCGGGGCGTCCGCCGCCGCCGCCGCCGACCATCGGGGCAATCTCTTTGACGATCTGACCGGCCTTGATCTTCGACGTCAGGTCCGCCGTGACCGCGACGACGATGTGCACCTTGCCCTCGCCCGCGGACGCCAGGATCACGACGCCGGACTTGATCTTCGCCTTGAGCGAGTCGGCCACGCCGCGCAGCGCGTCTTTGTCGAGGTCCGCGACCTTGCGCCGCACCACCTTGATCCCCGCGACGTCGATCGCGTCGTCGCTCTCCGCGGCGCCGCTGCCGCCCGTCGCGAGCTTCATCTTGAGCTGCGTGACCTCACGGGCCAGACGTTTGCCGTCCGCCTGCAGGCGCTCGATGGCCTCGACCGCCTGATCCGGGTTCACCTTCAGGACATCGATGACCGCGTCAAGCGACGCACGCTGCTGCTGCGCCCACTCGACCGCGCCGGCACCGGTGACCGCCTCGATGCGGCGCACGCCCGCCGCGACGCCGCTCTCCGCCAGAATCGCGAAGAGCCCGATGTCGCCGGTCGCGCTCACGTGCGTGCCGCCGCACAGTTCCACGCTGAAGCCGGGGATGCTGACGACGCGGACTTTGTCGCCGTACTTCTCGCCGAAGAGCGCCATCGCGCCCGCGGCGATCGCCGTCTCGGGTGCGACGTCGACGTCGGTGGTGACCGCCGTGTTGCGGTGGATCTGCTCGTTGACGATCCGCTCGATGCGATCGAGCTCGTCGCGCGTGACCGGCTGAGCGTAGGAAAAATCGAAACGCAGCCGGTCGGGCGCGACGAGCGAACCCTTCTGATGGACGAGCGTGCCCAGCACGCTCCGCAACGCGGCGTGGAGCAGGTGCGTCGCCGTGTGGTTGCGGCGCGTGGCGCTGCGGACCTCTGCGTCTACCTCCGCGCTGACGATGTCGCGCGTTTTCAGCGTGCCGGTCGAGACGCGGACGTGATGGGCGCGGGGCGTGCCCGCGCCAGTGCGCGAGAGCCCTTCGACAGTCGCCACCGCGCCGGACGCGTTGGTGAGGCGGCCGGAATCGGAGACCTGGCCGCCGGCTTCGAGATAGAAAGGCGTTCGCGCGAGCGCGACGTAGCCCGACTGGCCTGCGCCGAGTTCCTGCGTCGGCTGCCGGTCGTCATTCCACAGCGCGACAATCGGCACGCCGGTGACACGCGTGGTCGCATAGCCATCGAAGTGATCGCCGACGTCCTGAACTCCCGCCTCGACCGCAAACGTCGTGTCTTTCGTGCTGGCGCCGAAGCCGCTCCCGGCCCGCGCCTTGACCCGCTGGCCTTCCATGGCGCGTTCGTAGGCGGCTTTGTCGACAGCGACGCCTTGCGTCGCGGCCGTGTCTTCGATGAAGTCGAACGGGACGCCGAACGTGTCGTAGAGCTTGAACGCGGCGTCGCCCGAGAGCACTTTCGTCTTCGTGCCGCTGATGTTTTCGAGCTCGGCCTCGAGGCGGGGCAGTCCTTCGGTCAGGACCGCTTCGAAGCGGTGTTCTTCCGAGAGGATCGTCTTCTCGATCGTCTCGCGGCTCGTCCGGATGCCCGGATACGCGTCTCCCATCTCGCGATCGACGACGGCCACGAGCGTGTGCAGGAACGGCTCGGTGAGCCCGAGGTGTTTCCCGTGCCGCATCGCGCGCCGCATGATCTTGCGCAGCACATAGCCGCGCCATTCATTCGACGGGATGACGCCGTCGCCGATGAGGAACGTCGTCGCTCGAATGTGATCGGCGACGACGCGCATCGAGATGTCGCGCGGCTCGTCGTGGCCGTACGCGTGGCCGGTCAGCTGGCCGATCGCATGTAGCAGCGGCTGGAAGCAGTCGGTCTCGTAGTCCGACGACACACCCTGCATCACGGCCGCGATTCGCTCGAGGCCCATGCCGGTGTCGATGGACGGCGCGGGAAGCGGCGTCAGTGTGCCATCCGCGCTCCGCTCGAACTCCATGAACACGTTGTTCCAGATCTCGATCTCGGGGTCGATGCCGCTGCCGCCGCGCACGAAGTAGATCTCCGAGCACCGGCCGCACGGCCCCGTCTCGCCCATCTGCCAGAAGTTGTCGTCGCTGCCAAGCTCGAGAATGCGGTCGGACGGGACGCCGAGCTTCCTCCAGATCGCATGCGCCTCGTCGTCGCGCGGAATGCCGTTCTCGCCCTTGAAGATCGACACGACGAAGCGATCTTTCGGCATCTTCCAGACCTCGGTCAGCAGTTCCCACGCGAAGGGGAGCGCCTCGGTCTTGAAGTAGTCGCCGAACGAGAAGTTGCCGAGCATCTCGAAGAACGTGTGGTGGCGGTGCGACGGCCCGACGTTGTCGAGGTCGTTGTGCTTGCCGGAGACCCGCATGATCTTCTGCGACGTCGTGGCACGGCGGTACTCGCGCTTCTCCCGGCCGAGCAACAGGTCCTTGAACTGGTTCATCCCGGCGTTGGTGAACAGCAGCGTCGGATCGTCGCCGGGCACGAGCGGGGAGCTCGGAACAACGCGGTGGCCGCGTCCCTCGAAGTACTTGAGGAAAGACGCGCGTATTTCGTTGGAGGTCATCTACCTAATGATATCGCGTGATTCAGCGAGCGTGTGATGGCGTGAGACGCGATGTGCCAGCGCGTTGTTCAAGTCGGTGTAGTACGCCGTTGGCGTGGCGCCCACCGGCCGGCATCGTTCGAGTGGTTCCAGCGGTTCGAGATGTTCGAAAGGTGCTCGGAAGGTGTCAGGGGTTCGTCGTTCGCGCGACGCCACGAACCGCTCGAACCCGCTTGAACCCTCGGTGAACCCCTCGCACCCCTGGAACCTCTCGAACGACCAGTTCGAGGCTACACGCAATCGAGAACTGCACTAAAAGGTGAGCCGCACGCCGCCGTTGATGTTGCGGCCGTCGAGCGGCGCCCACGCATCGACGGTCCACCGGCCGTCGACACCGCGCGCCGGCCGCAGGAGCGGCTCCCATCGTGTCTGCCTGACATCGGTCAGGTTCTCTCCGTTGATGAACAGCAGCGCGCGGCCGACGCGACGCGTGGCGAGCACGCCGAACACGCTGTACGGCCGGCTTTCCGTGCGATAGGGGTTCGCGTCCAGCCGCTGCGTGCCGGTGTAGAACCATTCGACGCCGAGGCGTCCCGCGCCTTCCCACTCCCAGGCCGCGTCCAGACCCACGCTGTGCCGAGGCGTCAATGCCACGTCGACGCGGCCTTCGTCGGCGGTCTCACGCGACCTCACATACGCATAGTTTGCAACAAGGGAAAAGTCTTCGGTCTTCCAGACCGCGAGCGCTTCGACGCCCGTATTCGTCGTCGGCACCGGAAGATTCGTGAGGACGAAGCCCTCGGTGCGCTCGACCTCCACAGGGTCAGCGACACTGGAATGAAACAGCGTCAGCGTGGTCGACAACAGTCCCTTCGCGCGCGTGACGTCAAAGGACGCGCTCTTCCCACGCTCTGGCTTCAGCGGACCGGGCACGGTGAGTCGCGAGAGCCCCGTGGCCTCGGTCTCCTCCGTGAGAGGCGTCGGCGCAAAAAATCCTGTGCCGTACGAAAGGCGGCTCGACCATGGCCCATGGCGCACCAGGCCGGAAACGCGGGGGCTGATGAACGTGCCGAACTCGCTGTGCTGATCGAGCCGCGCGCTCGCCGATATCGCAAGCCAGCGCGCCACATCGACGTCATCCTGCACAAATACGCCTGGGACCGTGAACGTGTGGGCGAAACGAGGAAGATCGATCGGCTGAAAACGGTCGAGTTCGATCGCCAGGCCGCCGACCAGCGTGTGCCGGGCGATCGCGCGCCGGACCGTCAGTTCGGCAAAGCCGGTGTCGTGGTCATCCCGCTCCGTGAACTCCCCATATTGATGAGACTGATGCTGCGACGTCCACGACCCGCGCACGCTCCACATCAGGCCGCGTGCGGACAGCGTCTGGAACGCGGCGCCGACATCGGCGCGCCGCGTCTCCAGCGCTTCGACGTACGCGCCGCCGGCTGGCGCCAATACGGCACCGGGCATCGAGCCCCCCGTTCGGTCTTCCCAGGTTCCGCCGGCGGTGGCGAAGAACGTCTGTCCCGCGTGGTTGTCCCAGAACAGTCGCGGACGCGCGACGACCCGCGCGTACTTCGGAAGGTCGGCCCACCCATCGGCGTCGACGTCGGTACGTTGCTGACCGTTGGCGCTTGCGAGCAGCGTCAGGCCCCACTGCGCGGTCAACGGCGCGGAGTACCACAAGCCCGCATCCGTGGCGCCACGCGATGAACGGTTGAACAGGAGCTGGCGTTCCGGTTTCACGCCGGGACGCCGCGAGACCAGGTTGACGACGCCGCTCATCGCGCCCGCGCCGTACAAAGAGGATGCGACGCCTTTGATCACTTCCACTCGTCCCAGATCAAGCGGAGGGATCTGCATCAGGCCGAGCGACACTTGCTGGCCGAAGAGCGGGAGCCCGTCCGACAGGAACCGCGTGTAGCGTCCGCGCATCCCCTGAATGCGCACGCTCGCGGCTCCGAGCGACGGCGACGTCGCCTGCACGCGCATCCCGCCCATCTCGTTCAGCATCATCACGATGTCGCCGGGTGTCATGAGAAGCTTCTCTTCGATTTCCTCGCGGTCGAGCACCTCGACCCGCATCGGTTGATCCTCGAGGCGCTTGTCCGTCCGAGTCGCGGACACGGTGACCCGCTCCTCAACCGTCGGTGCCACTTGCAGATCAACGAGGACTTGCTGCGTCTGCCCCGCTTGCAGCGTGATCGTCGTCGTCGCTGGAGCAAAGCCTTCCTTGACGACCGTGATCTCCACCTGGCCAGGTGCCACACTCGCTGACACGG
>Ga0315281_10002830_pt1 | contig 25630 bp, 31 predicted proteins | sample YL17G07_0_MG_FD_204540 | JGI IMG/M metagenome (GOLD analysis project Ga0315281, IMG submission 204540) | Sediment microbial communities from Yellowstone Lake, YNP, Wyoming, USA - YL17G07_0 | ecosystem: Environmental > Aquatic > Freshwater > Lake > Sediment | place: USA: Wyoming | collected... | reverse complement strand
GCTCTCGATCAAGCCTGCCACCGACCTTAAGGCGCTTCAGTCCATCGGGACCGTCCCCGTCCACTTTTTCCAGGGGCTGACGGACAGGCAGCTGCACACGCTTGTCACCGCCTACGAGAAGGGACTGCTGGATGTCCCCGCAAAGAGGAGGATGGACCGGATCGCCAAGGAGGAGGGGTTTTCGAGGTCGACCTACGGGGAGCACCTAAGGAAGGCGGTGCACCGCGTCATCCAGAACTCCTACCCAATGCTGAAGCTATACGACTCCATCGGCGGCAGTAAGAAGGCAGAAACGGCGGACGAATAGATCATCCCCGCGCTGGGTATGTTTTTATCCGTTCATTCCCATCCCCGTGCATCGGAGGGTTCTGATGATTGAGAAAAGAGAGATAAGCAACGCCACGAACTGCAGCGAATGCATAACCGTCACTTTGGAAGTGCCGAAGGGCTGCCGCTTCGATACAGACATCATCGAGGCCAGGGCGATGGAGCTGTTCAACATGGCGATATTCAAAGGTCTCTGTCGCGGCTGCTCTCTCGAGGGCCGCGAGCCTTCAGATTGAGCTCGATAACTTTCCTGTCGGTGACCTTCCTTCTCATGTTCAGCTCGTCGTCTATCGCGCGTCGCACGAACTCGGAAACCGATTTGATCCCCCACTCTGGATGCCCGCCTATCTCGCCCGCGATCGCCATCGACAGCTGAGGATCCAGCTTTATGTTGATACGATTATCAGATTTGATAATCTTCTTTTTCAGTGCCAGCATCCTCCTTTTCTAAACACCCTATATAATATCTCGAAAGACCTTCATAATAATATCCTCTTGATTTTCAAATCGGAAAGATTATTGTATCCCATGCGTATCCCAGTTCTCGGCAGCTGGTAGGTAGGGGAGGGGTCCGGAGGAGAGCGGTGACGAGGTTCCGGTTTTTCCTTTCCTCCGGGACGAGGGAAGTGCTCAGATGATTCGTTTGATGGTTGTGGACGATGACCCTTTTCTGATAGACCCTTTCCAAGCAGCGCAGGGCAGCTATGGCTTCGAAGTCGTCGGGACCGCCTTCGACGGGAAGGAGGCGCTCGAGGTCTATCCGCGAATCGTCCCCAGGCCAGACGTGGTGATAATGGATCAGTGCATGCCGGTCATGTGCGGGACGGACTGCACCAGGGGCATTTTGAAAATGGATCCCCAAGCGAGGATCGTTTTCGTCTCCGGTGAGGACGGGATGAGGAACGAAGCCCTCTCGACCGGCGCAATCGCATTCATCGAGAAACCATTCGGAATGAGATTCCTGATGGAGGCTCTGAAGGGGCTCGGGATAGAATAACACTGGCGGCCATCTATCAGAATCCCTCTTCGAGAATCATTCTCATATCGATTCCTGTTCGCCCTCTAGCTCCTCGATCGCCTTGAGAAGCGCCTCTATCCTGAAAGGTTTCAAGAGGAAATCCTTCGCACCTGCCTTGAGCGCGTCGCTCTTCACCTGCAGATCGGCGCTCCCGAAAAGGATCTTCGCGTCCGGATCGAAGCTCAGGATCTCCTGGGTCGCGGTGACGCCGTCCTTCACCGGCATCCTCTGGTCCATTATGACGATGACGACCTGCTCCCCGAGTTCCTTGTACTTGCGGACGGCTTCCTCACCGTCCCCGGCGACCGCGACGACCTTGTGTCCCTTGGACTCCAGGATGTCCCTGTAAAGCTCTATGATGAACTCCTCATCGTCCACCAGGAATATTTCGGCTATCGCTTCTCCCTCCCGATAAGCCCCGCCGGATGTCCTTCGACAATCGTGCCAGAACCATATAAGAGTTTCTTGAGGGCGTTCTCATCCGGCGATCCATCCATATAACCGGAGGTTTTCGGACAATCAAGGTTCGTAGCGTCCTCCTGCCAGATTCCGAGCCAGTAGATGCCATTATCGTCATTTCGCTCGAAAAACGATAAATACGGGTCGCGATATGGCAACTGTGAGAGATAGGAAATGCCGAAGGCCAACAAGAAGCAGGAAGGATTCCACTCCGCGGCGGGTCTCATAAGATACTTCGACGCCGAGGAAGACGTCGCCCTCAAGATCAACCCCTGGGTAGTCGTCGGTCTCTGCATCAGCATATCCGCCTTGGTGCTCATATTGACGGCGATTTTCCCGACATGAGCGTTTTTTCGAACGGGCGTTTTCAGTCACTGCTGATGCGGTAATAATCGAGTTCGTAGCTTCTCTGCGGCCGGCTCCTGGCCTGTAGCGCCCTCTGGATGAACTGGCCGCAGTTGCTCCCGATCCTGTTCTCCTCCAGCTCCCCGATGCTCAGGACGACGTCGAACCCCTCCTCTCTGAACATGTCGACAATCCTCCCAGAGCTCTCATCATCGTGGGGGTCGATCGCCGAACGCATCGACTCCTCGTGCGACCTGACCGTCGGGTTCAGCGGCGTTAGCTTGATCATGAACAAGGACGGATCAAAGTGCTCTCCGATCACCGACGCGTCGATGGGGTAATCTACTGCGGGCGCGAAGTTCAGCGTCACCTTCTTGTCTCCCTTCGCTGGGATACAGAACCTCTCACCGTAGCTCGCGATCTCCTCGAACGACCACTTCTTCACAGGTATCAGCTCATCGCGTTTCCTCTGGTCGGTGGTGTGGATCGAGAACTGGAGCTGGAATTTCCCTCCGGAGTAAAACCGATCCTTTATGCCGGCCAACCTCTCGAAGAATTCGTCGGTCGACCTGTTCTTCGGGGCAACCGTCGAGAGGGAGGCGTTGAGACCGGGAGCGACGAACTCGGAGGGCAACCGCTCAATCGCGTCCAGCACGGCTGGGTTCATCGTGGGTTCTCCCATCCTCGCGAACTGGATCTTGAATTTCGCCACGGGGACCCTCCCATCCGGGAACCTCCGGTCGACCATGTAGTGGATCTGCGAAAGTATCTCTTCAGTGGTCAGCTTGCCGCCGAAGTCCCCTCCCGCGTCGCACATTTTGCATTTTATTGGGCAGCCGAACATCGATGAGACGATGAGCACCCATTTCTTCTCGCGTGGGAGCGGCGGCTGGACCGATTCGACGAATTCGACCAGGGAGTTCTTAGAGACCGCCTTCGAATCCTCTCCCCTCATCTGGGCGACATACACCTTCGCCACGCTGTCGTTCCCGTATTCACCGACGATCTTCACTCATCCACCCCCCCGCCTCTTAGGAATTCCATGGCGATCATCGCCGCCAGCACGCCGTCGCCGACGGCGATGCCGGTCTGCCTGTGGATCCCGCGGGCCACGTCTCCGCCGACGAACAAGCCTGGCACCCTCGTCCGCGGCACGTCTTTCAGTCCGCCGATCCGCCTCTTTAGATCATGATCGAGCATCGACAATTCCGGCCCTCTCCCGCAGGCGATCAGAATGTAATCGGCTGCGAGTTCTCTCTGCCCCCTCTTACCCTTGATAGTGAGCGCAATTCCGCCATCGACCTCTCGAACCCGCAGAGGAACATACCGTTCGAGGAGATCGACCCCCTTTTCCTCCGCTCTCTCCTTGAGCAGGGCCAGGCAGGTCGGCTCTGACCTGGATATTATCGTGACTTTGCGACCGCGGCTACTGAGATTTATCGAATAGTCGAAAGCCGCGTCGCCCCCTCCGATTATCAGGACTCTCGCATGCTTCTTGCCGAGCGGCGGTAGATCCGCAATCTCGTGAAATATCTTCTTTCCGATGAAACCGGAGCCGCCCTTGAGGCCGATATCCTTCGGTCTTGTACCCGTGCAGACTATGACGATTCTTGCGATGAAATTCCCCGAATCCGTTTCGATTCTGAATCCCGACCTCGAGGAGCCGACCGCCGACACGCCCGCTTTCTTGACGGCCACCGCATGCTCCTTCAGCTGCTTTGCGAAGAGAGCGGCCAGCTCCCGCCCGCCGATCCCCTTCGGGAATCCCGGGTAGTTCTCGACAAGGTTCGCATTACGGAGCAGCCCTCCGACTTCATGCTTCTCGAATAGGATCGTAGCGGCTCCCGCCCGCTTGAGGAATATCGCAGCGGAGATACCAGCCGGGCCGGCACCGATGACGGCTACCTCTATTCTCTTAGCCATCCGAGCACCTCCTCTGTTGTGACTGGAATGGCGAACCCATCTGTCAGGGTCTTCAAGCTCGCAACATGCAGATCATCGCTCTTCGTCGCGGTTCCGTCGATCGCGAAGAACACCTTGAAATCGCGGATGAACGCTTCCCTGGCCGTCGTTTCACAGCAGAGATGCGTCATCAAGCCGGTGATGAGCACTGACCTGACGCCGCGCCTCCTCAGGACCCCCTCGAGGTCCGTCCCGGTGAACGCGTTGTATCTAATTTTCCTGACGAGCGCATCCCCTTCTCCGACTCTGAATTCGGGAGAGATCGCGGACATCTCATCGTCGACGTACAGGTTGTCCCCCCACCAGGAGGCCATCATCCCCGGAGACTCACTCCTGAGCAGGGCGTGTTTCGTGAAGACTACCGGGAGTTCCATTCGGCGATATTCCTCTACGAGGTTCCTGACGTTGCCGATAATCTCAGTCGCCATCGGTATGAAAGCGTGGGAGGCAGGCTCGAGGAAGTACCTCTGCATGTCAATGACAACGAGCGCCGATTCCGCCGGAACGAACCTGACATTCTCGATGCGATGCTGACTCAGATAGGGAGCGAGGAGCTTCTTCAACTTCTTCCCTTTGTCCTCTCCCATTCCAACACCTCCGGATCCCGAACGCCTCTTCGGCCCCGTTTCCTGGTGTTTCATGGGAGGCTGGAAACGTGATGAAAAACAATGCCTCTGTCCGTGCTCGCGCCTATCTTATCTCATCCAACGCATTTAGATAAGCTTTTCTTTCACGCGAGCCGGATGAGCGTCGAAGTCGCGACGATGCCGTCGATCTCCCTGATTTTATCGACTATCGAATTCAGGTGGTCCACGTCCGCGGCCTTCACCAGCACCGCCGCATCGAACTCCCCGCTCATCTCGAAGACCTTGTCCGATACCTCCTTCAGCTTCGCGACGATGTCCTTAGACTTGCCCGCCTCGCTCTCGATCAGGATTATCCCCTCGACGCCCACGGAGCCCGTCTCGACCGTGAACTTCTTGATCGCCCCGCTCTTCGAGAGGTTCGTGATCCTCGCCCTGACCGCGCCCTCGGTGAGGCCGATCTGCCTGGCTATGTGGGTGTTCTTGGTCCTCGCGTTGCTTCGGAGTATCTCGATTATCTCCGCGTCCTTTTCGTCCATCGTAATCCCGAATATCGTAATGGCATATATGTTTTGCGATTATCGAATCTCATCTATGTTAATCGTAACAATTAAGTACAGCCATACGTTACACGGCTCCGGTAATTGCAATGTTGCGCGGATGTTACACGGCACTGGTGACCCCGATGAACAGGGATGGGTCGCTGGATTTCAACGGGCTCCATGATCTGTTGGAGTTCCAGGCGGAGAACGAGATCGCAGGTATAGTCGCGGTCGGGACCACGGGCGAGAGCCCGACGGTGGACTGGCCTGAGCACCTCTCCATCATTGCGAAGGCGAAGACGTTCGCGAACGATGACCTGCTCGTGATAGCAGGCACTGGCGCGAACTGTACGAAGGAGAGCATCGACGCAACCCGCGACGCGATCGACCACGGCATCACAACGATGCTGCTCGTCGATCCCTACTACAACGGACCCAGCTCGCTCGAGATCAGGAGGGAGTACTACGAACCGCTGGTCGAGGAGTTCCCCAACGCTGACTTCATACCATACATCATTCCGGGGAGGACGGGCGCGATGCTGCTCCCGGAGGATCTCGCGATCCTGTCAGAGGAATACTCCAATATCGCCGGGGTGAAGGACGCCACGGGCGACTTCAACAACCAGCGGGCCATCAGAAGGCTCTGCAGACAAGAGTTCCCCATCCTTTCCGGAGATGACGAGAAGACCCTCGCGATGATGGAGGACCCGACCATACTCGCCTCCGGGACGATTTCCGTCGTGTCGAACGTCCTTCCTGGCGCGATGGTCGAGATGATCGAAGCCCAGCTGGACAACGACAACGCAAGAGCCAGGAAGCTGGCCGGCGACCTCAGACCGATGATGGACATCGTCACCGTCAAGACCGAGGAGGACACGCCATACGGGAAAGTGATATGCAAGGCCAGGAACCCCCTCGCGACGAAGACGCTGATGAATGTGCTCGGCATGCCAGCCGGACCGTGCAGGGCGCCGCTCGGCAAGATGACGAGGCAGGGCCTGATGAAAGTGCTCGAGGCGGCGCGGTCGGTCTACGATTCCAGACCAGATCTTTTCGAGCCGGTGGAGGAGTTCTTCGACATCGACGTCGGGGAGCGGCTCACCAGCAAAGACTGCCGGGAGGGACTGTACTATGACACGTACTAGGCTGTGCGTCGTCGGAGCGGACGGCAGGATGGGTCAGGAACTCCTGCGGACGATCGGCAGCGAGTTCGAGGTCACCGGAGCGATCACCCACCATGGCAGCCCGAACGAGGGCAGGAAGCTCAGCGATCTGAATCTGCCGTTCGATGACGTTGTCATCTGGGGGCCAGAATCTCTTAGGGACGCTCTCGAGCAGTCCGATGTCTATCTCTCGTTCACGACTCCGGAAGCGGAGCTGCAGAACTTGCCGATTGCCGTGGAGATGGGGAAGAAGATCGTCTTGGGGACGACCAGCATCTCCGCAGATCAGTTGTCCACTCTGAGATCTTCGGTGGAAGGGAAGACGGAGGCGGTCTTCGCGGCGAACTTCTCGATCGGGATCAACTTCATCGCCGGCCTGCTGTCGCACATAAGCAACCTTCCTGCGGGATACGACACCAGCGTCATCGAGATCCACCACACCGGCAAGGCGGACTCGCCCAGCGGGACCGCCCTGCACCTCGCGGAAATCGTGAAATCCGCGCGCGGGTATTCGAAAGATATTCACGGGCGCAGCGGCAAGGGGAAGCGTGCATCGGAAGAGATGGAGATACTCTCGGTCCGCGCCGGCGGAGTCCCGGGCGTTCACGACATCATCATCGCGGGGCCGAACGAGATGATCACGATCGAACATACCGCGTTCTCCAGGACAGTCTTCGCGGAAGGCGCCCTTCTCGCATCCAGCTGGCTGATGAAAGTGAACGACAAGAAAGTTCACTCGATGAGAGAGGTACTGGGAGTCTGATTTCCATGTGGAAGATCGAGCCGCCGCTTGAGAACAGGGGAGGGACTCTGCACATCGGAGGGGCTAACCTCGAGATGCTGGCCGAGAAATACGGAACGCCCCTGTACGTTACCGACGAGAGCCGTATCAGGCAGAACTACCGCACGTTCCGCAACGCGTTCCTGAAGAGATGGAAGAGGTTCAAGCTGTTCTACGCGGTCAAAGCGAATAACAACCTGGCCGTCATGAACATCCTGCGGCAGGAGGGCGCCGGGGCCGACTGCTCTTGCGTTCCGGAGCTCCAGCTCGCAGCGCTCGCCAAATTCAGGCGCCAGGACATGCTGTACACTGGCAACTACAACAGCGACGACGACCTTCAGTACGCGTCGCAGCTCGGCATCACGGTCAACCTGGACGATATCGGCATCCTCGACCGGCTGGTAAAATTCGGCGTGCCGAAATCAATCTGCTTCCGAATCAATCCCGGCGCTGTGAAGGGCGGGTTCGAGAAACTCGTCTTCGCCGGCCCTGACGCGAAGTTTGGCATCTCGGAGGAAGTCGCGAAGAAAGCATATTCGAGAGCAAAGAGGCTCGGCGTGAAGAAGTTCGGGATCCATATGATGGCCGGTTCCTCCGTGCTCAACACCGAGTACTTCGGGCAGGTAACGGACCGATTGTTCCAGATCGCAGACTCGATCTCGAAGAGCGCCAAGATAGAATTCGACTTCGTTAACATCGGAGGGGGATTCGGCGTCCCCTACAAGCCTGGCGAGAAGGACCTTGACATCAACCGCGTCGCAACCGAGGTCACCGACAGGTTTAAAGACAGGTTCGAAGGATGCAGCGACCCGCCCTATCTGTATGCGGAGCCAGGAAGGTATTTTGTGTGCGATTCGACGGTGCTTCTCAGCAGGGTCCACTCAGTGAAGCGCACGGGCAAGAAATTCGTCGGGATAGACGCGGGTATGAATACGCTATTGAGGCCCGCTCTCTACGGCGCATACCATCAGATGCTCGTCGTGAGCAAGCTGAACAGCCGGAAGAAGGAAAAGGTCAACGTCGTCGGCCAGGTCTGCGAGAACACCGATGTCTTAGCGAAGGACAGGGAGATGCCGGCAATCGAGAAGGGGGACCTAATTGCCATCCTCAACGCAGGCGCCTACGGCTTCTCGATGAGCTCCAACTACAACACGAGGCCGCGAGCGGCCGAAGTACTGGTCAACCGCGGCCAGGATTTCCTGATTCGAGAGAGGGAGGACATCACCGACATCGTCGAGAGGCAGATCATCCCGGGGAGACTGATGAAATGAGGATCGAGCAGTCCGAGAGGCTGAGACGCATCCCCCCTTACCTTTTCGCCGGAATAGAGAACAAGGTCGCGCAGATGAGGGCCAGGGGCGAGGAGATCTACGACCTGAGCATCGGGGACCCGGACCTTCCGACGCCTCCAGAGATAGTCAAGGTTCTGCAGTCCGCGATGGCTGACAAAGAGAACCAGGGATACTCCAGCTCGAAGGGAGAGGTTTTCTTCCGGGAGGCCGTCGCCGGCTGGTACTCGAAGCGGTTCGGCGTGAAGGTCGACGCGTTCAATGAGGTCTGCGCGCTGATCGGTTCGAAGGAAGGGCTGGCGAATATATCGAACGCCCTGGTTAACCCTGGAGAGAAGATCATTGTGCCGGATCCAGGCTACCCAGTCTACGCCAACGGGGCTACGTTCCTGTCAGGCGGGAGGGCCGTCACAGTCCCGTTGCTCGAGGAGAACTGCTTCCTGCCGGAGATCGACAAGATTGACCACTCGGGCGCGAAGATAATGTACCTCAATTATCCAAACAACCCGACCGGCGCGGTCGCCGGCAAGGTATTCCTTAAGGAAGCTGTTGATTTCGCCAGGGACAGGAACATTCTCATCTGCTATGACAATGCCTACTCGGAGATGTCCTTCGGGAAAGAAGTCGCGCACAGCATCCTCGAGCTCCCCGGTGCCCTCGAATGCTGCGTCGAGTTCAACTCCTGCTCGAAGACGTTCAACATGACCGGGACCAGGGTCGGGTTCGCCGTCGGCGCTGCAGACGCAGTGAGCGCGCTGGCAAAGGTCAAATCTCAGATGGACTCCGGCCTGCCACCTTATGTGCAGAGGGCCGGTGCGTACGCGCTCTCCCTTTACAAGGGGAAGGATCCGCCAGCAGTCGTGAAGAAGAACGTCGAAGTCTTCGCGAAGAGGATGAAACTGCTCTCCGAAGGGCTCTGCAGGATCGGCATCTCGTGCAGGCCCAGCCCTGCGACGTTCTATCTCTGGGTGAAGGTGGGTGGGAGTTCCATCGCATATGCGGACAAGCTGCTTGAGAGAGGGATCGTCGTGACTCCCGGGATCGGATTCGGGAACTGCGGCGAAGGTTACATCAGGTTCGCGCTCACGAGGGATGAGGCGACTCTCAGAAAAGTCATCGAACAACTCGGGAAGACGAAGCTATAGAATCTGGACGACTGGCACTCATAAGACCGACGTTCTCCTTAAGTTTAAATATCGTCAGCCGCATGAGTTTGTCGGGGAGTCATGGGGAATGCCGGCGGGCGTTGTGGAGATGAGTCCGCTTCATTGAAATCAGGCTCCTTTTTCTTGGTCGAGGAGAGATCTCCCGAATTCACGTACGAGATGTTCGGCGAACATGTCGCCAATGGCAAGTACGGCCTCGTCATAACGCGGGATTTCCCTCCAGAGGTGAGGAGGAAACACGCTCTGCCAGCCTGTCCAATCCTCTGGGTGACCAACCTCGTTGGACCGGACAACATTAGCCCCACTTCGATAGGCCTTCTCCTCTCGAAGGTCATCACATTCTTCGAAAGGAATCATCCTGCTGTAGTGGTTCTGGACGGGGTCGAACACCTGATCTCCCAGAACAGCTTCGACAGGATCATGCAGTTCATCCATCAGCTGAGGGACATGGTGCTGGTCAGTGAGGGGACGGTCATAATGCCTCTCGACACGCGCATCCTCGAGGAGAAGCAGCTCGCGCTGCTCGAGCGGGACCTCGAAGTCATCGTCCCATCCCCGAGGCTCTCCGGCAGGAAATTCGTCTTCGAGTTGGAGGACGGAATGCTGAAAGTCATGAATGAGAACGCCAGATAGGGGTATGATCCTACGGCCAGTGAGCTCTTTCCTTCCATCCTCTCATGTCAATAAAACTTAAGTACAACCTGTATTCTCCTCCCATTCCCGAGGACAAACGACATGAACGCGCTTGACGCAAAAATGTCTGGTTATCTTCACGCCTAGACGAAGGCGCCTCTTTTCCAGCCCGAGCTTTGTCGTTTTGCCCCGCGATAGCGCTTTCCGCGCAATTCTTAATACTCTAAACCGTTCCCCAGGGCGTGCATGTCCTCAGATCGGTTTCGAGCCTAGGGAGGGAGTAATTTGGTTCTGAGCATAGCGGTGCCCAACAAGGGCCGGCTGAGCAGCAAGGCGATAAGCGTTCTGAACAAGGTGGGCTTCGGGATCCCCGAAGACATAGGGCGCACGCTGATGATGGACATCGGGAAAGGAAGGTACAAGGTGCTCTTCGCGAGGGCCGACGACATCCCGGAGTTCGTCGAGACCGGCGTCGCGGACATCGGAATCACTGGCCTGGACATCCTCAAGGAGACCGGCAGGGATGTCGTACAACTGATGCCCCTCGGCTTCGGAAAATGCCGCCTGGTCCTTGCGGCGCCTGAAGAATCCGATGTCAAATCCCCCAAGCAGGTCAAGAACGGGGCGAAGGTCGCGACCTCCTTCCCCTGCATCACCAGGGATTACTTCAAGAAGCTGAAGAAGAGGATCGAGATCATTCCGATGACAGGCGCGACCGAGCTCGCTCCGCAGATCGGGATCGCTGACCTGATAACCGACCTGACGGAGACCGGCTCCACTCTCAAGATGAATCACCTGAGGGAGATCGCAACGGTTCTGAAGTCCGAGGCGGTCCTCATCGCCAACAAGAAGAGCATCAAAGCCGAGCGCGAGGAGATCAACGAATTAAGCTCGGCGATATCGAGCGTGCTCAGCGCGAAGAGGAAGCGGTATATCATGGCGAACGTGCCGCAGAAGGCGTTAAAGGACCTTCCGCTGGTCCTTCCTGGCATATCCGGCCCGACGGTCATGAACATCATCGGGCGGAAGGACGTAGTCGCTGTCCACGCGGTCGTTAACGAAGACTCGGTCAATGGGATAATCACGGTGCTGAAATCGATCGGGGCGACTGGGATACTGGTGCTGCCAATCGAGAGGTTGATACCTTGATCGAGATCTCGAAGCTCGCCTCGCTTAGTGCGGAATCTCGGCGGGCGATGATGGAACGTCAGAAGAGCGAATTCAAAGACGTCGAGCCATCGGTCAAGAGGATCATCGATGACGTCCGTCTGCGCGGTACCGCTGCGGTCTCAGAATACGTCAAGAAGTTCGACAAGGCGGAGCTCAACGTATTCAGGGTCACCGAAGAGGAGATTTCACGCGCATTCAAAAAACCCCCTCAGAAATTGGTCGACGCTCTGACCGAGGCGGCGAGGAACATCACCCGCTTCCAAGAGCGCCAGATGCCATTGGAATTCAAGATGAGAACCAAATCTGGCAAACTCGGGCAGAAGATAGAGCCTTTTGCTAGAGTCGGCGTGTATGCCCCCGGAGGTACCGCGACATATCCTTCCTCCGTTCTCATGGGTTGCATCCCGGCAAACGTCGCCAAGGTGCCTGAGATCGTGCTATGCACCCCGCCGAAAGCGGACGGTTCGATCAACGACATGATGCTCGTCGCCGCAGATCTGGCGGGGGCGACCGAGGTCTACAAGATAGGTGGGGTTCAGGCTATCGCCTCGATGGCTTATGGAATCAAGGAGATGGGCCCGGTCGAAAAGATCGTCGGCCCCGGCAATAAGTACGTCACTGTCGCGAAACAACTGGTCCAGCAGGACTGCGACATCGAATTCCTCGCAGGGCCTTCGGAGATACTGATCGTCGCGGACGACACCGCAGAACCGGAGATGGTCGCATGGGATATGCTGGCCCAGCTCGAGCACGATCCAGATGCGAAAGCGGTCCTTGTCGCACTCACTGAAGATGTGGCTTCCAAAGTCGTAAAGAAGGTCGAGGAGACGATCAAGACCCTTCCTCGGAGCGCGATACTGGAGCAATCTGCAAAGAAAGGCTGCAGCGTTCTGGTCACCGATTCCCTCGAGTCTGCAATCGATTTCGCGAACGACTACGCCCCCGAGCATTTGTTGCTCGCGATTCGGGACGCGGAAGACGAGATGGTCAACATCTGCAATGCAGGATCGATATTCCTGGGATCGTACTCGTCCGTCGCCTTCGGGGACTATTGCGCTGGTCCGAACCACGTTCTCCCGACGATGGGGCTCGCGCTCACGAGAGGTGCGCTGTCCCCGCTCGATTTCGTCAAAATTATCCCCTACCAGAGGACCTCCCGGTCCGGTGCGCAGAAGCTTGCAAAGGTCGCCGCAGAGATCGCTCGAGCCGAGGGCCTGGAGGCTCACGCACGCGCCGCCGAATCAAGGCTGAAGAAGTGAGGAGGAGAGATAGTTGAAACCATCGTCTCTCGCCAGAGACAACATCAAGAGACTCAATCCGCCCAGCTACCGCACTCTTCCGCCGGAAGTCATCAGGATGAACGACAACTCGAACCTCTTCATGCCTAATCCCGTGGCGGAGAAAGTCGCCGACGATTTCGACTTCGACATGCTCTCGCAGTATCCTTCGATATTCTCGGACGACCTTCGCGCGGCGATCGGCAAGAAGTTCAAGGTAGACCCTAGCCAGGTGATCGTCGGAAACGGCTCGGACGAAATGATCGATCTCGCCGTGAAGGCATATGTCAGTCCTAAGGATAGGGTCGCCGTTCCGGTCCCGACCTTCGAGATGTACTCGATGTACGCGAAGATCGCCGGCGCACAGATGATCGAATGCCCATTACGGAAGAAGACTTTCCAACTCGATGTCGATATGATCCTCTCGTCGGACCCGAAGATGGTCTTCCTCAGCTCTCCGAACAACCCGACTGGCAACTCCTTCAAGAAACAGGACATCATGAGAATCGTCGAGGAATCGGATGCCGTCGTCGTTCTAGACGAGGCTTACTGCGACTTCGCCGACGGTGGCTCAAGCGTCGAGCACTTGAAGAAACTCGGAAACCTGCTGGTCCTGAAGACCCTTTCGAAGGCGTACTCCCTCCCTGGCTTGCGGGTCGGATTCTGCATCGGGAGCAAGGATGTCATTGGACCGATGGCCGCGGCAAACGCGCCGTTCAGATTGAACAGATTCTCCGAGAAAGTGGCCATCGAGGCGATCGCCGATGATGGATTCGTTAAGAAGGTCGCGAAGATGGCTAAGGAGGAGCGCGAGTGGGTGTCGTCCGAACTGAAGAAGATCGGAGCGACCGTCTATCCATCTGAGACGAATTTCTTGCTGTTCAAGCCGCCCATCCCAGTGAAGGCGCTCATACAGAGGATGCTAAAGGATGGCATAGCGATACGGGACTGCTCGAACCAGCCGATGCTGGAGAACTGCGCAAGGGTGACCTTCGGACGCAGGGAGATCAACAAGAAGTTCATCAGCTCAGCGAAGAAGATCGTGGGGGACGCCCGATGAAGATATCCATAGTCGACTACGGAATCGGGAACCTGCACAGCATCCGCAAGGCGCTTGAGAAGACGGGTGCGAAGACCGAACTTCTTACCGACATGAGGCTGCTCGAATCGTCCGAATGCATCGTCTTTCCCGGTGTCGGGGCGTTCGGGGAGGCGATGAAGAAGCTCGAACCAGTCAAGAAGACGGTGCGCGAGAGGCTCGAAGGGGGAGTACCCGCTCTCGGGATCTGCCTCGGCATGCAGATCCTCCTGGATGAGTCGGAAGAATCCCCGCAGCGCGGGCTGGGCTTCGTCCCCGGGAAGGTCGTCAAGTTCGACGCAGACCGCATCCCTCAGATGGGCTGGAACAATGTTACGTTCGATCCAGACGAGCCCGCGTTCGAAGGCGTGAAGAGCGGCACCCAGTTCTACTACGCTAACTCCTATGTCTGCCTCCCTGGTGAGGACTGGACGATTGCCGAGACGACGTACGGCCACACAAGATTCCCAAGCGGGATACGGAAGAAGAACGCGTTCGGTTTCCAGTTCCACCCCGAGAAGAGTTCCACGCCCGGCCTCAGGGTGCTGAAGAACTTCGTCGGGATCTCGGAGGGCATCTGAGATGATGGTCATACCCGCCGTGGACCTGATGGATGGAAAATGCGTCCAGCTGGTCGAGGGCAAGCCCTGGAGCGCGAAGGTCACGATAGACGACCCGGTCGGAATGGCGATCCGGTGGGTCGAACAGGGAGCGAAGCGACTGCACATAGTGGATCTCGACGCGGCGCTCGGAAGCGGGTCGAACGAGCAGGTGATTAAGAGCATACTGGCCAAGGTCAAGGTCCCGGTCCAGGTCGGCGGCGGCATACGGGACGATTCGAAGGCGGACAGGCTGCTCTCCGCGGGCGCCGCTCAGATAGTCGTCGGGACTAGGGCCGTCACGGACGTCGACTGGCTGAAGTCGCTCGTCTTCACCTATCCGGAGAGGGTCATCGTCGCGGTCGACGCAAGAGGCAGCAAGATATCGGTGAAGGGCTGGACGAACGACACATCGATCAATCTCATCCAGTACGTGAAATCCATCGAGGATCTGAAGATATTCGGTCTGCTTTACACCAACATATCAGTCGAGGGGAAGCTGAAAGGAATCGATATCAAGCCCATCGAGAAACTCGTACAGAGTACGAAGAAGAAGCTATTCGTGGCAGGCGGGATTACGACCATCGACGACATCGTGTCGGTATCCTCTGCCGGCGCATTCGCCGCGATACTGGGCATGGCGATCTATAAGGGGAAAATAAACCTGAAGGAAGCTTTGGAGAGGTTCGGATGACAGCAATGAAGGCACGCGTGAGCAAGCTATCGAGGAAGACCAAGGAGACCCAGATCTCAATCGTCCTGAACATCGACGGCTCAGGCAAGAGCAGCGTCAAGCTATCGGACGTTTTCCTCAGGCACATGCTCGAGACGCTCGCAAAGTATGCTGGATTCGATCTCACCTTGGACGCGAAGGGAGATTTGGCACACCACCTGATCGAGGACGTCGCCATCACCTTGGGGAAGGCGCTCAGGGAAGCCATCGGCGATCAACCGATCAAGAGGGTCGCGCACGCGACCGTCCCGATGGACGAGGCGCTGGTATCAGTCGCAATCGACCTGATAGATCGCCCGTACGTGAAGGTCGAGGTCCCGGATGTCATGTACGACCACTTCTTCAGATCGTTCTCGATGGAATCCAGGGCGACGATACACTCTCAAGTAATCCGGGGCGTCGATGAGCACCACATCATAGAGGCGACGTTCAAGGCGCTCGGCCTCAGCCTGAAGGACGCGACCAGGCGTTCGGAGAAGATAATGAGCACGAAGTCTAACGTGCAGTGGAGCCGGAAAGGATAGAGATGCTTACAAAGAGAATAATCCCTTGCCTGGACGTGCGGAACGGCGAGGTGGTGAAAGGGATCTGCTTCAAGCAGCTCCGCGGAGTAGGGGACCCGCCCACGCTCGCCGCCGCCTACCAGGATCAGACCGCCGACGAGATCGTGTTCCTCGACATCACAGCGTCGCTGGACAACAGGGACACGACGCTGGACGTCGTTCAGCGGACGGCTGAGACGCTGTTCATCCCGCTCACAGTCGGGGGGGGCATCAGGAGCTTCGCCGATGTCCGCAACACCCTCAGCCGGGGCGCCGACAAGATCTCGATCAACACGGCCGCTCTCGCCAACCCGAAGCTCATCACAGAGTGCGCCGAAGCCTTCGGGAGCCAATGCATCGTCGTTGCGATAGACGCGAAGCGCCGCGGCGATTCCTGGGAGGTCCACACCCACTCCGGCACCAGGCCCACCAGCACTGACGCGGTCGAGTGGGCGAAGGAAGCCTGCGAGCGCGGGTCCGGCGAGATTCTGCTCACATCGATGGACGCGGACGGAACGAAGATGGGCTACGACATCGAACTGACGAGGACGGTCGTCCGGAACGTCAATGTGCCGGTGATCGCATCAGGGGGATGCGGGACGATCGATCACATCGTCGATGTGCTGAAACGCGGAGAAGCTGACGCAGCGCTTGCCGCGTCGATATTCCATTATGGCCAGCACACGGTGAGGGAAGTCAAGGAGAGGCTCGCAAAGGAAGGAATAGCTGTAAGGATCGAGGAGGAATCTCAATGAGCGACACGCAAAAGGATCTGATTCCGGTCATCGTGCAGGAGATCAGGAACAACAACGTCCTGATGTTGGCCTACACCAACGCAGAGGCTCTGGAGCTCACCAAGAAGACGGGATTCATGCACTACTGGAGCCGGTCGAGGAACTGCATTTGGAAGAAGGGGGAGACTTCCGGCCACGTGCAGAAGGTCTACGAGCTGCGCTACGACTGCGACAACGACACGATCCTTGCACGTGTTGAACAGGAAGGTCCCGCGTGCCACACGAACCAGTACTCGTGCTTCGGCAAAGAACCGCTGAGGGCGAACGACATCTTCGAACAGCTATGGCAGATCATAGACGACAGGAAGAAAAACCCCTCGGAAGCGTCGTACACTTGCAAACTCCTCAAGGACAAGAACAAGATGCTCAAGAAGATCGCCGAGGAATCGTCCGAGGTGATAATGGCGGCGAAGGACAAGGACAGGAAACAGATCATCTACGAGTCGGGGGACCTGCTATACCACCTTGCCGTGCTGCTTTACGACAGCGGGATCAAATGGGAGGAGATCGAGAAGGAGCTAGAGGGGAGAAGGAAATGACCGAGAAGCCGAGATACGATCTCCATATGCACACTTTCTTCAGCGATGGCGAACTGCTCCCGATCGAACTCATAAGGCGGGCGTCCGTCCTGGGCAACCGCGCAATCGCAATCACGGATCATGCAAGCTATTCGAACGTCGATGACCTTGTGCCTGCAATTGCAAGGGACTGCGACGCCGTCGAAGGATGGGATATAACGGCTATTCCGGGAGTGGAGATCACACACGTCCCTCCTATGAAAATGGATGCGATAATTAAAAAGGCACGCAAAGCGGGCGCGAAGATCATCGTCGTGCATGGAGAATCTCCTGTCGAGCCAGTCACTCCAGGGACTAACAGGCAGGCCGCAATGAACCCCGACGTCGATATCCTCGCTCATCCCGGTCATATAACAGTCGATGAAGCCCAACTAGCTAAAGACAACGGAATCTATCTGGAAATAACTTGCCGATCAGGGCACATGATTACCAACGGACATGTTTATCGAATAGGATCTTCCGTTGGGGCGAATTTCCTTGTCAACACAGATGCCCATGAATGCGGAGATATCTCGACATATTCATCTGCTAAGCGGGTTGCATCTGGTGCTGGAATGTCAAAACCTGATATTGAGAAGGTATTATCGAAGAATCCTCTTGAGTTGATGAAGAAACAGAAAATCAAGTTGCATTAAATAAATATAACAGCGTTATTGCAGCAAGTCTTTAGAAAGCTTTAATGTAGTGTATTGTGATTCCATTCTTCGAGGTAATTGGAAATGTCTGTTAAGAAAGGGAAAGCAAAAAAGAAGAAGGCCTATGCCAGCAAAAAGACAAAGGCTAAGAAGAAGAAGTAATCTTTTTCAAAACTCATTTCCTCGTTCATCTGATTGGTATAAACAGATGACGAGGTTTAATTTACAGTTGAGAATGAAGATTATCTGTTAATCTTTTTCAGATCTACGTAAATAATGCCTGACGAATGAATTCTTGCAACCGATCCATTTATCGTTGGATAAATCTATGATTTGATCAATGCATAAGGTTTTGATATTGTCGTAAACTTCTCCTTATTGAAGTCTAATGCATTAAAGGCTGGCTTTGTCAAATGTGATACTAAATCAGAATTGTAAGTCAATTTCTATTTTTAAATAAGAAAAATGAATTCAATATCTGTAAATGAAATATAACATTGTGATATTGACATTTTAATAGGAAGCCTTAATGTAGTACAATACAATCCCGTTTATGGAGGTATTTAGAAATGCCTGCAAAATCTAAGAAGAAGTCAAAGGTAAAAGCAAAGAAAAAGAAGAAGTAATCTTCTTTTCTAAACGCGGTTTATGGTTACGGCCGCGTTAAAAAGTCTGGAATGCAACGCCTGTCTGTGACAGGATCGAATTTGTCCAGCTCTTTTATTTCGAGTGGCAAGACGATTCTGGAGACCAACGCATTCAGGGAGAATGGTAACCGAATGAGGTGAGATTCTCCCTCCGTAACCCATTCATCAATAGGAAAATTCTTGACGACCTGATCTGCTAATTCCCCGCGCTCCTTTCTTGACATTTTATATGCGTTATCATCGAAGACGTGTATGTGAAAACCTCTTCCGGAGTATGTAACCCTCATCCTTTTGAATTCCGTTTTGAGCTCGTCGAACAGGTCGACAGCATTCTCTCTCAGTGTGAAAAGATCGTATTCGCAGAAACTCATCTGATCGTTTCTCCCCATTCTCTGGTCGAGATCCCCGTGCAGCGGACACTCGACGTTCTCAACATCCATGTCGAAAGCCAGTTCCTGTCCGCGGAAGTTGTCACAATCCCAGCAGTCTGAGTCGTTCTTCATGCAAATCGCACAAATTTCCCTTTCAGAGTAAATGTTCCTGTCATAGTACACACCCTCCGGTCTGTACTGCATGATGTATTCTCTCAAATCAGCGAGGTCACCGTAATCGTCTATCACTACGGTATGCTTTGCGATCCTCGCGTATTCTCTCGGAAAAATGTGCGTGTATCTGCCTAGTATGACCGCGAACACGATTGACGGGTGAACCCTCGTCCATTCCTCAACTGATCGAAGATCAAATTCCTCTCCGTAAAAATTAACCCTCTCTTCTAGCGAAGAGAACCTCATGCACATAGGAAATTCCGATGAGAGTCGCCCTCTTACGATATTTACCCGCATTAGCTGCGCAGAATGCCTTCCAAGGCTAAGAAATACATGCTACTGCTAGTAATCATTGTAATATGGAATCTACCGACCCTAATCTGTTTCCGAAAGAATCACAGCGTCCGGTCGTTTCGTTTAGAAAAACATCGGTCTCCCAAGGGTAAGAATGTGGTTTTCAAATCGAAATGTTATTAGCCCTGGATGCGGCCCAATCCAACAAGGCTAAATAGAACTCGGCATATGGGCAAAACGCCCCGTATCTTAGTTATACTGGGCACCTCGAAAGAGGGACACTGTAAACCCGGAGATAGATCATATGTACGAGGTTGTTGAGACAAAGGATCTGGCCCCTGGGATTCATCAATTGGAAGTCAAGGCACCAATGATCGCCAGGAGAGCGAAAGCCGGCCAGTTCATCATGCTGATGATCGACGACAAGGGGGAGAGGATCCCCTTAACCATGGCCGACTGGGACGCGAAGAAGGGAACTGTCACAATCATCGCGCTCGAGGCCGGGAAGACCACGATGCAGCTCGGGACGCTGAAGAAGGGCGATCAGCTGAGGAGCATGGTCGGACCGCTCGGGATCGAGACGCACACGCAAGGGCTCGGGACCGTCGTCTGCGTCGGCGGCGGGATCGGTATAGCGCTGATGTACCCGACCGTTAGGGCGATGAAGCAGGCGGGAAACAAGGTCATTTCGATCATGGGTGCGAAGACGAAAGGCCTGCTGATCATGGAGAAGGAGATTGCCGCCTACAGCGACGAGATCTACCCGTGCACCGACGACGGCTCGTACGGGCACCACGGGTTCGTCTCGGACATACTCAAGAAGATGCTCGATGAGAAGAGGCCCGTCAGCGTGGTCTACGCGGTCGGCCCGATCATCATGATGAAAGTGATATCCGACCTCACGAAGCCGTACGGCGTGAACACGGTCGTCAGCCTGAACCCGATCATGGTCGACGGGACTGGCATGTGCGGGTCGTGCAGGGTCTTGATCGACGGAAAGATGAAGTTCGGCTGCGTCGACGGCCCAGATTTCGACGGGCACAAGGTCGACTTCAAGAACCTTATCGACAGGAACAGGAGATACATGGACGAGGAGAAGATTTCCGTCGAGAAGTTCAAGCAGGGGGTGGCCAAACACGCCTGAAGAGCAAGCGGCGGCGCCGAAGAAGGAGAGGGTCAAGAAGAAGTACCCGATGCCAGAGCAGGACCCGAAAGTCAGGATTCACAACTTCAAGGAAGTCCCGATGGGCCAGGAAGCCGAGACGGTCAAGAAGGAGGCGGAGAGGTGCCTCCAGTGCAAGCGCAGCGACAAGAGGAAGATCTGCATCGAAGGGTGCCCGGTCGGGGTCGACATCCCCGCTTTCATCAAGGCGGTGAAGGAGGGGAACTTTGAGGAAGGCATCAAGATCATCAAGCAGACGAACGCACTCCCGGCGGTCTGCGGGCGCGTCTGCCCGTATGAGAACCAGTGCGAGGGGAACTGCGTCGTCGGGAAACTGAAGGAGACGCAGCCCGTCGCGATCGGAAGGATGGAGCGTTTCCTCGCAGATTGGGAGAGAGCGAGGGGGCTGAAGAAGCCAGAACAGCCGAAGAAGAACGGCAAGAAGGTCGCTGTCGTCGGAGCTGGCCCCGCGGGGCTGACCGTCGCATCGGACCTTGCGAAGAAGGGGTACGATGTAACGATCTACGAAGCGCTCCATGCGCCAGGCGGAGTGCTGATCTACGGCATCCCAGAGTTCAGGCTGCCCAAGGCGATCGTCTGGGCCGAGGTCGACTACATCAAATCGCTCGGAGCGAAGCTCGTGCTCGACGCGGTCGTCGGAAGGAGCGTGACTCTGCAGGAGCTCTCGAAGGAGAACGACGCGGTGTTCCTCGCCACCGGCGCTGGATTGCCGAAGTGGATGAATGTCCCCGGCGAGAACCTGAACGGCATCATGTCCGCCAACGAGTTCCTGACGAGGACCAACCTGATGAAGTCCTACGAGTTCCCGAACGCCGACACGCCGAACAGGATCGGCCAGAAGGTCGCGACCATCGGCGGCGGGAATGTCGCGATGGACTGCGCGAGGACTGCGCTGAGGCTCGGAGCCAAGGAATCGCACATCGTCTACAGGCGTTCCGAGAACGAGCTGCCAGCGAGGAAGGAGGAGGTCCACCACGCTCATGAGGAAGGCGTCATATTCAAGCTGCTCACTGCGCCGGTCAGGTACATCGGCGACGAAAAGGGCTATGTCAAGCAGATGGAGTGCTGCGTCATGAAGCTCGGCGAACCAGATGCTTCAGGCAGATGCAAGCCGATCGTATGCGAGGGGCAGAACTACGTCATGGACGTCGACATGGTCCTCTGCGCCATTGGCCAGAGCCCGAACCCGATACTGTCCCAGACCACCCCTGAGCTGATGGCGACCAGGTGGGGCACGCTCGTGGTCGACGACCAGCAGCGCACCTCAATGAAAGGCGTCTTCGCGGCGGGAGACCTCGCGACCGGCGATGCCACAGTCATCCTGGCGATGGGCGGAGGAAGGGCGGCGGCGGACGCGATGGACCGTTACATAATACAGAACGAGGCTTGGCCGTCGCAGGACACCTTCAAGCAGATCCTCGCCCAGGGCGGATCTCATTAAACACTGACGGAAGGTCAGGTTTTTCCTGACCTCTCTTATCCAAGTTCTCCGACATGTATTAAGCAGGATTCCGCTTTTCGTCCAATCAGATGTCCGATCGGATGAAGAGAGCAGGAATCGCGGCGACCGCTGGCGCAGCTATCCTTTGGGGAACTTCGTTCCCCGCCACCAAGGCCGCCCTACCATCGTTCGGCGACCCGCTCTTCTTCGCCGCCGTGAGGGTGGCGATAGCTGCGATCGTCTCGCTCATTCTACTGCAGATGCTCGGTAGGTCGGACTGGAAGATCTACCGCTCGCCGGTCATCTGGCTCATCGGCGCGACGAACGCAATCGGCATCGCGCTGCAGAACTACGGGATAAACATGACGAGCGCGTCGAAGACAGTGCTCCTGGTCGACATCAACGTCGTAATCGTCGCTTTCCTCTCGTACTGGTTCTTCAAGGAGAAATTCGGTATGCGCAAGTCCGCCGGAGTCGCCGCAGGGATAATCGGGGTCGTGCTGCTCACCTACACGCCGAATCTAGCACCCGGCTCTGCGGAGGTTCTCGGAGACATCCTCGTCTTCATGTCCGGCGTGATGTACGCGATATTCATCGTAACCGTGAAGAAGACGCTGGGGAAGGTCAGCGCGCTGGAGGTGTCGATGGCCGCCATCGCGACCTCCGCAATCATGCTCATGATCCCGTGCGCAGTCATGGTTCCTGCTGGGTTGATGGATACGAGCATCGAAGTCGGCGGCATCGCACCGATGCTTTATCTCGCGATAGCGTGCACGACCATCGCATACTACCTCTGGGCATACGGCCTCAAGAGGCTGACGGCCACCTCGTCCTCGATAATACTCCTGCTCGAGATCGTTGCGGGGCTGACGGTCTCGTTCATACTCCTTGGCGAAGGGCTGAACTCCTTTGCCATCGTTGGAGCCGGATTCATAGTCGTCGCGATAATCCTCGTCTCAGACCGTAGTTGAGGGAGTCACTTCAACCTACGCTGGACAGCATCGCTCTTCAACTCCCTGAGCGCGTCTGCTGCGATCCATCTCGCACTCTTAGAATCGATTCTCCGAATCTTCTCCGCCGTCTGGATAGCTTTCTTATTCAGCGCCCTGTTCCTCTTGCCGATCTGCCTGAGCGCCCAGTTGACCGCCTTCCTTACGTAGTTCCTCTCGTCCTTCGCCTCTCGGACGATTATCGGGAGGAACTTCTCGAATTCCCCGTCGGATGCCTTCTTGTCGTGGACCGAGAGTGTCGCCATCATCACGAACCCAGCCCTCTTGACGAACTCCTCATCTCTGGTCGTCCATTCGAACGCTTTCTTATGCGCAAACTCGGTCTTGTCGAAGAGGTTGCTGCATATCAGGTCGCAGACATCCCAGGAATCAAAATCCTCGACCCACCGGTCCATCTGCTTTTTCGTGACTCTGTCCGGGTCGTCGATGAGGCCTGCGAGGATTCTCGCCTCATGGATCCCTGAGAGCCAGAGCTCTTTCGCGAGATCATGGTTCTTCCCGGTTTCCTTAGCAAGCTTCCGCAGGAACGGAATCGAGACGCCTAGTGTTTTGTCCGGATTGATCCCGAATCTAGCCATTCCAGCGACATTGACTGGATTCGCTTCCTTCTCAAGTTTCTTGATAACCTCCTCGCATTTCATCATAGAAAACCCCTCAACGATAAGTGATCGATGCGAATTCCCGGTGCAGCGCTCGCTGGTATTTGACGGCCGGATAACCCATCATGATGCCGAGATAGACCTTGTCCCCCTTCGGTATGCCGTATTTCCGCTTGAGTTTCTTGCTGTATCCCATGATCGGGATCATACCGTTCATGCAAGTGCCTAGTCCCAGCGACTCTGCCGCGATCATCGCATAGGTCGCGGCGATGTAGGAATCGGCCGGGTCGGAATACGGGCTCGAATGGAAGAGCAGGACGAGCGGGCAGTCGTAGAAGAGGACGTCGCTCCCCTTCTCCCTCGCATCGTAATACTCTTTGAGAAGCGGCCCCACGAAATCCCTGAGCATCTCGTAGCTGGCCTTCTTCATGAAAGGTCTCATGAGCAGTAGGAGGCCCCGGTTGAAGTATTTTGAAAGGGACTTGAAGTAGTCGATCAGGTCGTCCCTGAGCTCTTTGATCTTCTTGCGGCCGCTGACAACGATCACGCCGACATCGCTCGGCGGGATCCCCATCGGCGCCGTCGAAGCGATGCGAAGAATCCTGTCGACGACGGGTTTCTCGATTTCTCTGTCCGAGTAGATCCGCACGCTGCGCCTCCTAAGGAGCAGCGACTCCAGCTGTTCCGGCGTTGCACAATCGTCGGGCGCAGGCATCGTAAGACGGTCATCCGGAGACATCTTCCTACCAGTGACGGTTATGCTGCCGGTCGGGCAAACTGCCATGCACTGGCCGCAACCTATGCATCCGGCGAGAGCGTCATCGTCAAAAACGACAGCATCGCCCTTTATTCTCAGCCCCGTACCGCATACCTTGACGCATAGGCCGCAGAGGTCGCAGGTCTTCGCATCGATTGTCGGGGTCGCAGCCCTGTTCCCAATACCCGTCCTGAAAGTGGTCTCAGCCATGGTCACAGCTCTCAATGGTGATCGTTCGAATCGACGGATCCATCGATATTCTGGCTCTGATCAGGCGACCTTGACATCCTTCTCGTTCTGCCAGAGTCCGTGAATGTTGCACATGGACACGGCGAGGAGCTTTCCGCTCTTCTTGGTCGCCATCGTGGTCACGACCTGGTGGTGCGTATGCACCGGCCCCGCATCGGCACCTTCCACGGCTTCTCCATGAGCCATGAAGTCGTATCTCCCGATCTGGTGCGCGAACTTCTCGCCGTCGGCGTGGAAGTAGAGCGCAATCCAGGTTATGTGGTGCGCTGTCGTGTTCGGATGAGCGATCTCCTTCCCTATCGAGACCTTGACATCGAACATCATGTCCGCTTTTACCTCCGACGGGCACTCGATGACTGGCACGTGCTTCTCGGTCTTCCAGTCTGCCTTTCCGATTATATCACTTAGACTCCCCATGATATCACTTCCTTCTCTGCAATAGCCGAGCGAGTGGATAATAAGGAGACGCGGTCATTTAATCGTTGCTCTGCAATCGCGACTGATTCTTTAACGATGTTGTCCTTCGGTAAAATCCAAATACTTCCAGTCGCAGATTTAATGGCATGCCCGAGGCAAGATCGATAGTCGCCCAACTGGATTCCGCGAAGGACCTGCCCGACATATTCGAGATAGTCAAGACGGCGGTCAGGAAGAGCACGGGCATGGAGCGCCCTGGACTGATGCTCGGCCTTGCCAACCTGGGCGGGGGTCCTGAAGGGCTAATCGGCGCCTTCTACCCGATAGCCACCAACATAATCGTCATGAACACGCTCCCGCTGAAGAGGATCAAGGAGACCGACCCAGCGCTCTACAAGCCTTACGTCTTCCACATCCTTCTCCACGAGTACCTGCACACGCTCGGGATAATCGACGAGGCCGCCACGAGGAAGAAGGCATACGAGATCAGCACGGAGATCTTCGGGAAGGAGCACGTCGTGACGCAGCTTGCCGCAGATCTGTCCAGGTTCATCCCGAAGCTCGTCTATCCGGTGTACGGCTGGCAGCCTCCCGAGGAGTACCAGCTCGAGCTCGTGAAAGGATTCGACCGATCCAGCACGAGTTCGTACATAGGCTGAGCATCGATCGTTAGATTCTCATGGAAAAGTGCTCCCGTCGGGATTTGGACCCGAGTCCCTAACTCGAGAGGCTAGGATGATTGGCCGGACTACACTACGGGAGCATGCTGATTTCCTGAGTCCGCCGGTAGTGTATCTTCCGCATGTATTTATG
>Ga0315281_10002829_pt1 | contig 25634 bp, 28 predicted proteins | sample YL17G07_0_MG_FD_204540 | JGI IMG/M metagenome (GOLD analysis project Ga0315281, IMG submission 204540) | Sediment microbial communities from Yellowstone Lake, YNP, Wyoming, USA - YL17G07_0 | ecosystem: Environmental > Aquatic > Freshwater > Lake > Sediment | place: USA: Wyoming | collected... | reverse complement strand
GGATCAGGAGAACGTTGAAGATATTCGAGCCAACCACATTGCCGATTGCCAGCGAGGATTGGCCCCGGAGAGCGGCGACCACCGATGCTGCCAGCTCGGGGAGCGACGTGCCGACCGCGACGACGGTGAGACCGACGACCCGTTCACTGATTCCGACCGCACGTGCGAGGCCGACTGCCCCGTCGACGAATACGGTTCCGCCCGCCACGAGAAGAACGAGCCCGGCGACCGCCAGCGCGACCGCCGGCAGACGCGGTGCCCTCTGTGGGCCGTTGCCAATACCTTCGCTGCCGCGCGAAACTTCTCCGAGGGCTCTCGAGGCGATCTCCTCTTCGCTGGGGCCTTCGACGACGCCGCTTTGGCGGACGGTCCAGATCGTGAAGAGGAGTGCCCCGACCAGGAGTGCCAGCGACTCGGTTCGGCTGATCTTGCCGTCGAGGAGCAGAAGCGGAAGCAGGAAAGTGGTCCCGACGAGGACCGGAACCTCACGACGAACGAGCCCTCCGTCAACGATCGGCGGTGCAATGAGGGCTGTAAGACCCAGTATGAGGCCTAGATTCGCGAGGTTCGAACCGATCACGTTTCCAAGAGCGATGTCTGCCGAACCTCGAAGTGCCGCCGCCCCACTGACCACGAGCTCCGGAGCCGACGTTCCCCATGCCACGACGGTCAACCCGATGACCAGGGGCCGGATGCCGAGAGTGCGGGCCAGGCGGACCGATCCAGAGACCAGCCACTCCGCGCCGAAATAGAGCAGTGCAGCGCCAAGAACCAGGCGGAAGAAATCGAGCGCAGCGAGAGTGTTCATGGATGCTTCATTGGAAAGCATGGCGCGACGCGTGACGTGGGCCTAGAGATGAGAATCCCGAAACCCGCTCGGATTTGAGTTCGACCTAGATTGCCGCATAGCGCTCTGAGTAGAGAATCCATCCAAGACGGAGAAGGAGAAAATGGGAAAGATCTCAAGACTAGGAGCCCAGGTCACGCATCGCACAATGCCGTCCGAATCAAGTGGTGGAGCAACCGCTTGTCACTCCGACGAAGTTCGTTTCATGTCATTTCGCCGTAACAACAAAGTGGGCGCGTCGATTTTTCGCCCAACTCTGTTCATCACGCCCGGTTGCGAACGGGCGTTCCTTTCCGTAGCTGATGACGGAGATTCGGGAAGGCGCGACACCGAGAGACTCGAGGTAATCGCGGACGGCGTGAGCGCGTTTCTCTCCAAGTGAGAGGTTGTACTCGCGGGTCCCGCGTTCATCGCAGTGGCCCTCGATCGAAATCGTGATCGAGAGGTGTTTCTGCAGGAATTCGGCGTTTGCTGCGAGGTCGTTCCGGTCGCGCTCCCGAAGATCGAACCGGTCGAACTCGAAGAAAGCATCTCGTAGATACTTGCTCGCGATCTCCGCGGGGTCGCCGGGGAGATCGCTCCCGGAGCCGGGCTTTCTCGCGTTCGCGTCTGACGCGGGTTTCTGACTCGAGCCGGAATCGGATGGAGAAGTCGTGTCGCTCGCGGTTCCGGCAGCGGGCCGGGAGGGAGGCAGGGAACTTGGTTTGGACGCGCAACCGAAGAGGCCCACGACGGCAAGTGCGCAGGTGAGTTTCCACGTCATCGATAGACGAAACATGAAGATCTCCGTTCGTTCTGGCAGGCCATAACGGCTAGGGGGTTGCCAAGGGGCGAAACGACTGAATGGCGCCGCGATGGAACACGGGCGACCGGATGCGGGAGTTGGCCCGAAGGCGGAAATGGGTGCGAGTACGGCATGGCCTCATCGGGGAGCCGCCGTTGACGGCGCCTCTCGCTCACTGGGCGGCGGCCCGACCGCCCGCTGAACCTGCGGGCTCGATTGCCCGCACCCGAGAGACCCTCTTAGTGGGTCTTCGGTGAGAAGAGTACCAAATCCAGCAGAACGGTCAAGAGCAACTCGATCTTCCGATCCACGACCTGATCGCCAAACCCCCTTCACCCGGTCCATTCGCGCCGGTGACTGGAAGCCCGTCCGGAACTACATTTCCCTATGTGACGAAATGACCGACCGTGCCGTTCAGGCGGAGTCGAGGAGGATCGATCATGAAGACCAGATTGTTGCTCTGCAACTGCAAAGGGTTGTGCGGGTCTTTCAAGGACACCGACATGAATTCCTTGCCGTTCGTGCTCGAATCGGAATTGGACATCGAGTATGCGGCTCTCCACCCGCAACTGTGTGGCCAAGGTGGAAACGCCGTGCTGCTCGAGCTGCTCCGGGCACCCGCCGCCGAACCGACGACGCGTGTGGTCGTAGGAGCCTGCGCGCCGGAGGCCCAGTTCAAGCTCTTCCGGAAAGTGATGCGCCAGGCCGGATTCCCGGAGGAACGGCTCGTTCCTGTCGATATTCGCAGCACGAACAACGACGGGATTCTCGGAAGACTCCGGGAAGTCGTCGAAGCGCTGCCGGCCGCCGAAGAAGCGTCTGCCTGAACCTGTCTTGCTCGGTTCGGGAGGATCACCATGAGCGACGCGCTGCCACGTGAAAAAATCGACTGGTTTCCGACCATCAATTACGAACTCTGCCTGGCCGATCGCGCCTGCCTCGAGTTTTGCCACAACGACGTATTCGCGTGGAACGAAACCGAGCGGCGCGTCCTGGTCGGCAACCCGCGAAACTGCGTGATTGGCTGCACGAGTTGCGCGCAAATTTGCCCGGTCGAGGCGATCCGGTTTCCCGACAAAGGCGAACTGCGCCTAACGCTACGCCGCCTTCGGGCCGAGGCAACGGCAACCGGCACCGGGCGAGGCGGGGCGTCGTAGCGGCCGCGATTCGATAGCGATTCGGAACAACCAGGGATCCTCCAAATGAACCATTCTCGGGCGCTTCCTTCGCATCTACACTTCGCAATGTGACGAAATGATAAGGCAAGAGAAAATGCTCGTTGAGCTCGTTCGAATCCACAAAGCCCTCGGGCATCCGGTGCGACTACGAATCGTCGGAATGCTTCGCGGCGGACCGCTCTGCGTCTGCCAGCTGACGGCCGTTCTGGGGCTCGCCCCTTCGACGGTCTCGGCACACCTGTCGGATCTGCGGCGGGCGGACATCGTTGGCGAACGGAAGGAAGGGAAGTGGGTCGAGTACCGGCTCACGGAGTCGGGTCCCGGCCGGGAGATTCTCGACACCTTTTGGTCGACGCTCGAAGAGGCCCCGGAGGCGCAAGCGGACGCCGTGCTCATTCGCGAACTCCGCCGTGTCTCTGTTGATGAACTCTGTCGGGTCGGACTCGATCTCGGGCAGATCGCGCGTCCGAAGCTCGCGTCCGCCGTGGCGAGAGCCGCACAGATCCGCGCCGCCGAGGGGGCGCGGCGATGACCGGCCTCGCGCCCGCCGTTCCCGACACGGTGATTGAGTCCGGCCGCTTCCGCTGGCTGGCGGCGGCGGGAGCGGTCGTCGCCCTCGCGCTCGTCTACTCGCAACTTCAACACATCGCGTCGTTCGTCACGTACGACCTGCTCCGCCTCGAGACGGGAAGCCGCCTCGCCCTGGCGATCGAATTCTTCGTTTACGAAGTGCCGAAGGTTCTTCTCCTTCTCACCGGCGTCGTTTTCGCCGTCGGAGTCCTTCGCAGTTTTTTCTCGCCGGCGCGTGCCCGTCACCTGCTGGCGGGAAGGCGGGAATTCTCGGGGAACATGCTTGCTGCCGTCTTCGGCATCGCCACACCGTTTTGTTCCTGCTCGGCCGTTCCCCTCTTCATCGGCTTCGTCACCGCCGGCGTGCCGCTCGGCGTGACGTTCTCTTTTCTCATATCCGCGCCGATGGTCAACGAGGTGGCTCTCGTTCTTCTTTTCGGCCTCTTCGGTTGGAAGGTGGCCGCGCTTTACCTCGGAACGGGCCTCGCGATCGCGATCGCCGCCGGCTGGGTCATTGGCAGGCTCAGACTCGAAGCGCACGTCGAGCCGTGGGTGTGGAAGATCCAGTCTGGCGAGGGCATGCCGGAAGGCGCGAAGAGCTGGGCGGAAAGGGTGGTCGAGGGGCGCGCCTCGGTACGCGAGATCGTCGGGAAAGTCTGGCTTTACGTCGTCATTGGGATCGCGGTCGGCGCCGGCATCCACGGTTACGTTCCGACGGGGTTACTCGCGTCCTTCATGGGACGAGACGTGTGGTGGGCCGTCCCGGTCGCGGTACTTCTCGGGGTCCCGATGTACTCGAACGCGGCCGGAATCCTTCCCATCGTTCAGGCGTTGCTCGGCAAAGGGGCGGCGCTGGGAACTGCGCTCGCTTTCATGATGTCGGTGATCGCACTGTCGTTGCCGGAAATGATCATTCTCCGAAAGGTGCTTCGGCCAAGGCTGATCGCCACTTTTGTACTCGTCGTGGCCACCGGCATTCTCATCGTCGGTTATCTCTTCAACGCGGTCCTTTAGGTCGGACGAGCCGTGTCACGAGACAGCAAAGCCTCCATTTTTCCAAATCCACCCGAGCGACAAGAAAGGAAAAGTCATGTCCGCGCATAGAAAGATCGAAGTTCTCGGCCCCGGATGCTCCCGCTGCAAGGAGGCTTTACGTGTCGTCCAGCACGTCGTCGATCAGGGGAGGCTCGATATTGAGGTCATCAAGGACGAGTCGATCGAGCGGATGATGGCGCTCGGCCTCATGGCCACGCCCGGGGTCGCAATCGACGGCAAACTCGTTGTGTCCGGACGAATTCCGAAGGCGGAGGAAGTCCGCACTCTACTCGGCATCGCGTGAGGGCACGCCCATGCGCCTCAGGCCGATTGTCACCATCCTTCTCTCCGGTTTCGTCGTCGCATCGCTGGTTGCGCTCGGCTGGCAGTCTCGAAGTACTGCCCCAGCTGCGCCTGTCGCCCCAGGTTCCGTCGCCAAGCCGACTGCGGAACCATTGCCCGCCAACCGCGTGGTCGCAACCTATTTCCACGGCGACGTCCGCTGCCCCACCTGCCGCAAGCTCGAGGCCCTCTCCCGCGAAGCGGTCGAGAATGGTTTTGCGAAAGAGATTGCGGCAGGAACCGTCGTGTTTCGAGCCGTCAACGTCGACCGAGCGGAAAACAAACACTTCGTCCAGGATTTCAAGCTCCTGACGAAGGCCCTGATCGTCGTCGACGAACGCGGCGGACAAGTTGGCCGCTGGGTGAACCTCGAGAAAATCTGGGATCTCGTCGGCGACCGCGAGCCATACCTGGCCTACGTGCGAGCAACCGTACAAGACTTTCTCCAGGCGAGCGCGGCCGGTGCCTGACGTCGCGCTGGCGCTCGGAACCGCCGCCTGGCTGGGGATTCTCACATCGATCAGCCCGTGCCCACTCGCGACGAATATCGCAGCCGTCGCTTTCGTCGGCCGCGAGGGAGGCTCGCCGCGAAGAGCGTTGGCGGCCGGACTGCTCTACGCACTCGGCCGCGGTGTTGCCTACGTTTCGATCGCGGCCGTCGCGGTTTTCGCGGTGGGAAAGCTCCTGAGTGTTTCCTCGTTTCTGCAGGGAACCTTCTACAAGCTCCTCGGGCCGCTGTTGATCCTGGTTGGAATGGTGCTGATCGGGCTCATCGATCTGAGGCTCCCCCGCGGTCCTTCGCTGGCTCCTTCGACGGTGAAAAAGGGGGGCCTGTGGGCGGCTCCGGCGCTCGGAGCGCTTTTCGCCCTCTCCTTTTGTCCCGTGTCGGCGGCGATCTTTTTCGGCACGCTCATTCCGCTCGCGGCGAAACAACAATCCGTCTTCGTCGTTCCTGCCGTCTACGGCCTCGCGACAGGCCTGCCGGTCGCGCTTTTCGCCTTCGCGATCGCGCTCGGCGCGACGAGGGTGACCGCTGCTTTCAACAGCACTGCGCGGCTCGAAAGATTGGTCCGTCCCGCCACGGCCGTCGTCTTCATTCTGGTCGGCATCTACGAGTCGCTTCGCTCAATTTTCCACGTTCTCTGAACCGTGATCGAAACAGCATGACCAGACCAAGCGGCATTTCGCCGACGGCATCGAACGCCAGCTTCCGTTCTCAAATAGCTGCGGAAGGCCCGAGGGAGCCTTTGTGAGCGACGCCGGCGAAGGAAAGTCGCCCATGTCGGGCAGCGCGAGAAATCGCGAAGACAGCCACGCGCTCGCGGATGGCCCGATGGACGCCCGGCTCTGGGCGAGCGCAGGGCTGAACGCGGCGATTACGGCCGCAGAAATTCTGGGAGGCATCGCGTCGGGTAGCGTTTCTCTTCTCTCCGATGCCGCGCACAACGCCAGCGACGTCATGGCCGTGATCCTGGCACTGTGGGCGCGGCGGCTAGGCCGCCGCCCTCCAACCGTTCGGCACACATACGGATTCCGGCGGGCGGAGGTCATGGCGGCGCTCGCGAACGCCGTCACGCTGATCGTGGTGACCGCTCTGATCGCCCGGGAAGCCTTGCAGCGATTGCTGCATCCCGAGCCGGTGGCGCGAGGCCTCATGCTGGCCGTAGCCCTCGTCGCGTTTGCCGCCAACATCGCCTCCGTTTTCTTGCTCCGGCGCCACCGCGAGGAAGACGTGAACGTGAGAAGCGCCTTCCTCCACATGGCCCAGGACGCACTCGCTTCGCTGGCGGTGGTTGTAGCAGCTCTCCTGGCCGGAACCGCCGTGGGGCCGTGGGTCGACCCTGCCGCGGCGCTCCTGGTCGGCATCGTCGTTCTCCGAAGCGCCGTTTCCCTCGTCTGGGAGACCGTCTCCACGTTGCTCGAGGGAGCCCCTGCGGGCGTCGACGTCGAGAACCTGGCCGCCAGCGTAGCGAAGACCTTCGGCCAGGGACGCCTGCATCACCTTCATGTCTGGCAGGCCGGCCCGGGTCAGCTCCTCCTCACGGGGCATGTGACGGTCGGCGCCGAAGAAAGTGCGACGGCCATCCAGGAACGGCTTGGAGCGATCAAAGTGTTTCTGCACGACGTGTGGGGCGTGAGCCACGCGACCCTCGAGCCCGAGGTGAGGGAGTGCGAGGCAAACGGCCTGCTCGGCAGCTGGGAGGAACCGGGGGCTGCCCCAATTGCGGCGAGAACCCGAGATCCCCGAAATGCGCGGGACAAGGTGAGCTGACCATGTGGATCGTCCGCCTCGCCCTACGGCGCCCCTACACCTTCGTCGTCGCCGCTCTCGTATTGCTCCCCGATCACGAGTTTCGGCAGATCCGTGATCGGATCGAACAACGGGTCTGCGAATTGATCGGTCAGCTCGGAGACGCTGCCAAGGGTACCCGTTCCGAACAACTTGGGGAGAGGGCGCCCTCTCCCCAAGCCCTCGACTGAATCCGGATGCCTAACGACAACAAATCGGGAGCGGGCAGTCAGGCGTGCCCGCGAGCGGGCAGACGGCCGCGCCCTTCGATGCAATTGCCGCGGCCGCGAGGCTCAAGAGCCCGGCGGCGATCACGGCAATAACGGTCGACTTCTTCATTTGGTTCACCTCCTTTCCATTTCAGCTTCGGGAGAAGCGGGAGATTCATTTTCGGGTTTGTGTTTTCGAACCTCGATCGCGACAAGAACGGGGAGCTGGCGTCGCTTGAGCCAGAGGTTCCAGATCGACCCGGCGAGCAGAAGCGCCACCCCCACGTTTCGAAGGAGCGGCAGATTCCAGATCGCTCGACCCAGAACGATGTCGATGGCTCCGACGACGGAAACGAGGAATGGGCCATACCGTCCGTGCCCTCTCGCGGACCAGAGAAGCGTCAGGAGACCGACGGAGAGAAACACGAAGATCAACGGGAGCAACACGGATTCACGAGTCAGCCAGCCCAGACCGAGGGCTGCGAGCAAGCTCCCGTATGCGGCCAGACAGACCGGGCAGGTCGCGCTGGGGAGCACGGAAACGAGCGCGCTCGGGAGCATCGCCAGGCAACCAACGCGCAATCGTCGACTCGGGACAGCCATCGCGGAATCCGCCTTACGACTACCTTCTTCCGATGCGTGGCGATTCAATTTTCGCCGGTCCTTCAACTTCGATCTCGAGCGCTTCGAGGATCGGGCAGGGCGACTCCGAGCCGTCACAAGAACAGGAATCGATCAACTGCGTGAGCGCTCCCCTCATCGCGGTGAGACGACGGATCTTCTCGTCGATGTCGTGGATCTTCGCCGCCGCGAGCGGCCGCACTCGCCGGGGACTTCTTCCCTGCTTCCGGAATCGAAGGAGCTCCTCCACATCGTCCAGTGTGAAGCCTAGATCCTGAGCCCGCTTGATGAAACGGACGAGCCGGGGTGCCTCGGCATCGTATTGCCGATACCCCGAGACCGAGCGAGTCGGTTTTTCGAGGAGCCCGCGACGCTCGTAGTAACGAAGCGTCTGGATGTTGACGCCCGCCCTCGCCGCCGCTTCTCCGATTCGAAGTCTTTCCGAAATCATTGCCACCTCCACGCAAAGACAAGATAAACCCTGTACTCAGGTATCGAGTCAAGCGGGGAGGCAAGAACCGAGAAGCCGCTGTCACCCGCACCATCCGCCTCCCGCGGTCGAAAACGCCGCAACGGCCCTGCGGCCGGACGGCGGACGGCGAGGAGACCCGCAACTTGTTTTCTACTTCCGAGGGGGGAAAAGACGACGGCGAACCGTTCGACCTTGACCCTGGACATGGGTCCAAGGTTTATATTGGTCCCGATGGAAGGCGGAATCACGATCGGCGAGCTGGCCACCCGATGCGACGTTTCGAGAGACACGGTCCGCTTCTACGAGCGTGAGAAACTCTTGCCTCGACCGAAGCGAAGCCCGTCAAAGTACCGCCTTTATGGGGAGCCCGACGTCGATCGAGTTCTTTTCATCCGCCGCGGGCAACAGATTGGGCTCACGCTCGACGATCTTCGCGAACTCCTTCGAATCCATGAGCTCGAGACCCCCGGCGAGTGCCGCCAGGTGGCGAAGAAACTTGAATTCCGGATCGCGGCGATCGACGAAAAGCTCGCCGCCTTTCGAAAGTTTCGCCGACTACTCGCCGAGAACCTCGAACATTGCCGTCGGGCCGATTCGGACTGCTGCCCCGTAACGATCGACCTCGCCTCGAGCCCCCGAAAAAGAAAGTGAGGTCTTCACCATGAAAGTCGGGAAGGAAAACGCGACGTTGGCTGGTTCCATCGTGGCGGGTATTCTCGCCTCGATCTGCTGCATCGGCCCTCTCGTTCTCGCGATGATGGGGCTCTCGGGCGCCGCCCTCGCGCAGCGCTTCGAACCTTTTCGGCCGGTGTTTCTCGTTCTTTCCTACGGCCTGCTCGGGGTGGCGTTCTATTTCGCTTATCGGCCGGTCAACGCCGAGTGCGGGCCCGAAGGGGAATGCTCGATGCCGAGAGCAAATCGTCTCGGCCGCTTGATGCTCTGGGTTGCGGCGGTCATCGTCGTGGCCGCGACGGCATTCCCGTTGTATTCGCGATACTTGTTTTCTAATTGACAAGCTTTCAGAAAGAGGAGAAATCGAATCATGAAACGCTACCCGATCGGCCTTTTCGTCCTGCTCGCGCAGATCCTCGTGGCGGGAGTTTCGCTCGCTTCGCCGTCCGCCAAGAGCACGTTCACCGTCAAGGGGATGACATGCGGAGGATGCGTCGGCGCCGTCAAGATGAGGCTCAAACGCACTGCAGGGGTCGAATCCTACGCAGTGAGCTTCGAGAAGGGGGAAGCCGAGGTGACATATGACCCGGCGAAGATCGACCCACCGCGCATCGCCGAGGCAATTTCCAAGACGGGCTACCCGGCTTCCGTGAAAACAGAAGCTCCCGCACCTGCAGGAGGATCGCCGGCAGCGCCGGCTTCAAACGACGCGATCCGAGAGCCGAAGCTTTCATCCGTTTCGCGGGCCGACACACCGGCCGAACGCCTCACGTTTTACGAAGTCGGGCTCGCCTGCCCGGCCGCGCCGAAGATCGGGTGCGGAGGAAAAGCGAAGCCGGCGCTCCGAGCGCTCGCTGCGGACGAGAACGTCGCCGGCGCCTGGCTCAACGAAGCCGGAACCCGGATCGCGGTGGCGTGGAAGAATCGTCCACTCCCCAAGAAAAACCTCGACGAGATTCTGGGCGACCACAGTCTCACGATTCACGAAGTGCGAACGAAAGCGAGAACGAAGCTCGTCGAATCGTTCCACGAGACGGATGGCTGGTACGACGCGGCGATCGTCGACCGTCTGAGCGAGCGCGAAGCCGGCATCATCGCCGCGCGTTTCGTCCGCCGCCTCAAAGCGAAAACCAAACTGACCTCCGATCAGGAGAAGAACTTGAAGGACGGCTTCGAACAAACGATTCGCCGGGCATTTACCTCGGATGCCGGTGTCGACATCGAGGACGTCGGCAAAGAGCTCGTCAGCGTCTCGGAGAAATATCTCTCAGCCGTAGACGTCGCCCTCGCGCGCAAGGTCATCACTCGCGGCTATCGACCGCAAGCGAATGAAGAATGAGGGAATCGGGATTCTGATGATGCCAAGCGAATCGTGTTGTTGTCCGACGAAGGAAGGCGAATCCGTCGGCGCGGCCTGCCCGAAGTGCGGAGAAAAGGGCCGGCTCGTCGATTGCCTCACAGTCAAGGCGCTCCTCCGATGCGAAGCGCTGGCCCGCCATGCTTCGTCCGAGTATCGCTTCTGCGAGACGGGCGGATGCACGATCGTGTACTACGGCGAGAGCGATTCCTTTGAAAGGAAAGATGTTTCGGTGCCTGTGTTCCAGAAGGAGTCGCCGGGCCAAAGGACCGTCTGCTACTGCTTCGACATCAAGGAATCGGACATTCGGGGTGAGATCGAAGAGACGGGCGAATCGACGGCGGATCGGAGAATCATTTCATTGGTGCAAGCCAAACGTTGCGCTTGCGAGATTCGAAACCCGCAAGGGAGCTGTTGCCTCGGAAACCTGGCACGGGTCAAGAAGAACCTGATGTCATGCTCTTCCGATCAACAGGCGCGATCCAGCCGAAGCTAGATAGGCGGCTTGCGCTGTCCCGTCTCCCCGGCGTTTCCCCGAGAATGACGAGCGTTGGATCGCAGACACGAGTTCATGCGATTTGCGAGCAAATCATTGACTCTCGAGTCCAGATACTTTCGCTCCCTTTAGTAACTCAATTCGACGAAGCCTCGAGCGTCACTCGAATAGCGGACGCTCGTTTGGAATTCGACGCCTCGATGTTGAGGCACAAAGTGTCCCCCGGAAGGCTCTTTCGAAACCGGAGACGCAGAGCGCCCCCTGGCTCTTCGACGAAGTCCGGGCGCAGCTCAGCCCGGACGAACCTGGCGTATGCCTCCCACCGGCTTGGGGACGTGAAGTTCCACGCGAATGTCCGGGAAAAATTTCCGGATCGAACCGTCTCGATCGACGGAATCTCGATCGGCTTCGGGACCGTTCGATCCCGAACCGAAACAACCTCGCTCGGGATCATCGTCGGAGCGGCCTCGCGCCGAACCGGACAGCCGACGAGCGCGCCGCCCACGAAGGCCAGCGACAATAGCCACAACGGCGAGAGCCCGGCTTGCCCTCGCTCCGTTTTCATTCACGAACCCTCGGCGGGTTGGAGTCGTTTCCTGTCGGGCGGTCGCGCGAACGATTCTCGCCGAAGACAAGAACGCTGACGGTCGTGGCGAGACACGTGGCGAGGACGACGGTAAGCGAGACGCGGTCGAGACCGTGAAGCCAGATGAGAAGGAGCGATGCCACGCTTCCGCCCATCTGAACCAGCCCCAGAACACACCGGCCCGCTGCGCGGCGCTTCTGGGATGTCCATCGGCTCTTGGGCTCGATGGGAGTCGGAGCGTCGAAGTTCATGGCTCATAAATCTGCATAAGCGAATGTGATGATCGAAAAAAAGTCAGGCCGGACAGCAACCGCCCGACTTGCGACCGGAGCGTAGTCGCTCCCGGTCGATCCGCAATTCAGGTACTTCGACGAAACAACTGTTCAGGCAATCGAGGAGCTTTCGGTGAAGAACCCCGCGCGCAGGAGCGAGGGAGTAATAGATCCAGAGCCCTTTCTTGTTCGTGAGAACGAGCCCCGAGCGACGCAGATAAGCGAGATGGCGCGAAGTCGTTGCCTGCGGTACCCGAAGGATCTTGACGAGATCGCCGACGCAGATCTCCCCCTCCTGAAGCAGGTGAAGAATCCGAAGGCGGGTTCGGTCGGAGAAAGCGCGAAAAACGAGGTCGACGCGATTCGTGGCGGCTGATGGGCTCATATGCGCGAAAGCGAGTATACTTCCGCTGCCCGGATTTCAAACCAGGAAAGGTTCCCGGCGCCGGCCGCCGCATTCGGCGACCATCCCGGCAATCGAGAACCCACAAGATCACGAGGATCAAGATGATGACCGAATCATCACCGTCGAACGGTGTCGCCAAACATCTCTCCTTTCTCGACCGCTACCTCACGGCCTGGATCTTTCTCGCGATGTCCGCGGGAGTGGGTTTGGGCTTCCTCGTTCCCGGCGTCGTTCCGTTTCTCAATCGATTCTCGGTCGGGACCACGTCGATCCCGATCGCCGTCGGGCTCATCCTGATGATGTATCCGCCGCTCGCCAAGGTCCGTTACGAACGGCTCGGCGAGGTCTTCCGGGACAAGCGGCTCCTCGGGCTTTCGCTCGTCCAGAACTGGGTGATCGGGCCGCTCCTGATGTTCGGTCTGGCGGTCCTGTTCCTGCGCGACAAACCGGATTACATGCTCGGCCTCATCCTGATCGGCCTCGCGCGGTGCATCGCGATGGTAATCGTCTGGAACGATCTCGCCCGCGGAGACACCGAGTACTGCGCCGGCCTCGTCGCCTTCAACTCCATCTTCCAGGTGCTCTTCTTCTCGATCTACGCCTACTTTTTCGCGACGTGGCTCCCGGCTCGGCTCGGCCTTCAGGGAGTTGCCGTCGACATCACCATCCTCGACATCGCGAAGAGCGTCGCCCTCTATCTCGGAGTTCCGTTCGCGGCGGGTTATGTCACGAGGCGCGTGCTCGTGGCCGCCCGGGGCCTCGAGTGGTACGAGACTCGTTTCGTGCCGCGCATCAGCCCGATCACGCTGGTGGCGTTGCTCTTCACGATCGTCGTCATGTTTTCGCTCAAGGGGGAGGCCATTGTCCGGCTTCCGCTCGACGTGCTTCGCATCGCCCTCCCGCTCCTCATCTACTTCGTCGTGATGTTCGCGGTGTCGTTCCTCCTGAGCTGGCGGGCGGGAGCCAACTACGAGCGGACCGCGACGCTCTCCTTCACGGCTGCATCGAACAACTTCGAGCTCGCAATCGCCGTCGCCGTCGCGACGTTCGGCATCCACAGCGGAGCTGCTTTCGCTGCCGTGATTGGCCCTTTGGTCGAAGTTCCGGTTCTCGTCGGCCTCGTGAGCGTCGCTCTCTGGGCTCGGAAGCGCTTCTTTCCGGATGTGAGGCTCGAGCTCCGCCCGGCCGCGTGCGCAACCGGCCCTGGTCGCTCAGAATCGAATGGTTGACGAAATGGCCCCTTCCACGAAGAGCATCCTCTTCCTCTGTGTCGCGAACTCGGCGCGCAGCCAGATGGCTGAAGGGCTGGGCCGCCTGATCTTCGGCGACCGCGTGCGAGTTCAGAGTGCGGGCAGCGAGCCCTCGAGGATCAACCCTTACGCGATCGAGGTGATGCGGGAGTTGGGCGTCGACCTGGCAACTCACCATTCGAAGTCGGTTGAGACGATCGATCCCGATTCGGTCGACACGGTGATCACACTCTGCGCGGAAGAAGTCTGCCCGCTCTGGCTCGGGCGTGCCCGCCGCATCCACTGGCCGATCCCCGACCCGGCATCGAGCGATGCTTCGCTCTCGCGCGAAGACATGCTCGCCAGGTTTCGCGCGGCGCGAGACGCGATACGAGGGCTGCTCGAGACCTTCAGGGCAGAGCCGAAGGACTCGTAGTCGAGCGAATCGCGTCTCAGCTCGGAAAGCGAACACTGGCCTTGCTGCGGTCCGCGACGACCTTCATCCGCATCGACTCCAGCCGGTTGGTTCCTTCGGACTGCGATATTTGCCGAGGCCGTCTCCACCAGGCCTCCACGACGAGGGTCGATTCGGGGGAAAGCCGGTGTACTCCAGGGGACGCTAGAGGAGATATCATCCGCTCCGAAAGTGCTTGTCCCTGTTGCGGTTTCACGTGGATCTCGTGCGCCATCAAGGACTTACGGGTTATGAGGCGACATGGGTTCGATTCCCACACGCCTCCGCCAATTACTCGTTTGTTTGTTAGGGATACGTTTTTCGAGAAGTGCCGTCTCCCCCATGTCTCCACGAGAAGATGCAGGAATCGGCGTGGATGATGGGGGGGGGCGCTCGGTCTGGATATGCCGGTCGCATGGCGTTATTGACACCATGCCGCCGTGGTGCCAGCATGACGGCGGAGGATGTCCGACATGCCCCGAGTCATGAGTTCATCGACGAAGCGCCCGCGGATCAGTGTCGACGTGGAGCCGAGCACCCGTAAGAGGCTGCGAATGGCAGCCGCGAAACGGGACGTGACGGTTTCCCGCTACGTTCTCGCCGCGATCGAGACATCTCTTCGCAAGGACATCGGAGAGGATCTCGACGAGCAGGTTGGCTTGACGTCGACGACCGACCCGGTACTCGGCGAGCTTTGGGACAACCGGAAAGATGCCGCCTATGACCGGCTATAGCCGTGGCGATGTCGTACTCGTCACCTTCGTCTTCTCGGACGAGAGCGGCGAGAAATTGCGTCCCGCCCTGGTACTCAGCTCGAAGACCTGGCAGTCGGCCCGCGGCGAGGTGATCGTTCTCGCCATCACCAGCCAGGTCGAGAAGCCCCGCCCCGGCGACCATCTGGTTTCCGACTGGCGCGCGGCCCATCTCCTCTCGCCGTCGCTGGTGACGGGTATCGTTCGAACTGTCAAGACTTCGATGATCAAGAAGCGGCTTGGCTCCCTGGCCAAGGCCGATCTCGAAGGGGTCGTCCGCGAGTTTCGGCGATCACTCGAACTGTAAGGGACTCGCCACAAGGCCGGGGCGCCGGAATCCTGTTGATGACCTTCGGCTCGGTGATGATCGAAACGATTTGAAACGTGCCGCCGCACGGGCATGGGAGAGGGTCCACTTCGTGGATTTTCCGAATCAGTTGCGCCCATTTTTTCGCCGAGCGCTACGTTCCAGGGTGTCCGGCTCTTTGTCTTCGAGAAACGCTGCGCCCGTCACGCCGCCGGCTTGCGTCCCGATCAGTACTTCACTTTCGGTCTCGCCCCTCACAGGAGGCCGAGCCAGGTACCTGGCAAACCTTTCGAGCTCTTCGCCGTCGTCCGAGTGAACCACGACGGAATTGTGGACTGAAAATCCGCTGTTAAAGGATAGAAAAAAGCATTTTCGATCCTCTCGTTCCGGGAACATCCTGGCTCGTGTTTTCCCCTGAATTTGGCGAATCTTGCCTGCGGAACGTCTGTCTACACCCCGAAGATGACTTCGAGAAACCGGAGGGACGAGAAATCGGCCGATCTGGGGCGCCCAGCCGCCGGAACCAGGCTTCCGCAAACAAAGCTCTCCCCGGGTTTCAGCGTTTCGGGTTTGTGTGGGAGGGTGTCAGTCGACGGTTGGCTCGGGGGCCGGACCGAGGCGGTGGCGCGAGGGAGGTCCGGCCCCCGAGCCAACCGTCGCGGATCCGGCCGCCGTCTTTGCCAGGTGCGCCAGAATCCTGGCGATGACTTTCTGCTCGGTGATGACGGAGACAATCTGGAACGTGCCGCCGCACGGGCACGCGAGAGGGTCCACTTCGTAAACCTTGCGAATGAGTTGCGCCCATTTTTTTCGCAAGTCGCTGCGCTCGGCGGTATCGGGCTCTTTGTCTTCGAGAGGAGCGGCGCCCGTTAGTCCGGCGGCGTTCATCGTCACCATTTCCGCGATCTTCGTTTCGCTCACTGCCTCGCCATCGCCCTCCTCCCGCTGCCGCTTCGCTCTCGCCGCCGCCGCGTAGTACCCGTAGTACCGGATGGAATGCTTTCGCGGCTCGGGCAGTTGCGTCACTTGCCCGGGCGAGAAACTCCAACTCATCGAGGCGCTCGAAGTCCCCGGCTCGTTCCTCTCCATCGGCCCGATTCTCGCGTCCCTCTGCATGGCCACGCGCCGTTCGATAAATCACTTCCCCCCGTGCGCGATCCCACTCCATCCGCTCCAGGCTCACCGGCGGCCGAGCCAGGTACCTCGCCAGCCGCTCCAGGCCTTCGCCGTCGTCCGCCTGAACCACGACGGAGTTGTGGACGGAGAATCCACTGTTATGCGCCCAGGCAAGAATCAATTTCGTCCGCTCCTCGTCGAGCAGGTCGGCGGTTCGAAGAAACTTCAGAACCTTGTGCCGAAACAGCCGCGCCGCAGCGTCCACATCCACGTACGGAATCGGTATCCAATCCCCGGTCGGGGTCCAGCCTCCCCGGGAAACGATTGAGTGAATATGCGGATGAAAATTTACCGAGCTGCCAAACGACTGCGGCACGATCACCATTCCGGGCCGCAGGGACAGGTCGCCCGCCGCTTCGGTCATCAATTCAAGCACCGTCTCCCAGGCGGCCCGGGAGAGATCGCCTAACAGCTCCCGGTTCCGCAGGAAATAAGGCCGGATGATCTTTGGGATTGTGAATACCCACTGACAATGCCCCACGTCCTCCACCACTTCCTCACGCAGAAACGCTCCGAAAATCGCGCCACGTTTTGCCCCGCACGACGGGCACATTTGCCGCGTGCGGCAGGAGAACGTCAGCAGCCGTTCCACGCGACACCCGTCGCATTTAAGCCGGGCAAAACCAAATTCCGGAAGTCCGCAGTCCAGGTACCTGGCCACCGCCTCGTCCGCCAGACCGCGCCAGAAACCGAACTTCGCCTCGAAGCGCTCCTCCCACTCTCCGCGAAGGCGGTCGTACAAGGTCTCCGAGAGTTTCCAGAGGGGAGTGCCCTTCGGATTTCGCGGACGGTAGAAGCGAACGACTTCCATCGCCCAGGTACAAGGCGAATTTCGAGCCAGGGTCGGATTGAGACGGTTGAGGGCAGGCAAGCCGTTTTCCTTGCGGGGGTTCGGCTCGCTCGACCCGACAGAGGCGCCCTTGGGAACCTGTCAACGACTTTTGACAGTGTGACAAAGAACGGCACATCGAGAATCCGTCAGGCCTTGGGCTTCGGGCCTCGGGAACGGCCTCGGATTTTAAACCTCAGGCAGAGGAAGCGGCCTCAACACCGCAGCCCGCGGCCTGAAGCCCGAAGTCGGGCGTGGATGGCCAGCGAAAACGTCAGGTTATTGGGGAACGATGCCTAATCCCCAACTCCATACAGTTGGAAGGCCGCCCAGTGAAAGGGATGGGTCGCGTCGAGCATCTGTCCGCCCTCGGTCGTGATCGGCCCCGCCGCCATTTCGTCCTGTGCGGCGCGAAGAGCTTCGTCTCTTGCCTGGCCGTCTGCCAGGCCGCGATAGAAGCGGACCATCAGCTCGGCCGTCGATTCGTCCGGCACCGCCCAGAGCGACGCCAGGACGGACCTGGCGCCGGCGTACTGAAAAGCCCGGGTCAGGCCGAGGAGCCCCTCGCCGGCGATCGCGCCACCGAGCGCCGTCTCGCAGGCCGAGAGAACCACCAGGTCGGCGTCGAGTCGAATCCCTTCGATGATTTCCCAAGCCTGGAGGAGGCCGTTCTCCTTCGTGCCGGCATCGGTCGGGTCGTAGTTCGGATCGACGTCGAGGGCGATTCCGCTTTCGAGGCCGCTTCGTTCATCGACGAAACCGTGTGCGGCGAAGTGAACGATCGTCGGGCCGCGCCCGATTGATTTGGCCCGCTGCTCGGTCGCCTCGGCTCCCACGTAGGCGGTGAACCCGGTGGTCAGCCTGCGCCCGATCGCGTTGACCTCGGCACGGGTTCCCGGCAGCGGCTCGAAGCGGGTTGGCCGAAGTCCGATCGGAATCGGCTCGGCGGGGTAGACCGGATCGCCGAAGGCGACGACGCTCATCGGCCGCTTCGCACGTCCGGCCCGGAGGTTCGCAAGTACGGTCATCGATGGGATGACCGAGAGGGGATGCTTCTCGATCAGCCTCGAGCCGTCGCCATCCGCCAGGAGACCGAGCGGAAGAAGCCAGAGCGGCCCGTCCGGTTGGAAGAGGATTCGCGTTGCGGACGCGACTTGCGACGAAACGGGGCCGAGAAGATCGTTCGAGAGCGCGGTCAGCGTCGACGTTGCATCGTCGATCGCCGCGATGCGCCGCCGAACCATGCCGACGCGCCGCCGGACCGACTCTTCCGACACTTCGAGGAGATGAAGCTCGACGCTCGTGGCCGTGATCGCCACGAGAATCGACCGCTCGTCTCCCAGGAGCCAGCCGATCAGGAGGTCGCCCGATTCCAGCTGCGCCTGAATGCCGCGGCGATCGAGGAGGATGGGATCTCGAAGCGCGGCGAGACGCGGGCTCGCTGCCCGGATCCTTTCGCGGATGGCGTCCTGGCGAATGCGGGCCTCCTGAAGCTGGCTGCCGGCTCGCTGCCGGGCGACGTCGTCCGAGGCCTGACCCTGCGCGCGAAGCGCCTGTTCGTACTGTTTTCGCCCTTGGCGCCTCTCGTCCTCGAGCTCGCGAGGGAGATCCCGGTCCTCGACGTCCCGTTCCGCGAGCAGCGCGAGCAGGCTGCGCGCCCGCGCGGCCTCGACGAGGCGGGCGGCCTCGTCGAGTTGGCCGGCTTCGATCAGGAGCTCGATCAAGCGCCGATAGAGAACGAGATACTTGGTACGAAAGGCCGCCAAATTGTCGGATTTCCCCCCGAGGCGCGTCTGGCGATCCTCGACGATCTCGATCCCCTTCGTCAGTAGCTCGATCGCCAGTTGCCGATCGCGGTCGCGGAGAATCCAGGCGAGGTCGCCGAGCATCACCGGCGAAAAGCCCGACGCCTGCCGCGATTGAATGGCATAGGCCCGCAGAAACCAATGTTCCGCTTCTCCGGGAAGGCGTCGTGAGGCGAGAATTGCTCCCAGGTTGTGACAAGCACTTCCCATGTCGGGCCCGGAGGCCGCATCCGGCCCGAGTCGCTCGGCAAGAGCGATGGCGCGCCTCGTCCAGCACTCGGCCTCGTCGAGATCCCCCTTCATGCGGAGAGAATTTCCCAATTCCCTCGCCGAGGCCATCGCCGACAAACTCACCGGGGCGATCCGCTCGCGCAGCAACGCGGACTGCTCCTGGAGTCGCACGGCTTCATCGAATTCACCCCGGCGAACATGAGCGACGCCCAGATTCTGAAGAAATTGCGCGAGCAGGAGGCTCTCCGGCTCGATCCGTTCCACCATCGAGATGGCGCGCCGATACCAGGCGACGGCGCCGTCGTGGTCCCCCTGGTTGCGCAGATTTACGGCGAGGTTGTTGGCGGAAATCGCCAAAACCCGACTCTCGGGAGCGATCCGCTCCATCATGGAGACGGCCCTGCGCGACCAGGCGACCGCGGCCCCGAGGTCGCCGCGTTCACTGAGAACGGCGGCGAAATCGCTCGTCGTCGCGGCGAGCGATTCGCTGTCCGGAGCGAGTCTCTCGAAAATTCCGAGCGCCTGGTGGTAATGGCGATCGGCCTCGGAGAGGCGCCCTCGATCCCAGGCGGCCACCGCCAAGTCGTGATGGGCCTCCCCCGTCGCGAAGCTGTTCGGCTCGAGGCGCTCGCGGATCGCGAGCCCTCGAGCGAAGAAGCGCAACGCGTCTAGCGTGTTCTGGCGCCCTCGCGCGCTCTCGCCGAGGTGGCGCAAGGCTTCCGCCGAGTCGAGAGATTCGGCGGAGGTCGCTTCGAACGTCGTCAGCGCTCGCTCGGCCCATGCCGTCGCGCCTTCGAAATCCTTTCGCTGGAGGAGCGCAGTGGAGAATTTCAGGTAAGCCCAACCCAGGTCGTCGCCCGCGGGGGCAATCTGCTCGAGAGACACGATCGCTTCGCGGAAACAGGCCTCGGACCGGTTTTCGCGGTGACTTTCGAGTGTCGCGAGAGCGAGGCGGGTTCGGCTTTCGACGGGACGGCTCAATGCCAGCCGTTGCCGAATCGCGAGAGAATCGAGAAAGAGCTGTTCGGAGAAGTCAGGCATTCGAAGGGAAGCGAGGGCGGTCGCCAGGTTGTGCGAGGCCTCGCTCCAGGCGAGATCCCGCCCGAGTTTTTCTCGAATCGAGAGTTCGATCGTAAAGGCGAGAGCCGCCCGTTCATCGTCTTGCCGGCCGAGCGCAGCAAGACCCTGCGTCGATCGAACGCGGGCTTTTTGGCGATCGTCGGGAGCGATCGCGGCGGCGGAATCGAAGAGGGCAGTCGCCCACTCGATGTCGGCGTCCTCGGCGAGGCGGACCAGGAGCCAGCTCGCGGTTGCGGGCTCGAGTCGGCTGATCGACCCCAGGAGTTCGGCCCTCTCAGAGTCGACTTTGCCGGGCCGAGCCGCCGCATCGAGGAGCGCGAGCAGCGAGTCGGGGAGCTCGGGTCGAGCCTCGATCCCCCAGCCATCGCCATCGAGCTCGACGTCGAGAAGAGCTTTCGATCGCTCGATGCGGAGGAAAACGGCTCCTCGCGGCGCCTCTTCATGCTCGACTTCGGCGACGTCGAAAGGGGACCGGAAACTCCCTTGCTTTGGATCGATCCCGGAGTCTCGGCGCCAGGAGATCAGTCGATCGCCGGCGCGGAGTCCGGCGGTCGCTGCCCGCCGACCGCTGGCCACCGAATCGACGAGCACCGTGCCATCGATCGCCCGTTCCCGCGCATCGACGAAGGAATGGCTGACGGCGAGAAGAGCCAGAAGCGCGGAGGAAATCGGTATCTTCATGATAGTCATGAATTCCGGAGGCCGATCCTCCCTAACGCGAGATCGACTCGAGGGAAAGGGTCGCGAGGGAAGGGGTCAAAGCGGTCGAGAACAAGCGCAGCATAGCTTAGATGAACAAAGCGTGGCCCAGGCGGACGTCCGACGGGTGGCCGTCGGAGGAGAGCGAAAACTGGACCGAAGTCGATGCCGACGGTTGTCGCTTGCCCGCGAGAACAGGGAGCGAGACCTCTTGTGGCCCGGGCGTCTCGCCCGTGACTCCGATGCGATGTTCGAATCGGAGCAGGTCATTCTCGTGCGGAGGATCGGTACCGCACCCGACAAGACGGATTCGCTATTGTGCCGTTCATTGTCGCATCGTGAAAATGTCTTGACGTTTTTCCGGTCACTCATTTTTCGACTCCTGCGAGCCGAACCCCCGCAAGCCCAACGGCTTCGCGCCGATCCTCCGTTCCGGAGGTCATTTCGCTTCACCTCTCGTTTGCGAGCCAATCCCCACCGCCAACTTGCGCGCCTTCATTGCTTCCGCTCCCGACGAACTCCTGTCCCTCTCGTCCGAGGCCGCAGCCGAGCTCTCGGCTCGCGGCTTCGATCTGCAGGCCCGCCGGGAAAACGGCGCCGGATCGATCGATCGCGCGCTCTCCGCGATCGACCACTCCGACGTGGTCGTTGCTCTTGTGGGCTGGCGCGGCGGGCCGGTGCCTCCGCCCGAGGCGGGGGGCGACGGATTGCGGCCCTGGGTCGCGCACGAAATCGCAGTTCAGCGGCCGTCGCCGAAGAGAACGAAACCGGCCCAAAAGTAAGGCCTCGTAAAGTCCCGCATTTCCTTGCGATCGCCGAATTCGATTTCGATCGGACCGGCGGCGAGTTCCGACTGAGCGCGGACCAGGGCCTCGTCGGCGGCGGCGCCGCGGGCGAGGTCGCGGTGAAAGCGGATCATTAGCTCGGACGTCGATTCGTCTTCCACCGGCCAGAGCGACGCCAGAACGTTTCGCGCGCCGGCGAACTGGAACGCACGCGTCAGCCCCATCACGCCTTCACCGCCAACTTCTCCCCCAAGGGCCGTCTCGCAAGCCGACAGCACGACGAGATCGGCGTCGAGCCGCATCCCATCGAAAATCTCCCATGCCTGGAGCAGGCCGTCGGCCTCGGTTCGGTTCGCACTCCGGTCGTCGACCGAATCGGTGATCGTCAGCGCCAGCGCGCTTTCGAGCGGGAAGCGGGAATCGACCAGCGCGTGCGCGGCGAAATGAATGACGGAAGCGGCCGGGGCAAGTCGCCGAGCGGAGGACTCGGTCGCCTCCGCTCCGAGCCGAATGTCCCCCGGCACCCTCGAGAGCCTGGAGATCGACTCCACTTCCCGCCGGGTTTGCGGCAGCGGACCGAGGTAAGTTCCACCGCGGCGAAGCTGCACATCTCGCGCAGGATAGACCGGATCGCCGAACGCCAGGAGCTGACCGTCTCGTTTCGTAAGCGGGCGTGATCGCTGCATCGCCAGCACCGTGGCCGACGGAACCTCGACCAGGCGAACTCGCCCGGCGAGGGGAAGAATCGCGAACGGGACGAGCCAGAGCGGTCCGTCCGGAGACAGGAAAATTCGTTTCGCCTGAGCGAGTGAGCCGGCGGAAGGCCCGAAGATCTCTCGCGCGAACTTCTTTGCGACGCCCTCGGCCGGGAGACCAGAGGCGATCGCCCGCCGCAGATGGGCGACGGAATCGCGTAGCGCCTCGTCTCCCATCGGGATTCGATGGGTGGCCTCGCCAGCGGGCGTCACCACCGTGAGCAGGGTCGACTCGCTGCCGACGAGCCACGAAACGAAGACATCGCCGGGCGAAAGCAGCGACCGCGCGGTCGCGAGAGGGACCGGATCGGGATCGAGCAGACTGGTGGCCCGCGGCGCCTCGCGCGCAATTCGATCGCGAATGTCGTGCTGTCGCTTTCGAACGGCATCGATCTCGGCCAGTTTTTCCGGGCGGCCGGCCGAGGATTCGCTCAACCTGTCGAGCAGCCGCTCTTCTTCGCGATTGGCTTCGAACCGCTCGGCGACCAGTTCGGAGGGAAGGCCGAGCCCGTCGAGCCGCCGGCCCGCCAGCATCGCGAGGAGGCCGCGCGCCTTCGACCGCTCGAGGGCTTCGAACGACTCCTCGTGAAGGCCGAGCTCGGCGAGAAGCTCGGCCAGATCGCGATAGATGTCGATGTAATCCGCGCGGAAACCGGCGAGCTGATCGGGAGTCGCTCCGAGCCGGCGCTGCTGGTCCTCGAGTGACGCAAGCGCCCGCCGGAAAAGCTCGAGCGCTTCGAGCGGGCGGCCGAGCTCCCGCACGACGCGGCCGAGCCCATGTGCGGCGAGCGCTTCCCAGGTCGTTCCTGGCCGCACCTCGGCCATGAGCTCCCACGACTCGCGCAGAAGCGTTTCGGCGCGCGCCAGGTTTCCTTTGTCACGTTCGACTTCGGCCGCCTCGGACAGCCAGCTTCCGAGCTCGTGGTGGCGCGGTCGATTCCTGCGCGAGACCTCGATCGCACAGCGCAAATACTCAGCCGCCTGATCCAGCTCTCGCCGCTCGCGCGCCACTCTTGCCAATCCGAAGTACGGGTACATCGCGGCGTGTTCGCTCGGATCGCTGCGAAGAACTTCGAGGGAAGCCAGAAACGCTGCCGCGGCGTCGCTTTCGTTATGTTGCTCGAGCAGCGACATCGCGCGTACGTAGAGGATCGAAGAGCGATCGCCCTCGATCAGGTCGCAGCGCTCGACCTGCTCCTCCACTTCTTTCCACCACCGGCCAGCTGCCGTGTGGTCTCCCCTCCTGAGAGCAACCGAGTAAAGGTTGAACGCCGTCATGGCCACCATTCGTTCCCGTGGGGCTTTCGCCTTGTAGATCTCGAGAGATTCCCGGTTGAAGAGTTCCTCCGCTTCGAAGTCGCCGCGCCCTTGTGCGGCGGTGGCCAGCCGGCCGAGGCTCCCCGCGTGGTCCATCGAACCGGGGCGGAGCCGCTCGTTGATCTCGTTGGCCTGCTCCGCGTAAAGATGCCCGTCGCCTCCGCGTTCGGTGACGACGATGTCGAGCCCGACGAGAGCCTGCGCCAGCTCGAAGCTCCCGGGCGCCGTCCGCTCAAGGACCCTGACCGCCTCGCGAAACCAGTGTTCAGAGAGCTCTTTCTTGTCCGCGGTCCAGGCGGCGAGCGCGAGGCCTCTGGTCGCAGTGCCCTTGCCGGGACTGGTGTCGGGCCAGCCGGCGATCGCCGGTCCGCAAACCCTTTGCGCGTCGAGCCATCGGCCGGCCAGGCCGAGGGCGCTGCATTCTTCGGTTTCGAGCAGCGTTCGCAGCGGAGGCGAGAGCCCGGGCGTCGCTGCGGCGCGCGCCAGATACGAGGAAGCGGCCGGCTCCTTCGCCTTGTCGGCAGCGAAGCGAAGCCACCACGCCTGTTCCCCGGCAGGAAGCTTCGCCACGACATCCCACCCTTCCTGGCCGATCCCGCCGGGTCCACCGAAGAGTCCTTCGAGTTCGCGAAGGCGAGGCGCCGGGATCACAGGACGGAGTTTGATTTGCGCGGGCCAGGCCCTGGTCTCGACGCGAACCAGGGAATTTCCTCGTTTCACCTCGAGGGTCACCGGGCCCCGAGGAAGAATGTCCCGATGGAGAAGCTCCACATCGAGCGGCGACTCGATCGTTCCGACTCGATCCCCTGCCTCCCAGCGGAAGACCACGTCTTCGTCCTGGAGCGAGTGCCAGGTATCCGTCGAAACGGAGACGATTCGGGCCCCGCTTCCGGCGGGGGCCTTCCCGGCGAGACCGGGCGCGTGCAAGAGGGCGCTGAGAAGGGCAAGGAGGGCGGGCAGGTTCATCCGGAGGAGCATCACATACTGGACGCGCCAAAAACGAAAAAAATCCGCAACTCGAAGAACGGTGCATACCAGAGACATCGGATGGTCCAATTTCGCGAACCAAAAAGAAGGAAGCCGGCACCTCAAGGTGGGTACATTGGGTGTATTGGTATTGGTGGTATTGGGGGCAGACTTGTGGTGTATTGGGGTCAGACTTGAAATCATGTATATTTCCCCTCGGAGGTTCTCATGGCCCGTCCCCTTCGCCTTGTGATACCCGGAGGTCTCTATCACGTCATCGCTCGCGGCAACGAACGAAAGGCGGTGTTCCGCAACGACGACGATCGTCGCTTTTACCTCGCTCGCCTCGAACACTATCGGGAGCGTGACGGATTCCGTTTGCTCGCCTGGTGCCTGATGGGCAACCACGTCCACCTCGCGATCGAGATCGCCGACGTGGGGCTTCCGAAGACGATGGCTGGGCTTCAATCGTCGTATACGCAGGCCTTCAACCGAAAATACCGGAGAGTCGGACATCTCTTTCAGGGGCGATACAAGGCGACGCTCGTCGACCGGGACAGCTATGGTCAGGTATTGATCCGATACATTCATCGAAACCCGGTGATGGCTCAGATGGTGACGCGCGACGTCGACTATGAGTGGTCGAGCGCGAAGGCGTGGTCTCGAGGTCTCGGCCCCGCCTGGCTCGATCTTGACGCTGGCCTGAGGTTGTTTGGGCCATCTCGAAATCGGGCTCTCGCGGTCTATCGAGCTTTTCGGGCCAACGCGAGAGGAGCGGAATATGAAGAGGCGGGAACGATTGGCCAGCAGGTCAAGGGAAGCGAAGAATTCGTGGATGCCGTTCGGAAGAAAGCGGACGACGGGAAGCCGAAACATCGGCGGGTGTCGCTCGAGAAATTGGCGCGAGAAGTGGCTCAGGAGGAAGGAGTGACTTTCGCGAGCCTTTGTCGACCAGGAAAGGGCCGAAAAGAAGCGAGAGCGCGTGTGCGCATTCCGACGATTCCGGCCACTCGTTCCGACGAAAGCGGCCACTGTAGACGGAGCGTAGCGACGCGGGGGCTCCGGGTTGATGATGATGGCCGTCTTGGTTTCGTCGGGTCGTGCTATTGGCG
>Ga0315281_10002828_pt1 | contig 25636 bp, 27 predicted proteins | sample YL17G07_0_MG_FD_204540 | JGI IMG/M metagenome (GOLD analysis project Ga0315281, IMG submission 204540) | Sediment microbial communities from Yellowstone Lake, YNP, Wyoming, USA - YL17G07_0 | ecosystem: Environmental > Aquatic > Freshwater > Lake > Sediment | place: USA: Wyoming | collected... | reverse complement strand
TCGGCATAGAACGTTTCGTCACCATGCAGAACCACTACAACTTATGCTACCGCGAAGAAGAACGCGAAATGATTCCGCTGTGCCGCGAAGAAGGCGTCGGCTTGATACCTTGGAGCCCCCTCGCACGAGGGTTCTTAACGGGCAAGTATCGTCGAGCAGAAACACCCAACTCACTCCGATACAAGTCGGACAAACTGTTCGCTGAACGTTTCTTCAGACCCGAAGACTTCGATGTACTCGAACGCGCAGAAGAGGTCGCTAAGGAAAAGGATGTAACAGTGGCTCAGGTCGGCTTGTCTTGGCTCCTCCACAAAGGCGTCACAGCCCCAATCATAGGAGCAACCAAAATAGAACACATTGAAGATGCCGTGAATGCAATCGAGCTTAAGCTCAGTAATGATGACGTAAAGCGACTTGACGAACCATACAAGCCACACTGGATAATGGGACACACATAGATCAGCGATTATCGTATACAATTCCAATTTCGCGTGTACGAACCAACAGTCCTCAATCGCTTGTCCGTGAGCGCTTCGCCTTCTTGCCTAAATCCTTGATCTCAAGAAGACTCAAGCGAAGATTTCAGCTAGTGGATAGCCTATATGTACTGGTAAATTGGGGTTCGAATCCCCTCCCCTGCACCAGTCAACATATGTTGAACGCATTCAAAAGCAAACAGGCGGGGTATTTCTCGTCCGGTCGCTTGTTTTTCGAGCAGGCGCGGCTGCAACCCTCGATCGCGGTTGAGGGGCTTGTGAAATAGTTATATGCCATTTTACCATTAGTGCTATTGGATGGTAGAGATGGCACAGGTTGTCGAAGCGGATGTCTCAGGACGAATCGTCATCCCCAAAAGCCTGCGACAGGAACTCAAAATCAAGAGCGGGACGAAGTTCATACTAGCAAAGCGTGGGAAAGGGCAACTACTGCTGCAGAAACTAGACGTTGATGAGATCGCACGCAGGTTGGAACAAGAGTTAGCTGGAACAGATATCGATGCAATCGTCAAGGTTGTCAGGAAAGATATTAACAGGAAGATCAGAACGCGGTACCCGGACCTTCTTGCTTGATACTAATGTGCTTGTCGCCGCGATAAGGAACCCACGAAAAGAAACGGGCACACTCAAACTTCTGACAAAAATCATCCAAGACCCAAGCATCAGGCTTGTAGCAGACGAGCTTCTGTTGGAGGAAATGGTACGTTACGTAGAATTCCTCAAGTCTCCGACAGCCGCCGCAATAATCGCAACGCTCGTCGGAAAAACATCTCTTGTTAGCGTACTTGATAACTATAGGGCTATTTGCAAGGCGTATGTCAAGACGCCCGATAAAGCGGATATACTACACGCGGCCGCATGCCTCCAAACAGGGGCCGTCCTGGTAACCAATGACCGCCATTTCAAACGAATAGCAAAGGAAGGCGTAATTCAAGTCTGGTCCATAACTGATGCTATCAGGAAGCTGTTATGATCCTGGAGGCCTTCTTGGCAATTTTGATGATAGGTCCCGTAGGGATTCAGGGGTTCGAATCCCCTGCCCCATCTCTGAAATCGAATCGAGGTTAACGCATATAGCAGCCAGCATGCGAGTTGGGTAAACCTCTTGAACCTGCGCAGATGCTACGCTAGGGAGGGAGTAACTATGACTGAAGACAAAGGCGATGTTCTAGCTAAGATGGACGCTGCGGCGGAGGAAGCGGAAAAAGACCTCGGGAGTCTCGATCGGGCAGCTATTGAAGCTATAGCTGCATGGTGGCTGAAGTGGTACATGAAAGCCGGACATAAACGTCTTGGCCGGATCATGGTAAAAGTCGCAAAGAGCAAGTAAGGTCTTCACCACATAGTCCAGTCCGAGAGCTGAAGCTCCCACAACAGCCGCCGTTGCACCAGCGTACTTCAGAAACCGACGAGGATTCAAACGACACCATTCAAGTGTTCAGTTGCGTGCCCTTATCACGCTTTTCGAGGGCAGCTTATGTGTACTGGTGAACTGGGGTTGAAATCCCCTGCCCCATCCATGAAGCCGGTACTGTTGAATACCACTTTGCGTCGCCTTTGATGAACGCAATTTTCTTTGACAATAAGACCTCACGATAAAGCCATCTAGAAATAGGAGATGCGCATAGCATGAGCTCACTCGTCCAGCGTGTCAAGCTTTGGTTCAAAGAAGGTTCAAGCTTTCAGCACGCATAAGCAGCGACAACCCGTATGCCATCAAAACTGTACTTCAAGAATTTGCGGGCGGTAAGGGTTCTGTGAAAGCTACAGAGGAGGGATTCGAAGTTGAAGCTGAGCTGACGGGGGGGAGCGCACGTGATCTCAACCGCAGGTTCCTGTCAGAGATGCGTAAAGCTGAACGCCGTAGAAGATTGCGTGCAGAATGGACTGCGGACGGTGTCACAGAACGTTTCTTCGACTATGTACCAAAAGGCAAGAAAAAGATCCACACTTGGATCCCAAGGGTACGATGGAATTGACCTTCAGGCTAGGCTCGCGACGCCAATCGTTAATTAGACAGTATCGTGGTTGTATTTGATGTGAATTTTGAATGGTTTCAGAGAAAGTATTGCGGTTCCAAGGAAAGAATAAGGATCTAAACCAACTCTCGCAACAAATAGTTCAACAGCTACAGGTTGAAGGATACAAGGTCCAGTCGACCACGGCTCCGTTAGGACAAGTGATTCAGGCTCAAAAGGCTGGGATACTGCGAGACATTATCACCGCCGATCGGGCGTTCACAATAACCATTTCAGGGCAACCGAACGATTTCACAGTGCATATTGGAATCGGAAAATTGATACAAAATCTTGCAGTCGCAGCCGTCGAAACATTGTTACTGTCCGCTCTCTTCCTTGCAGTCGATGTTCCTGAAATGCTGTGGACCCGCCACGTTGAAAACGAGATCATCAAGGAAATAACTCAGATAGTCGGCTAACACGGACCATCTTATCCTTGTGTCCCCAAGGCTGAGTCTACGGGTAAATTGGGAGCAGAATCCCCTCCCCCGCGCCAGCAATCAAGCAGCGATTTCTTTCTTAGCTAATGCTTGAACCATCAATGGAATGTTCTTGCTAGCATTCAGAACTTCGAGGAACAAGGGTTCGCCCTCTTCGCTCAGGTGGACGACGATGTCACCCATTTCTTCCGCGTGCGAAAGCTTGCCAGATTCAGAGACCACGACCATTAACACGTCTGATTCTGCGTCATACCTGAGCCTATACATTGAACCTCTTCCTTTTCACAGGATAGAACGTTATCACGACTATATTATCGTTAGTTCGCTCGTACACCACTCGGAGAGCGTATTCATCATTTAGCGGCTTAACAGCCAAGTTCTGGTCGTTTCTTTGATCCACGCGATGCGGATGTACAACCGTATCTTTGACGTATGCTTTTGTGACATGAAATCCGTATTTTCTGAGAAACTCGATTTTCTCGGTAGCATGCTTGGTGAATCTGACCTTCTCAGCCTTCATGCGTCCCGTTCTCAATGTACGCTTGGCGAGGTTCATAAAATAGAACGGTCATACCGCCAGTTTCTCGAAGATCTCTGAAGAGATCCTTTATGTCGATCTCAAAAGTCTTCGTTGTTTTGGTGTCAGAATTTGAACACTAATTTTGATGATTTGTCCCGTAGGGGTTCAGGGGTTCGAATCTCCTCCCCCGCACAAACAGTTTCTGGATCCACGGAGGGGTGGGGAGGGGTAGTTTTCTGCCCACTCCGAGTGGAGCTGCCGCCAAGAGATATCAACTCGCCACTTGACCGTTGATTGTGATCATTCCTACCGACAGATTCAGCCACCTGACTCCAGTTTTAGGATGGCCATTGTTTTCTGGATAGTTCGTTGAACGCACCATTAGAACCACCTATGAAAAGTCTGATCTGGTATGTGATTCTCGGGTGGCTCTTCTGCGTGGCGTTCAGGCCGCGCTAATTATTTCGTCCAGGCGTTTATGTTTTTCTCGATGTTTTCCTCCGTTCTTTCTTGGTTGGCCTGAACGCGGCAATCACCTATTCGCGCGCTTGGTGCATTCAAGGAGCCGCTCCGAAGACTGCCCATTCACACACCCGACCGCTACTGGGTCAGGTACCAATCGGGCTTACCAACCACGAGAAATACTCACAAACTAGAACTTGAGACTTTTCATCCTTTCACACACACAAAACTGACCCCTGTCCTCAGAGAGAGCCTCCCTTACAACCCCCCAGTGTACAATAAGAGATAGCAGGGAAGAAATTCGTTGTCCTATTATACATCTCTCATGGCTTCCCCTCAGTGATCAGTTGTGCGGAATTCTCGGTATGGCACGACGGCTGCGATCTTCGTGTCTATCATGTGGGGTTTTTCGTTCGTTGCAGCGCGTTTGGTTCTGTCCACCTTATCTCCAATAATATTGGCGACTGTCCGCTTCGGGATCGCATCGTTGATATTTGCTCCCGTGATTGTCGTGGAGCTCTATCGAGGGAATTCTCAAAAACCCCGAGACCTTGTTGAGCTTGCGCTTCTGGGTTTCCTTAGCATTTCGATCTATTTCGTGCTGCAATATACCGGAGTCGATTATGCTGGTGCAGGCATCTCTGCACTCTTGGTCGTAGGGCTGATACCGATTCTAACGGGAATAACCTCGTCTCTTCTTCTCGGAGAAATGTACGGGGCGCAGCAAGTGTCCGGGACCTTGCTAGGACTCGGTGGTGTAGCCTTGGTCGTGGTACCGGGACTCTTCGTGGAGAAGGTGGACTGGTACTTCTACTTGGGCGTCCTGTGTCTCGTGCTAAATGCAGCATGCTGGGCTTCGTATTCCACCTTGAGTAGGCGACTGATGACGAGCACAAGCAAACCGCTCCTTACCGCTTCCTATGTGACTGTCTTCGGGACTTTGCTATTGATTCCGATGTCGGTTACGTCAGATTGGAGCGCGGTGAGGTACTTGCGGGCCGAACAATGGTTAGGCATATTCTATCTGGCAATAGGGTGTTCCTGTGCGGCCTACTTTCTGTGGAACTTTTCCTTATCGACCATGGAGGCAGTGAAGGTTACGGTCTGGCAATATCTTGAGCCTCTTGTCGCCTTCATTGGAGAAGTCGCGATCTTCGGCACTGTGCCAACGGCGACGACGATAGCGGGGGGAGTAGCGATCATCGCGGGCGCCCTGCTTACGAACTGGACGTGGGGAAGCGCTAGGCAAAAAATCAAATGAGGCGACGTCTCAAAACTATGTATCATAATAAGTTCGGGAGCAACAAAGCTTCAGTTAGGGAACATTTTTGCCTTCAAACCGCACAGGAGGATTCTGCCGTGTGTGTGGTTCTAGTGGTGCGCACACACAAACGAAAAGAAGGGACTAACGGAGCAGCCTGAAGTTCCGCCAAGCTGCAGTTTTCACTAGGATCCTTCTATTACGAGCATTGTCAAGGTCGAGCGAACTTTGTCGAGTCTTCTTATCTTCCAAGTAATGATCTCTTTCAGCTTGTCCATGGATTCGGCTTCGACCTTAGTCAGGACGTCATGCGCCCCATACACCGCATAGGATTCCTTGACGTTCGCAATCTTGCGCAGTTCTTCAACCACCTCGTCTTCCGAGCCTACTTCCGCGTTTACCAGGACGAAGGCTAACGGCATTGCAGAACCACGCGCAGGCTTGATGCTCTTCCTTGCACTAAAACGATTTGTTTGCAAGAGGGAGCTGATGGAGTAGCTAAGTCGTTCTAGTGGTGCCCACCCCCCTATGCGTACAATCAGAATCAAAAACTCACGCCATTTCTTTTCATGATTTGCGCACCTGCCCATCGACTGCGTAACCAACAGTAACTACGGATGTGTCTAGGGAGAGCTGAAAAGGAATCAGCACAAGCAACGCTGGCACAAGGAGACCGGTTACAGTAAGAATGATCTTACATCTGTTTGTTTTGCTAAGAAACGATTTAGGACCTGCTCTAGAGTATCTTTATCATATATCGTTACGTTATGCCTCATGGCCATCTGTTTGGCGTCTGGTGAACTTTCGCGCAGAGTGAAGTATGCCGCGATAACCTGGTTCACTTTGCCTTTCAAAAAGCCGCCAATCCGTTTAGCTACGTCCTCCATTTCCAATATCTCGTTTTGGCTCGGGTCCTTTAGAGAGCAATTTGCTAGTACGAAGATGTTCTGGAGGCTATTCGAGCTACGAAAGGGGTGGCAATTTCCGTGACAGATGACGCAATTCTGACACACCAGAAACTCCTCAGCCGGAGAGAAGGAATCTTCGCTGAACCAACTTCGTGTGCGGCGGTAGCTGGCGTAGCGAAACTTCTTGAAACGAACGCCATACACACTCAAGACTCAGTGGTCGTCCCACTGACAGGTTTTGGTCTGAAAGATACCAAGACCGCTGCTAGGTCGCTCAAGTACGGGTGAAAAAGTCGTCACATAGTGTTCTCGATACTACTCAGATCCAACCTTTCCGAAGATTTGGGGAGTTTCCACATCCACGTTCCACCATGGGTTACTCCATTTCTTGTCCACTTCGGGAAGGGCCTCCAAGACAGCCGCTACCCTAGACATTATCCGTCCTGAATCGCTGTGGGAAAGTCCCATGCATTTCAGAAACTTCTCATTGCGTTGGAAGTTCTCAAGATTCAGTCTGAAAGTTAAAGCAAATTTCTTGTCTTTCTCCATCACGTGACGGATCTTGTCCGGGTTTACGCAGTCGCTTCCTTCTCCAATATCGTGACTCATGAATATGGAGCAAATATCCTTGATATCCTTCTCTTCTATTCCCATCAGGAGTCTGTCGCTTCTGTATGGAGGATAGCTGAGGATCCTGTACTCGAGGTCTTGCTCTACGAGTTCCTTGTGAGCGCTCTTGGGCGCGTCGAAGATGTATTGGCACTTGGCCATGAGCACATTCTCAACCCCAATCGTGTACACGAACCTCTCTGGGTTATCGAGCGCCGTTCGCACGTCGACCTTATGCCTAAGGTCTATCTCATCTGTGAAAATGTCAAGTGTGCCAGGCTTCAATGAATCCTCGCTCAGGATCTTGTCGATACCCCTCACCCTGTACCGCTTTCCAGCTCTCATCGCGTTGAAGCGGCGATCTGTACGCGTTACAAAATGGTAGTATCGAGTCCCGCAGATATCGCCCAGTGCCAGTAGCAACTTGTAAAGGTCTTGGGCGCGTTTTCTGGACGCTATTAGATCGATGTCGTCGATCTCCCGGTAGAGCGGACTGGTTGGTAGGTTTGCTTCTCGACAGAGCATCTTGACTGCGCCGCCGCCGAAGAAGAGGACCGGTATGAGTTCGTTCTTGATCTTCAATCGCTCAGCGGCCGGGCCAAGTCTTGACAGGGTGCTGGCGTTCATTGCTGCCCATATCGTAACAATCCCTCTCTCTAGGAGGTAACTCGTGGGATCGACATATTCAGGGATGTGAAGTTCAACTCTGACCTGTTTGTAGTCTATCGATGAGGTGAGAGGCATCTCAACCTCGTATCTTGTCTTGTCATAGTCCTCAGTTAGCAGGCAGCGCGTCAAATGTCATAATCCCTCCTAGAATAGGGTGAAGGGAAATAAAAAAAGTGGGAATTTGAGGCTACTACTCGGGCGGTATCTCAGACGTTAATGTCTTCAGGTCTACGCCCATCTTCTTGTTCTTGTAGGCGTAGTAGATGTACAAGGACAGACCAATGCTCAGTACTATCGCTGATATTGTAATGTCCATTATTTGTAGGTTCAAAGCATTCGCAGCAAAGAAGAGTATGCCAGCTCCGAATGCGACAACTCCGCAGATAGGAGCCCACGGAAACTTGGTTCTGATGCTCGCATATATGTCAGGTTTGGCGATCGGCAGCAAGGCAAGAGCCAATCCTGTGAACATGTAACCGAGAAGGTACATGAATGTGGCATTAATTCCGCCTGCAAGCGCTCTCAGCGGGCCGAGTATCGGTGACGAAATGATTATGCCAAAGATTGCACCCACCATCATGAAGGCTATTGCCCAAGTGGGCGTGTGGAATCTCTCGCTAACGCTGGCAAATCTCTCGGGGAAGAGTCTATCGAAAGCCAAAGCGAAGACCCGTCGAGTCTCCATCATTAGAGCAGAGGGGTTGACGTGGTAAAGGCTGAAGGCCCCAGCAGTGGCTATCAGCAACGCCAAAACTGCATTTCCACCTGTGAAGACCACTGCAAACAACGGTAGCGTTGGGGCGATCTTAGGTGTAATCACGAACTTGCTCGCGCCTTTGAAGTAGGCCCAATCGTACTGCGAAATGAAGCTGCCTCCCGAGTAGAAGGCCGATGCGGCTAGGGAGATGTATATGACCGCCGTGATCAACGTGCCGCCAATGATGCCGATCAGCAGGTTTCTCCTCGGATTCTTTATTTCACCTGACCATTGGGCGGGGTTGTGGAACCCAGAGTAAGCAAAGAGTGCTGCCCCTGCGACGGCTTTGATGGTAGCGTCGAGGTTTGTCGCCGTGGGTGTCCAACCAGTATTCTTCGCGATTGTAACGATCTCATTGTACGAGCCAAGTCCCCACACAGCGTCCCAACCGCTGCTGAACGAGCCTGGATTAAACGGATTCCCAAAGTTCAGTAGTATTGCAATGATGGCTCCGATGAGGGGTATGAACCAGATTACACCGATGTACGCTGCGAATGTTTTGCCGCCTATGGACATGAAGAACCAGATGCTCAGAAGCAGAAGAATTGCGCCCGCTAGAATAATCACAGGGTCAGCGGTGGATAGGAAGGTGCCAAAGTTCGCTAGGCCAGCCATCCCTGTGCCTTTTCCTAGTATCCTGAGAGCAAGTCCCCATAATCCGACGTCTGTGACTAGAAGGAAGCCGATGGAGAACCATCTTCCCAGAAAGTTTCCGACGGTTACTACGTAGCCCAGTGCAGGGTTGATAAGTCGTGAAATGAATACGTAGTCTCCCCCGGCTCTTGGCATCGCGGTGGCGAGCCAAGCATAGGCGATCGCGAAGAAGAAGGCAGGTATTAACCCGATCATGAACGCAAGTATTGGGTCGGAGCCCGGATAGGTGTACGGCATTTGGACGGATAGGCTCCAGATGCCGGCGCCGATCATGTTGTTCATTGCCATCATTAATGCCATGAGGGGTCCGAATTCTCTGACGAGCCCAGTAGCTTCTCGAACAAACAGAGGTTTAGATGACATTTTCCTCGGTTAAGGTTAGAACTCTCAACCCTGAAAAGACTTGCTATACATCCCTCGGCTGCTTATCTAGAAAGGTAAATACCTAGCAGGCGACGCGCCAGTGTCCCTCGACTTTTTCGCCACCCAAAAAGATGAGGTACCCTCGCAGGACCCCTTCCGCATATTCGGACCCAGGGTTTACGCAGAGAGTCCGACCGAGTCTTCTGAATCCTGCTGACTCATGGATATGCCCATGAAGGCCCAATAGCGGTTTGTACTTCTCGATCATCTTTCTGACCGCTTTGCTGCCCATCCTATCAAACTCAATCCCCCCAAATCCAACCTTTACGGATAGATCCGGATTCACTCTGGGGGCAGTATCCAGCCCCGAGTTGTACGGTGGGGCGTGGAAGTTGCAAATCAGCTTCGAGTAGCTCTGCGCCTTGCTCATTAATGCTTCAAACATGGGTTCCAATTTCTCGTCTGGGAGTTCGCGAGAAGTTTTCCAGGGCGTTGGATTCACCCAGCCGCATGTCACCATGTCATAGCCATCAGGAAGGTTGACGAGTTCACCTTCGCATGCCACAACTGAGTCGCTTCTCTTCAGGGCGTCGTCGATCACAAACCTGTCATCGTTGCCGGGTGAAACGTAGAGCTTCCGTTCACCCTTGAACTTCTCAGAAGCAAGATTCAGCCACTTTTCCATTCTTTCAACCATGAGCCTGTTGAATATCTCGTCTTGTGCTTTTGTGTCACCTGTGAGTCGTTCAACTTCCTCTTTGTTGCAAGGGTACGGGTAGTATCCAGCGTTTGATATCTTCGCACATTCTGTCTCAAGTTGATCTGCTGGTATTCGGTTGTCCTTCCCAAATAGGTTGTAGGAGTATTCTGTTCCATCTTCGACGACCGGGATCACCATTTTTCCTGTTAAGTCTCCTCCGAGAATCGCTATATCCGCCCCGAAGTGATCGATTGCTTTGACAAACTTCTTCCAGCAGACATCGCTGCCGTGAACGTCTGTCGTGAACAAAAGCTTGAGTGGCAAATCAAGTCTCCGCGGTGTTCAGTCAATCTTTGATATACAGATTGTGCCGATTCGGGTTTGAAGTGGATATTCTGAACCTTTTCGAAGAGCCTATATTTCTGGTAGCTGCTTAGGATGATTGTAGGTTAGACGGTTTGAGCGCACAGGTCGGATTCGCTGACAAGCTACTTTCAACTCAAAGGCGAATACGCTTCTGCACGTTGCCGACCCCGGTCGAAAAACCCGCAGGCTTGCAGAAGATGATGCCTTCGATCGACTTGCTGGTGAAGAGGGACGATGTTATGGAACTGGCGATGGGCGGCAACAAAGTAAGGAAGCTGGAATTTCTTATGGCTGACGCGCAATCACGAGGTTGCACTGTGGTTGTCACAACGGGGGATCTTCACTCCAACCACACGCGACTGACCGCAGCCGCCGCTCGGAAGCTTGGGATGGGCGCCATACTTGTTATGAAGGGCAAGAAACCTGAAGCAATTGCAGGAAATCTGCTCTTGGACTTCCTGTTTGGTGCTGATGTTAGGTTCTTTGATGTTGACCGAAAGGAACTTCCATCCATCATGGAGGAAATTCGAAAGGAAGAAGAAGCAAAAGGCAAGCGAAGCTACGTTATCCCGCGTGGCGGAGCGAGCGCTCATGGCGTCTTGGGTTACGCGAACGCGGTCTTTGAACTCAAGAAGCAACTAGTGGGGATCGCAGAGAAGCTTGACTACATCGTGTTCGCCACGGGAACAGGAGCCACGCAAGCCGGGTTACTTCTCGGAACGAAGCTTGCTAACGTGACTGCGAAAGTAGTTGGGATTAGCGCTGGCAGATCAGAAAGTGAGATAGCGGCTGACGTGAGGCGCTTGGTTGGAGAAGCCGCTGGTCTCCTTGATGTGAAGGTGCAGTTGTCGCAAAGTGAGATCATCGTGAACGACTCTTACACATGCGGAGGGTACGGAGTTGTTACCAAAGAGGTAACTGATCTAATGGAGACGGTCGCGCAGAGAGAGGGGTTGCTTGTCGACCCGGTCTACACAGGTAAAGGAATGTTGGGGCTTCTTGGCTTGGCGAATCAGGGATACTTTCCGAAAGGCAGCCATGTCCTCTTCATTCACACAGGCGGCTTGCCAATAATCTTCAGCCACTGGCGGCCTAACGCCTAGTGGCTCGGGGGTAATCACTGCGGTCATTTCGCTGAATCATCATAGTAGCCCCGCAAGGACAGTTTTTACTGTGAACAAACACGATTTTAGAAGGTTGAGTTTCACGGAAATGCTGATGACTGCCTAAACGCTGCAGTTTCGTGTGTGGATCTCAACGAAAGGAAAAGACGAGATTGCCCGCACGCGTCGAATCAACTTGACAATCTCGTTCACCGAAAAACACACCAGCAATACGGACAAGTAATCATGGACGACTTAGTTGGACGAACAAGAAGCACGTTGGCTTGCTCCACTGGTCATCATACTTTCTTGGGCAGTAATCTTTGGTGTGATCCTCGTGTTCCTAGAACCAAACCACAACGCTCAAGCATGCGGATTCGTGATTGCTGTTGATGACAGATAGATACAATGCGCGTGGTATGATAATCAATCAAACTCTAAGGGCATACGAGTCTTGGAACCCAGCCTACGATGTCAAAGAAATACGTCAGCTGCTCTGGAAAGGAGACGAATACTATGACATTCTTGATGAGAAGATTTCTCATCTGTGGAAGGCTAAGATTCCGAATGCAAATTACGAAAGAGATTTCGATTGGTACCTCTCCAAGAGAGAGGGCTGATTTCCCGTAAGGCGGTACCAGTCACCTTCAACCCATCACCGTCGCATGAGGTTTAGTTCTTGTGGCATGCGGCAACAAGACTGCGGTTCATTTGTAGATCTTTGCCAACCGTCAAATCGGCCTGTGCCGGTCTTAAAATCTGTCATAGCTTGCGATTTCTGTCAATGGCTTCCTTGGTGTGGTGCTTGGCGTTTCATCCGGATAGCCGAAGCTAATCAATGATATAATCCTCCAGTCTTTCGGCACATCTAGTATTCTTCTGACCTCGGCCTCTTCGAAGTCGCCTACCCAACATGAACCTATCCCCAGAGACCATGCTGCGATGACCATGTTCTGTAACGCTATTGTGGTATCGATGATTGACCATTTACGGGAGTACGCATCGCCTTCATAGGCACAGCCCACCACCGTGAATGCGGAGTCTCTGACGAAACTGTTCCATTTTCCATGAGACAACTTCTCTTTAATCTGTGGGTCTGTGATTACGATGAAATGCCAGGGCTGTCCGTTGCTGGCAGAGGGAGCGTACCTCCCAGTCTCAAGTATTCTCTCCAACGTCTCTTGCGGAATCCGCTCCGCTTTGTACTTACGGATACTCCTTCGACTCACGAAAAGCTCAAGAATAGACATGCAGGTTCAGAGAACTTGTAACAAGCATACTACTAGGCCTTATCATAGATATCCGCGCGTGAAACGCTTAGGTTACCGATTCGGACGCCCTATTTCATCATCCTTGAAGTGTTCGGAACCGAAGTTGCTCTGCACAACACCGAACCCCATGCATCCAGCCCGTGTTCGGTCCTCGGGTGACCAGTAACCCTAGGTGGCCCATGCGATGGTTTGTATAGTCGTTCTGGTAGTTGATGCTGATGCAGTATTGGTGAAGGGCACGTTGGACTCTATGGAACGATCTGGGCCGCCTCCGCGTCTTTTCGGTTTGATTGGCTGGAGTATCGTAGCGCTAGTTTTCGTTGGTGTGATCGTTTATGGGCTGCAGGTTTATTTGAACTGGATCGTTCTCCAATCCATGTATGCTTCCAAGGCAGGCCTCGACTGGTTCGCGATAAACTTCTATCACAATAACACCTTCATCGTCGCCGGTGTTCTCGCACTTCTCTTCATCAACCCAGTCCCTAGGAGGAGCCATCTCTTCGAGGGACTTTCAGCGCTCGGAGGATCTTTCGCGCGCATCAGAGGCCAAGAGGAGGCGATCTCGCTCGGCCCTGGCAAGGTTGCGTGGTTTCTTTGGCAGGTAGTCAAGTGGGCTATCGCCTTCTGGATGATCGCAACGGCGAACGGGATACCGGGCCTTGGCAATCTGACGATAGTGATCACGATGCTGCAAAGTGGGCTGGGCAACTGGGGCCAGGTCCTGAGGGTCTTTCAGCTCCCGTTGGCTCCCGTTTCCGGAGCTGAACTTGTCGCATTGATGCCAACTATGGAGGTTCAGTACCGCCTCATCTTCGACATCGCCGCTGCGGTCGTATTCGTGGCAGTCTTCAGACTCATCCTGATGTTCGTCCGCGATTTCGCTCGACTCAAGACGAATGCCTGGACGAGAGATCTATTCCTCATTCTCGCTCTAGTTGTGCTGATGGCGATCGTCGATGCACCCTACTGGGTCATGAACATTGCGACACCCAACAGCTACTTGATCGCTGTCACAGTCTTCGTCAGCTTCTTGGTCATCGCGGCCTCTTTTCAGTTCGGAGTCATTCGACGAACAATAGGCATGGCGCGTCGGAAACGATGGATCGTCTACCTCATGGGACTGTTCTTGCTCGTCATACTCATCGTAAACTTGGGTTTCGTCGTAGGCTACTCGCTAAACTGGAACAACAACTGGACCGACTATGAATGGAAACCTATGACGATGAAGGAGATTCAGGTTACACGATGGGCGGCAGGTATCCAGAATGTTGTGACGCAGCCTCTCTCGAGTGTTCCCGCAGGGAACACTAGCACAATCGTCTCGCTTGTACGGCAGTGGGATCACGATGCATCGTACACGAAGATGATAAATCAGATAGGCGTCAATTGGATGCAGCTCAGCGCGTCGCAGATAATCTACCTTAACGGCCACGAGTACTGGGCTGCCCCCACAACAATCAACTATCCAACCGACGACTGGATTAGCCATCACTTGATCTACACTCATGCCTCCAGAATCATCGTAATCGACAGCCACACAGGCGATTACGTTTCAGTACAGAGCGCGTTCGGAGTAAAAGCGGAGCCTTTGATCTATTATGGCGAGGCACTGTCTGACGATGTCTATGTTCATGTGAAAGGGTTCGAGGAGATCGGAAATGCCTCCTACACCGGCGCTCCTGACTATACGCTGTCAGGCTGGCAACGGAGCTTGTGGTTCCTCGCGAAAGAAGGCCAAGTCGGCTTCGCCTTGAGCCCCCCCCAAGATAGTATCATGATGCTGCACAATCGCGACGTTTACCAGAGAGTCCAAGACATACTCATCGGTGGATTAACTACGGACAGCGCAAGCTACCTGGTAACAGACGGTAGCCGCATCTATTACTGCGTGCAAGTCTACACGGCCTACCCGATCCATTCTGGATTCTCCGGAAGCAACTACCTCCGATTCTTCGGCGTGGTTCTTGTCGATATTGAGAACGGCCAAATGTATCCCTACGCCATTGCGCAACCAGACGGTTTTCTAGTCGACTTCTACAGACAATACTACTCTTCCTGGAAAGCGCCGCCGAACTGGCTCATTAGTCAACTGCGTTATCCTGAGGATCTGCTTGGAACCCACGCTAACCCCGGACAACTGGACGTGGCTTTCCAGTACCACGTGAGCGACCCATTCATCTGGCGATCAGGATCTGATTTCTACGAGCGACCAGAATCCACGGAAGTCCTATACATCCTTGAGACTTTCGGAAATCGCACAGACTTCGTAGGGCTACAACTGGTAGAGTATCAATCATCACCCGGCAAAAACCTCGCAGGGATGTTCATAGCTTACGGAAGCGACCAACTTGGCAAGCTGAATCTCTACAGAATATCCAACTCGACGACTCAACTCATCGGGCCGTCTGCCGCCCTGCAAGCCGTCGAAACAGACGATTACGTGCGCACACAGCTAACCCTGCTGCCGAACTATAGGCTCGGAAACATCCTGCTGTATCTGATCGGTAACCACCTCTACTACTTCATCCCCGTGTACATCAACACTCAAGTCCAGAACGCCGTAATCACGAAAATGGCGTTCATTGCAGTAGTCGACGCCACGACCGGCGCCAAAGTTGCGGTTGGTGCAGATTCATCACAAGCATACTACGCGATCTCTGGCGGAACCCCCGTCATACTTGGGTCCGCGGAACGTGTGAAGAAGCTTAACTCATTATTCACCGATAAGGGATATTCTCTAATCAATCCAAGCCAGATCAGCGCGAACGTGGAGATTCGAATCGCAAACATCACCTACACCGACGAAACCCAATGGCTATCTGTCAATGCCACGATCAACAATTTCATCACCAGCTACTGCCAGAAATACGGCGTGACGGAAACGTACTATTGGACTGCGCAAAACGGTGACTTGAACTTCGGCGTACTCGTCTCTACAGGCGGGGTTGTGAAACTCTACTACATCACCGTCCAGATCAGGTAGGTGCAAGCATGTCAACACTGCAAGAGGAATTTGATGTCTGGCTGACCAGCAAATACGCGAATCCCTTCTGGGTCCGAGGCCATAGATTCGAAAAGAGCATGACGGGTGAGATTCGAGTAGACAACGGAGTATTCAAGCGAGAAGAGGCCACTATACTCTTTCGAATGCTGAACTCACGCGATCCCTTCACGCGACTTAACGCGAACTTCGTCATATGGGAAAGAAACCGAATCCTACTAATCCTCCTCGTAGTGGTCACAACCATATTGCTCATATTAGTAGTCACAAGAATCGAGAGATAACGCGTTACGGCGGAATTAGCTCTGCGATAGTGCGCATACTAGCCTTCATGTTTCCATTTCTAGCGAGGAATTCGAAGCATTTTCACACGAAAAAGAGTGCTGGTGAATCAAACGGCTAATGGGCCTCCTTGCCTTTTGTGTGTCTGGTATAGATGGTGCGGGCAGAGGAACCTAAATTCTGGGACAATTCTTCCTGTGCAAAGGAAAGATTTCTGAACTGTTCGTTTCGAAACCACACTTATCGCACACGAATCGTTGTCCTTCCTTCTCGAACCGAGACATCATGGCTAAACAATGCCATCAGACATACAATCATACACTAATACTTTACCGCTTCTCCAACCCTCACCTCACTAAGCCCCCGACCCAGAGTAAAAGTGAGTCAATGGAATCAATAGTTATTCGCGGCCGCACCTGCATACTTCAAGAAACGACATCGACTCAAACGAGGTCAGTCTGTGATAATCTTCCGTTCCGTTCTTTACGATTTCCATCATTGGCTTATATGTACTGGTAAATTGGGGTCAGAATCCTACCCCGCATCTATTTGCCAGCAATTCGTGGGTTCAAACGTGGGCGTGAAGCTAACTCCCCGCACCATAACATGAAATCCTGTAAGATTCATTTCTTGAAATCTCTTCCATTTTACTGCAGGAAGCTTATCGGCTTCATGACTAGAAGGAAAGAGACCATAGCGTTACCTGATGCGGGCATGAAGTCGGGTTCTGCAAGGACGAAATATCCTGCGAAGGTTATTTGATTCTTCAATCGCGCCGTGCCAGCGGGGAAGTGTCAGGTTGCTCGAGCTGTGGCTCACGACCCACTCCAAAGGTCTCGGCACCCCATTGTCACTCTTGACTTCAGCGGCACAATTGTAGATGACATCTTGCCGTTTGGGACGGCATCAACTATGAGTTCGTACGCCGAGGGAAGGCTCCCCTCTCCCAAGTCCAAGCCATAGCCCGAACCCCTGCTGCTGCTGCTGCTGCTGCGACCATACGAATTCCTAGAAGGCGGGACCGACGGGATTTGAACCCACTTTATGACGGGTTTCATCCTACTTTTCACCGACATGACCGACATCGTCGTGCTATCGCCACAATCTCAGTATTTCCCGCGGCCGTGTGTATTTTCCAGCATTTGAGACGCAGTTGGTTGGGCTCATATCCCACGATGTAGTGGGTTCAGTCGACCCATTTCTGTCAACTTTGAAATCGTCGCCCGGAGGGCGTTCAATGGTGTATTTCAATGTTCAATAAAATTGAACAAGCTCCTTCGAAACCAAAATCCTGTTCGAGTTGATAACGGGATCAATTAGACTTCTGGAAACTCCATTGTCATAGCCGGCATGTCGAATTGTCGACATGACTTAGCCGTTGCAGAGGGAATCAGACTGCGAGAGACCTCACGGCCGCTCTTGATTTTCGTCGTCATCATCATTGTCCTCTTCGTCCTGATCGACACCGTCACCTTTGACATTCACTTTATTCGCTGCTTGGTCTTCATCGTAACTGTCCCCACCGCCGGGATTTGAACCCCTTTTATGGCGGGGTTCGACTTCCTGTCACCCACATGCTCGTGCTGTCGTCACAATTTCAGTTTTGCCGCCATGTGTAGTTTCCAGCGCTTAGGATGCAGTCGGTTGGCTCGGTGGATTTGACCCCGCTAGTTAGTGGGTACATTAAAGTCTGGTCAAAAGGCCGGAACTTAGATCCTCTTTACGTAGGTCTGTAGGGAGTCGAACCCTGCTTGCAGTAGTTTTTGTCTGAGGCGATTCAGCAGCCGCAAAGGACTTGAGAATGATTAGCATAACCTAGCTTAGGGAAGACCTTGCCGTTTCTTTCCCGAGATTATTTTCCCCTCGCAATAACTAGGAGACGTTCCCGAGTTTGAAGCAGAGAAAACGAAAGGTCGCTAAAGTGAAGGAAAAGGCGACCAAGATTAGCGTCAAACCGCATAGAATCAATTTGTCTGAGAAGTTGATGGCGCTACATCAGCACGCGGCCAAACTCAGCTCAGCCACGCAGATTGAAGATGTAGCGAAATGCACGCTGGACGCGATGGAGTATGCACTTGGATTCGACTACGGTGACTTCACAACCGTTGAGAATGGATGGCTAAGAACAAAGGGCTCCAGAGGAATGAAAATCGTCTACTCAGATCTGCCTCTTGATGGACCTGGAATAATTGTGAAGGCCGCAAAAATGAGGAGCTCGGTTCTAGTGTCCGACGCTAGGAAGGAACCAGCATATGTCGATCGCATGGGCATCGCTTGGAAAGGACCACCGACAATGCTTTCGGAACTGGCAGTGCCCGTGGTCGTAGATGAAGAAACTGCTGCGGTGCTAAACGTGGAAAGCGCGCGGCCGAATGCCTTCACCGACGAAGACCGCAACCTCCTCGAAATACTCGCATCCCATGTTGGCTCAGCGTACAAGCGTCTAAACTACGAGGGGAAGTTGATTGCACTCCACAAGCATGCACAGCAACTCGCCTCCGCCACATCCCTGGACGAGATCATCAAGTACACCTTGGACGCAATCGAGTCTCCGCTAGGAGTCGAGCTGGCGGATTTCTATGTGGTTGACACCGAGAAGGAATGCCTTCGTCTTGTTGGGTTGCGCGGATGGAGTCCTTCCTTCTCAGAATTGAGTCTGCGAGGCTCCGGTTTCACAGTGATGGCTGCAAACTCACAACAGACGGTTAGGATACCCGACATTAGCAAAGAAGAAGGGTATGTTGATTCTGCAGGCCGTTCAGGAAAGGAGGTATCTACGACGCGGCTTTCGGAACTCGCAGTACCCGTGATCGTTGAAGGCAAGACCGTCGCAGTCTTGAACGTGGAGAGCAGTCAACTCAATGCCTTCAACGATGAAGATCAAAGGCTACTCGAAACGCTTGCGGTTCATGTCGCCTCAGAACTCAGGCGCCTATCAAGAGAAGAGGCATTGCGGCATCAAACGGATCTCCTCCAAAAAACCTTCAACAGCATGACTGACGCTATCTTCGTGCTAGACGCAAAGAATCCTCCCACTATACTTGAATGCAATAAGACAGCCACCCGAATCTTCGGCTACGCAAACGCAGAGATGTTAGGCAAGACTACTGACTTTCTCCATGCAAGCGACGAGACTCTCAGAGAGTTTCAATGTCGATTATTCGATGCGGTAGCAGGGAACAGGTTGCCTTTCCACATCCCTGAGTACAGAATGAAACGGAAGGACGGCACCCTATTTCCATCTGAGCACTTTGTATCACCATTGTTCGACGATAAAGGAGTTCGAACTGGTTGGATCAGCATCGTTAGAGATATCACCGAACGCAAACAGATAGAGGAGTCGCTAGGACGCCGGGTCGAGGAAATGGAAGCGCTTCATGCGACCGTTCTCGACATCACTGGTCAACAGGATTTGCCGACTCTGCTCAGCGCCATCGTCGAACGAGCAGCCCACCTACTGCGTGCACCTAGCGGGGGATTGTATACTTGCGATCCAGAGCGAGAGGAAGTTCGGTGCGTGGTGAGTTACAATACGCCACGGGACTACACGGGGACGGTGCTCAGATACGGGGAAGGTGCTGCTGGGATTGTGGCCAAGACCGGAGAGCCGCTGATTGTTGACGATTATCGCGAATGGTCCGGTCGGGCTGCAGCTTTCGAGCAAGATCGACCCTTCACTGCATTACTCAGCGTACCGATGACATGGCAAGGCCGACTGACTGGAGTAGTCCACGTTCTAGACAATAAAGAATCGCGACGATTCACGGAATCGGATCTCAGGTTGCTCGAACTCTTCGCCAACCATGCCGCGATCGCTATCGAGAACGAACGCCATTCGGAAAACTTGGAGCTGTTGGTTGCGGAAAGAACCCGCAAGCTTGCCGAGAGCGAGAGGAAATTCAGAGAGTTGGCTGATCTGCTGCCGCAAATTGTTTTTGAAGTAAATGATAAGGGCGATTTCACGTTTGTCAACCGAATCGCATTTGCCTCTACTGGCTACAGCCAAGAAGATCTTGAGAGAGGTTTGAACGCGCTTCAAATGTTTGTTGTTCAGAAGGACCAAGACAGGGTCAAAAAGAATCTTACGAGGCTATTGAACGGTGAGAAGTTGGGCCCTCGTGAATACACAGTAAGGAGGAAAGACGGCAGCACCTTCCCTGTCATAGTTCATTCCGCGCCCATCTTTCGTGAAAACAGGGCTGCTGGCGCGAGAGGAATTGTAATAGACATCACAGAGCGTAAACTGATGGAGGAGCGTCTTCTCAAGGCTGAGCGATTGGCTGCAATGGGGGAAACTGCAGCAATGGTGGGTCACGACCTACGCAATCCATTGCAAGGGATTGCAACAGCCGCTTATGTCCTAAAGCAACAGATTGGCTCGACGATGAATGAGACAAGCAGAGAGATGCTCGAACTTATCGAAAAAGACGTTCGATACTCAGACAGGATCGTGAACGATCTCTTAGAATACTCGAAAGAAATCCACTTGGAACTAGCTGAGAGCACCCCGAGATCAATCGCAAGAGATGCATTACTCTTTGTCAACCTCCCGAAGAACATAATAATACATGACTTGACACAGGACGAACCAAGAGTGAAGGTAGACGTAGAAGAGGTCCGCAGGCTCTTCCTCAATCTAATCGAAAATGCAATCGAATCCATGCCTGAAGGCGGCGAACTCAAGATAGAAAGCAAGGAATCAAACAACGCTCTTCGGATTATATTCACAGACACCGGAACAGGCATACCGGAGAATGTCAGGGACAAGCTCTGGAGACCTCTGGTGACGACAAAGGCGAAGGGGATGGGATTAGGATTAGCTATTTGCAAACGCATCGTAGAAGCCCATGCAGGTTCCATATCCGTAGAAAGCACGGTGGGAAAGGGCACAAGCTTCACAGTCACACTTCCGATCAAACCGAGAGTATAGGAGGTGAGCGAATGAGCGTACCCAAGGCTAGGATCTTAGTCGTCGATGACGACGAAAGCGTAAGGAAATCCATCTCAACGGCATTGAACGGCGCTGGATACATGGTTGAAACAGCAGAAAACGGGAAAGAGGCTATTGAAAAATCCAACGCCAACTTCTACAACCTCATCTTGGTCGACATTCGTCTCCCAGACATGGAAGGAACAGAGCTGCTGACTGCAATTAAAGAGACAACTCCGAAGATGATCAAGATCATCCTAACTGGCTATCCAAGTTTGCAGAATGCAGTCGAGGCCGTGAATAAAGGCGCGGACGGCTACAAAATCAAACCAGTAGATGCAGAGGAACTTCTCAAGACTATCAAAGAACATCTGCGAAAACAGCAAGAGGCAAGACGCTACAGCGAAGAAAAAGTCCGGGAATTCGTCGAAACGCGCGCCAAGGAACTAGGAACAGAGTGAGAACCTCCCAAGCCCAAGAACACAATGGAACAGCACAGTGACGAAAAGGTGAGCTGATTGAGTAAGGGCTTGGATGATGTCTGATCGAACCTTCTGAATACCAATTAGGGCGATTCGGTCTGAGAGAGCAGTCCAAGCGAAAACTCGCAGGCGGTAATATGGCAGGGGAAACTCTCCTTGCTTCGACTTTTGGAGGTCGTTGAGCACGCCTTGAAGAGTTGTGGTGTTTTGGGTGAGTTCTTCACGGATTAGCTGCAGAAATTCAACGGCTCTCTTTTTATCCACGTTTCTTTCGTGGCGGCGATCAATCTCGAATGCACAAAGACAATTGTACTCTCAGGTGGAGGCTCACTAATCAAAGGCATTCGTGAAGCCATCGAGCAACAGCTAAGCTCCAAACTACTAGTGCCATCCGACCCAATGTTCAGCAATGTCCTAGGCTTCTACAAGATGGGGAGAAAGCTCTACGGCTAGAATCAAGACCGTGGCAAAGATCTCTGTGAAGCTGACCAAAGAACTAGTTGAGAAGATTGAGCAGTGGAAGGGGTATGGCTTACGTCCGTCCGACACTGTCCGACTGGCGCTATCCCTACTCCCAAACTCACCGGAAGAAATGCGTGATTCACCAAGTCCTGCTTTCAATGCAGTCAGGCCATTGCGCATTCAGAATTTGCAGATCGAGCTCAAAGACGAGAAGATTGCGTTGAATGTATTGCAGGACTGGTGACGCATCGTGGAATTGGCACTGCTAAGGCCTTGGGGGCTTCATGACAGTGGCGTCAGCCTTTTCATAAATTCCAATCCAGCAATTGTCTCTTGGTTTAGAGGCATATCCGCCATAGTGACATTTGTTATAATGGTAATTGGTTCTGCACTTTTGATTATAGAGCTTTTTCAGCGATAATATAAATATCCGTCGACTTTAGTCTATGGTATTAATTAATGAATTCTGCCAACTTTCTTATATAGCCCTGAAATTTAATAAATCGAAAAAGAGTGATCTTATTTTTTAGATTATTATATCCCGAAGAACGAAACGGTGGAGTGGACCCCGCGTTGTGAGAACGCTTTTCGGGCTTTTCTTTGTATGGTTTCACAACTCATTTTCGGTGACCTTGATTTTGGCTAGGTACTCGTAGGGTGTCAGGTAGCCTAAAGCGGAATGGATCCTGTGCTGGTTGTAGTCTAGGTAGGCTTCCTGGAGGGCTTCCGATGCCTCCTGGAAGCTTTGAAAGTCCCTTGTCCAGATGTACTCACGTTTCAATGTCTTATGGAATGATTCCATGTGCCCGTTCTGTTCAGGCGTGTTCACCGCTATGAATTCTTGCTTCACGCCCAGTATCCGCATCGATTCCTTGAAGGCCCTGCTGCCGTACTGTGACCCATGATCGGTTCGAAGCCTGACGTTCACCGTTCCCGGATGCTTGATGAGAGCCTTCTCAACGCTCAGGATCGCATTCTCTTTAACCGCATAATTGTCGAAGACGTAGCTCACCCACTCCCTGCTGAAGACATCCATCACGTTGAACAAGTACGCCCAGCCGTCTACGCCGCAGTGGATGTATGTGAGGTCAGCCTCCCACAATTCATCAGGCCTGGTGGGTTTAGGTCTACTGTTAACTGCAGCTCTGAGGAGCTGCTTCTTCCTCATCGATGGTTGGGTCCAGTCCAGTTGACGGTAGATCCGTTGGACCCGCTTCCTGTTCACCCGTACGCCCAGTTCTTTGCTCAGTTGAGCAGCCATTCACCTCGTGCCATACAGCGGCCTCTGGACGGCGATTTGCTTGGTCTTCTCTACGATGTAGGGGTCCGATGGGATGCTTCGTCTCTTGGCTTGGTGGTAGTAGCCGTTACGTGAGCACCCAGAAATGCGTAGAGCCTTCCTGAGGCTGAATCCATTATCGCGTAGAACGTCCGCTACCATCTTCTTTTCTCTCCCTCCAAAATTTTTTTGAACGCATCATTCGCGATTGTGAGTTCACCTATCAGCTGCTTCAGCCGCTGGTTCTCGGCTTGCTGGGCCCCTCCCCCACCGTTTCTCCTCGAACCGGATAGCGCCTGTTTACCTCCCTCGATGAACTTGGTTCTCCAATAGTTGAAGAGCGTTGGCGTGACAGCGTATTTTCTGCATAACTCAGCTGTGCCTATGTTCGTGTTCAATGATTCAAGGACTATCCGTATCTTCTCTTCAGGCGTCCAGTGTCTACGCGTCATAGTTCACCCCTCTCGGTAGGTGTACAAATCTAAGTGTTCTCATTCTAGAGGGGTCCACACCAACAGCAACTGCGTGTGTGAAAGGATGAAAAGTCCTAAGTTCTAGCGTGCGCGTATTTCTCGTGGTTGGTAAGCCCGAGAACCACATGACCCCAATCGGTCGGGTGTGTGAATGGGCAGTCTTCGGAGCGGCTCCTTGAATGCGCCCTAGCGCGCGGATAGGTGATTGCCGCGTTCAAGCCAACCAAGAATGGAAGAATGGAGGAAAAGATCCGGGGAAAAGCATAAGCTTCTGGACGGAATAATTAGCGCGGCCTGAACGCCACGCAGAAGAGCCACCCGAGAATCACAAGCTGGATCAGACTTTTCATAGGTGGTATCAATGGTGCGCACACACACGAGCTGAGGTCCAAATCGAGGGACGACGCATGCCGTGTAAACTCTGCGGTAGAAAACTAGTCTTTATCGGGGATTGGCCTGGAACAGCGAAGTGCCCAAGTTGCGACAGCATTAGGATTGTGAATAGACCACTAGCCATAGAAATCTCGAAGTCGCGTCTTGATTATTTGGATGGTCTATTCGTTGACGTTGTGAGGAAGTTCGACAAGAACAACTTGATCGCCCACTTAATATGGGAACGAGAAAAATTCTCGCGGTCCTTCATAGAACAATATCAATTGTTCAAGATGTCAGTGTTTCTAAGCTACAGCATACTCATCAAGAGAATAATGGGCGAAAGCTCCTTTTCCGGTGCAATCGCAGCGAATCAAAGGAACACAGGGGAGTTAGTTGAATCTTTTTCTAAGTACATCCAATTTCTCACGGACCACAGTCACCTTCAAGATGGATTCGCGGAGCTCAAGGCAAACTCGGACTTTAGGCTAGAGCCACTTTCTATGAGTGAAAAGCTATCCAACTTCTCCATCATCGTTAACGAAGACATCATTCCAATTTACCAAACTTTCGCCAATAACCAGATCTACAATGACACCGAAGCACAGCGAAAATTCGAGGAGTACAGTAAGGACCTGAAAGCAGTTGAACGCAAGCCATTGGCCCTTGATCCCGAGACCTACATTTCTCGAAACTATGTAGTCTTGAACCCATTCTACTGCGGCATGTTGAGGGACGAAATCTGGGGGAAAGACGTGTTTGATTTCGCAAACTATCAGAAGGCTGGGATTACTCCTGACCAGGTAATGGCATTTACCAATGTCTTCCAAATGCCTCAGAAATCACCAGCCATTGTCGATTCAGGGATGTCCGAGTTTGGCTTGACAGGATTTTTGATAATAACCTGATTGAGATAGAGAAATTATTCGTGTTCTGTGAGGAGAATCAGAGCACGTTTCCTCTTTTCGTTGAACTTGAAGGTCGAGTTTTGGTTCCACATGCGACCGCGTACTTGGTTTCCCGTCTGCTGTATCCGATCGTTCACAAAGAACTATTCGATGCGGAAACGGAGAGGAGGAGCAAGGAGCTTGAGATGGTAAGAGTAGTCGAGGCTTTCAGTGAAGCTGGCTATAGATATTGTTCCAATCTGACGGACAAGAAGCAGCCTTCGATGCAAATAGACGGCATAGCTATGAGGAATCGGGAGATGTGGGTCGTAGAGGTGAAAGGCTGGAGGACCGGGAGGTATTTCGAGCATCGGAAGAGACAGGATTGGCTAGTGAGGGATTTGAGGGGTATAATTGACGGCTGGAAGTACAGCACGATAAGAGGAACGCAGCGGAGAGAGAAGAAAGTCAGCTTGTTGGAGAAATTGGAGTTCGTAAAGAGAAACATGAGCATCTGGGGATTTGATCCTAGCAATTACGATTCTGTCGAGGGAGCCATTGCCATCAAGGACTACCCTCCGATTAGTCTGTATAAGGGAATCAAAATACTATCAGTCGAGGACGTCCCCAAGCTCTTTGCAGAATCTTGATTTCCGTTTGTCCGGCGTGATTCGTTTGGTGTGTGCGCGCACCTCTAACCACTAACCACTAACAACAAACAACAAAACCACAAACAGCAAACCGCCAACCGTTCATTCATTTTTTTCGGGGGGGGGGTGGCTCTGCTGGTGCGAGCACCGCAAATTGAACCGTTAATTTGTATGTGTGCGCGCGCACCGGCTATCCCAACACCACCGAAGCGCAGTCGCA
>Ga0315281_10002827_pt1 | contig 25642 bp, 29 predicted proteins | sample YL17G07_0_MG_FD_204540 | JGI IMG/M metagenome (GOLD analysis project Ga0315281, IMG submission 204540) | Sediment microbial communities from Yellowstone Lake, YNP, Wyoming, USA - YL17G07_0 | ecosystem: Environmental > Aquatic > Freshwater > Lake > Sediment | place: USA: Wyoming | collected... | reverse complement strand
TACCGAAGCTCGTATCGATATTGCCGTTGCTGTCGTAGCGGGCGATGAGGAAATCCCGGTTGCTAATGGTCGGGTCGAAGACATATCCCGCCACCACGATCCGGCCAGAATTGTCGAACGTCATGGCATGGAGCGTTGTGCCAGAACCGAAATTGACCGCGACAATGCCGTTGCTGCCGCTGGGCCCAAACGTTGTATCGAGGCTGCCATCATAGTTGTACCGCAACAGCACGCTGCCGACGCTGGCCGTCCCGGCCACCACTATTTTCGCTTCGCAGTCAGTCGCGCCGGGCTGGATAACAAGCGCATTCACCGCTAGTCCGTTTGTGGTCGTGACGTAATCAAGGCCGTTGGTGCCAAAATTTGCGCAAGCATTCGGCGGCGGTGTGTTGTCAATACATTTCACCGCCACATTGGTCACCTTCGCGCCATTGAGGGTGCCGCTGCCGTTGGCGTCTACCGTGCATACCTGATTGATGGGTGAGGCAACCACACTCACGCTGTAGCCACTGTGGTCAGGCAGCGCGGTGGTGAATTCAAACGGGCTACTTGTAATGTTATTGAGGTTTTCGATGCTGCCGGTGCTGGTGTTGGTGTTGCGCAACGCAAGACCGGAACCGACCAGGCCAGTGATGGTCCCGCCGATGGTGTAGCTGGCTCCGGGCGGTGGCGGGGTACTTCCACCTCCTGCGCTGCCACCTCCACCACCGCCGCAGGCAGCAACGACGAACGCAAAGCAGAGAACACCGACGCGGTAGATGCACGGTACGCTGCTCATATTGCTGGCCCTATTGAATGTTTTGTTCATCGGCCTGTTGCCCCAGTAGTTCTGTTCTGTGCTAACTGGCGAACGCCAGTTGGACAATTTCTGTGCTCACCCTTTTACTATTGGGTGAACCGCTCTCTCAGTTTTTCCTTTGCTCACCGAACCCACCTCTCTGGGAGGGTGGTGGCGCAACCAGAGGAATTGGCTTACTTCTGACAACTCCCCGATTCCATTGCTGATCGTCACTCTGCCTTCTGGGCACATACGGATGAATGACCGATTCGCCCTGGCAACGGTAACCCGCCGATTTACGGCAGATTCCGAGCAATTCTTGTAAAAATTCGGTGATGGCGTCTTGGCGATAACGGGTGCCGAACGGCGCCCCAGGTAGAGTATCGATGCCGGTTCGGTTTGAAACTGTGACCGTGTTCACACTTTTGATTAATTTAAAGAGTCTTTGGCGAATTAATCATTCCGGGAGTGCCGAGGGCACCACAGGGAAATCCAAACCATACAAGCTATTCCGGCAGACTGGCGTCCAAGTGCGGTCCATTCCCTGCCCATGACTTCTACGTCATAGGTAGGGAATAGTGATTCATTTTCCGGTATCTGGCCGCAGCCAGATACCGCCAGGCCGACGGATTCGTGGACCGACTCAATGCACAGATTCATTGCAGCGTCGCATTTGGCCAATCCTGCCTGACAAAGTAATGCGGTCTCACTCTAGCCACGCACACTCCAACTTCTTGTAAATAAGCAGGGCGACTGGAATCACCAATCAATGCCCGCCGCGGACGGGTAGGATGCAGGGGGGCGTGAGTGCGGGCAGCTTAATCTCGTAAGTCACACTACCGGTATGCATATTGACGACCCACGCCTTGTTTGGCTCTGATGCATGGCTCGTTGAAGACCAACAGCTCTCGCTAGCACTCCCACTCTGATGGGGATTGGGGTCTGTGATGTTCATGAAGCCCTGAGCATTCAAATAGTCGGCCGGGTAGCTGTATGCACTGTTCACCAGGCTCTCCAGTTCGACAATGTTGGGGAGTCGCCAGTCATTGTGTCCACAGGTGGTAAGATCTATGGCATAACCGAATGCGGCCATTTGGTCGTAGGTGTAGTAACCATTCCCTTGACGTAGCCACATCAGGCCCGTGAGCCTGTCGGTAATGCAGTCTGCTTCGGCACCGGTGCCGACAACAAAACGCGGTACTGGCCAGGCCACACCGGCTTTGAGATCACCATCTTGACCGGTGGCAGAACAAAGAATGGGCGTGCCGGTTGCATTCCAACAAGCGGATTGACCGGTTTCTGGCAGGTCGGCCGGAGCCGCCTGGAGTGCGGTGAATGGAATAAGGGCCGTGGCCAGTGTCAGAATACAATACATGTTGCGCATCACCGTATCTCCTGAAGAATCATTGAGTGACTGTCCTACTGCCCGCCACGAACCGGCCAAACACAAATCGTTTCAGACTTTAGAGCGCTGTACACCTCGCCGGTATTCATGTCCACCTCCCACACCCTGTTGGTATTTCCTGCGTCGCTGGTCGACGACCAGTACCCTCGCTTCACGTTCGTAAATAACAGTGCCATTAACCAGTCCGAGGAGTTAACCTCGTTATGGTTGATCAGGCTGCGCATTTCAAAACGGTTGGGCATGCGCCAATCGGAGAATCCGCAATAGCCTGTGCTGTTGAGCGTCTTGATATAATCGAGCGACGCCTGCCAGGTAATGGAGCCGGCGCTATCGGCGTTAACGGTCCACATGAGGCCCGTGTGGTTATCTGTGATGCAACCATCGCCCACACCAACATAGTTTCCGTAGCCCCACCGCAGACCCGGGTTAACGCCCGCCTGCACCTCGCCATCCTGCCCCGTGCCAGCACAGTTGATGCCAGCACCAGTGTTATCCCAGCAATCAGTTTGTCCCGTTACCGGTAACGAAATCGTACCGCCCACGTTCAGTGTCGCGCTGCCATGAAAAGCCAGGAACGTGGCGGTGATCGTGGTTACGCCCCGCCCTACACCCTTTGCACCCTGACCACTGATCGTGGCCACTGAGGTGACGGACGACGCCAGCGGTATTGTCGTGATCGGTGTACTGCTGCCATCCGAGTACCGAAGATTAACCGTGAATAATTGCGTGTCGCCTACCAAAATGCTGGCGGTCGCAGGTGTAATACTGATTCCGGTAAGGGCGATGACGGTAAGGTTTGCCGTGCCATGGATAGCGCCAATACTTGCTGTAATCGTGGTTGTGCCGGAGCTTACGCCACTCGCCACACCGTTGGCATCGATGGTCGCCACAGCGGGGGTCGACGATGACCACTGAATGCCAGTGGAAGATGTCTGGGTGCTGCCGTCTGAATAATGTTTGATAGCGGTGTATTGTTGGGGAGCACCGACTACGATCTTGGTGGTTGCCGGCGACAACTCGATGCCACTCAACACTTTGACATTGATTTTGGCGCTGCCAACGATACCGTCGACGGTTGCGTTAATGGTGGTTGTACCGGCACCGACCGTCGTGACGTTACCGGCACTGGTGACGGTTGCCACCGACGTCAGCGTTGATTCCCATACTGCCGTTGCAGTCAGATCCTGGTTGCTGCCATCTGCATAGAGCCCAGTCGCGGTATACACCAGGACTGCACCTTTATGCACAATGGTCGTTCCTGGTGGCGACAATGAGATGCTGCTTAGTACCTTGACATTGATGTCTGCGCTGCCAACGACACTGCCGACGGTCGCGCTGATGCTGGCCGTGCCGGCACCCACTGTCGTGACGACACCGTCACTGGTAACGGTAGCCACCGACGGCAACGAGGATTCCCATACCGCCGTCGCGGTCAGATCCTGGCTGCTGCCGTCGGAATAATGTCCTGTCGCGGTGTACGGCACCGTGATGCCCAGTGGCGCGCTGGTCGTGCCCGATGGTGATAGCGTGACGGTGTTCAATGTCGGCGCCGTGCCGCCGCCTCCGCTACCGCCGTCTCCGCCCCCGCTGCAAGCGGCGAGTATGAGAAAACAGGAAACGACTGCGATACGACCGGCAATGGCTGCGATGTTTATGTTGTCTCCGTGATTCCCGGTTTACGGCGTGAGCGGGAGTGTTTCGTTATTTCACGCCTAAGAATTAGATTTTCATTCGAAGCGGTTGGACCAGATGTTGTCGCGCGTGCCGTCGGACTGCACCCACACCGCCAGGGCGTTGCCGCTGGCGTCGAAGGCGATCTGGGGCGCATAGGCATCGCCCGCATTGTCGGTCTCGATGAGCGCGGCCGTGCCCCAACCGGAGCCATTGGTGTAGCGGTTGGACCAGATGTTGGTGCGGGTGCCGTCGGACTGATACCACACCGCCAGCGCATTGCCGCTGGCGTCGATGGCGATCTGGGGAATGATCGCATCGCCGGTGTTGTCGGTCTCGATGAGCGCGGCCGTGCCCCAGCCGACGCCGATGCCCGCACTGGTGTAGCGGTTGGCCCAGATGTTGGTGCGCGTGCCGTCGGACTGCTGCCACACCGCCAGTGCGTTGCCATATGTGTCGATGGCGATCTGAGGAAGGGTCGCATTGCCGGCGTTGTTTGTCTCGATGAGCGCGGCCGTGGTCCAGCCGAAACCATTGATGTAGCGGTTGGACCAGATGTTGATGCGGGTGCCGTCAGACTGTTGCCACACCGCCAGCGCGTTGCCGCTGGCGTCGAAGGCGATCTGGGGCGCATAGGCATCGCCCGCATTGTCGGTCTCGATGAGCGCGGCCCTGCCCCAGCCGGCGCCATTGGTGTAGCGGTTGGACCAGATGTTGTAGCGCGTGCCGTCGTCCTGCGCCCACGCCGCCAGCGCATTGCCGCTGGCGTCGATGGCGATCTGGGGCGCATAGGCATCGCCCGCATTGCCGGTCTCGATGAGCGCGGCCGTGCCCCAGCCGACGCCGATGCCCGCACTGGTGTAGCGGTTGGCCCAGATGTAGGTGCGCGTGCCGTCGGACTGATCCCACACCGCCAGCGCGTTGCCGCTGGCGTCGATGGCGATCTGGGGATCATAGGCACTGCCGGCGTTGTTTGTCTCGATGAGCGCGGCCGTGGTCCAGCCGAAACCATTGATGTAGCGGTTGGACCAGATGTTGTAGCGCGTGCCGTCGGACTGCTCCCACACCGCCAGCGCGTTGCCGCTGGCGTCGAAGGCGATCTGGGGATAATAGGCACCGCCGGCGTTGTCGGTCTCGATGAGCGCGGCCGTGCCCCAGCCAGCGCCATTGGTGTAGCGGTTGGACCAGATGTTGGTTCGCGTGCCGTCGGACTGATACCACACCGCCAGCGCGTTGCCGCTGGCGTCGATGGCGATCTGGGGGTTATAGGCACCGCCGGCGTTGTTTGTCTCGATGAGCGCGGCCGTGCCCCATGCCTTAGCTCTGACAACAGATAGAGTCGCCGTACTACTGACTCTACTTGCAAAACTCGCGGTAATGGTGACTGTCCCGCTGCCCACGCCCTTCGCCACACCGCTGGCATCGATGCTGGCCACGCCCGGGGCCGACGATGTCCAGATAACGCCGCCGGACAGTGTCTGCGTACTGCCGTCTGAATAGTGGGCGGTAGCCGTGAATAGCTGGCTGGCGCCAACGACGATGCTGGCCGTTGTCGGCGACACCGTGATGCGGCTCAATGTTTTCGCGCTCACCGAGAGGCTGGCCGTGCCGCTGATGCCATTCATGGTTGCGGTAATGGTGGTCGTGCCGGCGGCCACGGTCGTGGCGATACCGGCATTGGTGATGCTGGCCACCGACGGCAACGAGGAATCCCAAACCGCCGTCGCGGTCAGATCCTGGCTGCTGCCGTCGGAATAATGTCCTGTCGCGGTGTACGGCACCGTGATGCCCAGTGGCGCGCTGGTCGTGCCCGATGGTGATAGCGTGACGGTGTTCAATGTCGGCGCCGTGCCGCCGCCTCCGCCTCCGCCACCTCCGCTACCGCCACCTCCGCCACTGCAGGCGGCAAGTATCAGCACAGCGATCAACGCCATGAATCGGGCAACGGTCTGGGTCAGTTTCATGGCGTGGTGCTCCTTTCTCAGTGGTCTCACAATCGGCGTCACGCGCGTACTTCCCGCACGACGAACAAGGGCGGCAGCCGCCCACCTACTCACGAACAGCCGCCACGACGTCGTTCGCCTGGCAGGCCGACAGATAGCGGTTGGCCTCGTAGAAGCAATCGACCAACTCGTTGTCCGGGGCCGCCGTGGCCGTCGGCGGCGTAATCGTCGCCGCCGCGGGCGGGGTCTCCGCCGCGGCGGCGACCTCGTCACCGGCATCAGCCTGCGCGATCCCCGGGGCGATCAGGGTCACGACCGCGAGTACCAGAAGAAAATGTTCCGAGCGTTGCATAAATATCTCCTTCGTCAGGTTCAGGTGTGGCGTTTCTCGCTCTGCCTCGAATCGGTGAGCGATCGGGGGCGAGTATCGAACCTCACCACAACAATTACCGTGAACCAGTTCTCTATTCGGAAGAAGCTTTGTGAACCGGTTCACACCGGGGCCGGTGCGTATCGTTGACGAAGTCGCCCTGACCCGGTATTCCAGGCCGCCACCATGCCTGGCCGCGACATACCGATTGAATACCGATGGGGCTGAAGGCGGGGACCGGGTTGGGGGGACGGGGGTGGCGGTAATCCGCAGGGGCTGTTTTATGTCCGGCTGGCGGGGCCGCTTGCGCGACTTTACTCAACAGTTGCTGCTAGCAGCCGGGGAACAGGCACTGGCGGTATGCCCGCAACAGCCAACACCGGGCACAGATCACCCCGGAAAACGCGGCAAGGGCCACCCGGCCCGGGCACTGGGCGAACATGGCCCAACACCCCGTCACCTCACGATGACCTGGGCCCAGCGCCTGAAGCGTGTCTTCCACATCGACATCGAGACCTGCAGCCAGTGTGGTGGGGCGATGAAGGTCATCGCCTGCATCGAAGACCCGGCCGTGATCCAGAAGATACTCGAGCACCTGAAGGCAACGACATTCGCCGACACACCGGTGCGGCCCGAGAGCCGGGCACCGCCGCAAGCTGATCTGTTTGACGCACGGTAAGGACCAATCACCCGAGGCGCTGTCCACATAGGAAGCGCCCAGTCCGCTGTCGGCCCGAAGGCAGGAATGGGCCGGCATTCAGCGATGCCGTGACGGGTTTTATCCGGTCGGGCCACGGTCTGATGCATTGTTTAGATCGAAAAGTTGGGAGAACAGCGCCACAGCATTGCTGAGTGCGGGTAGTTTTTGAGGGAAGAGGTGTTTATTCTTCTTATACACTGGTGTGCAAACGGCTGGGTCTTTCCGTTCTGGGGGAGAGCAGGATGGTGTTCGGTACATTCAGATTATCAAGTCGCCACCATCTAGAACCACAAAAATCTGTTTGTGTTTGGAGAATAGATTTAACAACCCATAATACCCATCTTTCCTAGGCGCATGGTAGGAGGCAATAGATGATCCTTGCTAAATTAAAATTACTTATGCAAGAAATTGTAACGCGCATAGAGATGGACAAATTCGTAGCGATACGTTCGCAGGCCGCTACGCCCAAAGTGCCACCCTCCCCCGCATTGATAGCGAAAAAACTGATGCACGAAAAGTACGAGTCTAACTTGAAGCGTGCGCATCAATTGTTGATACTTGCTATACCTTTTCTGGATCCGGACCAGATTCAATCTGTCGCTCAGGACATTAATGCCGGGGAGCCGGGCATCGCTATGGAATTCATCGTCCAATTTCTCACCGAGAATGATCGCGCCATTACACGCGAATTGTTTGATTGTTGTCACACGGCGATGGCGGCGCTGGGCAAACAAACATCAACGTGGTATCTAAAGTCGCTCATTCGATACTGATACATGTGTGACGAATGAACGTAAGGTGTCTATTGAACTGCCATGACCACCGAGGAGCCACGTGTTCCGCTGTGTTCTTGGCGGCTAAACTGCTTTGAATAGAAAAATAGTGACCGACCGATGCTTGACCCACTCGAAGTAATTGCGGCGCGTGATTGCGGGGCCGTGCGATATAGCGTGCTCACAGACTACTCGAACGACTTGAACAATGTGTTGCGACGGTTTGGATTGAATGCGAATAAAACAGCATTGCTCAGCCGTGATCGAGCTACAGCGCGAGATGTGCTGGCCCAACTATTTTTCCAGGACCTGGCCTACGGCGGGGCGTGCGGCCTAATGAACCAGGCAGCCACGTCCTGGGCAGAGCGTATTCTCGCCGAGCATGAATATGAGGGGAGCGTTTATTACACCAATGGTGGTTTCGGTTTCCACAAGAGCAGGGCACCATTCACTCAAGCCACGTACGATGCAGGTATGATTATAACCGGACCGAATCATCGGTTCTTTTGTATCTGGTTCGAGGACGAAGACTGAAATCATGTGAAGGTGGATGCGAGGGTGTCCGATATTTTGTGTAAACGGATATTCGTTTAACGCTGTGGCATCCGCTCTTCGAACTGGATGGTAAACCGGTTAAGCGCGGCCTTCCAGTCCCGGATGGGCATCGTCCATTTCGTGGCGATGTTTCGAAGCGACAGATAGAACAGTTTGGTGAGCGCCTCATCGCTCGGGAACGAGCCGCGGTTCTTGGTGATCTTGCGCAGGCTCATGTTCACCGACTCAATCGCGTTGGTCGTGTAGATCACCTTCCGGATCTCCGGCGGGTAGTCGAAGAACGGAATGAAGCGTGGCCAGTTTCGGCGCCACGATTGTCCGATTGACGGGTAGGCGGCGTCCCACTTCGCTTCGAACGCACTGAGCCGGGCTTCGGCTTCCTCGGCGGTCGCGGATAGTTAAATCTGCTTGAGATCGGCCGCAACCGCTTTGCGTTGATTCCAACCGATATAGTTCAGGCTGTGGCGCACCAGGTGCACAATTGCAGGGCCTCGAGCCGCAGGCGCCCCCCGATCGGGTCGCCAGCGAGGGTGCGGACCCCGATCTGCAGCCGCAGGGACGCGATCCCCGCCAGCACGGCCTCCACCTCCGCAACCGCGTGGCCGCGTGCGCGCCGCAGATCCGCGGCGGAGGCGGTCACCAGCGCCGCATCGGGCTCGACCTGCCGCTACAGATTTAGCTCAAATCGCCGATCCTCGTCAGCACAGCAGGTTTGCGTGGTTTTCTTACATGACCACTGTCCCCGGCCAACTTCCCAAAAAGCACGATAGTGAAGTGGATCACATTCCAGGACGTACCTGCCTCCTGGCTGCTCTATTCCATAAACCTGAAAAGATAATTCAGAACTAAATAGTGATCCGGTTCACATAATCGATCCACGCGATTCTCTACATTTACCGATATGGGATCCCAGTGCGAGAAGTTGTCTCACACAGCAAGGGATAAATCGGAGAGAGCGGTGATGACGTTGTTTGTCCCTTCAAATCGTCGTGCCTGGCACAACATTGCCTACCTTGGCGGCGGCGTATCGGCGTTTGCAGTCGTGTTGCTGCTATTCCTGCCATGGAATGAATCGTTTCATGCCAATGGCCCCATGGCGCCGGGGCACGAAACGTTGTCGTGCGCGGCCTGTCACCAACAGGAGGTCGGCACGTTCCGCCAGCGATTGCAGGCGAATGTACGTTACCTGCTCGGTTGGCGTGCAACATCGGTGTCGCTCGGTCACCGGCCGGTGGGCAACGCCGCATGTCTGCGTTGCCATGAGCGGCCGAACGAGCGCCACCCGGTCTATCGCTTCCTCGAGCCACGTTATGCCAAGGTACGTGCCGCTATTGCGCCGCAATGGTGTGTGAGCTGTCACCGCGAACATACGGGCCAGCGTGTCACCGTCGCTGCAACTATTTGCCAACACTGTCACGATCGACTCAAGTTGCGCAATGACCCCATCAGACCTTCGCATGTCGACCTGATAAAACTGGAGCAGTGGGAAAGCTGCCTTGGCTGCCACGATTTCCATGGTAACCACAAGATGTGGACACCGCGGCAGATAGAGGCGGCCATTTCCACCGACCGAATTCGCGCTTATCTGCACAATGCAGATTCACCCTATGGACACAAAATGTACTATCCGGTACGACGGGAGGAACCGCATGATAAGTAATCGTTTGAAAGTGGTATTACTTTCGCTTGCTGCGCTCTGCGTCTACCTGTTTGTTTCGGCACCACCTCCCTTGGCGGATGGCGCAACGACAGGGGCGAAAATCCCGACCCGTACGCTCCTGGAGATCGCCAATTACGAAAATAATGTAGTACGTGCGCTGTACACCAAGGAGATTGTTGGCGCCGGAAAGAAAGCCGGTTTGAAGTTCGATGAACACTGGATGGACTCCGACATGCAGGCCGGCCCACTGCCCGCACAGTTTCTGCGCGAAACCGCGCGATCGCTGGAGAAAAGCCCGGTACGACTGAACCTGTATCTGGGCTCGAATTTACCGATTAATCCGGCCAACCATTTCGAAGGTGAGTCACTGCGTCGGTTTCTCGAGTTACGCGCAGACCGTCAGCCGCGGTATTTCCGGGTGGCCGATTCCGGAACCTATGCCTACATGGCCGCCGACGTAGCCATCAGCCAACCATGCGTTGATTGCCACAATGCACATGTCGATTCGCCGAAGCAGGACTGGCGGCTGAATGACGTGATGGGAGCCACTACTTGGACCTATCCGGAAGACACGCTTGGTCTCGACGAAGCGGTCCAGAGCCTGGCCGCTTTGCGTCTTGGATTCCGCGATGCGTATACAAAAGTTCTGAAGAAAATGGCCTCGCTCAAGAATCCGCCACACATTGGCCAGCGCTGGCCGAGCGAAGGCTATTACCTTCCGTCGGAGCAGGTCTTTATAGCGGAAATTGATAAACGTATCTCGGCGCATACGCTCAACGAGCTGTATACCGTTTCTGAGAAAACAACATACACGAAAAGTACGGAGAAAAAATAATGAACGCACCGATACTGGCCTCCACAATTCTGGCGACAACCGACCAACCATACCCATCGCGGGCAAGACCGTGGCTGGAAATAAAGACCTATACACTGGTAGGTCTGGCACTGCTCGTCCTATTCTTTTTGCAACAAGGTTTCAATCTAAAACCACTTTGGTTGGCCCAGTGGCAGCAGCAGGAATGGTACCGGCAATTTAGTGGTATCGTCTTGCTCGCCTACCTGTTGCTGCAATGGCGCCTGGGAAAAACAAAAATCCAGAATTGGGTGGGTTCTGTTGCCCGGATCGTTCACATACACAAATGGCAGGGGGCGCTCACGCCGTTGGTGTTCTACGCGCATTCTATGCAGCTTGGCTACGCTTATCAGTTACTGCTCAGTTCAGTGTTCCTCGGTAACATTGTTGTCGGGATGCTGAATCCCGAGGTTGTGCGGGTCGCACATAAAGCCTATCGTCCCTCCTGGCTGGTAATCCACATTGTTCTCGCCGTGCTCACCATGCTGCTCGTGGTTTTTCATCTCTATGTCGTCTACGGGTATTCGTGAATGCACTAAATAAGGCTCAACGCGTAATCGTGTGGGTGTAATTTGCATGATCCGGGAGCGGTGGCAAATAATGCGTAATGATCTTCATGGCCAGGTACTGTTCATCGCGGAAGCCATAGGCCTTACGCTGAATGACACGAATCGTGTTGTTCAGTCCCTCTACGCATCCGAACGAAACCTTGTTCTCAGGTTTGCAGTAAGAAACGATACCGTCCCAATGACGTTCGATCATGTCGTCCTGACTGGCGTCAGCAGACCAACGGTTAGGTGTACCCCCCCAACGCGCAGGGATTGAGAATCCAGAATGAAAATTGAGTTTGGCGTTGAAGACTGGCAAGACGGAAAATGTTGATCGATACACGAATCCATGTTGACGCTGGAGCCCCGATGGATACAGCAGAAGCTGGCCATCGAAGGCTATGTACGGATCGTTGCCGCGGGACAACCAGAGGTGCGGATCTTCGACGACCTCTGGGCGCTGCTCCTCAACCTTGGGTATTGGGCCGCGACGCATTGTCTTGGTCAATCCGCATACCACGTCGAGTGGTTGCTCACCGTTCAACCCGGTAAGGTGTCCCTCGCCACGGAGTCTGATCAGATAAGATTATCCGTGGTATGTGGTGACAAATATAGTACAGCCACGTTTTCCGTCAGGGACTTTTGGCCTGCAGCGGTGGCCGCTGCCACGCGCTATTACGCACTGCTTGAACGTCTGCGAGGACCGGATGACAACCAGGTTTGTTATGTCCGTGAATACGGAAATCAGGCACGGGAACTCCTGGTTCAACAGGGATGGTCCCTGCCCCCGCCGCCGGAATCCGATCCATCACCGCCCCCACTCAATGTACGCTGGGATGAATTTGTTCTGTACACCCGCGATTACGATGCCAGCCGCGAGTTTTATAGCCAGGTATTGGGTAGTGCATTCGACGCCGTTCAACTCTTTCCCGCCACGCAAAATGTCGAAGGTTGGGTCGGGGTGTTACTCGCGGACGATACGACGACGCTGGCAGGTCGTTTGAATGACAATTTGAATGAAACCTCCGGTTTCTCGGAGCCGGTGAATGACGATCGGCAAGTCTGGTGGGATGGTTGCATGGCAGGTCTGTTCGGGCTCGCAACCGAGTCACGTCCCGGGCCAGTCGTGGCCAGGAGCGAATTACGCACACGTGACCTCGCCAGTGTGATCCGCTATTACACACAGACCTTCGACTGGAGCGCTGAGCCAATTCCTGATGGGTGGCGCCTTACGGCGCAGGGTCTGGAAATGGCGGTTGTCCGCACAGCGGTGATATCTGGTGTCCCGCAGTGGCGTCACTACATTGCCATCGAGAATATCGAAGCGGCAGTGGCACGTGCCGAGGCGCTTGGTGCCTGGGTGCTGGAACGTGACACGACAGGTGTTTGGCTACAGCGACAGCCAGGCGAGGAATTTGGACTGTCGGCATTATTGCCGGGTATGCATAAATGCTGAATAACTCAGCGTGTACTGTCACTCAACACTGGAGAGCGCTATTCCGCGCTCTACTCACTAGCCTCGCACTATTAACCAGCGACGGGTATGCGGCCGAGCCTTTATCCGGAGTAGCTATGGAGACGAAACCGATGTCGGGCTGTGCCGAGGCCATCGCACCTGTACTGCGGTGGGATCTCGCCGCATTTCACGGCCTGCCGCCCTGTACCCGCGAAGAGCTCGCCTCTGCCCTGGGCACCACGCCCTTGCCGGGCGAAGGGCGTTCCCAGCTCGGCACACCGGGGAGAACCGTTGCCTTCATCGTAATTCCCATGGCAGGGACACACCGGAGCGCAAAGGTCTGGGTCGATGGGAAATGGGTGGTTTCGATGATGATTCAACTGCCGCCGGTGCCCAACGTAGCTGTTCTTTTTCAAGCCTTGGGTGCACCGGCGGCACGCCTCGACGGGCAGTGGGACGTGGTGCGGGTACTCCAGGGCGAGTGGGTGTGGCCTGATCGCGGTTTGACGCTTGTGTTCGACAACAGCGGGAGCAAGGTGGTGCGTGCCTACTTCTACGCGCCAACCAGCGTCGCCGATTGGAAAGATCGCCTGCGTCCCGCTGACACTGTCCATGAGCGCGAGTAAGTGCCTGTGCTATGCGTTGACGTGTGGCAAGCCCCGTTATCGAATTAAATAGGATGTTCAAGATGCCATACCGCTGGTTACATTTATTGGCGCCCTGCCAGCCATTCACATCCGTTACGAATGCGTTTCCCCGTGCAGGACATGCCCCAGTACTCCGACCGCATAGCGGGGACTTAGCAACACAAGCCGTGAACTGGCTCACGTTTTTTCGAGCGAAGTACGCCATATACGCTCGTATGTTCGACGCACGAGACGCGCGCGTCCGGCGTTACCGAACAGTCAATACCAGTCATCATCTGGCGCAGAGTCCATCAACTCTAAATCGACCATGGTCTGATCATGGATAACGTGGACCCCCTCCTGGAAGCGGAAAAACGCATCGCAATGGTGATCGAATGCGGCAACGACTATGCCGCCGACCCGCATGGCTGGGACGCGAGCCTGTACCTGTATCATTCGAACACCCTTACTCTGGCAGGGTTGTCACTCCCCAGGTTGCCTGTGAATTTCAACAGACTTGTCGACGCGTTAAATTTGGATTCACTTGATTGCCAGAACAATCGACTGGAGACGCTACCGTCCTCCATCGGGGAGCTGTCGCGGTTGATATCTCTGGACCTGTCGAGCAATCAATTGCATCAGCTACCTGAGACCATTGGGCGTCTGACATCACTCGTAAACTTGGATGTGTCCTTTAACCAGATCGCTCGCCTACCGGACGACATCGGTCGTTTGATCTGCCTGGACACACTGGATGTGTCGGACAATATGCTCCAATCATTACCAGCGAGTCTGTCACGCTTGTGCGCCTTGAAGTACCTTGATCTCTCGCATAATGAGCTCCGGATCTTCCCAGATTCCATTCGTGGTCTCAAGCAATTGAAGCACCTGGGCCTCGTGGAAAATGGCCTAGAGTCGATTCCGGAATGGATCGGTGAATTGACGCAGATTGAGCAACTGAACATCGATTCAAACGCGATTCAGGTATTGCCAAGCACATTGGAAAAACTGACTAAGTTGTCTCTACTGATAATCGCCGGTAACCCGATTAAGACCATCCCGGGGTTTTTACGTGAACACCCGCGCATAAAGGTGATTGAATGACATTTTTTTACCGTCTCTTTCCGCACTCGGATATCCATTACGCCTGAGACAATGCCTGTTCCCAACCTTGCTTGTCGCAACGATTCTTTTCGTAATATCTATCAGACACGAATGCCGAACTTGCTGCAAAGGCCATTTTCAAGATGGGCCCAAGGATAAAGTTGAGTGGTGAGTACAGCGTCGAACTATTGCGTCGAGGCCTCCCCTGATTTTCGTGCGTGCCCCTTTTTACGCACGACAGACATCAACGACTGGAGGCAGCGCCTGCGTCCGGACGATACCGTACGCGAAGAAAACCATGACGCCATCCAATCGCACCGCTGATACACTGTCTGCGCGATAGATATCGATTATTTCCGAAACCACAGAGGTCTTTGCATGACTCCAGAACCGGATGCACTGACAACTTTCCACGGCATCGTTTCATACGAACAGGCGTGTCGTCGGGGCACATACCAGCGCGTTATCGTCAATCGAAAATCCAATGCACTGGGCGTGGCGTGGACGCCATAAGGCCTCGATGGCCTGCCTGTGATTTTGGGTGTACGCATTGTGGAAATGGTAGGGCCTGCTGGCGAGTCCCTGTTCTATGTGCCATTTTTGCAGCTGGACCAGGCACTTCGTGCTGGCGCCCAGCATCTTCACCTTAATCCTGAGAGGGATCCGCTCTTTGGCGTCCTGCAAGCGCTCACACCCGACTCAGGCAGGTCACCCGAACCCGCGCCTTGTTTGATCCAATTCGTCGACCACCAGTGGGCCATGTCGCGTAGCGCCTTGCTGGAGAAAACATCACCCGCGAGAACAGGAACAACCGCGTATTCCCAATCACTCATTGAATGTTCCTCGTGTTGCTTCAAATCCAATATGCCTACCAATAATGATCTTGAGATCGACTAGAAATCATAGCTAAAGATCTATCTGCAACATACGATACTCAAAATATCCTGACTGACATACCTCCATGAGTACTGACCTGATAATCCTTATCGAACTTCGGAAACCCGCGTCACTCGCGTGCAACTTCGCGAATCTAGTTCGTGCTGTTGCCAGTGCACCCATCAAGCTCGGAAACTGGCAAGCTGTAGACTGGCAAGGCGCTGGAAGCTCGAAGCGTCGACGTATCGATATAGTCACTGCGAGCAGTGGGTCCGAGGCAATCGCCTCGGCTGTGGAGAATACGCCCACAGCACATAATGATTTGTACGACACCCCGGGGAAATTATGCACGGGGGTACCCTGGAAGTTGGGAATCGACTCCGCACCACTGCAACTCTCGGCCTGGTCTGCTGAGTTTCAGACCATGCCATACCCGGCGCTCGATGGTCACGCCGAATTGTGGACGACAAAAGCCGGGATATTTCTGTCGCACGGAAGTAATCCAACGCGACTAGTTCTGGTCGAGCAATATCTTGAACAGCTGACACAGTTGTTGTTATCACTGATCAAAACGCTCGACCCAGCATCGGTGGTGGTCTACACGGGCGACGGCATGCGTCACCCGTTGAATGCCCATGCTCTGTGGTTTCCGAATCGAGCAGCGATACTGAATTGCCTTGCGCTGATTGCATTGCTGTGGCGTGATGGCTGTCCAGCGTGGAAACTTAAGCCGCTCGTTCAACCTGAATCTGTTAACGATAGCTGGGCACTGCACGAGTGGCGCACAGATGAGCAACGCCGGACGCTATGGCAGCGACTTGCAGACAATATCGAGCACTATACATCGGTGTCCAGCGACACCGTAGACCGAGTCCTCAGTGGCGGGAAATTCGATTTCTATGAGGCAGGGGAGGGCCTGTTGTTGCTCAATTACCCGTACTTCATGAACGGATTCGTGGACGAGTTTTTTCTGGCATTGCTCGAGGCATCGAGCCGGGAAACTCAATCGGGCACTACCCACTCATAGGTTGCACAGAACGATGCAGAGGATGTAATGCCGGCGCATTCTGTAACTGGTTAACCTGTACAGGTTCTCATCAATTATTACTGCGGGATTCATCTTACCCGCAACTTTGTTTAGGTTGTCTTCGAATGGATGGCTGAACCTTTTTCCGATGGTTGACGTCAGGCATTGATTAGACACGATTGGTACAGCCAAATGTCGACTATCTCCGCTGTCGGTTGGTTGCGTGAATGGCGGGATTTGAATACCAGTTTATCCGCGATTTTCTAAATCTTACGCCATGGGATTTATATATCATTGGAATCACAACGATCATGTGGAACATAAATTGATCAGCAAAACACTTAACCAGAGCGTAAAAAATATGCACCATTTAAGTATAAATACATCAGGGAAAAACCTCATGAATTTTCCATTTACTGCCAGGAATGCAGTTTTAGCTGTTCTGTATGGGACGATGCTCTCGCTCTGCGCAGCTGCTGATGAAGTTCCGCACCGGTGTTTAAGGAACCTCCAATCGAGTATGTGATGATACATGTAATCCCGTATCGGTCGGACGACCAACGTCTAGAACAGGTGTGGGATACGCTGCTAATTGGAGACGTAACGGACACGAAAATTACGTTCTATGTAAAAACGTATGGCAACTATCATCACATGTGTTACGCGACCGGCGACGCTCAAAAAAACGGTGATCATTATCTATTCACACACCAGGAGTGTCACCTTCAGATCAAATTCGATGCGCACAGGGCGACGCTTTTAGACGGTGCTGATAATTGTCAGAAGTATTATTGCGGAATGATGGGATATTTACAGGGTGACTTTGAGAGGTATGAGAAGTAATAGTAATGCTATTACGAACATACTGAACCATATTCGAATTTGTGCTATCTGTACACGCATTGTAACAACATGGGTATACGCAAGGTAACATACAATAAACGACCATCAACGCTGAAACTGACTGTTAGTGTCGACAGTTAAAAAATCCACCAAATATGTTTATTGTAATTCGCATTCTGCCGGTGCGATCAGCAGGTGTTCAGGTATTGCATTGATCTCAACAGCCAGGAATATCTGATCAAGTTCGATACGCAAAATAGCGGCCATTATTGGTTCGTACCGTATATTTTCCGATTGGACTTTCTGGTATCGGGACAGGAAATACCACTTCCTGAATAGTTGAGTGATTTTTTAACATGAACGTCAGAAATTTGTTCAGGGCCTCGGTTAGAAAACTGGTCGCCGTTTCTGATGATGATTCTGAATAATAATCGACGAGATATTCGAGACGCGCCAGGCCAAGCGCCTCTGAGTACGTGAACCCGGCAAGTGGATGCATCGGACGCCCGTGCCGGGTTCCAACATATACTATTTCGCAATCCAGAACTGACTTGATAATTTTCCGGGCGGATGCTCTGTCCTGGGGAATGTACTGGCATTTTTCGCGATGCTTGTCCACTAGCACTTGATGCGGGTGAGCAATAATGAAATCGACGAGCGTATCGATGTACGCATCCGATTCACGTTCCTGATTTGTTAACTCGTAAGGAACCCACATTACTTTATGACGCCTTATTTCGATTTATTTTTTACATGAACGAGGATGCCATGCGCGTATGGTTGTTACACACCTCAGGTTTCATATTTTCTTTTACTGTTGCCCTGAAAAGTTGATGCGAAAAAGCAACACAATGGTCGCCATGGTGTTCGTTTTTCTGTTGTTTGCGTTATGCATTCGACAAAAACGTTAACGGTTGGTAAACCAGGCATCCTGTTTACGTATTGCGAACGTGTGCAGATCTCCGCTACACAGCAGTGCGGCTTTTACGCCGGCCGAAAACAGTCCAGATAATCACAACAAGCCCGGCTCCACCCATGGCACCGCCCAGCCATAAACCCTGTTGGTCGTGTTTTACCCGGTTGATTGATGCGGCAAGCAATATTTCGTTGACAGATATGTTGTCACCGTTATTAATCAAGTCGAGGTAGACGATTTCTACCGGGGTGCCTGCCGTTAGTGTCTTGTACTGTTCTTCGGTGACGTATTCCGCGGTACCTGCGTGTATCTTGCGGCCGTCAGGTGCCGCTAATTCCACGTACACAAAATAATCGTTGGACACATTTCGACGGGTTATGTGCTCTTGCAATATGCTCAAATCCTCGACAGTGGCGCGGGCGTGCGTACCACGTAGTTCAAAGCGTTGAACGGTGTCCTGGTTCATGAAATACGCGAAGACCACGATGGCGCCGATTAACAGTAAGCTCATGCCAATAATCAGACCGGACTTTATTACCTTTATTCATTATTTCTCCTTTAATACTCAAATTCGCCACCGTCAGTGCCACGTGAGAAGTTGGCGGCGTAGTTGGGCAGGGTGGCGCTGGTGCGTGCTTTCATCGCCCACGTCGTTTGTCATCCCAGTCTGCCAGCTTCCACACTGCCACGCCCATCCAGACAACACTCAAAAAAAAGATGAGCGTCCCGAGTCCGCCGTAATTTAATGCGATCGCCGTGATCCCCAGGAGCATCGGCCCAAATATCAGCAATGGAAATAGCAACCAGCCCCACAAATAGGTTTGTAAAACATCACGCGCAACTAATTTGGTCTTCTCCGAAACCAGAATACGATTTCGTTTGGGATACGCAATCGTTGCTTTATAGATTGGGACGATCGGCAAAAATAATAACGTAACCCAATAGGTTCCCGTTACCCGAGTGTCTTCTTTATGGATCCCCAGAAACTTTGTGCCGCACCCGTTCAGTCGCGCTTCGACAGCCGATATTTTCATGATGTTTGTGACTCCTATAATTGATGCATCTCGCACTCTCGACGAAGGGACGAGCCATGTTCATGCTGCATTATTTTATTGCGCTCGTCGGCGTTTCCTTTCGCACATTCATGTTGGTGATGGCTATAGATGTGCCCTACATCCGTGTCAGGTAAATCGCGGCGTGTGCTTACAATTACAATGCTGCGGCGGGCAGGGTGCGCATACAGGTTGAACCATCGTGTCATGGCTATGTTCTCTCCTGCTTAATCGTCACGCGTCGTCCGTCGGAATACTCGATCGTGACGGACAGCCACGGTATCGGTGCGCCGACAAGGGCCCTGGTTCCGTTCGAGAAGACATACTCCAGCGAACCTGTGTGAACGCGACAAGCACCGCCGTCGAACCAGAAATCATACTTGCCGGCGAGATCGCTTGCCATTGAGTGCCCGCGGCGATTGGGCGTATCCGATATCAAAGCAAGAATTGACGCCACATCCTTCTCGTTGATTCGGTTCTTCAAAGGGTTGTCTGACATATATATATCTTGTTTGTCTCGCCGAAGGCCGGCTCACAGAGAACACGTTGAGGAACGTTTTTATCTTACGTCGTTTTTTCCTTACGGCTATCGGCCATCTGTCTAATGACGCGTTATGCTCCCGCAATGTACTGATACGACTGCTATACAGGCGCCCGTCCTCGATGGTAGTTTGTTTTGCTGTGGTCGGTTCTCACATCCTCGCCGCTTGATCGTTCACGTAGTTTGTAAGAGCGTCACCTGCAAGTTCCTTGGGGGCGGGTATCAGCGTCACGACAGAATCGAGCAAGCGCTGCTTGTCCGGCAGCGGCGCATAGGGCAGCACCCTTGCGGCGTAGGACGAGCCCCGACTTGGTTGCCACACGAACATCGCCCCCGGGGGGAATACCTGGACTATGCGTGACGACCTGGAAAGCGCCTTTTGGCGCCTCTCCTCCTCATACCCGGTGTTGCCGCGATACCGATCGCTGATGTCAACGACGACCCACTGGGACTCGCCAACGAGGTCGATGTAGTGCGGCAAGAGATTACTGGCTATGACCTGGTGTAGTCTGAGCCACAGCTTTTTGTCGCCACTGAAAACACTGATGCTGTGATTCCCGGCCACGACTGTGTCTGATTTTGTCGAATGCGGTGGCACGCTCTTGTGAATACAGTCGCTTGATATATCGGAACAGACTACGACAAGGAGTTCCTTCTGTGACGGATTGATGAAGTGCAGCTGTCCTTGCATGCTCGGCGAGCACGCGGTGACCAGGAGCGCAAGCGCCAACGCCCAAGGCTTCTTGCCCCTCTCCCGACCGGCGTCTTGGTGGACAGACAAGGCGGACATCTGGCGTGAGGATTGCCACGCCAGATTTGGGGTAAACCATAGCTTCCGATGGCGGCGCACCGGTGGTGTTGGTGCCGGCGTGCCTTCGGTATATTCCTGTCGACGACCAGTAAGGTCCACGGCGGTTTTCTCTAGATATTGAAGTAACGCCACCTGTATACCGGCTATCGTCATAACCCCATGCGAGGGCAACATCATCGTAGAATTGAGGGGCTGCGCGCTTTTGCGCAGTCCCGCTTGACTGCCGGGTTAGGTCTCATTTGTGCGGAGCGCCTATGAGTGGCCGAAACACTGTGACAAGAACAACGTAGGCGACTAATGCGCCGAGTGTTATAAGTGCAGACAAACCGTATTTCGCAAGCGAGCTACGATTACTCCTGAAAACTCGGCCACTTGCATTAGCGCCCAGTGCACCAGCAAGTCCGCCTATTGCGCCACCGGAAAACACCAAGACAATTGGAATGCCGATCCACACGTATTCGTACCACTTAAGTGCGCTGGCGAGTTCAACTACTTCCTCACCAATCTTGATTTTTGGGATTGGGTCCAGGTAGTTGTACTTAAGTTGGATCGTGGTCTCCGCTCCTGAGTCAGCCGTAACTGTGTAGCGACCTTTCTGCTTCTTCACAATAGTGCCATTAAGCAATAGTTTCGGCCCACGAAATGTTCCAGCGGTTTCAACCGCCAAACGTTGCGACTTGAATTCTGGATGTTGAACTTCGAGTTGCATACTCCCTCCTATTATATAATGAGACCTAACATGTAGTAGGCGGCTTCTGGTGAACATGATTCGGTTTCATACCGTGATACACAAAATCCGCGATACCTTTCATTCAGCTGGTCAGCAACATAGCCCGCCATGAGACCTCGGGAGGTATGACAGTTTCCTTTGCTTAAATAGAAACGCTTCTCTGGCCCCGCATGATGAGTCGTAAGCCAAAGCTTTGGGTCTATGAATGAAGGTAATGGGTTCATTGTGTTCAAAGAATGGATCAGTGCGCCGCGCCGGTCGCTTGTCGAGTCGGTTTCCACGTACTGGCCAATTTTTCCGCTTCAGTTATCTGTTCTTGGGTCATGCGCAGCGCCTGCAATTTGAGAAGATTGCGTGCCATCGTGCTCTCCGCCGAGTCTTTGCTTCCAGACACCGAGAGTCGCAGCCACATGTAGGACTGCATGATATCCTTCGTCACGCCCCGGCCATTGGCGAGCGCTGCTCCATAGAATAATTGCGCATCGGCCATTCCCTGCACGGCCGCAAGGTGGAACCATTTCGCCGCTTCGCTATCGTCTTTCGGAACGCCTTGTCCCTTTTGGTACATCTGTCCCAGCGCGTATTGGCCACCGGCATCACCCTGCTCGGCGGATTTACGGAACCACTTCAGCACCTCGGCATCGTCCTGCGGCACGCCTTGACCAACCTGATACATCAGCCCGAGCAAATCTTGCGCGTCGGTATCGCCCTGTTCCGCTGCCAGGCGAAACCACTTCGCGGCCTCCGTGTAGTCCCGGGTTACGCCTTTACCGTATTTGTACAAGAGCCCCAGACTGAACTGCGCGCGCGCCACACCTTGCGCGGCGGCCAGGCGATACCACTTCGCGGCCTCGGCGTAGTCCTGGCGCGCCGCCTGGCCATACTCGTACATCAGCCCTAGATTAAATTGCGCCAAGGCATAGCCATTGGCACTGGCCTGACGATACCACTTGATTGCTTCCACGTAGTCGCGCGGAATACCCTGACCGTTGTAGTGCAGGTTGCCAATGGTATTCTGCGCCTGGGCATCACCCTGTGCGGCGGCAAGACCAAGCCAATGCAACGCCTCGGTGTAGTTCGGTGACATGTCCTGGCCTTTCAGGTACAGGACACCAAGTCGGTACTGGGCCTCGGACAATCCCTGTTCGGCGGCCTTGCGATACCACTTCAGTGCCTGGCTTGTGCTGCGCGCCAGGCCTTCGCCATTTTCGTACATCGATGCCAGCATCGTCTGGGCCCCGGCGTCTCCCTGGACGGCGGCCAAGCTGTACCATTTGCTCGACTCGGCGTAATTCTTCGGCACCCCCTGGCCATTGTAATAAACGTGTCCGAGAGAAAATTGCGCGGTGACGTCATTTTTCTCCGCTGCGTCGCGGAACAACTTGACGGCTTCGGCGCTGTCTTGCGCGACACCCAGCCCTTGGAGATACATGAGACCGATACTGGACTGCGCCCGCGGCAAACGCTGATCGGCGGCCTTGCGAAACCACTTGAACGCCGTGTCGTAATCCTGTGGCACCCCCTGCCCCTTGGCATACATTTGACCGATGTAACGTTGCGCCTCGGCATTGCCCTGTTCGGCCAAGGGACGCCATTCACGCAGCGCTGTGGCAAAGTCGTTTTTACGGTAGGCGATTTCTCCTGCCTTGTAATCCGCTGAGACGCCTGTCACCCACAGCAGGATCAGTATTAACAATAATTTATTCATTGATACGTACACCTCTGTCTACACATTCATATTTCTGTAACGTACTTCCCGCGCCATGAATCTTCCCGAAGTCACAATTCCTCTGTGGAACGTTGCCCGCATCCATCACCAACATAAAGATAATCGTATCGGGCAGAGACTCAATGGTGCATTTTGGTTATATCCTGCGCAGTCTTCCAGGCACTGATCAACTTATCCACTTGCGCAATTTGCTCCGTCGTCAGCGCAGGCAACTGGCCACTCAATATTTCTTGTGCTTTTTTCTGGATGGTCAGATTCTCAGTCTGGGCGGCGGCAAGGCGCAACCACAGGCTGGCTTGCACGGAATCCTTCAGTGCACCTTGGCCTCTCATGATCAACTGGCCGAGCACGTATTGCGCTTCGGGCACAGCGTGGTCGGCCGCCTTGCGTAACCACGCCACGGCCGCCGTGTAATCTTGCGGGGTACCGATACCACTGACGTACGCCAGGCCCAGGTTATATTCTGCCGGCGCATGGCGCCGATCGGCGGCCTGATGGTAAAACTTGAACGATGCTGTGTTGTCTTGCGCGACGCCCTGGCCGGTGGCGTACAGAACTCCAAGGTTGTTTTGCGCCTTGGCATTCCCTTGATCTGCCGCCAGGCGAAACCAGCGTGCGGCCACCGCGTGGTCCTGCGCTACGCCCTTGTTTCGATGATAGGCCTCACCGAGGCTGTTTTGCGCGTCTGGATTGCCTTGTTCGGCAGCAAGTCGAAACCACTTTGCCGCCATGACGTGGTCCTGCGGTACGCCTTTTCCATCACTGTACATTTCCCCGAGGTTATTCTGTGCGTCCGCATAGTTCAGATCGGCTGCCTGGCGATACCACTTCGCGGCCGCGATGTAATCACGCGTTACTCCCTGGCCTTTTTGGTAGATAACCCCAAGATTATATTTTGCGGAAGCATTGCCATGTTCGGCGGCCTGACGAAACAGATTTGCAGCCGCCGCATAATCCTGCGACACGCCCAATCCTTCGGAGTACATGAAGCCAAGCAGGTTTTTTGCCTGGTCATCACCCAGGTCGGCGGATTTTTGCAGCCACTTGAACGCTTCTTTGAAATCCTGGGGGACACCCATGCCCTTGATATACAAAAAGCCAATCAAGCGCTGTACCTTGGCATTGCCCTGTTCGGCCAGGGGCAGCCCTTCGTGCAGCGTCGTGGCGTAATCGTGCCTTTCGTAGGCGTTTACAGCCGCCTTGTAGTCCGCCAGCGACGCTGTCATCCACAACATGGCCACTATCATTGGAAGTCTGCGCATCATCTCCCGGACTCCTCAGCTGAATGTACTGTTCGTAAGTGGCCTGTCGTTTTCATCACGGCTTGTGCCACTGTTGGTAATCGCCGTCTGGCTACTGTTTTAAAGTCAGTTCAAGAGAAAAACTTCCACTGACGCCTTCATTTCCACTGACTCCGATAACGACGTTGTAGTTGTCATTGATGGCATTCAGTTCGACCTTGCGAGTACCGTCTTCGATCCGGCCCACAAACGGCCGATCGCTCGGGTAGCTCGCCTCGCACGTCACCACCCTGTTCAAATTGGGCACCACATCGAAGCGGTCCGCCGTCATTTGATAGGCGTACAGGCTCATGGGTTTGCCTCGGTCGGCGGGAATCAGTTTGACCTTGAGAATCGAGTGCGGTGGCAACTTGACGTGGAAGAGCGCATGCGGCGCGCGGTAGCGGCTGTTCTGGGTGGCGGGAAAGCAGGCCACCGCACTGTTGCTGGCCCAGCTTAGATCGCTGACGCTTATTCCCTGAGCAAGATTCCCCTCGATGGTCACGGTGGTATTGGGCTTGAGTGTGACGGCCTTGACCGTGTCGGGAAAACCCGCCGACAGCGCGCCTTGGCTGAACAGCATCAAACCGGCAAGGACACACGCCAACGCAAAATGACTGGTATTGCCAAACATGGTTACTCTCCTTATGAATGTTGATATGTCGGTCATGGAATGATCAGGCCTGGTTCTTTCGGCAACGCTGTACCGCCACGGCGAAAAGACCGGCCGCGAGATACGGCAACGAACCAAAATCCGCCAGCAACGGCACGACATACAGCCACGCGGGTATCTCCATCGGCAACATGGCCAATACCCCCACGCCGAAGACTCCACCCAGGAACGGAATAAACGAACGGGCGACTTCCCCGCCCCGGCGCGCCGCCAGGGCTTTGTGATAGAGCAATTGCCAGTTGCCCGCCGCGATACTCAAGGCCGCAACGCCCAATACACCAATGAATACCCATTGCAGCATAGGTGACCCTTCAACCTCTTTGGTTCAACGCGGTCCGGAAAACGGATATATGTCCTTATTTGACGATACGTGCATCGGCCTGTTTATCGATATCGTCGATCAGGTTGGAATCGAATGAAACATTGTTCACCCGCCAGCTGACCCCGGGCTTATACAGCACCAGTTTGCAGCGTACCGGCTGGCGCTCATAACCGATGACATAAATCTGGTGCACGTAATGAACGCCCACATGACTCTCGGCAATCAATTCATGAAACATATATTTTCCAAAAAGCGCTTCGGTTCTTGAAAGTTTTCCTCGCAACTGGACCATGTCGTCGGCGTTCTTCGCCAACCAGGGGTTGCTGCCAGCGAGATAGTCTATCGCCTCGTCATGCTTCCCCTGCTTGATCAAGCCGAAGAAACGGTCTGGCAGGCCACC
>Ga0315281_10002826_pt1 | contig 25647 bp, 24 predicted proteins | sample YL17G07_0_MG_FD_204540 | JGI IMG/M metagenome (GOLD analysis project Ga0315281, IMG submission 204540) | Sediment microbial communities from Yellowstone Lake, YNP, Wyoming, USA - YL17G07_0 | ecosystem: Environmental > Aquatic > Freshwater > Lake > Sediment | place: USA: Wyoming | collected... | reverse complement strand
ATGCGGTTGCACCTTCAGCCGGAACCCGGATGACTCTATCGGACGAGGTTATGGCAGCAAGGCAGATCAGAGCGCAGCGCGGCTTAACTGCCGCCGCTCCAACCGCACCGCCAGCAGGAGCAGCAGCCGCACCGCGAGGACCTGCCGATCCAGAGGATGTGGCGCCGCTCGTTTGCTACCTGGCAACGGAGCAAGCAGCCAGTGTTAACGGTCGGATTTTCTTTGCCAGCGGGGGCAATATCAGTCTTTATTCCAATCCGGAACCAATTCGTTCTCTTTATAAGATAGGACGCTGGACACTGGATGAGCTGATGACACTGGCGCCGAGGAGCCTGACGCAAGGTCTCGTTAATCCCGCACCACCACAGCCGGCGGAAGAAAAGAAATAGTCGTTCAATAGAACAGCTTAATTAAAGAGCCTCCCTGAAAATGGGAGGCTCTCTTTTCTTTCCTGTTAATCGGGATTATTTCTTCTGTTTCCAGTAACGGTAAACATCCCCTCCTGTTTTTGACACATGGTGTCCATATTCAAATCCGAGTAGTAGCATCTCTTTGTTAGGACCTTCGGGATGCTTGTAACGGTCATCTCCCTGGCAATCAATTACCCAGCCCCCGTGCTTCGTGGCCCGCCTCATTTCTTGCCATTCTGCTCCATAATTATCACCAAAGACGTGACCTGACATCACGATATCGAATGATTCATCGGGAAATGGGATTGATTCAACCGTGCCGTCAATGATATACACATTCTTGAGATTGAGGCGATGTTGTTTCTCCCTCATATACTCCCTGAGTCTATCCACCGGCTCACTGGCATAGACATACTTAGCTAAAGGAGCAGCGGCGAAAGTGAGCCTGCCGGTGCCTGCGCCAATATCGAGTACAGTTTTGCCGGTAAAATCTGTGATGGAGAGAAGGCGCTTTTCATCCCAGTCTTTGATATAGTGGAGTTCTTCCATTAACTCCGGATAAACATAGACTACAGCCCAATCCAGTTCGTTTAAGACAAAGACTTCACAGTCGCGAATCTCTTCAGGGGAGCAGTTGACTGGTGCGCTTTCTAGTAAATGACGGTAATGTACGGCGTATTCCGGACATTTGTTGACGAGGTACCAGAAGACAGAGGGATTACCGGATAGGGCAATTGCGAGTTTGGGATTGAATTCGGGATTTTTGTTCCCGGCGATGCTGCGGACTATATATCTATCGAATAATAAAAGGGTATAGAACGAAAATTTAGTGGCATCTATCCAGCCAAGCGACATAGATCCTTATCCTTTTGTCAGAAAATACCTTCCGACATCATATTCTTCTATTTTTCTAGGTTTGAATGAGATCGTCATTTCTTTTCTCCGTGTCATGTCGGTATCCTCCTTAAAAATCTTAAAGTAACATATATGATGTAATACGGTGAATCATATTAGAGTGATTAAGGATACTATGTCAATTGTTTTGGGCTTTATTATCTATTTTATCAGTCAGATAATTTGGCACTAATGAGGCGATTAAAACTCACCTTAGATTCTGCAGCCTGTATCTTGAGCTTTCTATGCACATCCGGTGGAACACGAACTATAAATTTACCAGAATATTTTCTAGTTGCTAAGGGTTCAGGGATAACCTCACCTGTGGCTTGCATGTCCTTCATAACCTGTCTTACAGTATCTCGGATACCTGCTAAAGCTGCTTCCGGGGTATCAGCCAGCCAGCTAAGACTGGGAAACTCAGCACATAAACCGATATATTCGCCGTCTTCTTCCGACCACGTAACTCGGTATGTATATTTATCCATCTCTAATCTCCTAACTTCTCAATTGCTTTTAGAACCTGCCTGACTTGATATGCTTTCCCTTTTCCGTTATCATTCTGGATATTTATTCTAGGGTCTCCTTGCCAGGGTGTCTTGTATATACAATGACTGCCACTTAAGCGAGTCTCCCCGAAATAATAACCACAAACTTTACAAAGATCTTTGAAAGCCACATCTTTGGGGTGTTCTCTCATCTGCTTGATTATTTTATCTATCGCCCGCACAACTATATAGTATCAATATTGATACTATATGTCAAGATGTTTAGCTCAAGAACTCTATACGATAAAGTGCAAGGCTCTTTGTTTTCAAATCAGTTTAAATTCTTTAACATCCACCATCCCAATGTCTGTAAGCCTCAATTCTGGAATAACCGGTAATGCAAGAAAGGATAACGTTGAGAAGGGTGAGGCTAGTTTCACCCCGAGTTCTGCCGCTGATTTCTCAACTCTGGCTAAGCTGTTGACCACGCTCTCGAGTGGTTCATCCGAAAGAAGTCCTGCTATAGGTAAAGGAAGACTGGCTAAGATTTTCCCATTAGCTACGACAGCTAAACCGCCCTGCATCTTCTCAATCTGTTTGATAGCAACAAAAATATCAGCATCATTGGTACCGACAGCGACGATATTATGGGAATCGTGGGCGATGGAGGAGGCAAGAGCGCCTTTCTTTAAACCGAAACCGGTTACAAGCCCCAATCCAATGTTTCCTGTCATCTTGTGCCGTTCGACGACGACCAGTTTAAGGATATCTCTTTTTATATCAGGAATGATATGGCCGTCCTCGGTTCTGACCTGCATTTCGCGCTTTTTGGTAATAATCTGCCCGGGGACAATTTCTATGACGAAGGCAGTATGACCTTTTGCTCTTAATCGTAATGCTTCAGGTCCGAATGGCTTTATCTTCACAGTATCCTTCAACGTTTGTCGACCGGATTTATCTGCTGGAAATAAGGGTTCTCTATCTCTTGCAACGAGTCGTCCTTGATAGAAAACCATGTCAATTGGCAAGGTCTTTAGGTTTCTGGAGACAACCAGGTTGGCAAAGTAGCCGGGCGCGACTGCACCAAGGCGGTCGAGTCGAAAATACTCAGCGGTATTGATGGTTGCCATCTGGATGGCGCGTACCGGATTTATGCCCAATCTGATAGCTTTCCTAACAACTGCATCGATGTCGCCGTCATTCAATATATCTACACAGCTCCGGTCGTCGACTACGAACATGCAGCGCCTGTATGTCTCGTCGTTTACCAGCGGAAGCAGGGTTTCCAGGTTCTTTTCTGATGAGCCTTCCCGGATCATGATGCGCATGCCACGACGTAATTTTTCGCGAGCCTCTTCCATCAAAACAGATTCGTGGTCGGATTGAATGCCGGCGGCAATGTATGCGTTGAGGTCATTTCCGGCAACTCCCGGCGCGTGCCCGTCTACCACTTTTCCTTGAGCAGAAACAATTTTTGCTAGGACTGTATTATCTCCGTAAATCACTCCGGGATAGTTCATCATTTCGCCTAATCCGACGCAACGTTTGAGTCGAAGTAGCTGCTTGATTTCTTTTACGCCGAGCTCTGCTCCGGCAGTTTCCATATGAGTGGCGGGTACACACGATGGAGCCATTAAAAAGATATCGAACGGCAGTCGCTTTGCAGAGTCCAGCACATAGCGAATGCCTTCAAGTCCACAGACATTGGCGATTTCATGGAGGTCGGTAATGAGTGATGTAGTGCCTCTTGGGACGACCGCCCGGGCATATTGCCCAACATCCAGCATGCTGCTTTCGATATGGACGTGTCCGTTGATGAGACCGGGCATCAGGAATTTTCCGCTTAAGTCGATGGTCTGTTTTGCGAGCGTATAATCGCCGATACCGGCAACATAACCGTCAACAATCGCAACGTTTCCCGTTTCAATTTCAGAAGTGAAAACGTTTACGATGCGGGCATTACTAAAAATGAGGTCGGCGGGAGTTTGACCGCGGGCGACGGCAATAAGCCGTTCCATTTTCATCGTCACGGATTAGTTTCCTCAATGTAGCAAATATCAGGGAGATAACGGTACTGCTCTGCCCAGTCGAGGCCGTAACCAACCAGGAATTTATCGGGAACAGGTAAGCCAATGTAATCGACTGGTAGAGGGACCTGCCGTCTTGCCGGTTTGTCAAATAAGCAGCAAATCTTGAGCGATGCAGGATTCTTACGGCTCAATGAATCAAAAACATGCTGGATGCTCAAACCGGTATCGATAATATCTTCGATTATCAGTACATGGCGATTCTTTACGGGAATGCGGATACCCTGCACCATATTGATTTTGCCCGAACTTTGTTTGTTCTTGCCGTAGCTTGAAACCCTGACAAACTCAATTTCTAGAGGGAAATCCAGTGCCCGAACCAGGTCTGCCATGAACATGAATGAGCCCTTAAGAATGCCGACGAGCAGAGGGTTTTTCCCGTAATAGTCGTGGGTGATATCAGCGGCAAGTGTCTTAATCGTAGCCTGGATTTGCTCCCGGGTGTATAAGGTGCATACGATGGTTTCTTTACTCATGTCCTTTTTCCCGGTCAGAATTGCGGCTAAGATAACAGACGGTACCCTCCGGACAATCAGTTCCCAGCTTGCACTCAAGCTGCAGCGTAGTATGTGAAATTCCGAATTGCTTTTCCATGCGACTGCCAATGTCGTCTAGAATTTGCCTCGTGTTACTCATCATGATGTCTTTTACAATTACGTGAGCACTTAAAGCATAAATCCCTGAAGTAATTGTCCACACGTGCAGATCATGGATGTCTTCGACGCCTGGAACGGTTTTTGCTACCTGAAGGACCTTGTCCATTTCAATGTGTTTAGGCACTGCCTCGAGAAGGATATCAGAAGATTCTCTCAGGAGTTGAACGGCGCCTACCAGGATGATGATACCGATAACAATTGCTATTATCGGATCGGCATAGCTCCATCGTGTCAGAGTGATAATAAGACCCGCAGCAATGACCCCAACAGAAGAGATAGTGTCGCCGATAATATGAAAGAAAGCGGCTCGTACGTTTAAACTTACCTGATGGGAACGACGCAGCAGGAAAATCCCAGCAATGTTCGCAAACAATCCCAATACTGCCACAATCAGCATCAGTCCGCTGCGGATTTCCGGCGGGTTGAGGAAACGCTGGTAGGACTCGTAAAAAATAAATGCCGCGACAAGGACGAGAATAACGCCGTTTGTAAGCGCCGCCATTATTTCTGCCCTGTGAAAACCGTAGGTGCGAGTTGAAGTCGCAGGCCGCCGGGCAAGGTTGAGAGCAAAGAGACTCAGGCTCAAAGCAAGCGCATCCACTAGCATATGTCCGGCGTCGCCGATCAGGGCAAGGGAATTGCTCAGGATGCCGCCGACTACCTCGACGACCATCATGACGAGTACGATGCCGAGGGCAATTGCTATGCCTCGGTTGCTTTCTACTTCGCGGTGATTGTGTCCGTTGTGGTTGTGAGCCATTTCTATTTGAATTTTAGCATAATGAAAAAGCAAATGCCTGCGAAAAAAGGTTATTCTACGATTTCCCATCCAGGAAGGAGCTGTCCATTAGAATCTAAGGGTGGCTTTATTTCGAATGGCTGGTTGAAATCATAGAATGTAAATACGAAGGAAGTCGGCGGCATCTGAAGTGGAACGGAAGAACCTGCAATCACCGTAATTGTTGTCGGCGGGTTGCCTGTATAATTCCACCCGAGATAATCGCTTTTTATCTGCCTGAGGCGGCCGTCTACTTTGCCTATCCAGAATTCGTATTCGTAAATCGATTTTCGAAAATCACTCATGATTTTAATTATTTCATCGTAGCTAATTACGCTGCCGGTAATGTCCACCACCTCGAGTTTTTCAGTATCGCTTTTCCCATAGTAATGAGCACAGTCCTCACCTTCTATAGCCTCGGAATTCCTCTTTTCGAGTTTACTAAGGGTATCAACCAATCTTGACTTGTAAGCCTCGTCTAACTTGGCGATAGTGTAGCCGACTGAGTGAACAATTTCATTAACCGGGGTCGTATCGCCACTCATGTATTTTTTACCATCGATTACTATCAGCTCTGTCTCGAAATATACCCTGGTGCAAACGGCACGATAGCAGTCCTTTGACAGGAATTCGATATCGGTGTGAACTGCTTCATATCCTGAGGATATGTTGGAATATGATGCGCGGAAAGAACTGACATCTGCCATTGCTGAATACGCTTGCGTGAGTATATCGCGAGCCTCAACTGGAAGGTTCCACGGCTGGATTACCAGCACGGCAATTAAACCTGCACCAACCGTGATCGAAATCAATATCCAGAGCAAGTTGTGGGACTTTTTATTTTTGGTTTCGTCGCTGATCTCCACGGTATCAATCACCCTTGCCAAATGGTTCATTGAAGATTAATCTGATGAATTATAATGGAGATAGATGAAAGATGTCAAAAGGGGCTACAAATAAAGTTCGATCATAAGGACCAGAGAATTAATGAATTACTTGTTTTTCAATTGTCGGGGATTTGTATAGGGAATATCTTTATATGCAAATGAATCTAATTACGAGGAGTCAAGAATACGGTTTGAACATCTACTTCAGACCTTCCGCATCCTTAACTAGCACTTTTACAACTTGATATTAATAAACAGCTTATTTATAGGGAGCTTTGCTTTCGGCTACACCGGCAGTATGTGACAGGGCATATACTACATATTGGTTTAAACTGACCCCTTCCTTCCCGGCTAGTCGGTGCAGTTTGCGATGGAGACTAACAGGTATGCGCACGTTAAATTTACCACTGAACTCTGTATCGTTCTTGGGCAATGGTATGTCAAGATTATCTGCATACGCAGATTCCAACCATAAACGGCGAGCATCATCAATCATCCGCATCGCCTCTTCGATGGTGTCGCCTTGAGAAATACATCCGGGGAAGTCTTCAATTTCGACAACATATCCTCCCTCAGGCGCTTCAATTATGGTAATCGGATATCTAAGACGCAGATAATATTTCAAAGTTTTACGCGCAGTAGTAACCATTTTAATCCTCCAATTTTAATACCTTGACGAGCAAGCGTCAGCTATAACGCTCTTGCTACAATTTCTGCAACATCGAGGACTTTGACCTGTTTATCGGTGCCCTTGTCCTTAATGCCGTCTTCGAACATCGTCATGCAGTATGGGCAGGCGACACAGACAGTTTTCGGATTATATCGCAGCGCCTCTTCCACACGCTCAATATTGATGCGTTTACCGGTCTTTTCTTCCATCCACATCCTGCCGCCGCCTGCTCCACAGCAGAAACCCCGTTTGTGATTCCTCGCCATTTCCACAGGAATTTCACCGGTTGCGGCAGACACAGCATCACGCGGCGGCTGATAAACATTATTGTGTCTGCCAAGGTAGCAGGAATCGTGGAAAACGACGGTGCCCAGATCGGTTGGCTTGAGCTTGAGCTTTCCTTCTTTTATTAACCGGTCGAAGAATTCCGTATGATGCATAACGTCGAATTTAGCGCCGTAGAGTGCATAGTCGTTTTTCAGGGTGGTAAAACAGTGAGGACACTCTGTGATTATCTTAGTTATGCCTTTATCCTGGAACAATTTGATATTCTCCCGTGCCAGACGGTCGAAAACAAATTCATTTCCGAGCCTGCGCATGCTATCACCGCAGCATTTCTCATCTCGTCCGAGTATACCCCAGGAGATACCGGCGGCATCCAACACGCGGGCAATTGCCAATGTAACCTGCCGGTAGCGGGAGTCGTATGCTCCAAAACATCCGACATAGAAGAGGTATTCGGTCTTGCCTGCTTCAAATGGTTTGGCAGTAATATCGGCTGCCCATTTCGCACGGTCGGCGGGTGCAATACCCCATGGATTGCTGCGCTGCTCGATGTTTTCAAAGAAATTGAGCAATTCTTCAGGGAACTTGGACTGCATCTGGACGAGGTGGCGTCGCATATCGATTATCTTTGGGACATGCTCGATGTAGACCGGGCACGTTTCCATACATGCCCAGCAGGTAGTACATGCCCAAAGGGCTTCTTCTGCAATGCTTCCAGTGACACCGCCGCCAATAAGAGGTAAAACAGGCTCTTTTTTCTTGTAGATTAACGGTCCATTTGTCAACAGGTTATGATTTACATAATTGACTATCAAACGGGGATTAAGAACTTTTCCGGTCTGGGTGGCGGGGCAGGCGTCCTGGCAGTAACCGCACAACACACAGGCGTAAACATCCAATAATTGCTTCCGGGTGAAATTATCGACGCGGGCTGTCCCAAAAGTTGCCCTGTCTTTAAGATCGATACAACTTAACATGCCTTTTTTGGGCGGTCTTACGATGTCGTTGATAACTGAGGCGGGGAAGTGCAGGTAGCGAGTATATCCAATAATCCCCAGCACAAGGAGAACAAAACCCCAGTGACTCCAGAACCAGAATGTATGCCACGCCTCTACTGAACCAGCATTTGTGTACAGGCTACTGAGAGCTGAGCTAAGGGGTGGATTTGGAATCCCCAAGCCAGCTGGCGGGCTTCCTGCGGCGATTTGGGTGGCGATTTTACCAACATGGGTTAGTGGGTGAAGCAGGACGGTAATCAATATGAACATCGCTTCCCAGGTGCGCTGACCTGCCAGCCTTGTCGGGTGGAAGAAGTAGCGGCGGACAATGCCCCAGAGAGCGCCAATAAATACGAAAGGCGCAGCAATATCCATCACCCAGCAATAAATAGTATATACAGCATTATGCTCCATGGTCTCTGATAATCCGAATCCTGAAGCAACCACAATGAAGAAAAAATAATAGGTAACAAATAATAAGAATCCCCAAACCATGAATAAATGCCCGATACCAGCCCTATCGACCTTACGGATGTTTTTGAACTGGCACACCTGGACAATCAGGTGTCCTATAGCATTGAACGCACGTTTAACGAGGTTGGTTGGTTTTTCACTTGCCCTTCCCAATAACAGGAGCTTGAGAAGATGATACGCACGCATCAGGAATATACCGGCTGCAAGCATTGTCAGACCCCAGAACAGGGCAAAGCCGGAGACGCCAAGATCGCTAACAGGATTCATTTCTGCTCCTCTCCCGGTTTGCATTCGGGGACGGTTTCTTGGTTGCCTTTAGCACCACGAAGCTCACGGATATGCCTGGTCATTGCCGGTATCACCTGGAATAAGTCACCGACAATCCCATAAGTGGCGACCTCGAAAATAGGAGCGTTGCGGTCCTGGTTTATCGCAATTATCACATCTGAGTCCTGCATGCCTACCAGATGCTGAATCGCGCCGCTGATACCGCAGGCGATATAAATCTTAGGCCGCACTGTTTTACCGGTCTGTCCAACCTGTCGTTCTGCCGGAATCCACCCGGCTTCGACTGAGGAGCGGGAACCTGCCACTTGCCCACCCAATGCATCCGCTAACTCCTGGAGAATGCGGAAGTTCTCTTTTGCGAGCATACCCCGACCACCGGAAACAATAAATTCCGCGCCGGCAATATCCAGGTCTATTGCGCCTTTCCGGTCGTCGTGCACTTCAAGTACCTTGACGCGGATATCGGAGTCTTTCAAAATTGCCTGCTCGCGGATAATTTCTCCTTTGCAGTCTTCTTTCCGCCGGGGCAACGGCATAACATGGGGTCGAACGCTTGCCATTTGAGGTCGCGAACGCTCTGTTTTAATGGTCGCCATGATATTGCCGCCGAAGGCAGGACGGGTTTGTAACAACAGGCGGTTCTCATCGATCGTCAGGCCGGTGCAGTCGGCGGTAAGTCCGGTCGCCAGTTCGGTTGCCACGGCACCTGCCAGGTCTCGTCCCTGTCCGGTTGCGCCAATGAGGACAATCTCTGGTTTGTATTTCAAAACAAGCGAGCAAATCGTTTTGTAGTATGGTTCGGTACGGTAAAAATGGAGAGACGGGTCATCTACCAGGTAACTTTTCGTTGCACCGTACACAAACGATTCCTGGCAGAGATGGTCGACTTTATCGCCCAAGACAATGGTACATAATTCAACATTCAGAGTTTTTGCCAGTTCAGCGCCTATCCCAAGCAGTTCCCAGGAGACTTCAGCCGCTGTTCCATCCAATTGCTCGACGAAAACCCAGACGCCCTTGTACCTGGCAAGCTGGTCCTTGATGAGAGCAAGTTCTTCGTCGACTTCAACTGCTTGAGGGGCAGCTTTTTCTTTTGCTAACTCATCAAGAATTCTTTGTTCTTCCGGCGTGAATACCATTTCGATAGCGCTGGCCGGACAGACACGCACGCAACGCCGGCAGCCGATACATTTCTGGATATCAATGACCGGCTCGCCTTTCTCATTCATCTCAATCGCATCAGAAGGACATTCTGCCTGGCATCGGCCGCCGCAGGCAATACATTTATTCAGTATGAGATGTGCTTTACCAAGCGGGCGTTTCGGTTTTTTCTTTTCTTCAGGCATACAGCTTACCTTTCGATATTTGCACCAATCACCCTCACCACCCTCTCCCTTTAACACTAAGGGAGAGGGATATTTTAATAAGAGGGTTACACCCTCTTAAACTCCTGTAATGTGATGAGCTCTTCCTTTTATCGTTTTTTTCTACAAGTACAAACTTGTAATATTGTCTCCGACCACCCTCACACACAACACTCCCTGCCGTAATAGGGAGAGGGATATTTTAATAAGAGGGTTACACCCTCTTAAACTCCTGTTTTCTCAATGTTTATGTGTTTTCTAAAGGCATGTTAATCAATTTCCAAATACCAAGATACAATAATCAAATAAATTCTAATCACCAATATACAAGCATCAAATAAATTTCAGACCTGGATGATATCCTTTTGTACCAGCTTATCAATCAATAACCGGGCAGCTTCTTCAGGTTTGTTTACACCGTCGCCGATAATTTCACCTTTCGTCCTCTCCGGTGAGAAGATACGGCGCACCTGTGTTGGCGAGCCTTTTAGTCCGATCGAGCTTTCATCCAACTGTAGGACCTTGTTGTCCCAAATTGAAACCTCAGCAGTCTCCGACATGAGACGCATGGGGACGGTGGGGTAACGGGGTTTATTTATTTCACGTAACACCGTGAGTAACGCAGGCATCGGGGCTTCGACGATTTCGTGCCGACTCTCCAATTTGCGGCGGACGATAATTTTCTTTGCCTGGATATCAACTTTTTGAATCTGGTCGACAAGAGTTAGCTGGGCATAGCGCAGGCGTGTGGCGATGCCGGGTCCGACCTGCGCGGTATCACCGTCAATTGTCTGCCTGCCGCATATAACCAGGACAACCTCTTCTTTCTGTCCGAGACGTTTTATAGCCTCGGCGAGCACGCGGCTGGTGGCAAGGGTATCAGCCCCGCCGAAAACACGGTCAGAGAGCAGCACAGCTTCATCCGCTCCCAGAGCGAGTGCTTTTTTCAAGGTAACGACGGTATTCGGCGGTCCCATGGAAATGACAGCGACGCGGAAACCATACTTATCTTTTAACCGCAGGCTTTCTTCCAGGGCATGGGTATCAAAAGGGTTCATAATGAAAGGCACACCTTCACGAATAAGCGTCCCAGTAACGGGATCGATTTTGACCTGGGTGGTATCGGGGACCTGTTTGATACAAGAAACAACTAACATAAAATACTAAATCCTAAGCACGAAATCCGAAATAAACTCTAAACACTAAATATAAAATGCTAATCACTTGACTCCAATTAAAGTTGTCTTTGTTGCCTTGCATCTTGCATAGCTGCCACCACTCCCTGAGATCCGTTCGCTTCGCTCAGGACGACATTACCATGTCGGATTGCTGCGCCTCCCGATAATATCGGGATGGCTCGCAATGACAATTTAGCTATTCCTTTTTTCCCAATAACCGATGAATTTTGAAAGGGAAATTGCGGCGCGTTCCAGGGTCAGAAATACCGGCAGTCTGTGTTCCATAAACCAGTCTGAGGCTCTTCTTCGGGCGGTTTCGGCCTCTGCGAATGCGCTCCCGTTACTTTCTACCGGCAACACCATAATGACTGGTTTACGATATTTTTCCTGTGCTTCGAATGGAGCTAGCTGGTTTGGGGACGGTCCAACCTGCGGTGCGGCTATATCTATCATCGGTGGGCGCGATGCCATGTTGATTTCACTTATTATTAATCCGTCGATATCGGTGCTGGTGAAAACAGCATCCATAACCAATTTCAGCATCGGAGGAGGTGGACCCGGGCTGCCGACGTCGACCGGATTGCGGACACTGGCGCCCTGGGCAGGAACAATACCCAGTAACTTCTGTTGGAGTTCTTTCGGGAAAACCGATAAAGGAATTCCTGCTTTTTCGCAGGCATCCGCTGCGGCGACACCGATACCGCCACCTCCCCCGACCACGCAAAACTTACGCCCTGTGATCGGCGGCAATTTTAGAAATGCCATCGTGACATCAATCAGTTCGTCCAGGTTATTAACCGGCACGACACCTGTCTGCTTGAAAAGAGCATCCCAGACCTGAGCTTGTCCACTCAGCGAAGCAGTATGCGACTTCACGGCACGGGCGCCTCCTTCGGTTAAACCGCCTTTCCAGAGAATGACAGGCTTTACTTTGCAGACCTTTTTCAACAGCTCGAAAAAGCGAGGACCGTCTTTCACACCCTCGATGTATCCGGTAATGATTTTTGTTTCAGGGTCTTCGTAGAAGTATTCGAGTAAATCGCATTCATTAACATCGACCGCATTACCATAGCTAACCAGTTTGCTGTAACGGATACCCAGTCCATCGGCACGGCTTGGAATCCTGATGCCGTAGCCGCCGCTCTGGCTGATGCAGGCGACCGGGCCGCTTTCCTTAGAAAGCATTTCACCCGGAGGAATGGTCAGACCGCCGCGCGGGCAGTAGATACCAAAACAATTCGGTCCGATGACCCTTATGCCCTTTTTGGCAGTCTCGGCGATTTGTTTCTCCAGTCGGATACCTTCTTCGTCGCGTTCGCTGAAACCGGCGGTAATAATCTGAGCGCCTTTGACGCCTTTAGCCAGGCATTCTTCCAGTACCTGCGGTACAACCGGGGAAGGCACCAGGATGGTAGCGAAATCAACCGGTTCAGGAATATCGGTCACCTTTGGATAGGCTTTCATCCCAAAGATTTCAGGTTCATCCTTGTTTACGGGATAAAAAGTACCTTTATAGCCGAAGTTCATCTGGGTGCGGATAAAGCGTCCGCCGAATTTACTCATAACATTGGATGCGCCGATAACAGCATGAGTTTTGGGGAAGAAAATGGGCTCAAACTCCGCCAGCTTACTTAATGCCATTTCCAGTCCTTTCTTAAACCGAATAAATAAAGCCTTGAATCCGGGAGTTTGCGAGTATTACATAGATAATACTTGAGTGGAGAGATGAAGGTCAACGAGGGGATTAGCTCAAAGGTCAGATCTCAAAGGTCAAATCCACAACTCGGAAGTGATAACTTAGAGTCTCGTATTTAAGACGATGGATTACGCTGCTTCCCACTATCTAAATGGCGTCGGGGAGGATTACTAATTTTTTGGATCCCATCCCGTATCAGGTACGAGACAAGGATCGGGGTCTGGGATGACACGGGGGAAAAAGGATTCCCACACCACCCTGAGATCGCCACGTCACTATGTTCCTCGCGATGACAGATAAAAAAGGGGTAACGGATCATGGATAAGAGTCTGGGATGACACGAATGGATCACGTATCGGAGTAGGGGATGACAAGTGGTGTTGAGGGAGAGAAGAAATTTATGTTAGGGAAGGGTCACCTGTCTTGGATTAACCTTGCATTTTTCCGCGGAAATGATGGCCTTGATTTTGTCTATGGCGTGGTCGAGCTTATCGTTGTCATTTAAGACGGCGTAGTCGAATTTACTCACTTGTCTCATTTCTTCAGTGGCTGCCTGTAAACGGACTGCCAGTTCATGAGGTTTTTCTGTGTAGCGCCGCTTGAGCCTGTTTTCCAGTTCTTTCAATGAAGGTGGAACCAGGAAGATAAATACAGCTTCAGGAACTAATTTCTTAATAGTAGCGGCGCCCTGTACATCAACCTTGACGATTACATCCTGTCCCTGGTTCAGAGCATCCCTCACCGGCTGTTTTGGCACTCCGTACCAGTTGCCGTAGACTCTTGCCGATTCGAGGAGCTCATTCTTTTTTAACAGGTTCTCGAACGTCTCTTTGCTCACAAACGTGTAGTCGACGCCATCGACTTCCTTCGGTCGGCGGGCGCGGGTTGTAAGCGTGGTGATAAACCGGACCTGTTTTTCGGTGGCTTTGAGCCGGGATAGGATTGCATCTTTGCCCACGCCAGACGGCCCGGAGAGCACAATCAAGAGAGTCGGTTGAAGAATTTTCAACGGTCTGTCTATCGGCATGTCTTTTTTAACCTGTCGGGACTAAACCTCTTCCTCCGGAGTAAGTCCTTTCGGCTGTCCTTGCAGCCTACCAGAGATGGTTTCAGGAGCTAGGGCTGCCAGTATAATATGCCCGCTATCGGCGATAATGACTGCTTTTGTCCGGCGTCCGTTTGTCATATCAATAAGAAGTCCTTTGCTGCGTCCTTCTTGAATGGTACGTTTGGTGGGCGCGGAGTTCGGCGAGGCGATTGCGATTACGCGGTTCATCGCCAGCATGTTGTTAAAACCTATGTGGACCAGTTCGATTCCCATGACTTCCTCTCAAAAAACAATAATAAAATAAGGACGCTTAGTTAACAATATTGGAAAATCATTTCTTGTGCAACCTGGGAATGACCTTTAAGCGAGGTAAGTTTGTTTGGCTTACGCCAAAATCATTACTCCATATGTTATACCCTTTGGCGTAAATAAACAACCCTCCAGACACTTGAAGTATCTTGGTGTTCGTGATAAACTGTCGCACTAGCAAATTGTATTTAGATTCAGTAAAATTATATTGAGGGTTAATTATGCGTGAAAAAATAATGCCAATTTTGCAGTCTCATCAACGTAAGAGAGAGTCTTTAATCCCCGTACTCCAGGAAGTGCAAGGAGTCTTGGGCTATCTTCCCGAAGAAGCTATAACGGAGATAGCCCAATTTTTAGGTATCTCAAGAAGCGATATCTACGGGGTTGCCAGCTTTTATGCTCAATTCCGCTTCGAACGACAGGGCAGACACTCTATCAAGGTTTGTCAAGGTACTGCCTGTCATGTTCGCGGCGGTAAGAGAATCATGGGAGAAGTTAAACAGCAGGTCGGTATCGAGCCTGGCCAGACCACCGCAGACTATAATTACAGCCTGGAAAAGGTCGCTTGTTTTGGAGCCTGCGCACTCGCGCCGGTAATGGTGGTCGATGGCACTGTATACGGCAGGATGAAAACGCCCATAATCAAGAAAATCCTGTCCCAATACACTTAATGACAGCGATTATTCGAATGAAATTCAGTGATGGTGAATCATGAACTTTGATGAACGAAGAAAACAGGCAGTCGCCGAGTGGGAAGCTTTACAGAAGAGTACCAAACCTCGGATTCTCGTAGGCGCGGCAACCTGTGGTCTGGCGGCTGGTGCAGAACAGGTAATCACTGCAATTAAAAACGAGCTAGCGCGACTAAACATAGATGCGCTTATCGAGCGAGTAGGCTGCATCGGACTGTGTTATGCCGAACCGATCGTCGATATTATCAAACCCGGTCAGCCGAGGATAACATACAGCAAGGTCACGCCGGAGACTACCGTGCAACTTATCCGCGATTATATCGTAAACAACAACCCGCGGCCTGACCTGGCGTTCGGAACACAGGGTGAAGGAACCATCGGCGGCATACCCAAATTCTGGGAATTACCTTTACTTAAAGCTCAGATACGCGTTTCGCTGCGCAACTGCGGTCATATAGACCCGGAGAGCATCAACCAGTACATTGCTAACGGCGGATATAGAGGACTGGAAAATGCCCTGAAAATGACCCAGGAGCAGGTGATTGAAACGACCAAGAAGTCGGGCTTAAGGGGCAGAGGCGGCGCGGGATTTTCCACCGGGCAAAAGTGGGACTTCTGCTATAAAGCAGAGGGAAAAGAAAAGTATCTCATCTGCAATGCGGATGAGGGCGATCCCGGCGCTTTTATGGACAGGTCTCTGTTAGAAAGCGACCCGCACGCCGTTCTTGAGGGTATGCTGATCGGAGCATATGCCATTGGCACTCAGCACGGTTACGTTTACTGCCGGGCTGAATATCCACTGGCAATCAAACGGCTCGAGATTGCTTTGAAGCAAATGAAAGAATACGGGCTGCTGGGAGACCATATTCTCGGTACGAATTTAAATTTTGATATTGCAATAAAAGAAGGCGCCGGGGCGTTTGTGTGCGGTGAAGAAACAGCGTTGATGCAATCGATTGAAGGCAGACGCGGTATGCCCAAACCCCGTCCGCCATTCCCGGCAAATTCCGGGCTCTGGGGTAAACCAAGCAACATCAACAACGTCGAGACATGGGCGAATGTTTCGGTCATTTTCGATAAGGGAGCCGACTGGTTTGCCAGCTTCGGAACGCAGTCGAGCAAAGGCACCAAGAACTTTTCGATGGCAGGAAAAGTAGTCCGCACAGGCTTGATCGAAGTGCCGATGGGTATTTCACTCGGCGATATTATTTACGAGATTGGCGGCGGCATTGTCGGCGGCAAAAAGTTTAAAGCCGTACTTACCGGCGGTCCGTCTGGCGGTTGTCTACCCGCCAGCCTACTTGATCTACCAGTCGATTACGAATCACTAAACCAGGCAGGAACGATTATGGGTTCCGGCGGTATGGTTGTTGCCGATGAAGACACCTGCATGGTCGACCTGGCCCGTTTCTTCCTAACCTTTACCCAGGATGAGTCATGCGGTAAGTGTGTGCCATGCCGCGTAGGCACGAGGCAAATGCTGGAAATCCTTGAGCGTATCACCGCGGGAAAAGGCGAGCCGAGTGATATCCGCCTCCTGGAAAAACTCTGCAACACTATCAAGAACACCTCGCTTTGCGGTCTCGGGCAGACCGCGCCTAATCCTGTTTTGACGACGCTACGCTATTTCCGGGAAGAGTACGACGAACATATTAACAAGAAGTACTGCCGAGCCGGTGTATGCAGCAAAATAGTCAAGTCACCGTGCCAGAATGCCTGCCCGGCTGGAATCGATGTACCGCGCTATATCCGATATGTTCAACAGGGTAAATTCGGTGAAGCGGTGGCGGTTATCCGTGAAAAAGTACCGTTCCCAGCCGTACTCGGTTATGTTTGCGTCCATTTCTGCGAAGCCAAATGCCGACGCGGGCAGCTTGATGAAGCCATTGGAATCAAAGAACTCAAGCGGATTGCAGTTGACAACGATACGGGTGTCTGGAAGCAGAACAACAAGATAGCACCTTCGACCGGCAAGAAAGTGGCGGTGATTGGTTCAGGACCTGCCGGACTAACGGCAGCTTTCTATCTTGCTAAGAAGGGGCATAAGGTAACCGTTTTCGAGGCTTTACCGGTATCCGGAGGCATGATGAGGGTCGGTATTCCCCGTTACCGACTGCCTGATGAAGTCCTCGATAGGGAAATAAAGGAAATCGAAAACGTCGGGGTGGAAATCAAGCTTTCCACTAAGGTAGAATCAATTGATGCTTTACTCAAGCAGGGTTTCAATGCCGTATTCGTCGGTACCGGCGCCCATAAAGGACAGAACATGGGCATCGAAGGTGAGAATAGCGCTGGCGTAGTCGATGGGGCAGAGTTCCTACGCAAGGTAAGTCTTGGTGAGAGTGTGAAGGTTGGTCCGAAAGTGGCAGTGGTGGGTGGAGGAAATGTTGCGATCGACGCTGCTCGCACCGCTTTAAGACTCGGGGCTAAAGAGGTAACAATTGTCTACCGCCGTACCAGGGCAGAAATGCCGGCAAGTGATGAAGAAGTTGAAGCCGCGCTCGAGGAGAATATTAAAACAGAATTTCTAACCAACCCGACCAAGGCGAAAAATGAGAATGGCAAGCTGAAGGTAGAGTTTATCCGCCAGGCGTTGGGCAAAGTAGACCAGAGCGGCCGACCGCGACCAGAACCTATCAAGGGTAGTGAATTTACACGTGAATATGATATGCTAATAAAGGCGATCGGGCAGGAATCCGAAACTCCCGACAGTTTTGGTGTTAAGACTGCCAGGGCTGGCAGAATTGAAGCAAATCCAGATTCGATGATTACCTCCAGAGACGGTGTATACGCCGGAGGCGATGTTGTCAGCGGGCCGGCTTCAGTGATTGAAGCCATTGCTGACGGCCGAAAAGCGGCGGTTGCGATTGATAAATATCTTGGCGGCGATGGCATGATTGCGGAAATACTGGCACCGGTTGAAGCACCCCCTAAATACACACCCCCCGAAATTGAAGGCGAACAGAAGCGTCTTCCCTTTAAAATGGTCCCTGTCCAGGAGCGCTTACGCAACTTCAAACTGGCAGAACTCGGATGGGATGATAAACAAGTTGAATATGATTGCTCACGTTGTTTGCGGTGCGATCTTGAAGAGCGATAGAACTAGAATTTCAAGGAAGGTTTAACAGAATGGCAGATATTAATTTGACGATCGATGGAAAACAAGTCCAGGCGAAACCCGGGATGACTGTGTTGGATGCCGCAAAACTGGCGGGGGTATATGTTCCCACGCTTTGCTTCCATCCCGACCTGGCTCCTTACGGCGCCTGCCGCTTATGCATAGTAGAAATAGAAAAAATGCGCGGTTTACCCACCGCCTGTACGACCCCGGTCACTGAAGGAATGGTGATAAAAACAAATACACCGCAAATCCAGCAGTTCCGGCGAGGCGTCCTGGAGTTAATCCTGACGGAACACCCACATCCCTGCCTGACCTGCTGGCGACGGGAGCGCTGCGGGCCTTATGACGTCTGTCTACGCAATATAGATGTATCCCACCGCTGCGTACTTTGCCCTAAGAACCAGATTTGCGAACTCCAGCGGGTGGTTGACCACATAGGAATCGAACAGGTCGAATTCCCATATTCCTATCGCGAAGAACCCATCGACCGACAAAATGCCTTCTTTGAACGCGACTATAACCTTTGTATTGTCTGCGGACGCTGTGTCCGAGTATGCCAGGAGATCAGAGGCGTCGGAGCCATTTCATGGACCTACCGCGGTAGTAATGCGCTACCTGGAACTGCATTCGGCCGGCCACTAATCGATTCCGATTGCCAGTACTGCGGCGCCTGTGTGGACGCCTGTCCTACCGGTGCTTTGATCGAACGGAATCGCAAATGGGAAGGCGCCGGCGACCATAAAGTACTCACTACCTGTACGTATTGCGGTGTCGGCTGCCAGTTAAATCTAACAATTAAAAACGGCAAGATTGTTGAGAGCGTGCCTGCCAGAGACAATGAAGTCAACCGCGGGCAGGCTTGCGTTAAGGGGCGGTTTGGTATCGTCGATGTCGTTCATAGCCCAGAACGCCTCACTAAGCCGCTTGTCAAGAAGAACGGTAAGTTCGAGGAAGTGAGCTGGGATGAAGCTCTTAACCTGGTTGCCAGCAAGCTTAGCAGTTTCAATAAGGATGAGGTGGGAGTAGTAGCTTCCGCACGCTGCACTAATGAAGAGAACTACGTCACTCAAAAGTTTACCCGCGTAGTGTTTGGACATAACAACATCGATCATTGTGCCCGCCTTTGACATTCCCCGACGGTGGCCGGTTTGGTCACGAGTTTCGGAAGCGGCGCAATGACTAACTCAATTAAAGAAATTGGTGATGCTGCCTGTATCCTGGCAATCGGCACCAATACCACAGATACCCATCCGGTGATTGGATTGGAAATCAAAAAAGCCGTCAACAAAGGCGGCAAGCTTATTGTCGGCAATCCGAGAGAGATCCGGTTGACTCAATGGGCTGATGTCTGGCTTCGAAATAAGCCAGGTACTGATGTTGCCTTGATAAACGGGATGGCAAAGGTCATTGTCGATGAAGGGCTCGCGGATAAAGCATTTATAGAAGCCCGCTGTGAGAACTTTGATGCGTTCAAGGATTCGCTGAAAACTTTTGACCTGGATTTTGTGGAAAAGACAACCGGTGTTCCGAAGACAAAGGTAGTAGAAGCTGCACGGCTGTATGCGACTACTAAACCAGCTGCGATTCTATACACGATGGGTATTACGCAGCATACTCACGGTACTGACAATGTTATGGCACTTGCTAACCTGGCAATGCTTACAGGCAACATCGGTAAACCATCTTCCGGCGTCAATCCGCTCAGGGGTCAGAATAATGTGCAGGGTGCCTGTGACATGGGAGCTCTGCCAAATGTTTATACCGGTTACCAGAATGTCGCCGACCCCAATGCCAAGCAAAAGTTCGAGGCTGCATGGGGAGCCAAGCTCAGCGATAAAGTCGGCCTGGCAGTAACCGAAATGATGAATGCCGCACATGCCGGTAAGATAAAAGCGCTGTACATCGTCGGGGAAAATCCTCCGATGAGCGAAGCTGATACGACTCACACTCTTGAAGCCCTACGGAAACTTGATTTCCTGGTGGTCCAGGATATTTTCCAAACCGAAACTACACGGGAAGCGGACGTCATTCTTCCTGCAGTCTCCTTTGCTGAAAAGGAAGGCACTTTTACAAATACAGAACGCCGCGTGCAGAGGGTACGCAAGGCAGTGGAAACGGTCGGAGATGCGAAATTAGACTGGTGGATAACTGCTGAAATTGCGAAGCGGATGGGAGCGAAGGGCTTCGATTACAAGAACGAAGAAGAAATCATGACCGAAATCAATCGGCTCACACCGAGCTATGCTGGGATCACATACGCCAGGTTAGAAAAAGGCGGAATCCAGTGGCCGTGTCCCAATGCTGAACATCCGGGCACACCGATCCTGCATACAACCCAATTCTCTCGAGGCAAAGGGCATTTTGTTCCGATTGCGTATCGACCGTCTGTAGAATTGCCTGATGCAGACTATCCATTCGTACTGACAACGGGCAGAAGCCTGTTCCATTATCATACGGGCACGATGACGCGCAAGGTAAAAGGTCTGAACGACATCCTCGGTGAAGGTAAAGTAGATATTAACCCCAAAGATGCACAAACTCTGGGTATTATCAACGGAGAAGTTATCAAAGTTACGTCCCGTCGTGGCAGCGTGGCGGCTAAAGCAAACGTAACTGAAGTTACGTCAGAAGGCGTAGTATTTATGAATTTCCACTTCGCAGAAAATTGTGCTAATATATTGACTAACAGTGCGCTTGATCCGGTAGCAAAGATTCCGGAATATAAGGTATGCGCGGTCAGAATCGAAAAGAATGGCGGTAAGCAGGTTAAAGCAGTGGTCTGACCGAAATAATTGAATGGGGTAATAGTAAGCTGTACAGGATACTTTCCGCTGAATCGTTAGCTCCAAACATTTATCGATATCGCATCGCTGCGCCAAGAATTGCTCGTAAAGCAAGACCAGGCCAGTTTGTCATCCTGATGGTTGATAATCTTGGCGAGCGTATTCCCCTCACAATAGCAGATTGGGATGCCAAAGAGGGGAGCGTGACGGTTGTTTTCAACGAAGTAGGCAGGACGACTCATAAGCTGGCATCGGTAAAAGCCGGCGACTCGATCTTAAGTTTCACAGGACCACTCGGTCTACCGGCACATGTTGAAAAGTTCGGAACGGTTGTCTGCGTGGTTGCCGGATACTCAACCGCAACCTGCCTGCCAATAGTGAAAGCATTGAAGTCAGCAGGAAATCGCGTTGTAGTCATCGTCAGGGCGCCAACCAAGGACATGCTCTTTGGAGATGAACCTTTGCGTTCTGCAGCCGATCAAGTTGTCATTTCAACAGGAGACGGCTCTTTCGAATGCGTTGGTTTTGTGCTCGAACCTCTTAAAGAAGTGATGCAAAAGGAAAAAGTCGACCGCGTTTTCACTGCAGGTCCTGTCTGCATGATGAAGCTGGTAGCAAATACCACGAAACCTTCCAAGATCCCAACCATTGCCAGCCTTAATCCTATTATGGTCGACGGTACGGGTATGTGCGGATGCTGCCGTGTGAGTATCGGCGGAGAAACCAAGTTCGCCTGTGTGGACGGCCCTGAGTTCAATGCTCATTTAGTCGACTGGGCTTCATTGATGGCGCGCCGCTGTACTTATTCGATTGACACCCATTCGCCGGTAAGATATCAGTGTCTAAATTGTGCTCAGTGGTAGGTTAGACCGATGCCGCAGAAATTAAATTTAAACAGAGTGGAGATGCCCCGCCAGGACCCTCATATACGGGGTAAGAATTTCAAAGAAGTCGCCCTGGGTTATTCAGCAGAACAGGCTAAAGAAGAAGCCGACCGCTGTATTCAATGCCCTAAGAAGCCGTGTGTCAGTGGATGCCCGGTTAATGTTGATATCCCTGATTTTATAGAAGCGATGCGCAAGGGCGATATGGCAGCTGCCGTACGTATTTTAAAGAGCAAAAATGCCCTGCCTGGCGTATGCGGTCGGGTCTGCCCGCAGGAAAGCCAGTGTGAGTTGGAATGTTCGCTGGGAAAACGAAAAGCACCGGTTGCCATCGGTCGACTGGAAAGATATGTCGCCGACTGGGAACGTCAAAATAAAGCTGTAATGCCGCCAGCGCCGCCGCTTGCCCCTCCAACAGGCAAAAAGGTGGCTGTCGTGGGCACAGGACCGGCAGGATTGACCGTCGCTGCAGATATGGCGAAGCTGGGACACAGCGTGACGATGTTCGAAGCTCTGCATGTTGCCGGCGGCGTCTTGATGTATGGCATCCCCGAGTTCCGTCTCCCTAAAGAAGTCGTCCAGGGAGAAGTCGACTATGTAAAATCGCTGGGTGTTGAGTTAGTGCTGGATGCGGTTATAGGGAAGATAGATACCGTAGATGAATTACTTGCTAACGGCTACGATGCCGTGTTCCTGGGAACAGGGGCTGGATTGCCCATGTTTCTGGGTGTGCCGGGTGAAGACCTCTGCGGTATTTATTCCGCAAACGAGTTTCTAACCCGCACCAACCTGATGAAAGCCTATCTCTTTCCACAATATGACACGCCGCTGGGAATGGGTAGCAGGGTAGCGGTTATCGGAGGCGGCAATGTAGCGATGGACTCGGCGCGGTGTGCTTTAAGATTGGGCGCTAAAGAAGTCTATATCGTCTACCGTCGTTCAAAGGCCGAGCTGCCCGCCCGCCATGAAGAAGTTGAAAACGCCATGGAAGAAGGCATTATTTTTAAATTTCTAACCAATCCGACTCGTTTCCTAGGTGGGGGACGAGGATGGGTGACCGGGATGGAGTGCCAGGAAATGGAACTCGGCGAACCAGATGCCAGCGGTCGGAGGCGTCCTATCCCGAAAAAAGGCAGCGAATTTCTCATGAAAGTGGACACGGTAGTAGTTTCGCTGGGGACATCGCCGAATCCCCTGATTGCTGCCACGACTGATGGATTAAAGACTACCAATCACGGTACGGTTGTTGCCGACGAAAAGACGGGGAAGACAGTCAAAGACAGGGTCTGGGCGGGCGGCGATATTGTGACGGGTGCGGCAACTGTCATCAGTGCGATGGGCGCCGGCAAACGAGCCGCTGCGGATATGCACAAATTTTTGACTGATGGTCAAAAATAATATCCAATAAACAAAATTCAATAATCAAGAGAATTTATGCCTTTAAATATCACCCTCTCTTTTGCCACCCTGATTTTTTCCTGTTTGTCAAAAATATTTTATGATTCTAATCCTTTTTAAGAAAAACTTCTTTGCCTATTGACACAATCGTACTTTTATCATAATATTCGGCTGCAATTTCTGTGGTTCGCAAGGTGACGAATTTGAGCATCCGGAGGTGATTATCAATGGCATATACAGTAAATTCGACTATCGGTGAAGTAATAAAGGGTAAGCCTAATGCCAGTGAAATTCTTGCAAAACATGCCGGTCAGCCTATTGACCCCAGCCAATTGCAGATGGCGCTGGGCATGACCATCCAGCAGGTCGCTGGTTTCGTCGGGTGGAACCAGACGAAAATTGACGCTTTCCTGAAAGACCTGAACGCCTAGTGTTCAGTGGATATCAAATAAAATCAGCTCAATTGTCGTCGTTCATTAAACAATAGATCAAACAACCGGAGGTGATCTCGTGGCATTTACAGCTAATTCAACCGTCGCCGAGATTATGAAAGGTAAAGCCAACGCCCAAGCAATAATCGAAAAACACGCGGGTCAAAAAATCGAAGCCGCCCAGCTCCAGATGGCGATGGGTATGAGTATCCAGCAGGTCGCCAATTTTGTTGGATGGAACCAGGCGAAAATTGATGCAATGCTAAAAGAATTGAACTCCTGAGGTTTTTCAATACTCTTTCTAAAGAACACACGCTCTCTGCGAAATTGCCATCATAGTAGCATAACATGGAGGGTGGGTGTTTTTTATTGTGGGTATGGTAAGATAATTGGTAGTATTACAGGTATTATAGTCTGGTAGAGGTAGCTCATATGGCGAGAAACGGGAAAACCGAAAAAATATCGGTAACGCTCCCCAGGGAACTGGCAGGTGAAATCCGGGCACTTGTGCCTCAAGGGGAGGTTAGCTCTTTCTTTACTGAAGCGCTATACCATTTTATTGCTATCCATCGCCAGAAGAATGCCTTGAAAAAGGGTTTTGGCGCCTGGAAAAAGGATGCTCACCCCGACCTGCTGACACCTGCTGATTCGGTTGCTTATGTCCATTCTCTTCGCAAGCCAGATAAGGAGCGACTCCTTCGCGTTGGAGAGCGGCGTGGTAAGTAACCGGTCGGGAATTGCCTGCGTGGTCGATACAGACATCATTATCGATTTTCTCATGGGGCGGGACGCCGCAAGAAAATTCCTGGAAACCTGGGCAGGAGAAGGTTTGTTAGCCGTAAGCACTCTCACACATCTTGAAGTGTACCAGGGAATAAGACCCGGCGAAGAACCGGCAACAAGTGCCTTCCTTGACGGATTGCAATCGATACCTGTCGATGTGCGGATTGCCAGGCATGCCGGTCAGTTGCTGGGTAAAATCCGCCCTCGAGGAGTGACGGTAGGGATTACCGATGCGATTATTGCCGCCACAACGATACAACTCGAAGTTCCATTACTGACCAACAATGTTGAGCATTATCCATTCGCCGAGTTGAATGTTGTGCGTGGGATTCCGAGGTAAGACATTTACTATTCTTTCACTTTTTTCTGAAGTTCGTAAAGTTTAGTCAGGGCTTCAAGTGGCGTTAGAGAATCAATCTCTAGCTTGCTCAATTCTTCGAGCACGGGCGATTTTTCATTAAATAACTGCATCTGCTGAACAGCTTCTTTTTTAATGCGTTTGCTCCCTGCCTGAGCCTGCTTGCCGCTCTCGGTTTCAAGTTCGTCCAGGACTTCCTGCGCCCGGTGAACCACCGACCGCGGTAGTCCTGCCAGCTTAGCGACGTGGATGCCATAGCTCCTGTCGACACCGCCAGGAATAATCTTTCGGAGGAAAATGACCTCACCTCGCTCTTCTTTGACGGCAACGTTAAAATTTCGCACCCTTGGGAGGTAGTCGGCAAGCTGTATCATCTCGTGGTAGTGGGTGGCAAAAAGAGTCTTCGCGCCTAGACGGGGATGATTGTGGATATACTCCGCGACCGCGCGTGCAATCGATAAGCCATCGTAGGTACTGGTGCCCCGTCCGATTTCATCCAGGATAAGCAGCGAGCGCGGCGTAGCATTATTCAAAATATTAGCCGTTTCTACCATTTCCAACATAAAGGTCGACTGACCGGAGACCAGGTCTTCACGGGCGCCGATCCGTGTAAAAATGCGATCGACCAATCCGATAGTAGCCGACTCTGCTGGCACGAAGCTGCCGATTTGCGCCAATAAGACAATC
>Ga0315281_10002825_pt1 | contig 25656 bp, 23 predicted proteins | sample YL17G07_0_MG_FD_204540 | JGI IMG/M metagenome (GOLD analysis project Ga0315281, IMG submission 204540) | Sediment microbial communities from Yellowstone Lake, YNP, Wyoming, USA - YL17G07_0 | ecosystem: Environmental > Aquatic > Freshwater > Lake > Sediment | place: USA: Wyoming | collected... | reverse complement strand
GTTGTGCGTACTACATCGGCATTCTGGGCGCGCTGGCGCAATGCGTGATCCATGAGCACGATGGCGAGCATCGCTTCGGCGATAGGCGTGGCACGGATGCCAACACAGGGGTCGTGGCGACCGGTGGTGATGACTTCAACTGGCTCGCCTTTGACGTTCACCGTACGCCCGGACTGCGGCAGGCTGGAAGTCGGCTTGAGCGCGATGCTCGCGACGATGTCCTGGCCGGTGGAAATGCCGCCGAGGATGCCGCCGGCATTGTTGCTCAAGAATCCCTGCGGTGTGATTTCATCGCGGTGCTCGGTGCCTTTCTGAGCGACCGCAGCGAAGCCGGCGCCAATTTCCACCCCCTTCACGGCGTTGATGCTCATGAGCGCGTGCGCGATGTCGGCATCCAGGCGGTCGAACACCGGCTCGCCAAGGCCGAGCGGCACGCTGCTCGCCACCACGTTGACGCGTGCACCGATCGAATTGCGGTCGGCGCGGATTTCGTCCATGAACTTTTCCAGTTCGGGAAGCTTCGCGGGGTCAGGCGAAAAGAATGCATTCTGCTCGACTGCATTCCAGTCCTTGAGTTCGAGCGTAATCGGCCCGAGCTGCGCCAGATAGCCGCGGATCAGCGTTCCGTATTGCTGCTTGAGCCACTTCTTGGCGATGGCGCCGGCCGCCACGCGCAGCGCGGTCTCGCGCGCGCTGGAGCGCCCGCCGCCGCGGTAATCGCGCAGGCCATATTTCTGCTGGTAGGTGTAGTCAGCATGGCCGGGGCGGAACCGGTCCATGATCTTGGAATAATCCTGCGAGCGCTGATCGGTATTCTGGATAAGCAGCGCAATGGGCGCGCCGGTGGTCCTGCCCTCGAACACGCCAGACAGAATCTTCACCTCGTCGGATTCCTTGCGTTGCGTCGTGTGCCGCGACTGGCCGGGCTTGCGCCGGTCGAGGTCAGGCTGCAAATCGGCTTCCGACAGATTCATCCCGGGCGGGCAGCCGTCCACGATCGCGACCAGCGCCGCGCCGTGCGATTCGCCCGCGGTGGTGACACTGAACAGCTTGCCAATGGAGTTTCCGGACATGACGTGATGTTAATCGCCCACGCGCGCCGGCACAAATCCTTGCTCAGTCACGCACGAAGCCTTTCTTGTGTGCGGTGTTGACGGCGTCGATCAGTACCGCGATCGGCAGGCGCTTGCGCACTTTCTGCACCACCGGCATGCACGGCAAGTCCTCGCCCCGGCCGATGGTGTAGTTTCCGCCCAGAATCTCAGCGTGCAGTGCCTTGAGCCCGGCTTCGATTGTGCGCAAATCCGGCATTACGGTCGAAAATTCTGCATCCGCCTCACCTTCGTCCTCGGCACACAGAATCAGGCCCTCGATCTCAAACAAGGCCTGATTGACCAGTTCCACATAGTCATCCACGTTACGCGCTTTGTACATGACTTCCATCCTCAAATTCAGATTGCGGGTTGCGTCATCGCGTATTCTATGACGGGCGCGTCAATCCTTCACGTCCACGAACTGCTCGGACTCGGCAAGTATCCAGGCGACGCTGAAACCGGCCATGAAAGCGTGATCGCTGCGCACCAGCGGGCTGTTTTCAAACTTGGCACCGGCCAGGTTATCGTAGCGCGCGAAGGCGCCAACCCAGACATGCTGAAAGCGCTTGCTCAGCGCCACTGTCGCCCGGCTGCCGCTGTACCCGCCACGCGCATCGTATGCCGGGCGCGTGCCCGTCGCATAAAGCGGTGAGACTTCATAATAGTAATCGTGCAAACGTTCAGTGGCGTAAAGCGGCCCGGCGGAAATTCCGAAATTCCAGCCGCCACCTGGACCAATGTTTGTTATGTCGAAATTCAGGTTCGGATGGGTGCTGCCGCCGCGGCTGACAATGGTGCCTAAATCGGTGCTGAACACGGCACGCACCGGCAGGCGGAACTGCAGCTTGTGGTTGCCAGTACAGCTCTGCCACAGGCAGGCCTCCAACACTGGACCTACCTCAAAAGTTGCATCCAGATCGGGCATGCCCTGGCGGGCAGAATTTTTTGAGCTGTCCGCGGGCACGCTGCCATCGGCGCTTAAGTCCAGGTTCACACGCTCCGTCTCAAATAATCGACTGTAAATGCCGGAACGGCTGATCCTGAGAATATCGCCGCGGTAGACGATATAAGGAAACGGCAAGAGGTAGCCGCGCGACTCATCCGAACCGCGATAGTCAGGTGAGGTGAGCGCAAAAGCACCGAAGCCAAGTTCCCAGAGTGGTTTCTCTCCGGCAATACCGGCGCCTGCGACACAAGCCAGGAGTGCGGCGGCGAACCCGCGCCAGAAACGCATGCGTGTACCCTTTTATGAGAGTCTTAACTGAGGAGAACGGCAAATAGTGCGCACCGTCACATCTAGTGAGTCCTTCTCCCCTCGGGAGAAGGACAGGATGAGGGGATTTTTACAGCTATTTTCCCCACCCTAACCCTCTCCCGGAGGGAGAGGGGAAAACAATGTGCACTATTTGCCGGCCGGATCAGTAACAAGATGTGGCGTCGCCGGTACAGGCCTCTGGGTTCGCGTCGAGCGCAATGATGCACTCATCGGCATTTAATCACAGAACAGACAGGCGGTGCGAGGGCATGCACTGTGCATTTACTCGGTGGCGGATTGGATTATAGTTCTTGTCAAGACAACAACTTCTGGCCCGTCCAGCATGCCTTGGCGCCTGTTACGACCGCTGCCCGCACGCACACCGCATCGCTCGCCAGTGGCGTGGGCACTGTGGATAATCCTGCTCCTGCTCGTTCCGCTCATCGGCCAAGCTGCCGAATGCCGGCCGGTGACCGCCGACAAGCCCAACACTGCCAGAGGACAAGACTTCAATCACGGATTATTGTGGAAAATTGAATTCCCCGGCGTCACTCCAAGCTACCTGTTCGGCACGTTTCATACAAACGATCCGCGCATCACCACCCTGCCCTGCCCGGTCAAAGACGTCTTCGACCGCACCGCCAGCTACACCATGGAAGTCATCACCAATGGCGCGGGCATTGTGTCCATGGCCGAGGCCATGTTCTTCAGCGACGGCAAGACACTGAAGGACGTGCTTGGCGAACCGCTCTATCAAGAAACCCTGCGCGCCGTCGGTGCCTCCGAGGCAGGGCGAAGCGGTGGCGTCAACAACATGAAACCGTGGGCGGTCATGATGACGTTGAGCGCGCCGCGTGCGGGACGCGGACTGTTTCTGGACCTGGCATTGCAGTACGAAGCGACTCGGCGCGGCAAGCAGACCTACGGGCTTGAGACCATGCAGGAGCAGATCGCCGTGTTCAATGGCATGAGTCTCGATGACCAGATCGTGTTGCTGCGCGATGCGGTACAAAACTACCAACTCACGCAAAGCGCCATGGAGGAACTCACCGAGGCCTATCTCAAACGCGACCTGGGTGCGCTGCTCGCGCTCAATGAGAAGTTAAAACCAAAAGATGCGCGTGTTTATGACGACATGATGGACCGGTTGCTGGTACGGCGGAATGCCAACATGGCCGAGCGCATGCGTGTGCGCCTGAAGGAAGGCAATGCCTTCGTTGCAGTCGGTGCGCTGCACCTGCCGGGCGAGACCGGTTTGCTCAAGCTGCTGAGCGCTGCCGGCTATCGTGTGACACGTGTCTACTGATGCGCCTAGAATGGTTGCTCTTATACAGGCGTGCTTTTACTGATAGGGCTATTTTCGTGTAAGCGTGCATTCCTTAAAGGAGAAGAATCATCACTTCGGCACGTAAGAAGAAAAAAACCACACGCCATGTCACCAGCTGGACGCGTTGGCCGGACGATCGGCTGCTCGACACCCGCCTGTGCGACCTGCGTCTGACCCTCAGCGGTGGCCTGGTGCCACCGGCCATTCGCGAACTCGAACACGAGCTGGCCGCGCGCAGCATCCTGTTTCGCCCGCACTGGTGGCTGTCGGACTGCTGGTTCTGTCCGGATGGCGTGCCGGGCTTCGCCATTCCTTTCTATCTCGCGCACCCGCGCCTGACAAAATTCGAACAGCAGTTCATGCTCGAAGCCGAAGGCGGCACGGAAGAAAGCTGTCTCAAAATCCTGCGCCATGAAACCGCGCATGCGCTCGCCAATGCCTACCGCCTGCATCTCAAGCAGGTCTGGCGTCGGCGCTTCGGGCGCGCCAGCCGCGTCTATCCGGAGAGCTACCTGCCGCGCCCCGGCAGCCGCAACTATGTTATTCATCTCGACAACTGGTACGCACAGAGCCATCCGGCCGAAGACTGGGCCGAGACCTTCGCCGTCTGGCTCGATCCGCGCTCGCGCTGGCGCGAGCGCTACCACAACTGGCCGGCGCTGAAAAAACTCGAATACGTGGATGCGCTGATGCAGGAGATCCGCGGCAGCAAGCCGCCAGTACGCACTCGCCGTCAGATAGAAGCAGTGAGCACGCTCACGCTCACGCTGCGCGAGTACTTCGAGCAGAAACAAGCGCGCCTGCGCGCCGACTATCCGCGTTTCCACGAGGAACAACTGCGCCAGATTTTTCCCGGTCCGCGTCATGGCAAGCGTGAGCGTGCCTCGCGTCTGATACGGCGCCTCAAGCGCGAGCTGCTCACCACCGTCGCGGCCTGGACCTCGGACTCGCGCTACCGCATCCACCTGACGCTGGAAGACATGGCGAGCCGCTGCGACGAATTAGACCTGTATGCCGGGAACGATCCGCAACAGAACCGCGTGGCGCTGGTGGCCGCGCTCGTCATGCTCTACATGGGCTCGCTGCGCTCCGGGGCCGCGCGTCTCGCCGTATGAAAAAAACCAAAGTCAGCCGCCCCCTGCGCGTCATGATGCTGGTGCACGTGACGCTGGTGCCGCCGGACGACCTGCATACGGCGGATGACCCACGCATGGAACAATACCGCACCGAGTACGACGTGAAGCAGGCGCTGCTCGCGCTCGGCCACGAGGTGCGCGTGGTCGGCGTGTACGACGACCTGGCGCCGGTACGCAAGACCATCGAGGAGTGGAAGCCGCACATCGCCTTCAACCTGGCCGAAGACTTCGCCGGGGTCAGCGCCTTCGATTACTACATGGTGAGCTACCTCGCCATGATGAAAATCCCGCACACCGGTTGCAACCCGCGCGGCCTGCTGCTGGCGCGCGACAAGGCCCTGTCCAAGAAACTGCTCGCCTATCACCGCATCGCCGTGCCGGAATTCGCCGTGTTTACATATGGCCGTCCGGTGCGACCACCGCGTTCGCTGCGCTACCCGGTGATCGTAAAGTCGCTGACCGAGGAGGGCTCGGTCGGTATCGCCCAGGCCTCGTATGTGGAAAATGCCGATCAACTGCGCGAACGCGTGACCCTGATCCACGAAAAATTCCAGGGCGACGCCATCGCCGAACAATACATCGACGGGCGCGAGCTGTACGTCACGGTGCTCGGCAACAACCAGCTCAAGGTGTTGCCGATCCGCGAGCTTGCCTTCCGCCACGCCGCCGAGGGCGCGCCGCGCATGGCCACCTACAAGGTGAAGTGGGATCCGAAGTACCGCGAGCGCTGGGGCATCGACTACCAGTTCGCCACCGACCTGCCGAACGGCGTGGCGGAGCGCGTGATAAAACTGTGCAAGCGCATCTACCGCATTCTCGAACTGAGCGGTTATGCGCGCATCGACCTGCGTCTCACGCCGCAGGGCGAGCTGTACGTGCTTGAGGCCAATCCCAATCCCGGCATCGCGCGCGACGAAGATTCCACGCTGTCGGCAAAAAAGGCCGGCATCGGATATAAGGACTTCATCCAGCTCATTCTCCGTTACGGCCTGCACGCTCACGCACACGTCGCGGAGTGAGTCCACTCATCCGGTCAGGAGGACATATGCAAAACGAGGAATTGCCACACAACCGCCACGCCACCCTGCGCGTGGTGCCCATGCCGGCTGACACCAACGCCGCCGGCAATATTTTCGGCGGCTGGCTCATGTCGCAAGTCGACATCGCCGGCTCGATCGTCGCCATCCGTCGCGCGCAAGGACCGGTGACCACGGTGGCAGTCACCGCCTTCCGCTTTCACAAGCCGGTATACGTGGGTGACGTGGTGAGCCTGTATTCCGAGGTAACGCGTGTCGGCACCACGTCCATCACCGTGGACGTGGTGGTGTATGCGGAACGCGGACTGCGCCAAAACAGCATCGAAGGCACGGTCGAGAAGGTTGCGGAATCAACGCTCGCCTACGTGGCCATCGACGCCAACTACCGCAAGCGCCCGGTGCCGCCGGAGGCACGCTGACGCCGCAGACGTTTAACAGGCTGTTGAAAACATTCGCCGAAACATCAAATTCCGTCATTCCGGCGCGACCGCCATGGATGGCGGAAGTACTGGAAACGCAGGAGCAGTTTCCGGTGCAAGCCGGAATCCAGAATGTCGATGAAACCATTGATATTAAAACCTGGACACCGGCTTTCGCCGGTGTGACGAACACTTTTTACTTGATTACTTACCGCAGGCACCCAGGCGCTGGCCCTGCATGGTGTATTTGTAGCCCACCGCTGGACCCTGGCTGTCGGCAGAAAGCAGCTTGGCATCCATTGCGCCGTCGTAGCGATCACCTTTATAGGTGATCTTGCCCTGCCCCTCGATTGTCCTTTCCTGTGCGCGGCAGCGCATGGTCCAGGTCACGGTGTTGCCGCTCACCTTCTGGTCGCTGACCTTGCACTCCTGGCCCTGCTGGGAGTTGTCCGGGACATAGTTGTTCTTGTCCAGGCACATGGTTTTCTTGGACGTGATTGGCGGCATCGGGAACGGCATGCCCACTACTTCCATTTTATAACTCACGCCCCATTCGCCCTCCTTGAAATCCGGCCCCGCCGCGAGCGCCGTTCCGGTGCTGCCGGCTAGCAACAGGGTCAGGAAATTTATTGTACGTATCGACATGGCTTCTCCCTTTGTGTTTGGCCAACGACATTTGGTCTGTTCTGGCGAACAGGAAACAAAAATATCCTATGTACTCGATGGCATTGCAAGCCTCCGTGCCCTTGCATCCCATCCGGCACACCCCATTTATAGTCGATCAAGACGTAAAGGGAAATTCCGATGCAGACCATGGCGGACATACGGGCAGCGGCCGTCGCCGGTCAATTTTATCCCGGCGATGCCGATGTGCTGGCGCGCGAAGTCCAGGCGCTACTTGCCGCCACGGCACAACCGAAATCACCAGCCGGCCCGCCCAAGGCGCTGATCGTCCCGCACGCCGGGTACATTTACTCCGGCCCAGTGGCCGCCACCGCCTACGCGCGACTGCGGCCGCTGCGCGGCATTATCCAGCGCGTCGTGCTGCTCGGACCCGTGCATCGCGTCGCGGTGCGGGGGCTGGCCCTGCCCGGAACCCAGGCCTTTGAGACGCCCCTTGGCCGAATTCCGATCGACCGGGAAGCCATCAATCACCTTCTGATTCGTCCAATGCGTCAGATAACGACCAGCGCGGCCGCGCACGCGCCCGAACATTCGCTCGAAGTGCAGCTGCCGTTCCTGCAGCAGGTGCTTGGTGATTTCAAGATTGTCCCGCTGGCCGTCGGTGATGCCACGCCAGAAGAGGTGGCCGAGGTGATCGAGGCTCTGTGGGGCGGACCGGAAACGCTGATCGTGGTGAGCTCTGATCTGTCTCATTACCTGCCGTATCAAGCAGCGCAACACATCGACAACCAGACCTGCGCGACGATCGCCCGTCTCCAGACACTCGACAGCCACGAACAGGCCTGTGGCGCGACGCCAGTGAATGGCCTGCTGCTCGCGGCGCGTCATCATCATCTGCGACCGCAACTGCTCGATCTGCGCAACTCCGGCGACACCGCCGGTGATCGCGAACGCGTGGTGGGTTATGCGGCCTTTGCCTTCACCGAGGAGCCTGAACATGCACACTGATCGCGGGCAAACGCTGCTCGCGATCGCACGCGGTGCGATCGCAACACAACTGGGCGTTCCGTCTGCGCCTTTCGACGAGACCGAATGGCTGGCTGAACCGGGTGCAACCTTTGTCACGCTGACCTGCGCCGGTGCGCTGCGCGGCTGCTTTGGCAGTCTCGTGGCGGAACGCGCGCTGCGTGCGGACGTGGAAAGCAACGCGCTCGCCGCAGCCTTCAGCGATCCGCGCTTTCCACCCGTGTCGAAGCGCGAGTATCGCGACATCGAAGTGGAAGTATCGCTGCTTTCTCCGATGCAGCCGGTCACGGTGGAAAGCGAAACCCATGCCCTGTCATTGCTGCGCCCCGGGGTCGACGGCGTGCTGCTCGAATACGGCCGGCGGCGCGGCACCTTTCTGCCACAGGTCTGGAAACAGTTGCCGGAACCACGCGCGTTCCTCGCGCATCTGAAACAGAAGGCCGGGCTGCCGGCCGATTTCTGGGCGGATGAGATCCGGCTCTCCCGCTATACCGTCACCAAATGGCGCGAATCGGAGCGGGCATGAATTATATTCGTTGCCCTCTCCCCATCCCTCTCCCGCTGATGCGGGAGAGGGGGAGTTGGAGAAAATCTTTATGAAGAACGGTCATTATCCCGGACGCTGGTGGCACCGCCTCGACGACGGGCGCATCCAGTGCGACCTGTGCCCGCGCGACTGCAAGCTGCACGACGGCCAGCGCGGCGCCTGCTTTGTGCGTCAGAACCTCGATGGCGCGATGACCCTCACCACCTACGGGCGCTCGTCCGGTTTCTGTATTGACCCGATCGAGAAAAAACCGCTGCACCATTTCTACCCGGGTTCGAGCGTGCTGTCATTCGGCACCGCCGGTTGCAACCTGGCGTGCAAGTTCTGCCAGAACTGGGACATCAGCAAATCAAAAGACATGGACCGGCTGATGGATCAAGCCGCGCCCGACGAGATCGCGCGCGCCGCCGAGGAGTCCGGCTGCAAGAGCGTCGCCTTCACCTACAACGACCCGGTAATCTTCGCCGAGTACGCCATGGACACCGCCGACGCCTGTCATGCGCGCGGCATCCAGACCGTGGCCGTGACCGCCGGTTATATCCACGCCGAACCGCGCCGCGCGTTCTACGCCAAAATCGATGCCGCCAACGTCGACCTCAAGGCGTTCACCGACGAGTTCTATTTCAAGCTCACCGGCGCGCACCTGGCGCCGGTGCTGGACACACTGCGTTACATCAAGCGCGAGACCAACACCTGGCTGGAAATCACTACGCTACTGATCCCCGGCAAGAACGACTCGAACGAAGAACTTGAGGCCATGACGCAGTGGGTCGCGCAAGAACTGGGGCCGGATGTGCCGCTGCATTTCAGCGCCTTCCATCCGGATTACAAGATGACCGACATTCCGGCAACACCGGCGCAGACGCTCAGCCGTGCGCGCGCCATTGCCATGCAGGCCGGGCTGCACTATGTCTATACCGGCAACGTGCACGACACCGACGGCGGCACGACGTATTGCCCATCCTGCCGCGCGCCGCTCATCGTGCGCGACTGGTACCGGATCGAGAATTATCGCCTGACACCGGATGGTCGCTGCCCGGATTGCCAGACGCCGATCGCCGGACACTTCGAGAAGTTCACCCGCCAGTTCGGCAACCGCCGGATCCCGATCGCCATACCGCATCACGCCTGAGGCGTGGCCAGCACAAGGACAAAGCCGATGCAGACTGATACCAACAAGGAAATTCTCGTTCAGATTCCGGTTGACGGCGTCACTCTGGAAGGCGCGCTGGCGATTCCTGTGAATGCAACCGGTCTGGTGCTGTTCGTGCACGGCAGCGGCTCGAGCCGCTTCAGCCCGCGCAACAACTTCGTGGCACGCGAACTGCGCAACGCCGGCCTTGGCACGCTGCTCATCGATCTGCTCACGCGCATTGAAGACCAGGACTACGAACGACGCTTCGACATTCCCCTGCTCACGCAGCGCGTGGTGCAAGTCACCGCGTGGCTGCGCGCGCAACCGGAAACGAAACACCTCATGCTCGGTTACTTCGGCGCCAGCACCGGCGCGGCGGCGGCACTGCAAGCCGCGGCGGAACCGGCAAACAAGATAAACGCCGTGGTATCACGCGGCGGCCGCCCGGATCTGGCCGGCGCGCTGGCGCTCGGACAAGTGCGTTGCCCAGTGTTGCTGATTGTCGGCGGGAACGACGATGTCGTGATTGAACTCAACCAGCAGGCCCATGCCCGGCTCGTCTGCCCGAAGGAACTCGTGATTGTTCCCGGCGCCACGCATCTGTTCGAGGAGCCCGGCACGCTCGAACAGGTCGCGATGCTTGCGTCTGCCTGGTTCCGTCATCACCTTCGTTAGAGCGTAGGTGCGATTAGCGCAGCGTAATCGCACGCATGTTTCGAAAGGATAGCAACTCATTCGTCCGATTACGCTGCGCTAATCGGACCTACGTGATTGATCCTCAGCAAGCGCACCACTTCCTCGTCCTCGACCTGCGGGAAATCGGCGTAGAACTGGCCGACGGCCATGAAATATTCCGGCACTTCGAGACAGACTGTCTCGTCGGCAAGCTTCTCCACCTTGCGCAGGGTGTCGGGCGGCGACACCGGCACCGCGGCTACCAGCTTCGCGGGATTTCTTGCGCGCAGTGCATGCAGCGCCGAGATCATGGTGGCGCCGGTGGCGAGACCGTCGTCCACCACAATCACAATGCGCCCGGCCGGATCGATCGACGCGCGCGCCGCCGTGTATTGCGCGCGTCGCTGGCGCATCACTGCGAGCTGGCGCTGCTTCTCTTCCTCGATATACACAGCGTCCGCGCCGGTGCTGGCCGCATAGTCGGCGACATACGCCCAGCCGCTCTCGTCCACCGAGCCGACTGCAAATTCCGGGTTCATGGGCGCGCCCAGCTTGCGCACCAGCACCACGTCCAGTTCGCCGCCCAGGGCGTCGGCCAGCATGCGTCCCATGGGCACGGCGCCGCGCGGGATGGCGAGCACCAGCGGATTCTTTCCCTTGTAGGCACTCAGACGCTCGATCAAACGTTGCGCCGCCTCGGCACGGTTGCGAAAGGACATGTGCCCTCCTGAATACATTGTCACCCTGAACATGCGGTCGAAATGCAGCCGAAGCAAGCCGGATGCGAGCATTTTGCTCGGGATTTCGCTAGACTTGCGCGCCAAAATCGCACTTAGCAGGACATTCGCTCGTGACCAGCCCGACCTCGGCCCGCAGCCAGCGCCTCGCCTGTCTCCCGGAACTTCTCAAGCAGCGCGTCCTGATCCTGGACGGCGCCATGGGCACCATGATCCAGCGCTACAAGCTGGAGGAGCAGGACTATCGCGGCGAGCGTTTCGCCGACTGGCAGAGCGATCTCAAGGGCAACAACGACCTGCTGCTGCTCACCCAGCCGAAAATCATCCGCGACATTCACGCCGCCTATCTCGACGCCGGCGCGGACATTCTCGAAACCAACACCTTCAACGCGCAGTCCATCTCGCTCGCGGATTACCACATGGAGGGGCTGGCGTACGAACTGAACAAGGAAGGCGCGCGCCTGGCGCGCAGCGTGGCCGACGAGTTCGAGAAGAAGGATCCGCTGCGGCCGCGCTTCGTGGCCGGCGTGCTCGGGCCCACCAACCGCACCGCCTCGCTGTCGCCGGACGTCAACAAGCCCGGCTTTCGCAATGTCAGCTTCGATCAGCTGGTCGCAGCCTACACCGACTCGTTGCGCGGGCTGGTCGATGGCGGTTCCGACATCATCATGGTCGAAACCATTTTCGACACGCTCAACGCCAAGGCGGCGCTATACGCCATCGACCAATATTTTGAGAAGACCGGCCTGCGCCTGCCGATCATGATCTCCGGCACCATCACGGATGCCAGTGGCCGCACGCTCTCGGGCCAGACCACCGAGGCGTTCTGGAATTCACTGTCCCACGCCAACCCGCTCAGCATCGGCCTCAACTGCGCGCTCGGCGTCACCCAGCTGCGCCAGTATGTCGAGGAGATGGCGCGGGTCGCGAACGTGCACGTGTCGAGCCATCCGAACGCCGGCCTGCCGAACGAGTTCGGCGGCTACGACGAGTCGCCCGAGTTCATGGCGAAAAATATCCACGAGTGGGCGGACTCCGGTTTCCTCAATATTGTCGGTGGCTGCTGCGGCACCAGCCCGGCGCATATCCAGGCCATTGCCAAAGCCGTGCGCGACATTCGCCCGCGCGACATTCCGAAGATCGAGCCGCAGTGCCGGCTGGCCGGCCTGGAGCCGTTCAACATCGGGCCGGACACGATGTTCGTGAACGTTGGCGAGCGCACCAACGTCACCGGATCGGCGGCCTTCAAGAAACTTATTCTGAACAACGAACACGACAAGGCACTGGACGTGGCCCGCAGCCAGGTCGAGAACGGCGCGCAGATTATCGACATCAACATGGACGAGGCCATGCTCGACGGCGAGGCCGCGATGGGCCTGTTCCTGAACCTGATCGCCTCCGAGCCGGCGATCTCGCGCGTGCCGGTGATGATCGATTCCTCGAAATGGAACGTGATCGAAGCTGGACTCAAGCGCACCCAGGGCAAGCCGGTGGTGAACTCCATCAGCCTCAAGGAAGGCGAGGCCAAGTTCATCGAGCAGGCGCGCGCCTGCCGGCGCTACGGCGCGGCCGTGGTGGTGATGGCCTTCGATGAGACCGGCCAGGCCGATACGAAGCAGCGCAAGATCGAAATCTGCGCGCGCTCCTACAAGATTCTCACCGGGCAGGTCGGCTTCCCGCCGCAGGACATTATTTTCGATCCGAATATTTTCGCGGTCGCGACCGGCATCGAGGAACACAACCATTACGCCATGGACTTCATCGAGGCGACGCGGGCGATCAAGCAACGCCTCCCGTACGCGTTGATCTCCGGCGGCGTATCGAATGTGTCGTTCTCGTTCCGCGGCAACAACCCGGTGCGCGAGGCGATCCACTCGGTGTTCCTGTATCACGCCATCCAGGCCGGCATGGACATGGGCATCGTCAACGCCGGTGCCCTGGCAGTCTATGAAGATATCCCGGCGGAACTGCGCGAGCGCGTCGAGGATGTAGTTCTCGATCGCCGCCCGGATGCCACCGAACGCCTCATCGAGATTGCGCCGAAATACGCCGGCAAGGGCGAACAGGCCAAGGGGCCCGACCTGTCGTGGCGCGAGAAGCCGGTGGCCGAACGCATCAGCCATGCACTGGTGCACGGCATCGATGAATACATCGAACGCGACACCGAAGAGGCGCGCCTGCAGTTCGCGCGCCCGATCGAGGTCATCGAAGGCCCGCTCATGAATGGCATGAACGTGGTCGGCGACCTGTTCGGCGCCGGCAAGATGTTCCTGCCGCAGGTAGTGAAAAGCGCGCGCGTGATGAAAAAGGCCGTGGCCCATCTCATCCCCTACATCGAGGCTGAGAAATCCGCCGATGCGAAGCCCAAGGGCAAGATTCTGATGGCCACCGTCAAAGGTGACGTGCACGACATCGGCAAGAACATCGTCGGCGTGGTGCTGGCCTGCAACAACTACGAAGTGATCGACATCGGCGTCATGGTGCCGGCGGCGAAGATTCTCGAAGAGGCGAAGAAGCACAACGCCGACATTATCGGCCTGTCTGGCCTCATCACGCCTTCGCTGGAGGAGATGAGCCATGTCGCGAAAGAGATGCAACGCCAGAACTTCAAGGCGCCGCTATTGATTGGCGGCGCCACCACCTCGCGCGTGCACACCGCCGTGAAAATCGCACCCGGCTACGATGAGCCGGTGATCTGGGTCAAGGACGCCTCACGCGCTGTCGGCGTAGCCAGCAACCTGCTCTCGGACACGCTGCGCTCCGGCTTCCTCGCCAAACATCAGGCCGAGTACGACGAGGTGCGCGCGCGCCATGCCGGCAAGAAGCAGAACGTGCGCATGCTCGATCTCGCCGCCGCGCGCGCCAACAAGTCCAAGATCGACTGGGCGGCCTACACGCCGCCAGTGCCGGGACGGCTCGGCATCAACACGCTCAAGAACTACCCGCTCGATGAACTGGCGCGTTATATAGACTGGACGCCGTTTTTCATTACCTGGGAACTGCACGGAAAATATCCGGCGATCCTCACCGACGAAAAGGTTGGCAAGGAAGCGTCCAAGCTCTACAACGATGCCCAGGCCATGTTGAAGCGCATTATTGCCGACCGCTCTTTCACGGCGAATGGCGTGATTGGCCTGTTCCCGGCCAACAGCGTCGGCGACGATGACATTGAGGTGTACGTGGACGAGTCACGCCGCGAACCGCGCCTGACGCTGCACAGCCTGCGCCAGCAGGACGAGAAACCGCCCGGCAAACCGAATCGCGCCCTCGCCGATTTCGTGGCGCCGAAGAATTCCGGCAAACAGGACTACGTGGGCGCCTTCGCCGTGACCATCCTCGGTGTCGACGAACTGGCAAAACGGTTTGAAGCGAATCACGATGACTACAACAGCATCATGGTGAAAGCGCTCGGCGATCGCCTGGCCGAGGCCTTTGCGGAACGCCTGCATGAACGCGTGCGCAAGGAATTCTGGGGGCATGCCGCGAACGAAACGCTCGACACCGACGCACTGGTGCGCGAGGAATACACCGGCATCCGCCCCGCGCCCGGCTACCCGGCCTGCCCGGACCACACCGAAAAGGAGTTGCTGTTCAAGCTGATCGACGCCACGAAGAGCGCCGGCGTGAAGCTGACGGAAAGCTTTGCCATGTTTCCGGCCGCGAGTGTCAGCGGCTTTTACTTCTCGCATCCGGAATCGAAGTACTTCGCCGTTGGCAAGCTCGGCAAAGATCAAATTGAAGACTACGCGCGCCGCAAAGGCATGGATCTCGCAACGGCCGAGCGCTGGCTGTCTCCGAATCTGGGTTATGAACCGGAATAATCCCGGATAGCCCAGCGGGTAACTGTACAGACTATACTTTCAATACTCCGCCAACCGGGTGGAAACAGAATCCCTGAGTCACCTGACATGCCAGAGACAGAAACCTGTCGAATCCGGCACACTGCGCACAGCCGCCATTCTCCCCTCCATGTACTAAACTTCAGTCTCAGGCCTGCCTGGCCGATAACCTGATGGCAGCATCTGCAACAAATATAGAGCCGAGGTACCGATGAGCAATCCCGACGACGTGTATGTCGACCACATCACACAGATGGGCGAATCGCGCGAGGTCATCGCCACCGAGGACATTCATAACCAGCATGGCGCCATGCTCATCGCCAAGGGTACGCGTGTCGACCGCAAAATGTATGAGCGGCTGGTGAGCCACAAACTGCTGACGCCCATCGACCATTCGGTCGAAATCGGGGACGGTGTCACGCTCGGCACGCTCGCGAAGGAAGCGCGCCGGCTGATCGAGAACGAGCCGCAGATCGAGCTCATGCTCGGCATGCTGCGCGACCCGGAGGCACCGATGCGCGCCATCGGGCGCGTGCACCTGGAACCGGCGTTCGCCAACAAGCTCACGGTGGCACGCGAGCGCATGCCGATGGTCTTCGCACACAGCCTCAAGGTCGCCGTCTCCGCGTCGATTCTCGGCCACGCCTTCGATCTGAACATCGACGATATCGCCACGCTCACCATGGCCGGCCTGTTCCACGACCTCGGCGAGCTGCACATCGATCCGGCAATTTTCGAACGCGGCCACGTGCTCACACCGGAGGACCGGCAACAGCTCTACGCGCACCCGGCCATCTCCTATGCGATGCTCGCTCAATCCCCGGCCTATCATCCGCACGTCAGCCGGCCGGTCCTCGAACATCACGAACGCCTGGACGGCAGCGGCTACCCGTACGCACGCATCGATGGCGACCTCAGCCTGCCCGGGCGCATGCTCGCCCTCAGCGAGCTGGTCACCGGCGTGTGTGAGCGCAAGGGCTGCGATTATCTCGATGTGCTGCTGCGCTTCCAGGCCGATAAATACGGCGGCGATCTCGTGCAACGACTGACGGCCGTGCTGCACCATGCCCCCCGGCAGAAGCGCGCCACGCCAACCCTCGACAAGGGACGGCTGGGCCATCTGGCCGCAGCGCTCGATGACCGCCTGGGGGCATGGCAACCGGACGCTGATGGCGATGCCGCGTCAACCCTCGTCACCGCGCGCCTGGAATCACTCAAACACGCGTTCGCGCGCACCGGCCTGCCGTTCCAGGGACTGGCCCAGATGTTCGGGCTCCTGGAAGACAACAGCCCGGAACTCAGCGAACTCGAGGTGTTGCTGCGTGAGTCGCTCTACCACCTGCGTGAGCTTGGATATGAGCTCAGGCGCCGGTGGCCGGAAATCGCCCAACAGTCCGGGGCAACGACAGCATGGATGAACGCCACGGACCACAGCGTGGGCGAGGCGCTGGCACAGGCGCGCCCTGCTGAACCCGTCGCTTCCGCGGGCTAAGACTCCGCACTCACTGGCACACGCCGATCGAATCGGCGGCGCACACCCGGCCATCGGTCCAGATCGCCCGGCCGAGCTTTGCACCGCTCAGGCTCACGCCATTCAGGTTTGCAGCCTGAAAATTGGCGTAGCCGAGATCGGCATCGCGCAGATCGCTCAGGGAAAGATTCGCACTGCGCATCGATGCGCCCTTGAGGTTGGCCGCGCGCAAATCGGCGCCGTGCAAATCGGCGCCTTCGAGGTTGGCATAACTGAGATCGGCGCTACGCAACAGCGCGCCTTGCAGATCGGCAGCCTTAAGCACGGTGTTGCTGAGATTCGCGCGGCTCAGGTCGGCGCGATTCAGATTGCGCGCCGGCATATCACAACTGCTCCAGTTGACCGCCGCGGCGGGTATGGCCTGGCAATCACGCTCGACCACCGGTGGCGCCGGGCGATACCAGAGGAAATAAGTTCCGAGAATAAACAGGGTGATCATCGCCACCGCCGCCGGCAGCAGGAAGTTGCGTTCTTCTTTTGGTTCTTCCGACGCCCAGCGCGTTACACGTTTGCGATGCGCCACGACGTCGAAAGATTCCACGGTGCGCCGGTCGCCGTGGCGCTGGTTGGTGTCGCTCGGGGCGTGCCCCGGTCCACGCCGGTCGTGCAGGCGCTCATCCTCGCGCAGGCGCGCGAGCAGCAGGTGTTGCCGGCCCTCTTCCGTGTCGGCGCGCTGCATGACCTCCGGCACAAGCTGCGGCAAGGCACTGAGGGGGCGCCAGTGTTCGCGGTCAACACTAAGCTCATCGCTGTCACGGATACGGCCGAGAAGTATCTCGCGCGCGATTTGGCCGGCCGGAAACGGGCCGCGAATCCGCCCATCTTTGCGCACGTACCACAGACCCTTGGCCGCATGGTCGATCATGCGATTAATGTATCACAGGCGGCCGAATGATCCGCGACAAGTGTCTGGGCCGGGCCGCAGTGCGCTGGTAGACTGCGCCGCCATGCTGCGCTTCACCGACATCTCCCTGCACCGCGGCGGCCGCGCGCTGTTCGCCGGCCTGACGTTCACGCTGCACGCCGGCTGGAAATGCGGCGTCACCGGCGCGAACGGCGCCGGCAAATCCACACTGTTCGCGCTGGTGCGCGGCACGCTGCACGCGGACGGCGGTCGCATCGGCCTGCCGCCCGGCTGGGTGATCGCGCACGTGGCGCAGGAAACCGCGGCGACCGAGCGCGCCGCCATCGATTATGTGCTGGATGGCGACGCCGAGCTGCGCGCCATCGAAGATGCCTTGCTGCGCGCACAGGCAGCCGGCGACGGGCTGGCCGAGGCCACGCTGCATGCGCAGCTCGACACCATCGATGCCTGGACCGCGCGTACTCGCGCCGCGCGCCTGCTCAACGGCCTCGGCTTCGCGCCCGCCGACGAGACCCGGCCGGTCAGCGCCTTCTCCGGCGGCTGGCGCATGCGCCTCAACCTGGCGCAGGCACTCATGTGCCGCTCTGACCTGTTGTTGCTCGACGAACCCACCAACCACCTGGATCTCGATGCCGTGCTGTGGCTGGAGGACTGGCTGCTTGCCTACCCGGGCACGCTGCTGCTCATTTCGCACGACCGCGATTTCCTCGATCGGGTCACGGACCACATCCTGCACCTCGAAGCGCGCGCCGAGGCCGCGCGTGCCACGCTCTACACCGGTAATTACTCGGCCTTCGAGCGGGCACGCGCCGCCGAACTGGCGCGCGAGCAGGCAGCGTCCGAAAAGCAGCGGCGCGAGGCCGCGCACATGCGCGATTTCGTCGAGCGCTTCCGCGCCAAGGCCAGCAAGGCGCGCCAGGCACAGAGCCGTCTCAAGATGCTGGAGCGCATGCCGGAGATCGCCGCGGCGCACGTCGACTCACCGTTTCATTTTGAATTCCGCGCACCCGAGAAACTGCCGGCGCCGCTGCTCGTGCTCAAAGACGGCGCGGCCGGCTACGGCGATACCACCATTCTGCACAACGTCAACCTGAGCCTGGCGCCGGGTGACCGCGTGGGCCTGCTCGGGCCGAATGGCGCCGGCAAGTCCACGCTCATCCGCCTGCTGGCGGGCGAGCTGGCGCTGCGCGGCGGCGAGCGCGTTGGCGCGCGCGATCTCAAAATCGGCTACTTCGCCCAGCATCAGCTTGAACAGCTGCGCCTCAACGACAATCCTCTGAACCATCTCACGCGCCTCGATCCGCGCGCGCGCGAACAGGAGTTGCGCGACTTCCTCGGCGGCTTCGGTTTCGTCGGCGACCGGGTGCTGGAACCGGTGGCGCCGTTCTCGGGTGGCGAGAAGGCGCGGCTGGTGCTGGCGCTGCTCGTCTACCAGCGCCCCAACCTGCTGTTGCTCGATGAGCCGACCAACCACCTTGACCTCGAAATGCGCCATGCGCTCGCGCTCGCCCTGCAGGAGTTCGAGGGGGCGATGGTGGTGGTCTCGCACGACCGCTACCTGCTGCGCAGCGTGACCGACCGCCTGGTGCTGGTTGCGGACGGCAAGGCCGAGGCGTTTGATGGTGACCTCGATGAGGAATACCCGAAATGGCTGGCGGCACGACGCGCGCGCCAGGCGCCCTTAAGTGCGGGCACGGCGCCTCCGTCCATTAATCGCAAGGACCAGCGCCGTCAGGATGCGGACAAACGCCGTCAGAATCAGCCGCTCAAGAACCGTCTCAAGACCCTCGAACAGGAACTCGAACGTCTCGGCACCGACAAAGCCCGCATCAACGCGGCGCTCGCGGACAGCGCGCTTTACACCGGCGCGGAAAAGGACAAACTCAAGTCATTGCTCATGGAACAAGGGCGCGTGCAACTGGCCCTGACGCAGACCGAAGCTGCCTGGCTGGAGGCCTGCGAAGCGCTGGAAAACGCGGATCGCGCTGATTTTCAATAACCGTTTGGCCTGCAGAGGTACCCCATGGAAAATCGACTGATCGAACTTGAAACCCGCCTGGCCTTCCAGGACAACACCCTGCAGGAGCTGAACGCCGTGGTGGTGCGCCAGCAGCGGGAAATCGACGCCCTCACTCGCGAACTGGAAACGCTCAAGGCCCAGATCAGGACATTGGCGCCGGAATTAGTGGCCAGCCGTACCGACGAGGCCCCGCCGCCGCATTATTGAAGCCCTACTGCGTTCGTCTTGCCATAAGATTAGAAGCCCCACTGCGTTCGTTTCGCCATTACTGAACCGGCCCTTCTGGGGTTTCAGCCGGGTTTGGTCCGGCAATAGCCGGGGAACCCGGGGCTGCCGTTGACTGAATTCACCTGCGTGCTGGAATTTTTGCTATCTTTATAAGGTCGCAGCCGCCATCCTGAACAAGGTGACGGGGATTCTGTACCCCTACAATACCGGCGCGCACCACAAAACGGACACCCATGGCAGAGACCAAACCAAGCAGCAAAATCCTCCGCGTATTGATTCTGGACGAATCTCCGGATGATGCCGAACAGGCCAGCGCTGCCCTGCGCCAGGCAGGCTACATGCTCAAGACCCAGCGCCTCGAAACCGGCGTGGCAGTCGAGCAGAACCTCGACAGCAACCAGTGGGACCTGATCCTGTGCGCGCACGGCCTGGCCAATCTGCCGGCGCGTCAGGTAGTCGATCTGGCGGCCCGCAAGCAACCCTTCACCACGGTCATCGTGCTGGCACGCCGCATCGCCGATGACGAGCTGCGCCAGCTCATGCTGGCCGGTGCGCGCGATGTCATCATCAAGGGTCAGTGGGGGCGCCTGCTGCCGGCCGTCGAGCGCGAACTCGCCGTCGCCTCCGAGCGCCGCGCGTGGATCGAAACACGCGAGGCTCTGCGCCAGCTCGAGGCCCGCTACCGCACCATGATCGAAGCCTCGCTGGAATCAATCAGCTACGTGCAAGACGGCATGCACATGGATGCCAACGCGTCCTACCTCAAGCTGTTCGGCTACGACGACATCGATCTGCTCAAGGAAACCCCGCTGCTCAATCTCATCGACAAGCAGGACCAGGCGCGCTTCAAGGCGGCATTGCGCAAACCGGAAGGCGCGGAGAAGACGCAGGAGTTCCTCGCCGTCACGGCCAGCGGCACCCGTGTCCCGCTCGAAGTGGCAATGACCCCGCTCACCATCAATGGCGAACCGTGTGTGCAGGTCGTGGCCACGGACGTGTCCAAGCGTAAGGCGCTGGAGGTCAAGCTCCAGTCGATGCACCAGCGTGATCCGCTCACCGGTCTTTCCAACCGTACGCACTTCCTCGGTGCATTGGGTGATGTCCTGAAAGTACCCGGTGGCGTACTCTTCGGGCTGACTATCAACCAGCTGGCAACCCTCAACCAGACGCTCGGTCACACCGCCTGCGACCGGCTGCTCGTGCAGATCGCCCGTCAGTTGCGCGAACTGGCCGGAAGCCTGACACCCGTGGCACGCATCACCGGTGGCCAGTTTGCCGTGCTACTCGATGCCAAGGCAGCGGCCGGCGCCGCAACGCTGGCGAAAAAACTCGACGACATGTTTGCCGCGCTGTCCGCCAGCGAAGGCGATCGGACCGTCAAGCCGGACGTGACCATCCAACAGTTGCCGCTTGGCGCCCAGCACAAAGACCGGCAAGCCATCATGGACCAGGTCTTCAAGACCGAGATCCAGCCGTTGAAGGCGGCCGTCACGCCACCGCCTGTCAAAGCCACCGTCACGCCAGCAGCACCCGCAGCACCGGCAGCGGCTGCTCCGCACCGTACTCCTGCTCTCGATTCCACCGCACCGCGCGCCACAGGCGGCAACTGGAGTGAGGCCGTGCAGAATGCGCTGGCGCACAACCAGATGCAGCTGCTGTTCCAGCCGATCATCAACCTGCACGGCGAACCGCGCTGTTTCTACGAGGCGCAACTCATGCTGCGCACGCTGGACGGAAAGGTAATCCCGCCAGCCGAGTACCTGCCTTCGGCCGAAGCCGCCGGGCTGGGCGGCAAGATCGACCGCACCCTGATGCTCAACGTCATCGACACGCTCTCGAAATACCACTTGGAGGGCCGTCCGGGCGTGGTGTTTGTCGGGCTGTCGTCCACGGCGGTGCACGACAGCGCCCTGCTCACCGCCATCCAGATGCACGTCAAGGCCACCGGCCTCGACCCTACCAGCCTCATTCTGCAACTGGACGAGGCGGTGCTGGCGCAGCACCCGGAGAAAGCACGCAGCTTCATCGAGAAAGCGCGGGAGATGGGCGCGGGTATCACCGTAGACAATTTCACGGGCCAGGCCGTGAGCCAGGAATATCTGGCCGGCATGCATATCGATTTCTTCGGCGTGAACTGCGGCCCGAACGGATTAGAGGGGGGCGCGCTGACTGTCGCAATAGATGCGGGGCTCGCGCTCGAGCGGATGGTATTGGCCAAGAACATTGAGGACGCCGACATCTTCACCGCGCTCTTCAGCCGTGGCGTGCACTACGTTCAGGGTGATTACCTGCAACCGGCCAGCCCCGGGCTCGACTACAGTTTCGAGGCCGAACAGACGCTCGCCTCGGACGAGCCCGTCGCGCCGAACTGGCGCGTGGCCGGTTGACGCGCTAGCGGGCGAACAATTTCAGAAAGTACGGCAACCACCACAGCACGAGCGTGGCGCTGAATGCCAGGTTCACGATCATAATCCGCCTGTAGCGCGCCCGTTCCGCACCCTTGGCGCTGCCCATCATCACCCGCCCCATCAGCGCATCCAGCAGCAGCACCTGCAACAGGATCGGCGCGAGCACCGGCAGAATCATTGTTGTCACCAGCTCCCAGCCGCTATAGACCGCCGCCGTGCCTGGGCGCGGCGCGGCCAGCATGTCCAGAATGGTCAGCGCGATCAGCATGACGCGCAACACGCCCATCTGGCGCAGCAGGTTCACTGGTTGCGCACGCGGCCGTGCTGCGCGTGGTTTTTTCGCTGAAGTCGGGCGGTCTTTCTTTGTCATGGCGGGGCTCTCGGATAAACGCGGCGCGAGCGTAGCCGTTCCTGGGCACAATGAAAAGCGCTGGGGCATCGATAACGCCATGACGACTCCGCCAAGAACAGGAGCACACTCAGAGTGGCTGAGGTGGCAGCCTGCTGTCGTGGCGCCACCCCGCAGAAAGGAGCCCGCTCAAGACAGCCGCCTCCAGGCGCTGACCGGGCAATAATCACCCTGTGCCTGGCGACATGGCATCCATCATAATCTGCTAATGGTTGCCAGTCGTTCCTTAGCGACCGGCTGTCAGTGCCAGTCCCCGGCACGTCTGGCCAAAGCTGCGCAAAAACCAAAAAAAGATGACAATGCGCCAACGCGAAATATTGTGAACAAGACAAGGCCGTCGCCCCTCCTGAGCTATGCGGATCCCAGCCTATTCTCCGAACTTCTACCCGCTCGACAGCGCACGCCGGGTCACGGAACTGCTCGTCGTTCCGCCCGCGCCATTGTCCGATCGCTATCCACAGCAGAAGCCTTCTTCGCGCCCGCTGGCCGAGCGCGTTTTTGAAGGCGAGATCCTGCCCCGGCCGCCGGCCGCGCAGTCCCTGCTTGCCGATTACCGCACCAGCATGCAGGCACGGGCAACCAGCCGCACCGCGGCAGCCCCTGATGCCGCCCCGCAAACGGCGGCCCCTTCCAAGCTCTTGTTCTATCAACTGCACAGTTCGAATGAATCCCTGACCGACAGCAAGCTCGGACGGCACGTCGATCAACGCGTCTGACCTGCCGCGAACCGCGCCACGCGGCCAAGACACCCGCCTTTGGCTTTGACCTGCACCCTGCAATAATCCGCCACGCGAATGGCGCGCGTCGAAATTGGCTCATGGATACTCAGCACACTTTGCTCTCTGCGGATGGCGCCACCCTCGCCTACCGGCGCTGGCGCGCCCCGGCAACCGTACAGACCCTGCCGCCGCTGGTGCTGCTGCACGGCGCGGCCAGCAACCTGACACGCTGGTCGGAGTTCACCGAGCAAACCCGCCTGCGCGCCACGCGCGACATCCTGCGCCTCGATCTGCGCGGCCACGGGCAATCGCTCCACCGCGGCCGCATCGGTCTTGAGATCTGGTGTGACGACATCGCCGCGATTCTGAAACAAGAACGTTACTCGCGCGCGATACTGATCGGACACTGCCTGGGCGCCAACATCGCCGCCACCTTTGCCGCGCGCTATCCACAGATGACCGCCGGCATCGTGCTGGTTGAACCGATGCTGCGCGACGCACTCACGGGACCATTGCGCACGCTTCGTCCATATGTGCCGCTGCTCAAGCTCGCGGCATGCGTAATACGCGCCGCCAATCGCCTCGGTCTCTACCGCCGGCATTTGGAGCCCCTGGACCTGCGCGAGCTCGATCGGGAATTCCGCGCGCGCCTCAACGAGCCAGGCGGCGGCGAGGCATTGGTGAAACGCTACGCGTCACCTCTGCACGATCTCAAGAACATGCCGAGCGCCAATTTCCTTCAGGACCTGATCGAGGTCGAGCGCCCGTTGCCGCTGGAAAAGATTCACGCGCCGTTCCTGGCCCTGCTCTCCACCGGCCGCACCTTTGCCGACCCGGACATCACTCGCACGCTGCTGGCGCGCCTGGTGCACGGCGAGATCCATGCGCTGGACTCCAAACACTGGATACCGACCGAACAACCACAGGTGATGCGTGAACAGATCGAAACCTGGTGCGCAAAAATATAAAAATGCAGGGTGGGCTAGGCGCGCAGCGCCGTAACCCACCGATCGACTGCTAGGCACATCTCACCGCATATGGAAAGTAATGAGCTACTGGACATACTAGACGCATGCGACTGAACAAATACCTCAGCGAAACCGGCATGTGCTCCCGTCGCGAGGCCGACGCCTGGATCGCCAGCGGCCGCGTGTCCATCAACGGCAAGCGCGCCGAACTCGGCACGCAAGTGACCGAAGCCGACGAAGTGCGCGTCGACAGCCGCGTGGTCGGCACCCGCAAGAAGAAAAAGAAGGTCTACATTTGCCTCAACAAGCCGGTCGGCATTACCTGCACCACCGAGCAGGGCGTCAAAGACAACATCGTCGGCTTCATCGGCCACGAAGAACGCATCTTCCCCATCGGCCGCCTGGACAAGGAATCCGAAGGCCTGATCCTGCTTACCAACAATGGCGACATCGTCAACGACATTCTGCGCTCGGAGAACAACCACGAGAAGGAATATCTCGTTACCGTTGACAAGCCGATCACCGACGCCTTCATCTCCGGCATGGCCGGTGGCGTGCGCATTCTCGATACCAAAACCAAACCCTGCAAAGTCAGCCGCGCTGGCAAATATGAGTTCCGCATCATCCTGACCCAGGGTCTCAACCGCCAGATCCGACGCATGTGCGAGGTGTTCGGCTATGACGTGAAGCGCCTGCAACGCGTACGCATCGTCAACGTCAAGCTCGGCGGGCTCAAGGTTGGGCGTTGGCGCAATCTGACTGAAACGGAATTGCGTGGACTGCTGCCGGCGCGCAAGGACTGGTAATCCGTCAACGCCGACACTACGGCCGCTGGTACCAAAAGCCGCAGAAACGTTTGTAACGCACCAGAAACGGAAAGAGCAGCAACACCAGCAACAGCGCCAACTGCGCGCCTTGTCCATACCAGTGCAGCTTGCGCCCGGAGGACAATGCGCCGGGCGCGCCGATCACGCAGAAGCGCCGCCCATCTTCCCTGCCTGCACGCTTGAGGCAACGCGACAGCCAGATTTCCTCACTGGCATAGACCTGCTCGCTGAAGCCACCGCAATGCTCGAAGTCCTCGCGTCGGCAGTAAATGAAACAGCCGGCCGCCAAGCTCAACTGCGCCGACAGCCAGTTCCAGAAGCGCAGCACCAGGCGCGCGCCGATGTGCATGCCGGAATCCAGCACCACCACCGCCCCGCCGCCGACGCAGCGCCCTGATTCCAGATTGTCCAGCGCCTTTCCGAGCAACGCCGGCGCAATCTGCGTGTCGGCATCCACAAACACCAGATAACGCCCTTGCGCCACGCGCGCTCCGGCATTGCGCGCGCGTGAAATCTGGTTGACCGGCTCGAACACTACCTGCGCGCCATTCTCGCGCGCGATCTCCGCAGTACGGTCGATGGAATTGTTGTCGGCCACGATCAGCTCGCCCTGCAATGCTTGCGCGGCCATGGCGGCCTTCAACTGGCCAAGGGTGTCAGCCAGCAGCGTCTCTTCGTTGTAGGCAGGAACAATGATGGAGTAATCGACTGGCATGGTTTCATTCTAGTGGATGCGGGGCTTTGGTGGCAGGACTTGTTCGTTGGTTATTTATTTTTCACTCTGGACTTCACAGGTTTTCTCTGGAAAATAATTCTGTCCCGCTTTTCCC
>Ga0315281_10002824_pt1 | contig 25662 bp, 12 predicted proteins | sample YL17G07_0_MG_FD_204540 | JGI IMG/M metagenome (GOLD analysis project Ga0315281, IMG submission 204540) | Sediment microbial communities from Yellowstone Lake, YNP, Wyoming, USA - YL17G07_0 | ecosystem: Environmental > Aquatic > Freshwater > Lake > Sediment | place: USA: Wyoming | collected... | reverse complement strand
TTCAAACACGCGCACGGTTACTACGTTTGGCTGGAATCCATCGGGAAGGTGCGGCTGAATTCCAACGGTTCCCCCGTCGGAGTGGTCATTACCGGTCGCGAGATCACCGAGCGGAAGAAGATCGAGACGGAGCTGAAGGCTGAAAGAGACTTTTCCACCGCGATAATAGACGTCGCCCAGGCGATGGTCATGGTCTTCGACACGAAAGGCACCATCATCAGGTTCAACCGCGCGAGCGAGAAGGTGACAGGTTTCTCAGAGCAGGAAGCCGTCGGGAGGAACCTCTTCGACCTTTTCATGGGGAGCTTGGGGGACGAGAGCATCCAGCGTGGGAAGAAGATCTTTGCCGAAATGCTCGGAGGCACCCAGACTATTTACTATGAAAGCCACTGGCGGAAGAAGGACGGATCCCCCCTCACAATCACCTGGTCGGCGACCACCCTCCTCGACGACCATCAGCGAATACAATACATCATCGCGACGGGGATCGATGTCACTGGACAGAGGGGGGCGGAAGCGGCGATCATGGAGCGGCTGAAGCTCGAGGGGCTACTCAACAGGATTTCCGCGTCGGCCGTCAGAATCGATGACCTATCGAGATTCCTGACCTACGCCCTCAAGGACATGGGCGAGACGATGGAAACGTCACGAGCCTTCATAATCGAGTTCAACGTCCCGAAGAAGACAATGAGCCAGACCTACGAATGGCTGGCACCGGGGGTCTCCCCTGACAACCAAATTTGGCAGGACATCCCCATCTCGAGCATCCCTGCGGACTATGACGCCATGATGAGGGACGAGGTCGTAGTCTTCGGCGACGTCGAGAAGGATCATTATGACCCGGTCCTCAGGGAGATGCTCCTTAGGGAGGATATCAGAGCACTCCTTTCCGTCCCGATCACCCTCGGGGACGAGCCCTTCGGTCTGCTCGGCTTCGACATCGTCGGCAAGACGAGGAATTGGCGAAAGGAGGACGTCGACCTCGTCATGGCCATCGCTAGGATACTCGGGCATGTCATCGAGCGCGAGAAGAAGGAAGAGATGCTTAAGATCAAGGACACCGCCATTGAGATGTCCATCAATTCTATCCTCTTTGCTAATCCTGATTACAAGATAATCTATGTCAACAAGGCGTTCCTCATTGGTACTGGATACAAGAGCAAGGAGGAGATTATCGGGAAACAAATAATGGAATTCTTCCCCAACTCTGCCGATGAAGATAGAATCAAGAAAGCCCTCCGGAAAGAAGGCTTTATCGTGACCAGGACTTCAATGAAAAAGGCGGATGGGTCGAACGTAGAAGTCGAGGTCGCGATAACAGCAGTGACTGATTCAAAAGGTAATCTCCAGATGTTCATGGGGTCGTCGATTGATGTAAAGGGGCTCCAGGGGCATCTCGAAAAGAAGTGAGGCCAGATTTCTCCACGCCGTCGGAGAAAGAGATTTATTCCAGATGTCGGTATAGTGGCCGGAACAATCGCTCACGCGGGGGTAGCCAAGCCCGGCCAACGGCGCTAGATTGAGGGTCTAGTCCTTAGTGGTCCCAGAGTTCAAATCTCTGCCCCCGCACCATTTCTGAATCCGTGAATCGACTGCGGACGCATCAGAGCAATTTATTATCAATATCGATTCCTTCATCGACCCCCAAGCAAATTCAGGATCCATCCATCCTGGCTCTGACATCGCATATTCGAGAGACTCGCGATTTCCCGGTTATGCAGAAGTGCTGCAGAATTCCCCCCTTTCCTTCGGTAACATTAATATGTACAATCGCAATCGGCATTCCCGCCTGATTTCGAATATCTGCCGAGATACAATCTAAATCGGGCGATTCGTTACATTTGGGGGGCAAAGAGATTGAACGACATAGATGTGAAAGAATATTCTATAAAAGCCAAGAAGAGCCGGAAAGCATTGTTTGTCGCAGTATTCCTCTGCGGGCTGATGATAATGAGCAACTTCGCGGTGCTCATGGCCGCCTTGAATCCCGAGGCGGGCGATTCGTCGACAACGGCGACGAGTCCAGTCAATTCGATAGCTGGAAACGGGGCAGGTATCAACATCCCATTGTCAGCAACGAATCCTTCCAGTAAGATGAAACCCTCCGTGATAACGCCAAAATCTGGTTCTGATCTGAATATCGCCGGCTCGTCCGTTATCAAGAACATAATCGCCAAGCTCGGCGATCTGAGAGTCTCCGGCAACCTCTCTATAATCGATTCAATCATCGAGTTGCGCAACATCTACCTGGCTGAGAATTCCAGTCTCTTCGTGGACCCCACCACGCTCATTGTGAACGGCAACATATACGTCGGTGCCGGTGCGACCGTCACCTACGACAACACGATCATCAAGATGAACTGCACATCCGATGGGCAGTACAGGATACAGGTCAACGCCACCGGCCGCCTGATCCTGAAGAACTATTCCGCCGTGAAGAACGGCACGACCGACCATAACTACCTATTCATGATATACGGCCGGCTCGACGTCTGGAATTCTAACATATCGAGGGTCGGAATGCCCATGGACGCCCCCTTCGTGGACATGAAAGGCCTCTATGTAGGGAACAACGGAATTGCCGAGTTCAACTACTCCCATATCAACTACTCCAAGGTCGGAGTAATCGCCGACAGTGGCGCGCGCGTGACGGTGAAGAACAGCACGATCGACAACTGTGCGGTCGGCATCCTCGCCTATCAGGATAGCGCTAAGGTGATAATCGAGAACAACGACATCTCGAACAACGGGCAAACAGACAAGGTCATGATCCCGACCAAGGTCAGCAACATATTCTCCGACAACTTCGAGAGCGGCACCGGCCAGTGGACGATGAACAGCCAGACGCTCCCGCCGACGTACTTCAACGATGTCGAGAGCGGTGCCGGCGGATTCATGGTGTCCGTAGATTATGGAGGGTCACTTTGGCACACGACAACTCTTTGGTCCAACAGCTCATCGAACAGCTGGTGGGCCGGACAGGAACTCACATCCGACTACAATTATGGTCCAAGCCAGAGGTCCTCCGTAAAGCTCATCGGCCCCGCCATCAACACGACCGGGCTCCAGGACGCGCATCTTCGGTACTATGAGGCCTTCCAGACGGAAGGGCTCAGGCTGGGCAACGCCACGATCTACGACCAATGCCATGTGGGCATCACCCTCGACAGCGGCACGACCATTACGAACATAAGCTGGAGGAACCCGACTGGCGGCTCGAACCCGAGCTGGCCGTTCTTCGACATGGTCGATCTCGATATCTCGGCGTATACATCGACCCAGTTCAGATTCGTGTTCTGGTTCGACACCATGGATGGATTGAACAACACCTTCTGGGGCTGGTTCGTAGATGACTTCAGAGTCTACGATGCGAACCCAAGGCTATGGACGACGACAACCGCGCAATCCAACAGCCCAACGCACTCTCTTACCGATTCTCCCAACACGAATTATGCGAAGGGGGAGGATGTCTATGCCCAGACGGCGAGCTACGTTGATCTGAGCGACCCGAGCGTCGGAGCCGCATTCCTGAAGTACTACTCGCTCTACAGGACTCAGGCCGTATCGGATTACTTCACAGTCGAAGCGTCGAACGATTATGGTATAAGCTGGGCAGTACTATCGAACCACTCCGGCGCATCTTCCGGATGGCCGACGACCTTCCAGATGGAACAGCTTGATCTATCATCGTACCTCGGGAGCAACCATCTGCTCCTAAGGTTCCGCATGACCGCAAACATGGACAATGTGATCTATGACGGGGTCTACATCGACGACGTGACCGTGTCGGTTACTAAGAGCCTGCCGGTGTCGGGAGGCATAGTCGCCTATATGTCCAGCAATGTCATTGTGGACGGGAACCTGATCTCAGGAAACGGCGACCCTTCGGGAATATTCACATTCGTCCCGATTCCCAATCTGGTGCCTCTGTTAGTAGATAATGTGGAGAGCGGTCCGTTCTGGTGGACCACCACCCCCCTGCTAGGTCCTGATCTCTGGCACATCACCTCGACGGCGAGCAGCAGCCCGACGCAATCATGGTGGTTCGGACAGGAATTGACCGGGGACTATAACGCCGGGAATCTTTATGACCTGTTGTCCAGCCCGATAGTCGACGCAACGGGTTTCCCGAATCTGAAATTCACCTTCAACGAGAGATATTGGACAGAAGACCTCAATTTCTATGACAGGTGCACAGTGGAAGTGACTCCTGACGCCGGCTTCACTTGGATACCGGTCTACCTTAGCCACCCGCTGACAGGTATAACTTCTCCGAATCAAAATCCAGAATGGCCGGGATTCCGGTCGGTCGTCGTCGACATAACGCCCTATGCCACTACGACATTCGGTGTACGCTTCGCGTTCCAAACAATGGACGGGGCAGTCAACGCCTATCCAGGATGGTTCCTGGATGACATCGGGTTCGCGGTAGATGTCACGATTCCGGCTCATGTATTCGGCGGAATCCTTTCCCTCGACTACTCGACGGTGAAGATGACGGACAACGACGTCATCAGCAACTACGGTTACGGCGTCTACGCCAACACGACCGCGACGGCGGAATGGACCGTCGTCAACGGCGGTTCCGCGGTCAGCAACGACATCAACCTCAACGGGAACGTGACCGTTCTGAGCGGACAGCTGACATTTGACGATGTTCACGCATCCGTCTGGAACGTCACGATAAGCCAGCCCGGATCGATGCAGCTGATCAACTCGCCGACGACAGTGATATCCTCCGACGTCCTCAACTATGGCAGCCTCTACGTCAATGCCAGCACATGGCTGATGAACTGCACTTACGACGGGGAGTTCTCTATCGACAACTACGGATACATGTACGTCGACTCGAGCACGATCGACAGGTTCGCAGCGAGCAACTTCCTGTTCAGGGTGTGGTCGAACGGATCGTTCGAATACACCAACAGCGCCCTCCACCACTGCGGGATGGCTTCAGCAAACTTGGATGAACTCGGACTGTTCATAGCGACCGACAACGCTCTGATCCACAACGGCTGCGACATCAGCAACAACTATTACGGTATCTTCGTCATGTCATCCTCGCCAACCATTGTGGATTCAAGCATATCATTCAACAGTGTCTATGGCATATACTGGCTGAACAACACAATTAACGCGATGCTGAGCGGACTGACCGTGAACAGCAATGGCTGGACCGGTATACTGCTCAATGGCTTCGACGTTCTCCTGAACATCCAGTCATCCGATGTCAATTCCAACTCCTGGAACGGAATCGACGTCGTGGCATGGAATACGGCGAACATCACGATAGGTGGCTGCAACGTCAATGGCAACGGCAACTATGGAGTGCACTCCGCATGGGCTGCCGACACTCTCTTCAGTATGGTCAACGATGCGGTCGACAGCAATTCCAACAACGGCGTGGACATCAGCTCATGGAATATCAATGCCGATATCCAGACTTCTTCCATGCAGTCCAACCTTGGAAGCGGGATGGTTCTCCAAGCCACCGGAGGCACCCTGACCGTATCAATGGCTACAGACACATGCTCAGGCAATTTCGCAAACGGAGCCTATCTGTCTGGGAACGCCCTTGTCAATGCGACGATCTCCGGAAGCTCTTTCAGCAGCAATGTCAATGGAGCAGGATTGCTGATCACTAGCCCAAGCGGCGATGTCATTGCGAATCTGATATCGATAGTCGCAAACAGCAACCCGTCGAGTGACGGCGTCCGCATCCTTGCGGCAGGCAACCTCGACCTGGCGACATCCGGCAACTCTTACAACGGTAACGGCAACATCGGAATATCGGCCGTCGTGGGTAATGCCGCGACTCTCAGCATCAATGGCGACATCGCGAATGGCAATGTCGCAGGCGGCGGCTTCAGCATTTCGGCTACGAATGACATCAGCGGTAGCGTAATATTGTGCACGGCGAATTCCAATGGTGGCAACGGGATCTCTCTCGTGTCCACTGGCGGAAACATCGCCATCGAAGCTTGGTTTAACGTCGCCGCTTTCGACGCTGTTAATGGTTTATACATGCAGGCCGCACTGACAGTCAGCGGGAACATTTCCAGCAACATAGTCGTCCTAAATCCGAATGACGGCATCGAGGTGATCGGCGGTTCGGTATCCGCAAATGTCCGGAATAACCTGGCTTTTGTCAACTTTAGGAACGGGATAACCGTCATATCAACGACCGGCGACATCCTGATCGATGTCAGCGGCAACAATGTCGGCGACGTAATAAACCCTGGGAATTTCTTGAACGGGATATACATCTGGAGCGCCAACAATGCGACCGTGTTCATGGACTCCGTTTATGCGGACATGAACTTCAACTGCGGCATCTTCGTTGAAGCAGTGAACCAGGTGGACGTGACTATCTGGAACACGCAGGCCAGTTGGAACGGTGGCTTTGGTCCAAACAACAACGGGATACTCATCAGGGGCAATGATGTAATCGCGGACATAGAAGCCTGCTCGGCCTCCAGCAACCTGGACGCTGGCATATACCTGTTCGCGACGAACGACATCGTCAACGCAATCCTGATCGGGAACACCTGCAACGGCAATTTCCTTCAGGGGATCAAGCTCGTGGCGAACAACGACATCAGCGCAACAGTGTACAGCAACACATGCGACAGCAACTCGCATGCAGGAATAGCCTTTTCGGCAGGCTGGGACATGGAACTCGACATCCAGGGCAATCACGCGACATCTAATCTCAATAACGGGATATACCTGTCAGGGAGCACGATAGACGCCTATCTAGCCGGCAACAATGCTTCCTTGAACATGATGAACGGCATACATGTGTCCTGTACCTACCTAGATGTCACTACGTATCTCAACACATGCAACAACAACGCGAACGACGGGATACTGCTTCAGGCAGGGGATGCCGAAATAACCTCTACAGCGGACCAGGCCAACTCGAACGGGAACAACGGCATGTCCGTCAGCGTCACGAACGACGTTATCTCTGGATCTTCCATAGATTCATTCGTCGCTCGATACAACGCCAACGACGGAATCTCAGTTACCGCTGGCTGGGTCATCGAGGGCCTGACCGTATCAAATGGCGATGCGGCTTTGAACGGTGCCATCGGCATATTGCTCAACGGCTTCATAGACATTCATGCATCAATTGTGAACAACAATGTCACATTGAACCCGACTGGAATCATGATCAGCGACGCTCTGGGTGACATATATGTGGATGTCACGGGGAACTTCGCAGATGCCTGCAACAACAATGGAATAATGATTTCCGCTACCAACGGCGGCATCTGGGGAAACATCTCCTTGAACGAGGCCAACGGGATTCTGGCGCCGGCTGGAAACGGCATTGCGATGATCGCACCCAACGGCGCGATCTACGCGTCCGTCTATGCGAACAACGTGACCTATTCCGGTGGCATCGGCATATTAGTGCAGTCAAGCTCTGGCTGGATATACTCGGAGATCACGCAGAACAACGCATCCAACGCGACGCTGATCGGTATCTTCATGGTCGGGTATGACAACGAAGCGATCGTGTCAGGCAACATCGCGAATGGATGCGGAATTGCTGGCATCGCCTCCGTCGCAGACTACACCGGCATCTCAGTGACCGACAACTCTGCAAGCGACTGCGCGCAGGTGGGGATCGTCGTCATCGGCAACTACGGGGTCTACGCCGACGTATCCGGCAACACCGTAAACAACTGCCTCGGATGGGGCATATACATCACGAACAATCTGCCGTTCTACACGAACGTCCTGACGATCTCGGACAACCACGCAAGTTACAACAACTTCAACCTATTCGGGCCTTCCGCCGGGATATTCGTCGACTTCAGCTCCGCGGGCGGGAACAACTACCTGACTGCCGACTTCTCAGGCAACGATGTCCACAACAACACGATCGGGATATGGATCCTGAACCCCGGCATCGGAAACTGCGGCCTGACCTTCACGGGCGACACCGCTGTGAACAACACACTGGACGGTATAGCTGTCCAGACCTTCGACGTACAGGTCAGCATGTTCCTGTGCACCGCCGATGGCAACGGCATGAACGGCGTGATGGTGAACGCAACGAACCTGCTGATGTGCACACTCGACTCGAACGAGTTCAACCTCAATGGACAGAGCGGCGCCTTCATCGAGGGCGCTTGGAGCATTACCGCGACGATCATGCAGAACGACGTCCTGGCCAACGGCATGCACGGCTTGAGGCTCCTATCGGACTTCGGCACGATATCGGCAATGTTCGAGATGAACTACGTCGATGGCAACCTTGGGAACGGCATCGATGTCGCTGCTGGAACCGACATCCTCGCATCGTTCCTCGACAACACGGTGACGAACAACATGTTGGACGGCGTCCACCTGAACGCGGTCGGCGTGGTTTCGCTGACGATGGATGGAGATGTGGTCGACTACAACGGCCTTGACGGCATAGACGTGTACGCCGGTTCTTCGATAATTGCGGACATGTATGATCTAGAGGTGTACGACAACGTCGACGCGGGCATAAGGCTGAACGCCCCGGCAATCAACGCATTGGTCGACACCAGCGACATCGAGTACAACGACGAGTCCATCTACATGTACGCACAGAATAGCCTGATTGCTGACATATCAGGCTGCTACATCTACGGGAACGGCTACGGCGCACAGCTGCTCTGCGTAAGCGGCGACATAACCGCGACGGTGACGGACAGCGGCATCTATTACAATGGTGTATACGGCGTGTATACGTGGCAGAACTCTGGTAACACATATGCCGACTTCAGCTCGAACGACATTTACGGGAACTACGGTGACGGCGTCAGGATGTCATCCAACGACTTGATAAACGTGTCATTCACCTCGAACTCGATAGGGAGCAACGACCTGAACGGCGTGATTATCGGCTGCTGGGACCTGAACACGGGCCTGTTCGTCAGCAACGACATCTACGATAACGGTCTGAACGGCATATACGTGAACACCGTCTATGGGACCCTGGTCCTGTCCGGCAACGACATCTACAACAACTGCTGGAACGGCGGGGAAGCGGGCGTCTATCTAACCGGATTCGTTGTCACGCTCCGCGCAGACGCCATGCCGAACTGGATAACCGGCAACTACGCCGACGGCCTTCAGGTATTCGCAGGTGCCCAGGCAGACATCTACATGCGGGCTGCGAGCGGGAACTACCTCGGCTACAACAGCGAAAATGGCCTGAACGCCTATACGTCCGGCGGCTGGGTCGACCTATATGCCGAGAACCTATATTGCTACGGCAACGGCAACGACGGTGTCCTGCTCGGCGGGCCCTACAACTATGTTGAGGTCTCGTACTCCGACTTCAGCGATAACGGCAACGGGTTCGTAATGATGCCGTCGAACTGGTGCTACGGAGTCATCGAGGACTCGACGGTCTTATACAACTGGAACCAGGTCGGTATATACGCTCAATACGCCGATGGCCTATCGATCAGGGACTGCACGGTGATGTACAACCCGATCGGCATCGACATCGAGATGAGCTGGTCCGTCTACATCTATGACAACATCGTATCCGAGAACTTGGACACAGGCGTCCTGCTCGACGATGTCAGCGATGCGCAACTATGGGACAATGTGGTCGACGACAACCTCGCATACGGCGTCTACATCGAGGCGCTCACGAACGCTGTGCTCTGGGACAACTTCATCGACCGCAACCTCGACACCGGACTATATGTCGAGTCGGGGTGCAATGTTGATCTGTTCAACAACTGGGTCACGTTCAACTACATCTGGGGCGTGTACTGCGAAGTCGGGTCCTCCGTCGATTGGACCGCTGATGTCAGCATAAACGGCACCTACGCATATGTCAAGATGAACAACGTGCTGCTGACTGGCAATGTTACAGCCGATGCGGACAGCATGTTCTGGCTGGACGACAGCACGCTCTGGTTCAACAGCAACCGCGTGATGAAGTACGAGGTGACGGTCATGCCGACCGGGCTGCTGAACATGGACGACTCGAAGATCTCGTCCTGGAACGACTACACCTACGGCTTCTATGTCTGGGGCATGCTCGACATGGACTTCGGCACGATAGACGAGGCATACGAGGTCCAGGTCATGTCCGGAGGGCTGGTCGACGCGCTGTACAGCACAATTGAGTACGGGTTCGTCCACGGCATCAGGGCCGAGCCGGGAAGCACGGTCCTGTGCGTCGAGACCGAGTTCTACGAGAACGAGCACTCCGGCATATACGCTGAGGGCGCGACGGTCGATGTATCCGAGTGCCTGTTCAACTACAACGGCCGCGAGGGCATATTCGCCACGGACTGCGACCTGTCCGTCTCCTGGTCAATCTTCGAGAGCAACGACAGGGGCATCAGGCTCGACGCCTGCACCGGTGTGCTAGTCGACTCGAGCAGGTTCCAGAACAACGTCGTCGGCCTGGAGTCGCTGAACGCCAGCAGCGTCGATGTGATGCAGAGCTGGTTCCAGGACAACGGGATCGGCACGGTGGCCGGCGGCTCCTCGAGCGAGTACTTCGAGAACTGCACGATGAGCGGCAACTACCTACTCGACATAAGGGCCATGGGCGACTCGGATGTGCTCACGCTGAACACCCCGACCGGCAGGTTCTTCGATGTCAGGGACACCTCCGCCCTCACCGTCGAGTGGTACCTCGACGTCATGGTGATGGACGAGCTGATGGTCCCGATCTCCGGCGCGCTAGTGACCGTCACGGACGGCAACGGCGTGCCAATCGTGTCGGGAGTTCCGACGAACTCGTTGGGAGAGGTCTGCTGGATCATAGTGACTGAGAGGATCGTCTACTTTGCTTGGACCGACCTGTCAATGCAGCCGTACGTAATCAGCGCGACCGACGGGGCGGCATACGCCGAGGAGACGACCGTCATCGACGACACGATGACCGTCTACCTGGTGATTAACCACCCGCCGGAGTACGTGCCGGGCAGCATGACCGACGTCTACTTCGACGAGGACAGCTCAGTGTCCGACGTGTTCAACCTGAATGACTGCTTCACCGACAGGGACGACATCACCTTCTCCGTCTCGGGCAACTCGATGATCTCAGTGACGATCAACCCGAACGGCTCGGTGGACTTCGCGTCTCTCGTGTCGGACTGGGCAGGATCCGAATCTGTGACGTTCAGGGCGACGGACGAGCACGGCGCCTTCGCAGAGCACACGATACTCGTGACGGTGCTGAATGTCAACGACCCGCCGGAAATCACCTCGACGCCTGTCACGACGGGCACTCAGGGAGTGACCTACTACTACATAGTGACCGCGACTGACGCCGACATCGTGTACGGCGACTACCTGACGTTCTCGCTAGATGCCGCGCCCGCGGGCATGTCGATCAACTCTGTTACGGGGCTCATCGACTGGACCCCGGCGAGCGACCAGATCGGACTGTACTGGGTCGTCGTGGAAGTTGACGACTCGATGGGAGGATATGCAATACAGATGTTCTCCATCGACGTTGCCAATGTCAACGACGCGCCGACGATCACCTCTTCGCCGATTATCTCGGCGACGCAGGACGCCGCGTACGAGTACGATGTCACGGCGGACGACGTCGACATCCCGTACGGCGACTTCGTGACGTTCTCGCTGACGACCGCACCGAGCGGGATGGTAATCGACTCAGCGACCGGAGTTATCACCTGGACCCCCGCATACGACCAGATCGGTCTGAACGCGGTGGTCGTGAAGGTCACGGACAGCTTTGGCTCGAGCTCGACACAGTCGTTCACTGTCGATGTCGCGAACGTCAACGATCAGCCGATGATAACATCGACACCGGTGACGTCCGCCAAGGAAGGCTCCATCTACTATTGCCAGGTGACCGCGAGCGACAGGGATACACCATACGGCGACACGCTGACGTTCTCTCTGGACGCCGCGCCGGCCGGTATGACGATCGACCCCGCGACTGGAGTGATCTCATGGACGCCCGCCTTCAACCAGGTGGGCACCCAGCTCGTCACGGTGAGGGTGACGGATTCGGCGAGCGCCTTCGCCACCCAGACCTTCACGGTGATGGTCGAGAACACCCCGAACGCGCCTGTCATCAACGCCATATCGCCGAAGACCGCAACGGTGGACCATCTGTTCACCTTCGATGTGAACGCGACGGACGCAGACATCCCGTACGGGGACGTTCTCATCTTCTCGCTGACGACCGCCCCGAGCGGAATGACGATCGACTCGGCGACCGGAGTGATACAGTGGATCCCGGACATGCATTCGGCACCAGTCCTGCTCGTCACCGTGAAGGTGACAGACTCGGCCGGGCTGATAGACACGGAGACCTTCGCGATAACCGTCCTCGGCCTGAACCACCCGCCGAGCATTTCGTCGGTGTCGATTGCGCCGGTCTCACCGGTCCGTGGAAGCACGCTCAACGCGACCCCTGCCGGCTACAGCGATGCCGAGAGCGACACGGCGCAGTACGTCTACCAGTGGTATGTCAACGGTGTCCCGGTCGTCGGAGGCAATGCTGTGAACATCAGCGGCGTCTTCTCGAAGGGCGACATCGTGGCATGCCAGGTGACCCCGTACGACGGGAAGGAATACGGCGCGCCAGTGATGTCGACCGGCGTCGTGATAGGCAATACCGTGCCGACGATGCAGGGCGTTTCGATATCGCCGATAAAGCCGATGGTCAGCGGCACATTGACAGCCGTTCCGCATGGCTACGCTGATGTCGATGGAGATATGGGCACCTACCTGTACCAGTGGGAGAAGTACAACGCTACCAGCGCCCAGTGGGAGCCGATAGTGGGCGCGACGAGCTCCGACTTGTCAGGAGCGTTCTCCGAGGGCGACAGGGTGAGGTGCATCGCGACACCGTTCGACGGCGAGGGCAATGGAATCCCAGTGACCTCCGAGCCTGTGACCATAACCGCGGACCCGGCGCCGGCGTTTCCGGTGGCCCTGCTCGCGACGATGATGGGCATATTGTTCGCGGCGATCTTCTTCATCGGAATGATCCTGTGGATGATGGGGAGGATCAAGAAGAAGGCCGCAGGCGCGGACGTGGAGCCAGAGCCTTCCGAATCGGGGAGCGATGCGACGCCAATCAGGAAATTAAAGACGCCGCCGCAGACGTGATGTAAACCTCTTCATAGGCACCGAGGGGGGATTTTGCCCCCCTCGCAGAAGCATTTTCCTTGTTGCTTGAAGCGTATACCCGTTTTCGTCGAAAAGCGGAATCCCCGGTCTATTTCGCCTGCGCCTTCGTCTTCGCAGGCTTGCCTGCGGATGATACTTCCACCAAGCCTTCTCTAACCGCATCAATGACGGCCTTGGTATTGCATCGCCCTTCCGCGTCGAACAGGGCCGAGCCATTTGAGACCGTCCTCTCGATCGAGGACGCGAGGGCTTGTGACTCCTTCCTCAGTCCAAGGTGATCGAGCATCATCTTCCCAGACAAAAGCGCGGCAAATGGGTTCGCAACCCCCTTCCCGGCTATGTCTGGGGCCGAGCCGTGCGCAGGTTCGAACAAGGCGCGCTTCTCCCCTATGTTTGCGGACGGAAGGAAGCCGAGCCCCCCTATCATGCCTGCCGCAAGGTCGGAGAGTATGTCGCCGTACATGTTGAGCGTGACTATCGTGTCAAACTCCTCCGGGATCATCACCATCTTCATCGCAGTTGAATCGACGAGCATCTCCGAGGAGGCGATCTTCTTGTTCCTAGCGGCTTCCGTGTTGAATATGTCCAGGAAGAGGCCGTCAGACAGTCTCAGTACGTTCGACTTGTGCACGCAGACAATCCTCCTCCTCGAGTTCGATTTGCACCATGAAAACGCGAACTTGACGATCCTTTCACAGCCTTTGATGCTAACCCTCCGGAAAGTCGTAACCCCGTCGAGATCTCGTTCCTCCCTCCCAGTGTATAGGCCCTCGGTGTTCTCCCTGATGATTGCGATGTCCACTTTCCTCATCCCGGGAAGCAGCGCCCTTGCGAGCCTGACGTTGGCGTACAGGTCCAGCTCGTAGCGCAGTGTCAGAATCGGCGACCTGTACTTCGGATCCCTGACGGTCGTGGTCGCCCCGAAGAAGATCGCGTCCGCCTTCCTCGACTTGTCGAGCACTTCGTCCGATATCGCCTCGCCGTACTTCTCGAACGCCTTCTTTCCGGATTCTACGAACTCGAAGTCGATCGCGTCCGTCACCTCCCTGATGACGGCGACGCTCGGGACTATGACCTCGGGGCCGATCCCGTCGCCCGGGATGACCAGCACGTGCTTCATTGAAAACCAGCTACTCCTCTACCGACTTCGCCACGTCGACGAAGTGCCGCTCCATCCGCTTGAGCCTCCTCTGGGACTTTTCGAGCTCCTCCTCCACCTTTAGTATGTCCCTCGTCAGGTCCTCGAGCTGCTCCTTTTGCCTCCCCTGGAGGTCCGAAACGATCTTGACGATCGAGTCGACCTTCTTGATGAGGTCCTTGACCTGCGCCTCTACGGTCGCCTGCTTGTCGACCTCGGCGCTCTGCGAGAAGTACTTCTCCACCTTCGTGTTGAGCATCTGGATGATGTTGGACATCCTCTCCAAGTGCCCTTCGAGCTCCACGCTCTTCTCCCTCAGCTCGTGATATTCCTCGTCTGAGGAGGACTTCATCGTCGAGTTCCTCTCGACCTCGAACATCCTGTTCTCGACGATGTCCATCCTCTCCTTGATCGCTATGACCTCCTCGATCCCCTGGAGTATGTTCTCAAGGATCGACCTGTCCGGGAACTCGATGAGCATCTTCTCGTACGCCGGGCGGTACGCCTTGAGGTCCTGCAGCGCTGCGATCGCGTCCATAGGGGCGAACCCGCTCCTCAGCTTGTCCTCTATGTCCCTGAGGACCTGGATCTGCTCGCCCGCCTTCTCGGTGAGCCAGGGGTTGCTTGCAGCCATCTTCCCTATCTCGTCGATCGCCTTGCTCAAGGTGCCGGCCGCCCTCCCGAGCTCGGACTCGCCGGCCACACGGATGTCCCTGGTCGCGTCCTTCCTCCCGCGCTTCTTCCAGTCGGCGACGGATTTCATCTCGTGCGGGTAGAACCCGATGAAGAAGTCGACGCCCCGGACGACTATGTCCTGCAGCTCCTCCCAGTTCTTGAAGGAGGCGTGGATCCTCATCTCCGGCGCGGTCTCGAGTATCAGCGCGTAGCAATTGTTCGGCAAAAGACAGATTTCGATGGCGTATGGACTCTGCTGGGCGATTGGAGGGAGGTGCTCCGGCGCCTTCTCGTTGACAGTGTCCAGATACGACCTGATGTACTCCCTTGCGAAAGTGACCATCTCTGTCGGGGTCGGCATGTTGCCCCGCTGCCCTTTTTCCTCGTCCATCGGAAAGGTATAAAGGGTATCCTAATAAAAAATGATTCTCCAGCCCTTTGTCGCCTCACCCTTTGAGGATGGCCCCCACTATTATCGGTAGGGTTATCGTGGCATCTCCCTCGACCGTGACCTCGTGCGCCCTCTCCTTGATCTTGCCCCAGGAGACAGCCTCCCTGAGCCTGGCGCCTGAGAGTGAACCGTCCCATTCCTCCGCCGTGGTCAGGTAGACCGCCCAGTCCAATCCGTCGCGGAACTGGTTCCACCATATGACATGGTGCTTCGATATGCCGCCGCCGATCATCAGCGCACCGGCTTTCTTCGTTTTGAAGACTATCTCCGCAAGCTCATCCTCGTCCTTCAGGACGTCGATGGAGAACTTCGGATGCGTCTGGCGGAAGCTCCAGAGCTGCGAGCCGAAGCTGCCGTCCGTCGGCCCGGGTATGAACATCGGGATCTTGTTCTTCGAGGCCCAGTGAAGTATCGAAGCTTCATCGTCAATCCGCTTGCCGATCTCGTAGACGATCTCCCTAACGGAAGTGTTGTTCTTCCCGCTCGAGTAGATCTCCTCGATCATAGGTTGCAGCTTCTCCTCGAGTATGATGCCGTAGGATTCGTTCGGGACCAGTATGTTGCCCAGCCGGTTGATCCCCTCGTGGTAGAGCATCTTGTCGTCGAGAAGGAAGTCCCCGTGGTAGTACTTCTTCCAGACCCGCGCGAGGTCGTGGTCCACGCACCCGCATGTCGTGACGATCACGTCGACCATCTCCTTCTTGACAAGATCCTTTATAACGCCCCTGGCCCCGGTCGCGATGATGCATGCCGGGAAGGAGAGGAAGATCTTCGCCTCTTCGTCGGCCATCATCTCCCTCATTATCTCGACGGCCTGCCCCAGCTTCTTCGCGGTGAACCCGCCCGATTTCAGGTATTGCTCCGATAGCTCGCTGAGTGTCATCCCTGGCTTCAACGCGATGTCCTCTATGGGCACAAGTGTCTCTTTCATCCTGCTCACCAGTCAGTTTCTGAATCCTGAGAAGTGCTTTTATACTTTCTATAGAATTGGCTCCCGAGGGGGTTCTCGGATGAAGATCGAGGCTGTGATGAACAAGGCTGTGATATCCTTGTCTCCGGACGATACCATTCTCAAAGCCTCGCTCAAGCTCTCGGAAAAGAGCATCTCCGGCGCTCCAGTCGTTAACGCCGAAGGGACTTTGGTCGGGATATTCTCCGAGGCGGACGTCTTCAAGTCGATGAAGATATCGAAGAAGGCGCTCAGGCTGATCTACCCGTCTCTCACATCTGTGAGCGTGGCATTCCAGGAGCAGGAGACCGAGCAGGAGGCCCTCGCAGCGTACAAAGAGGTCGAGAATCTGAAGGTCGGCGACGTCATGACTACCGAGGTCTTCACCGCCCACCCCGACGAAGAACTCAGAGACGCTATCAAGCTGATGGTGTCGAAAGGCATCAACCGCCTACCTGTCATAGACGGGAACAACAAGGTAATCGGCATAATCACGCGCGGCGACATCCTGAAAGGCATCGCCATGGAAAGCAATAACCACAACAGCCATCAGTGAGCCGCTGTCTTTTCTCAAGGAATTCGGTACGACGATTCAATCACTAACGCTTCATGGATGCGCCGCAGTTCGAGCATCTCCTGATGCCGTTGGCGTAGTCGTAGAGCATATCCTGCCCGCACTGCCAGCATTTCGAGTCGTTGACATGGACGGCCTTGTCCTTGAGCTCCTTCAGCTCTGCGGAATACTTATTTGACAGCTCCTCCGCCCTCTTGGCAAACTTCATCGTGCTCACAGCGTCCTGTCGGTTGAGGGCGATCTGCATGTTGCTCATGTAGTGAAATCCCTCGGAGGCGTCGATGCCATAGCTGTGCACCTCGGCCATTGGCGCTGCAATCTGCTGGATTATTGCCTTTGACCTGTCAAGGATGCCCTGCTTGAGTGCCACATCGTTCGTAAGCCTCTGGGTGACGGTCTGGTCGATCACGACCCCCGCCTTCGAGAGCGATTCGACGCAGTCCTTCAGCTCGCCGCGCTCGAAATGGTAGCTCGCCTTCTTGAGGTCCTTCTCCGGCTCGCCGACATCGATCCCTATGATCTTTGCATCCTCGATCGACGCCCTGATCCTCGGGATGGAGAACCTCAGCTCCTCCACGCGGTTCTTCTCCGCCTGCTTCATCAGCTCGTCGACGCGCCCCAACAACTGCTGGACCGCATCGAGCTGCAGCATCAGCTTGAGATTCTCCGCTTCCTTGAGCAGGTTGATCGCTTCGAGCACGTTCGCGCCTATCCCCTGGAGTTCGACGGCCCTGTTCTGCCTGACCTCGATGTCCTTGCCGATGTCGCCGATGATCCTGTCGAAGGACGATAGCGCCTCGCTCTCCAGCTTGTCGAGGGTCTCCTCTCGCATAGCCGGCGTGCCGTCGACGAAACCGATCATCGCCGCTTCCATGAGGGCCTTCTTGTCCTCAGGCTGCATCTTCCCGCGCCTCATCGCCTCCTCGAGGACCTTCTCCGAGGTCTCGATCCCGAGCGCGTTCGAGTAGATCCTGAAGTGGCTGTAGAGGTCCGACGCCCTCTCTCTGGCCTTCCTGATGTCCCTGACGGCACCGTAGAAATCTCCGGACAGGTACTTCGCGACGGCCGCCTCAAGCTCCGAATCAATCTGGAAGAATGACGGCTTGTTCGTCAAGACATGCCGGATGTACTCCCTGACCTCCATGATCTTCTGCTCGCTCACGGGCTCGGCCTTCTTGGCAGGCTCAACCGTCCATTTCTCGATCTCCTCAGGTTCAGCCGGCGTCTTCGCCTGTTCCACGGGCTTCCTTTCCTCGTGGGAGAACTTGCCGGGGGCCATCATCTTGACGATGTTTTCGGGTGAGATATTGGAGGCGAGAATCTTGTCGATGATCTCCTTCTTCCTTATGCTTCCAGAGATATCAATCCCGCTTTGCCGTGCGATATCTCTCAGCTGAAGAATCGTGAGCTTGGAAAGCTCGAGTTCGATTTCCTTCCTCTTCTCGGATTCCATCGACACACCAGCCCGGCAATCCGCATTCAGGTCATAAGGCTTTCTTATCGTGTTATCGCATTTGATATTGACATTTCTAACTTTTCGTGAGCTCCGCAAGGATCTCCTGGGCACGGTCCATCCGTATCTTGCCTTCCTTAACGAGCCGTTCAGCGATCTCCTCGACCAGCTCCTGAGGCGCCCCTGCGCTTGCGGCTATGTTCTTCGCGTGGAGCTTCATGTGACCCTTCTGGATGCCCTCGGACGCAAGCGCCCTGATAGCAGCGAGGTTCTGCGCGAGGCCGACGGACGCGAGCACCATCGCGAACTCCGTCGACGACTCGACCCCGAGGATCTTCAGGTTCGTCCGGGCGACCGGGTGCGATTTCGTCGCCCCGCCTATCAACCCGACCGCCAAGGGCAGCTCGATGGTGCCGGTGAGGTCCCCGTTCTTCTCCTTCCTCCACTGCGTCAGCGGCTGATACCCGCCGTGGACCGCCGCGAAGCTGTGCGCTCCCGCCTCCAGCGCGCGCGTATCGTTCCCGGTCGCCAGGGCCACGGAGACTATCCCGTTCATGATCCCCTTGTTATGCGTAGCGCATCTGAATATGTCCGCCGCAGCGAAGGAATACGCCTCGATGATGCCGTCCACGACATCCACGCCTCCGAGGAAGTCCTTCGACCAGGTCGCGGACGCCCTCCCGAGCCTGTACATCGCGAGGTTGGACAGGATCCTGAGGATCACCCTCCCTCCGGTGAGCTTCTCGAGCCTGGGGGCGAGCTTCTCCGCCATGGTGTTGACCGCGTTTGCGCCCATCGCGTCCCTAACATCCACGAGGAGCTGCACGATGACCATCGGCCCCGTCATGCTGTCGATCTTCCTGACGAGGATGTCCTTCGCCCCTCCGCCGACCTTTACTAGCATCGGGTCGACCGTGTTCGCCTCCTCGATCAGCTTCGCCTTCTCGGCGACGATCTTCTTGATGCTGGCTTCTGGGTCCTTGAGCTTGACTATCTGGATCTGCCCTATCATGACCGGGTCGGTCGCGGTGGCCTTGAACCCACCCAAGTCCCTGGCCCCCTTCGCGGCATTGGACGCGGCCGCGACGACGGAGGGCTCTTCGATGGCCATCGGTATGAGGTAGTCCTTCCCGTTGACCTTGAAGTTGGTGGCTATCCCGACAGGTATCGGGATGGCGCCGATTACGTTCTCTATCATATGCTCGAGGATCTGCATGTCCACCTCTCCAGGGTTGCTCAGCAGCTCGACCTCTTCCTCGCTCAGATTGGTCATCTCTGCGACCAGCTTCAGCCGCTCCTCTCTGGAGAGCTTATGGAAACCTTCTATCCTCGAGTTGGAAACCATGCGGAATCACCGTAAATGCACCCCAATATGGTCATCCATCTGTTTTCAAGTTATCCCCGTCGATACGAAACGATAATATCCAGATTACTCGGTTCTTGGGGCGTGGCAAAAGCATCCGCCCCAGGCAAACTGATACTGTTCGGCGAGCATTTCGTCGTCTATGGGCTGCCAGCGATAGCCACAGCGATCGAGGCAAGGACCTTGGCGGAAGTCCAGAGAGCAAAGGAATTTTCACTCCTGGACAACAGGCCGGAGACCCCTGGCTATAAGAAGGAGAAGTGCGACCAGCAATTGGATTCTATCCAGAGGATGCTGAAGGCCATGGGGCTGGAGGGGAAGAAGGTCAATATCGTTCTCGGCGGGGACCTGGTCGCCGCAAGCGGGGTAGGAGCGTCCGGGGCGAGCTGTGCCGCGATTGCCGCCGCGCTCAACGAGGAATTCAGTCTCGGCTTGGACAGAGACGGGATCAACGATGTCGCATACGAGGGGGAGAAAGGGTACCACGGGGTGCCGAGCGGCATCGACAATTGCTGTTCCACATACGGAGGATTCATCCATTTCAGGAAGGATATCAAGGCGGGAAAGAGCGTCGTCAGGCAGCTGCATTCGAAGGCCTCCCTCTCGATCGTCGTCGGGAACACCGGATTGACAAGCAACACAACGAAGGTCGTCGGGGATGTACGGGCGAAGAGGGAAAAGGATCCAGAGAAATTCAAGAAGATATTCGACAATTATTCCAAGATCGCAGAGGAGGCAACGGTCTCGGTGGAAAACGGGGACCTGGTGAAGATAGGCCTCCTGATGAACATGAACCACCTGCTCCTGGAAGAGATGGGCGTCTCCTGCGATGAGCTCGAGGAGCTGGTCGATGCGGCATCGAAGAACGGGGCTCTTGGCGCGAAGCTCACCGGGACGGGAAGAGGCGGACTGATGGTCGCCTTGGTCACTGGCGAGGCGGGGAGCAGAGTCGCCTCCGCCATTAAGAAGGCGGGTTACCATTCCGAGATGACTAAGATAGGCGCCGAGGGCGTGAAGGTGATCCGATGAGTTTTCGGGACTTCCTTACGAAGCTGAACAAAGAGGGCAGGCTCAAGCGAGTGTCGAAAGAGGTATCGCCAGTCTACGACGCCGCCTCGATAATGAGCGAGCTCGACGGAAGCGCAGTCTACTTCGACAGGATCGCAGGAAGCAAGATCCCGGTCGCGGGCGGGTTCTGCTCATCGAGGGGGTTGATTGCGGAATCCCTCGGGATAAGGCGAGAGGAGATACTCTTCACCCTATCGAACGCGATTGAAAACAGGAAGGACCCGGCGGTCGTCGAAGGCGGGTTCTGCCAGGAGATCGTCGAGAATGATCCTGACCTCACGAGGCTCCCGATCTTCAAGTTCGTAGAGGGGGATGGCGGGAAGTACATTACCTCCGCTGTAGCCGTAATAAAGGATCCCGCTCTGGGGAGGAACGCCTGTTTTCACCGTCTGATGCTGCTCGACAAGAGACGCTTCGCCGCCAGGATAGTGGAGAACAGGGGCACAGACATAGCTCTCAAGAAGGCCGGAGGGGAGCTCGATATCGCATTTTGCATCGGTAATACAAACGCAGTGCTTCTTGCCGCCTCGACGTCGCTCAAGCCAGGTCAGGATGAATTCTCTATGGCGAACGCGCTGGAGAAGACCGAACTTGTCAGATGCAAGACGGTCGACATCGAGGTTCCGAGTGATTGTGAGATAGTGCTCGAGGGGAGGATAACGAAGGAGCTGCGGTCCGAGGGGCCGTTCCTCGACATCACCGGCACCCAGGACAAGGTGAGGGAGCAGCCCGTCATCGAGATCAAATGCATAACACACAGGAAGAACCCGATCTTCCAGACGTTGCTTCCAGGTAAGTGGGAGCACCGCCTTCTGATGGGGATGCCGAAGGAGCCGACGATCTACAACGAGGTCAGCAAGGTCTGCAGCTGCACGAACGTAAACATAACTCCTGGAGGCTGCTCATGGCTCCATGCCGTCGTCCAGATCAAGAAGGCGCACGCCGACGACGGTAAGAAGGCGATCGAGGCGGCATTCAGAGGGCACGGGTCGCTGAAGCACTGCATCGTCGTCGACGAGGACATCGACATCTACGATCCGAACGACGTCGAATGGGCGATATCCACTCGATTCCAGGCGGACAAGAATTCAGTTGTCTCACCGAACCAACCAGGCTCTTCGCTCGACCCGTCGGCCGACCTCAGCGAGGGGAAGAAGGCGGTCACCTGCAAGGGCGGGATCGACGCGACAATCCCGTTCGACAAGAAGGACAAGAAGTTCCACCGGGGCGAGTACAAGAAGGTAAATGTTAAGGACTACCTCTGAATAGGCATCGGGTGAACAACCATGGTCGAGAGGATCCCGCAGCACAAGCATTGCCGTAATTGCGACAAAGCCGTCCCGGTCGACAGGGAGTACTGCGACGAGGACTGCGAGCAGCAGCACAAGGCCAGAGTTAAGGCCAAGAAGAAGCAGCTCCAAATATTCTATGTCGTGATGATCGTGATCTTTATCTTCGCGCTGCTCCTTTCTTTCCCATCGTGAGGTGAGGACTTGAAAGCTGCGGTCGGCGGTACATTCAACGTCCTGCACGTCGGGCACAAGGCGCTGATATCACGTGCTTTCGTATTGGCGGACGAGGTCATCATCGGGATCTCCTCCGACAGGATGGCGAAAGCGACAAGGAAGGAAACCAATCCTTACGATCAGCGCAAGGAGATCCTCGAGAGATATGTCAAGACCTTCGGGAAGCCGTTCCGGATCCAGCAGATCGACGACATATTCGGCCCGACCGCGCATATGAAGGACATCGATTTTCTCGTGGCCTCGGAATGGAGCCAGAAGAACGCCGAGGTCATCAACCGCGAGCGCGTCAAGAAGGGGCTGAGCGCCGTGAAGATCGATGTCGTTCCGACCGTGCTTGCCGCGGACTTCAAGCCGGTGAGCTCGACAAGGATAATGAACGGCGAGATCGACGCAGAGGGCAAGCTGTTGCGGGCCTTGAGGATAAGGGTCGGGTCATCCAACCCGGTGAAGATCGAGGGAGTGCGCCGGGTGTTCGAGCACCTCTATGACAAGATCGAAATCGAAGGGGTCGAAGTTGAAACGGGAGTCCCCCAGCAGCCGCGGGAGGACGATGTGATAAAGGGCGCGATGAACAGGGCGCGCTCCGCGATCGGCGGCGCTGACATCGGCGTCGGGGTCGAGGCGGGGCTGCTCTGGGACGAAGTCGTCCAATGGTACTTCGACGTCCAGTACTGCGTCATCGTCGATTCATCCGGAAGGGCGACGATAGGACACGGCCCCGGCTTCTGGTATCCGCCCGAGGTCATCGAATGGGTGGAGAAGGGGCTGTCGGTCAACGACGCGATGCAGAAGGTCACGGGGATCGAGAAGATCGGCCATACGACAGGTGCCGTCGGATATCTCTCGAAGAACGCGATGGACAGGACGAGACTGACGGAAATGGCCGTCCTCGCGGCGTTCATTCCACGGATAAGGCCGGAGCTTTACACGGAAATCTGGCGGAAGATTTAGTTCATTGTTATCGATGTGCCAGGAAGCTACTGCAGACTCATCGAAGTCATTATATCTTCTCCGTCCAATATAGGAACATCGAATTATCGTGAAGGGATGTGGAAAGGATGGGGGACAGTAGGAAATACATTGCTGAGCTGATCGGAACATTCGTGCTTGTCTTTATCGGATGTGGGAGCGCCGTTCTAGCGGGAGCGGTCCCGTATGGCATCGGATACCTTGGGATATCCTTTGCTTTCGGAATATCCGTGCTGGCCATGGTGTACGCCATCGGCGGGATTTCCGGATGCCATATCAATCCGGCCATCTCGATCGCGATGCTCATCGCCGGCAAGATGAAGGCGAAGGACACTGCGATCTATATCGTCATGCAGTGCATCGGCGCGATCATCGCGGCCGGAGTGCTGTTGACGATCGTCACCGGGCAGACGGGAGTCACGACCCCTGTAATGAACCTTGGGCAGAACGGGTATGATTCGCATTCGCCGTTGCACTACTCCATGCTGGCAGGCCTGGTGGCGGAAATCGTGCTGACGATGATATTCCTTCTCGTGATATTCGGATCGACAAGCAAGAAGGCGCCCGCAGGATTCGCCGGAATATCGATTGGCCTGTCGCTCACGATGATACATCTTGTCGGGATACCGATCACGGGGACATCCGTGAACCCCGCAAGGAGCCTCGGCCCGGCGCTGTTCGTCGGCGGGGACGCGATCGGCCAACTCTGGCTGTTCTGGGTCGCCCCGATCATCGGAGGCATCATAGCCGCGCTCGTCTGGAGATATGTTCTGGAAGAGAAGGAAGCAGTTACAACCGCGTGAAAGAGAAATGCCGCACGGCGTTGACACAGCGCTGTGCGGAACCACTTTTATTAGAAGCGCTGAGGGGGAGATTCGAACTCCCGAGGTGCGGAGCACCACCAGCTCTCAAGGCTGGCGCCTTAAACCGAGCTTGGCTACCTCAGCAACCTGAAAAACAACTACCTGAATATCAAACCTTCCAGTCTGGAGGGCTCAGATGCTCCATGAGGTGCCTGCCTTCCTCATGAGCGGGTCTATCCTTATCTCGAAAGCCGCGATCGGATACCCCAGTTCGAATGCAGTGATGACCTCGGGCCTGATCTCGCCGAACTCCCCGATCGCCTCCCCGTCCAGGAGTATCGAGGCGCACCTGCCCTTGATGAACGACGGGTCCTCTCTGACCGCGATCTTGAGCCCCAGCCCGAGCGATCTGAGCACGGATTCGACGACCGACTTCATCTCGGTGAAGCTCGCCTTGGCGTGTATCGACAGCCCCGCGATGCGGCCTGTGTTCTTCAGGTCGATTATCACATCGCCGACCTCGAATATCCGCTGCGGGAGGTCCCTGTGCTTGTTCTTCCTGAGTATCGCCATCATCTCCGGCAGGAGCGCGACCCTAAGTATCGTCCGGTCTTCCGTGCGCGGGTTCCTCATCTCCGTCAGGTGGGAGGGCGCCTGCCTCATCATCCGGGCGAACTGGTCGTCCTTCCCGGTCAATGTCAGCGTCGTAACCTCGAGATAGCCAAGCCCCGTCAGCGACTGACGGAGGACGTTGGCGAAGTCCAGCTCCTGGTCGGACCTCGCTATCGTGGACTGCTCGGGCGGATGCTCTCCGAACTTCTCATACCCGTAGCCCTTCGCGATGTCCTCGATGATGTCCGCCGGGTGGAGTATGTCGTACCTGTACGCCGGGACCTTCACTCTGATCAGCTGATCCTCCGCGTGCGCCTCATAGCCCATCCGCGCGAGGAAATGACACAGCGCGCTCACGGGTTCCTTGATCCCCGTTATCTTCCTCACTTCGTCCGCCTCGACCCCTCTCTCCCAAGGTTCGAGGTCTGGTGCGACCGAAAGCTCCTCGCCCTTCTGGATATCAACACTCTTGATCTTCGCTCCCCGCTCCGCCAGCGACGTCACGAGGATGTTCACCGAGGCTTTCAGGGCGTTCAGGTCGGTGCCGGTGCAATCGACGAAGATGTTCTTCGTGTTCTCTGTGATGGCGGTGGTGACGCCGTTGATGATCGGAGGGAACGATAGGACGGTGTCTTCGCTGTCCACAATGAGCGGGTACTTCTCCTTTCCCTCCAGCACGAACGCGAAAGCCTTCCCCTTCTCGTGGTCCTCGAGGATCTCCTTCAGGTCCATCTCCTTGGAGCCCTGCAGGGGGAAGAACCTCTTCTCCGTCGGTCTCACGGCGGTGTAGAGGAACGGGGGCTTCACCGTGTCGTAATCATGAATGCCGATCGCCACCTTCCTCCGGTTCCTGCCGACGGTGAGGTGCAGCTTCTCCTGGAGGTCCATCACCGATCTGATCAGGTTGTCGCTCATCTCGACGTCGGTCACGAGCGCCGACCAGATGAACGGCC
>Ga0315281_10002823_pt1 | contig 25667 bp, 22 predicted proteins | sample YL17G07_0_MG_FD_204540 | JGI IMG/M metagenome (GOLD analysis project Ga0315281, IMG submission 204540) | Sediment microbial communities from Yellowstone Lake, YNP, Wyoming, USA - YL17G07_0 | ecosystem: Environmental > Aquatic > Freshwater > Lake > Sediment | place: USA: Wyoming | collected... | reverse complement strand
TCGTCCAGGCAGAACTTGGAACCCGGCTCGTATTCCCGTTCACAGAGAGGGCAGAAGGATTTTTCCATCATCGCCAGGCTAAGTTTAACTTAAGAAAATTATAACATGCGCCATGTAAACGGCGCGGGTTTCACCCTACAACCCTCATATGCTCATTGACAGGTGGCGTTCGGGCTTTTAATCTAACCAGACGTAACTACATTGGATACCGATGAACAATTACCTGCTTGCCATCCTTCTCTCCCAGGCTCCGGGGGAAATAACCGTGATAGATATGATTACAGCCGCCGGGGCGGTCTCCAGGGGCGTGCTTGTCGTACTACTCCTGTTTTCGTTCGCCTCGTGGGGGATAATCATCCACAAGATCAGGCTGTATGGCAAAATCCGAAGGGACACCGATGCGTTCCGCGAGTTTTTTCAGAAAAAAAACCAGCTCGACCATATCTACACTTACGCCAAAAAACTGCGGAACTGCCCGATGGCGCGTGTGTTTCTGGCGGGGTATATAGAGCTTGCGACTCAGTTCCGCCTCACGCAAGGCGGCCAGGCGGATTCCGAGGAGGGTTTTTTGCTGGAGAAGCTCGACTCCATAAACCGAGCGCTCGAACGCGCCACGGCCCAGGAGGTCACGAAGCTGGAGCGATGGCTGTTTTTCCTCGGCACGACCGGTTCGGTCACGCCGTTCATCGGCCTTTTCGGCACGGTGTGGGGGGTGATGACGGCGTTTTCCGGCATAGGCTCCAAAGGTTCGGCGAGCATAGCGGTTGTGGCCCCCGGCATAGCCGAGGCGCTCATCGTGACGGCGGCGGGGCTTTTCACGGCGATCCCGGCGGTTATCGCATACAACTACTTCGTGTACCGCGTTAAGATAAAGGCCACGGACATGGATAATTTCTCGCTGGACATGCTGTCGCTCATAGACCGGATTTATATAAAACGGTCATGAACGTATCGGGTGGGGACGAAGGCGGCAGTTCACGGCGGTTCCGCCGCAAATCCACGTCGCTGATGACGGAGATAAACATCACGCCGTTCGTGGACGTGATGCTTGTGCTGTTGGTCATATTCATGGTGACAACGCCACTGATGCAGAGCGGCGTGGCCATAGACCTGCCAAAAGAGGCCGTGGGCGCCCTGGATATACAGGAGGAAAACATAGTCTCCATCAGGAAGGACGGCGCGGTATTCTTCAACGACAAAAGGGTCACTGCCAAGGATTTGGACGACAAGCTCAGGAAGATCGTCGCTGTTTCGCCCAAGGCGCAGGTCTACCTGCGAGCGGACAAGGGCCTGCCATACGGCTCCGTGATGAAGGCTATGGGAACGATAAAGAAGGCAGGCGTGGAGCGGCTGGGCATGGTGACGGAGATGCCGACCGAAGATGATAAGAGTAAGTGAGCGGTTCGGCATGCGCCGTCATTCACCGGGGCGCTGAGTGGCGCGGATGAATGGCGGGCGGGGAATGATTATGCGGGATGACGACTCCAGCACGCCGTCCCAGCTTGTGTTCGCCCTCTGTTTGTCCGCAGTCGCCCATATAGCGTTCTTCGCGGCCCTTGTTTCGTTTTCCTTGTGGGGGCCAAAACACAAAATCATTGTTCCCGGCTACAAAGTAGACCTTGTGACGCTTGCGCCGTCCAGCCCTGCCAACCTTCTTCCGCCCGGGCCTCCTCCCAGCCCCGCAGAGCCGGAAACACCCAAACCCACGGAACCGGAAAAACCCAAACCCGCAGAACCGGAAAAACCCAAACCCGCAGAACCGGAGAAACCTAAACCGGCGGATGAGCCTCCCATGTCCGAGCCAAAAGTCAAATCCGCCCCGCCACCGGTGAAAAAGGCAAAGGCCGAGCCAAAGGCGAAGGAAAAGGCTGTCGAAGCTCCCAAAAAGATTGTGGCAAAGAGCGAAAATCATCCGAAAAAAGAAATTAAAAAGGAGGAGGAGGAGGAAGAGCCGGAGCCACAGAAACCCAAACGCCTCCCGCCAATAGAAACAGCCTCCATTCCGAGCGGGCCACGCGGGGCCTCGTCGTCGTCACCCAGGCCATCCAACGGGGGAGGAGGGCTTGTCACCGAAGGGTTGGCTTTCCCCCACACCTGGTATCTCCAGATAATAGAGAGAAAGGCCAATGAAAATTGGATAACACATGGGATAATAATCGCCGGAAAGAAGGCCGACCCCGTTGTGCGGTTCAACATTCTCAAAAACGGCAAGGTGGACGGCCTTGAGTTGGAGAAAACATCAGGAAACGCGGCTCTGGACGAAAGCGCGCTTGCCGCAATCTCCAAAGCGTCGCCGTTCCCACAGCTTCCCGGCGATTACGGGTCGGATCACCTTACTGTGCATTTTTCGTTCACTTATGAACAGCGTGACTGAAAAAGGAGCCTTGAAGTTGCGAATATCCGCGTCACTTAGCATGGCGGCCATCGCCGCGTCATTTATCGCCGCAGTGGGCATGGCCTTCGCCAACGACAGTGGCGTATGGATAGGAACCACGGCGTCCGGGTCAAAACATATAGAAATAGCCGTCGCCGACCTGTCCACATCAGGAGCAGACAAGGAAGAACTTGGCAAGAAGGCCGCCGGGATGATCAACTTCGACCTTAAATCCACGGGGTTTTTCAAACCACAGGAGAACCGGGAATTCATCAGGCAAGCTGTGGAAAAAGATATTGCCGCTCCCGGCGGAGTGGCGTACGCCGAGTGGAAAACGCTGGCCGCCAACTTCTTGGTCAAAGGCAACATGGGGACAAACCCCGACGGGGCCATGTTCATGGACGTGAGGGTGTACGACCTTCAGGCGAAGAAAATATATTTCTCGAAAATATATTCCGCGCCAAAGCCGCTGTTCCGGCAAATGGTCCATCAGTTTTCCGACGACCTGCTCAACAGGCTCACCGGCGAGCAAGGGGTCTCCCGCTCCAGGATCGTGTTTATCTCCCGGCATGGTGGGAAAAAAGAGCTTTTCATAATGGACTATGATGGCAACAACCCCGTTCAGGTCACCCAGGATAAGTCGCTGGCCCTGTTCCCCAATTTCCACCCCTTTAAAAACATGGCGCTTTTCACCACATACAGGTACAGGAACCCCGACCTTTACTCCATAGACTTCAACACAGGCGTAAGGTCGCCCGTGTCCCGCAAAGTTGGCGCAAACATAACAGGCAAATGGTCGCCGGACGGCAAAAAAATCGCTTTCTCGCTGTCGCGCGCGGGAAGCGCCGACATATTTATATGCGACGCCGATGGGGGCAACCTGAACCAGCTGACCACCTGGCCGTCAATCGAGACATCGCCCACATTTTCACCCGATGGCAAACAGATCGCCTTCACCTCCGACCGCACGGGGATGCCTCAAATATATGTGATGACCGTGGACGGGAAAGACCCCCGCCGCGTGACGTGGACTGGCTCGTACAACGACACCGCCGCATGGTCGCCGAAAGGGGATTACATCGCATATGCCTCGATGACCGGGAACAACTTCAATATTTCCCTCGTCAACGTCAACGAAACAAGGGATGTGCGCCAGCTTACCTCTGGGGCAGGTTCGGAGGAGACGCCCACATGGTCTCCCAACGGGCGGAACATCGCGTATTCCGCGAACAGTGGCGGCGTAAAGCAGATTTTCGTAATGAACGCGGATGGGACGAATCAGGCGCAGGTCACCAACCTGCCCGGCGGCGGATATTCACCATCATGGGGGCCAGCGCCAGAGGCCAGGTGACCCCTTCTCCCTGCAACGCTGGGGAGGGCATCTTTATCCCCGTTAATGTCTCTTCTCATGATATGCCGGAATTATCGCCGAATCCGGATTTTTATACTATAAACTGACGAAGGTGACAACAAATCCCGGCCATACCCTTGAAAAACCGGGGGAGGTCTGTTACATTTGTAGCCTGACAGGAAAAACGAGGTGAGGGAAGGCGGCGGTGATAAAACCGTCCGTCCAATAACCAACATGCTGGGAGAGATTATAATGCGCAAGAAGAGTCTTTGGCTTACCGTGATAGCCGTTTTGGCGGCGGTGTCCCTGTTGACATTGGGAGCGTGCTCTACGAAGAAAAAAGAGACGTTGCCCGCCACTGGCGATAAAACGGAAGCCGGGACTTCCGGTGGGGCCGATGGGTCTTCCGGATCCGGGGGGGCTGGCGGTGTCAGCGCCGAGGAGCGCGCACAGCAGGGCCAGCGTGACGCCGGTTATACCGAAGAATCCCAGCTTAAGGATGTCAACTTCGACTATGACAAATCCGACATCAGGTCAGACGCGCGTGAGATACTTAAAAAGAACGCGGAGTGGATGAAAGCCAACTCCAAGTCCAAGGTGCAGATTGAGGGACATTGCGACGAGCGCGGCTCCAACGAATACAACCTGGCTCTGGGCGAGCGCAGGGCCAACGCCGTCAAAAAATACATCTCTTCGCTCGGCGTCGAGGCGGACAGGCTCTACACGATAAGCTATGGCGAAGAGTTGCCCATAGACCCCGGCCACAACGAAGAAGCCTGGAGCAAAAACAGGCGCGCTCATTTCCTTGTAACCAAGTGACGTTTGGCGGGACAAGCCAACGCGGAACCAGCCCAAAACGGGGGGTGGCGGGAACGCCGCCCCCTTTTTAAGCTTTCGTAAAAAAACACGCCGGAATGAATAACGCCACCCTTGCCACCGTACGGCTTATGGCCTTGGCCACCGCCGCGCTAGTCTCGTCCTCATGCGAGACCGTCAGCAAAAAGGATTGGGCCATCACCCAAAACCAGGTGACCAGGATAGACGAGAGGGTGGCGATGATAAACAAGTCCCTTTCGGCGCAGGCGGACCTGGCCACCAACATTGACCAGTTGCGTGGCTCCGTTTCGGTGATGACCGGGCAGATAGAGGAGTTCAACGCAAGGACGCAGATGCTGTCGGATCGGCTGGGCAAGCTAGAGAAAAACCTCAACGAGACATTCGGCGTCCAACGCAACGAGTTGATGGACAGGTACTCCGCCATCAACCAGGAAACCAGGGAGTTTCGAAAAGAGCTCCAGGCCATGTCGCTGGAGGCTCATGGCGCGGCCCGCGCGATGGACACAAGGATGGCGTCTATCGAAGCCAGAATCCCCGCCATTGACGACACCACGCGCAACCAGTCCTCCAAAAAACATGGCAAGGGCAGGGATAAAGAAAAGGGCGGCGCAGAGGCCGCGCGTGAGGAGCCAGTTCAAACGGCCCCGGAGCAGAAAAGCGAATTGAGCTTATACGAGCGCGCCTATGCCAGCTTTATCCGTGGCGACAACGAGACTGCGGCGAGGGGGTTTCTGGAGCATTTGAGCCTCTATCCAGATTCGGCTCTGGCCGCCGACGCGCTATTCTGGCTTGGCGAATCGTTCCTGGCGATGAACAACAACCAGAGGGCCGCAGAGTCTTTTGGCGCGGTGTGGGACAGGTTCCCTTCAAGCGTAAAGGCGGGGCCAGCCCTTCTCCAGGCCGCCGAGTCGCTAATCCGGCTTGGCAGAATGGACGAAGCTGTGTTAAAACTCAAGGCGGTTGTGGACGGGTTTCCCGGAGCCCCGGAGGCTGTTAAAGCGTCCCAGAGGCTTTCGTCCCTGGCGCAGGGGACCGTTGAGCGGCGATAAACGATTCTAAAATTTCCATTGGGTGTTTAAATGTCTGGTGTTTTAGGCGAAGGCGTAAAAAAGTGGGCCTTGCAGTTCCTCATATGGCTGGTGGCGGTGACTTTCGTAGGCTCCGCGTTCCTCGTGTGGGGTTTGAAGGAAAGCAAGACCGAGGAGATCGTGGCCACCGTCGGCGAGGAGGCCATAACCCGGCGGCAATTGGCGCAGGAGCGCAAACAGATAGAGGATAACCTCAAAAAGCAACTTGGCGGGCAGGTGGATCCGGCCATGCTAAGGGCGCTCAACGTTGGAATGAAGGCCATGGATTCCATCATCTCAAGAACCCTGCAGGCTGTCGCCGCCAAAGAGGCCGGCCTGGCCGTCTCCGAGGAGGAGGTCAGGGACGTGATCATGAGCATGAAGGATTTCCAGATCAACGGCGCGTTCGACAGCAAACTGTACATGGACATCCTCAAAAGAAACGGGATTGCCCCATCCACATTCGAGGAGGGGTTGCGAAGCGACATCCTGCAACGAAAAATGGTCGCGCTGGTGGAGCGGGTCGCGCTAGTGCCGCAGATTGAGGCGCACAACAATTACCTGTTTGAATACCAGCCTGTTTCGGTGGATTTCGTCAAGATGAACTCCGCCGATTTCGAGAAAAACGCGCAGGCTTCGGAAGATGACCTGAAAAAATGGTTTGAGGGCAGAAAGGGCGACTTCCGTGAGCCTGAGACCCGGACTTTCAGGCTTCTTCAACTTGCGCCCCAGTCGTTGGAGCCAAAGGTCACGCTCGCCAACAGCGAGATTGAAGCCTACTATTCGGCCCATTCCGCCGAATTCGCGGAAAAGGACGAAATCCACGCCCGCCATATCCTGGTTCCGCTGGCTCTGGACGCCAGGCAGGAGGAGGTCGTCGTCGCTGGTGAGAAGATAAAAAAGGCCGCTGAAAGGATCAAGGCGGGGGAGGACTTCGCAAAGGTCGCCACGGAGATGTCCGCAGATGCGGTCTCTGCCAAAAACGGCGGAGACCTTGGGACTTTCAAGCGTGGGACGATGGCCCCAGAGTTTGACAAGGCCGTCTTCGGCCTGATGCAGGGGGAGATATCCCAGCCGTTCAGCACCCAGTTCGGCCTGCACATAGCGCAGGTCATCTCGAAGAAATCCGGCAGGGTTCCGCCGCTCGACGAGGTGAAGTCCAAAGTGGAAGCCACCGCGCGGCTTGAAAAAGCAAAGAAGGAATCTTATTCCCTGATGCAGTCCGTGGCGTCGTCCGTCAAACCAGAGACTTTCGCCTCCACCACCGATGCGCATCCAGAGATAAAAATAAACACGTTCACAGCGTCCAAGACCGCTCCCGTGCCCGGTTTTAGCGACTCCAGGAAGATCACCGACCTGGTTTTCGGCCTCAAGGAAAAAACAGTTTCAGGCCTGATTGAGCTTCCGGAGGGGTATGCGTTGGCGCTCGTGGACAACGTGCGCCCCCCCATAACCCCGCTTTTTGAGACCATAAAACAGAAGGTGGAGGCTGTGTACAAGTCCGAGAAGGCCGCCAAGCTGGCGGAGGAAGAGGCCCTGAAGATGGAGAAGGCGGTTAAGGGCGGAAAGGCCCTGGGGCTTGTCGCCAAAGAGTCTGGCTACGCGGTGACAAGGACGCCTCCTTTCAGCAGGTCAAACATGGCTTCCGCCCGCCAGTCCGGGGTCGAAGGGATGACCGCCGAAGCGTTTGAGCTTTCGGAGGGAGAGGCCCGTGGAATCCCTTCTAAAAATGGGTTTGTGATTATGGCGCTTGCGGAGAAGCCGCCGGTAGACGAGAAAGCCATGTCCGAGAAATTGCCGGAGCTGACCAGTAACCTGCTAAAGGAAAAGAGAGAGCGTGTTTACACCGAGTTCCTCTCCATCCTGCGCAAAAAGGCTGACGAGAAGGGCGAAGTGAAGATCATCGCCAACATGAAGAACCAGTAAGACAGTCCGCCCCTTCGACTGCGCTCAGGGTAAACTCCGGCGGGAGTGGGGGGAGTGAAACAATTATTCATACCATCTTCACCCTCGCCCCCTTTAGGGGGAGCGGGTGGCCGAAGGCCAATCCTTCCCCCCTTGTATTACGGGGGCAACTCCACTTTTTTCATCGGTGAGGTTTGATTGTGGAGCGTCCGTGTATATAATGGAGATGTTTAAATCTTGCGTTTTACTTGCGCTTTTGATGAAGCCCCTTGTTGATTAACACCTTATGATGAAATTTTAGATGCTGAAAGTATTAGCCTCAAGGATGGAGTTCGCCGGAAGGCTTGGGGTTGCGCTGGCCGGAACTGGCGTAGCCGCTTTTCTGTTCGTCATTCTCATGGTCGCTCATCACAGGTCGTGGATGGAATTCGCCGCCGAACGGGAATTTTTCCTCCAGCAGGCCTCCATCATTCGTGAATCCACAGTGGAGGTCCACCTCCTGCTGGAGGAAGCGACAGACAAATCAGACAAGGACAAGGCTCAAGCCGCATTTTCCGAAATAGACAAGGCCATCGCCGCAACTGGCGAAATGGGAAAACACATCAAACCGGACGATGTCGGATTTTCCGATATTATCAAGGACATAGCCGCCAAACTTACCGTGTTCAAACAATCAGCGACTGTCAGGTTCAGCCTGCTTGGAAAAGAGGGTTACGCCAAAGCGGAAGACAGTTTTCACAACGATTTCGCCGAAACAATGAAAACGGCGGAAAAATCGGCGACCGTCATACAATCGCGCGCCGAGGCCTCCATCGGGCGCATAGGAAACCAATTCCGGCTTAACCTGGCTATATGGTTGATCGTAGTGACAGGAGGGTTTACAGCTTTCATCATGCTGGCCAGGAAGATGGGAAAGGTGGAAGTGGCGCTTAAACGAAGCGAAGAAACCCTCGCCCGTGCCCAATCCATAACCCACGTGGGAAGCTGGGACTGGAACCTGACAACCAACGAGCTTGTGTGCTCGGATGAGATATACCGCATATTAGGCTTTAAACCGCAGGAATTCAAAGCGACTTACGACACCTTTCTCGCCCGTGTCCATCCCGAAGACCGCGAGATAGTTACGAAAGCCACGGACACCGCGATCAAGGTGAAAAACCCGAACAGCATCGAGCGCCACAGCAACGAACACCGTATCGTGCGCCACGACGGCTCCGTGCGCATCATCCACAAATGCGGGGAGACATTTTACGGGCCGGGCGGCGCGCCGGTTCGGATGATCGGCACAATGCAGGACATAACGGAACGCAAGGAGGCCGAGAACAAGTTGGCCCTTGCCGCGCAGGTTTTCGAAAACGCGCTGGAAGGCGTTGTCATCACCGACCTGAATGGGACGATCCAGTTCGCAAACCCCGCCGTTTTCACAATAACCGGGTACAGCCCGGAGGAGGTCATTGGGCAAAACCCGCGCATCCTCCGGTCTGACCGGCATCCCAAAGAGTTCTACGATAATATGTGGAAATCCATCGCCACCGAAGGCAGTTGGCAAGGGATAATCTGGAACCGCAGGAAGGACGGCGAGGCTTTTCCGGAGTGGCTCTCCATAACCGCCGTCAAAGACTCCACTGGCAGGACGTACAGGTATGTCTCCGTTTTCTACGATATGACCCGGATAAAGCAGAGCGAGGAAACCCTTAAACGGCAATCGTACGAAGACGCGCTTACCAAACTGCCCAACCGCCTTTTGTTCGAGGACAGGCTCAACAACGCCATCGGATCCGCCGCCAGGGTGGGTGGCAAGGCCGGGGTGGCGCTCATCGGGCTGGACAGGCTTAAAAACATAAATGAGACGCTGGGTTTCCCGGCGGGCGATCAGCTCATACAAAAGGCCGCAGAAAGGCTCCGCCCCATCGTCAAGGATGGCGACACGCTTGCGCGGTTTGGCGGCGACGAGTTTATTTGCGTCTTGCACGACTTAAAGGACGAGCAGGACATGGTCAAAATGATGTTGTCGATGCTGGAGGCTCTTTCCTTGCCATTCTCCATAGATGGACAGGAGCTTTTTGTGACCGCCAGCGCCGGGGCCGCGTTTTACCCATCCGACGGCGCCGACAGTTCCACCCTCGTCCAGAACGCCCTTGTGGCCATGCGAAGGGCCAAGAGCCAGGACAGGAACTCCTACCAGCTTTACACCACGACCATGAACACAAGAAGCTACGAGCGCCTTGAGCTGGAGAACGACCTTCGCAAGGCTATCGGGCGCGAGGAGTTCATTGTGCATTATCAGCCGAAGCTTTCCATTGTGACCGGAGAGATCACCGGAATGGAGGCCCTGGTCAGGTGGATACATCCCGTTCACGGCATGGTCTCGCCGGTGAAATTTATCCCACTTGCGGAGGAGTCGGGGCTTATCGCCCCCATAGGCGAGTTTGTGCTGGCCGAGGCGCTGTCCCAGTTGAAAAAATGGGTTTCGCATGGGCATGACGATATTTCCATGGCCGTGAACCTTAGCGCGGCGCAGTTCCGGGACAAAGGCTTGCTCACGACGATCCGGAACACGCTGAACCGGAGCGGAGTTGATCCCACGCTTCTGGATATAGAGATAACCGAGAGCATGGTGATGGGCGATGTCAACGCGGCCATAGCCACGCTAACGAACCTGCGGGACATGGGCGTGCAGATATCCATGGACGACTTTGGCACAGGCTATTCCTCGCTGAGCCACCTCAAGCGGTTCCCCATCCATTGCCTGAAGGTGGACCGCTCGTTCATCCGGGACATTCCAAAAAACCAGGATGACATGGCCATCACCGCCGCCATCATTTCCATGTCGCATAGCTTGGGCCTAAAAGTGGTGGCCGAAGGGGTGGAGACGCTGGAGCAGTTGGAATACCTGCGGGGCAACGCCTGCGACGAAATGCAGGGCTATTTTTTCAGCCCGCCTGTCCCCGCGATGGAGATGACGAAAATACTTGGCTCCGGCAGGACCCTTTACGCCGAAAAATAGCTCTTCATTTCCTGAATCGCAGGATGGCGCGCGCAACGGCGAAATCCACTTCCCCCCACCTCCTTATCAGGAAAAGCTTTGCGTAAGCAAAGAGCCCTTTTTCAACTTATAATACCCCCATGCAAACAAGCCATGTCAGCGACCCAGAGCCGGAGTCCCCGGACGAATCAAGGATAGAGGCCAGCCTGCGCCCCGCAACCCTTGGCGAGTATGTGGGACAAACTGCGCTTAAAGAGAACCTCGCCATATTCATCTCCGCCGCAAAAAAAAGGGGTGAGGCGCTGGATCACTGCCTGTTCTTAGGCCCGCCGGGTTTGGGCAAGACCACGTTGGCTAACGTCATAGCGCGGGAGATGGGCGCGCAGATGCGGACAACCGCCGGGCCGGTCATACAGCGAGCAGGCGACCTTGCCGCCATACTCACCAACCTGCAGGAAGGCGACGTGCTTTTCATAGACGAGATACACAGGCTAAACCCCGCCGTCGAGGAGATACTCTACCCAGCGATGGAGGATTTCAGGATAGACATTATCATCGGGCAGGGGCCGGCCGCAAAATCCATAAACCTCACATTGCCGCCATTCACGCTGGTCGGCGCGACGACGCGGGCGGGGCTTATCACATCGCCATTGCGGGAGAGGTTCGGGATAACGCACAGGCTGGATTTTTATTCCACGGACGAGCTGATGATGATACTGCGCCGGTCGGCCCGGATTTTGGGCGTGCCGCTGGAGGAGCGCGGCGCGTTGGAGATGGCCTCGCGTAGCCGTGGCACGCCAAGGATCGCAAACCGGCTGTTACGCAGGGTGCGCGACTTCGCCGAGGTCAAGGGCGCGGGGATCATAACGCAACAGATCGCCGACAACGCCCTTTCGATGCTGGAGGTGGACAAACGCGGGCTGGACAAGATGGACAGGCAACTGTTGAGCGTGATAGCCGATATTTTTGGCGGCGGGCCGGTTGGGATAGAGACACTGGCCTCCGCCCTGCACGAAGCGGCGGACACCATCGAAGACGTTTACGAACCGTACCTGATACAGGAAGGGTTCATCCAGCGCACGCCAAGAGGCCGCGTTGCGACGGATTCCGCGTTCGAGCATCTTGGAGTCTCAAGAAAAACGCGGACGATAAAAAGCCCGGAACTGCCGCTGGGGTAGGGGACGGGAGCAGTCAGGGCCTAACCGGATATAAAAACCGCCGTTTTAACGGCTAATTCCTCCATCTCAACTCTTCCCGTATGCGCCGGACAGTTTGGATTCCGCCCACACCTTCAGTTTTTCGCGGAATATTTTCGCGTTGTGGCGAGCGTCCGTCGGGAACGCGGGATGGAACAATAGGCGCTTCACCGCCACCGACACCGGGCTTTTGGCCGCCATATCCAAAAGCTCCTCTGCTATCTTTTTTTCATCGCGCGCTCTTGCGTCCGCATCGAGCTCGATTATTATCACCGGCGTCTGGCGCGGGGCGGAGCCAGCCCCGACAAGGGCCGACCGGAACACCACCGGGTGGTTGTTGAATATCGCCTCCACCGCTATCGTAAAAAGCGTCCCGTCTTCCGTCATCACGCGGTGGCTTTTACGGCCCAGAAACCACAACCTCCCTTTTTCGTCAATGTAACCCACGTCGCCCATCCTGTGCCGGATCACGCCGGTTTGCAGGTCGCGTATCTTCGCCAGGCGCGTCTGTCCGGGCAAACGGAAATATTCCTTCGTCACTATGGGGCCATTAACCACAATCTCGCCGATTCCGCCCACGGGAGCCTTGAGCGATTCGTCCCACGTCTCGATCGGGCCGTCGTCAATCCCGATTATCTCCACGCCGATTCCGGGCAGTGGCCGCCCCACGCAATAGCCCCGTCCCGCCCGCGTCATCTGCGCTGTCTCCGCCAAAACCTCCGCCCCTGTCATATCGCACACAGGCAGGGCTTCCGTCGCCCCGAACGGCGTATGCGTCACCGCCCCTTCCGGCAAAATTCCGCCAAGCAGGCGCTGATGAATCTCATCCCTTACGGGCGCCCCGGCCATCAGGACTTTTTTAAGCGTGGGCAGGGTGATCTTGTTGTCGTGGCAATACGCGCTCACTTTGCGCCAGATGGCCGGTGAGCCGAAGGTGAACGTCACCGACTTTTCGCGTATCGCGCTGACGATTTTCGCGGGATCGGCGGACGCGGGGCTGGACGGGTCAAGCCTGGGTATGACAACGCTCATCCCCATCCCCACGGAAAACAGGGCGAATAGCGGGAACGCAGGCATGTCCACGTCGTTTTCCGTTATCCCGTAATGGCTCCGTATCAAATCCACCTGCGCCTTGAACACGCCATGCTCATAGACGACCCCCTTGGGAGCGCCGGTGGAGCCGGTGGTGAACAGTATCGCGGCGGTATCGGTTAGCGTCGTAACTGCGTCGGGAAATGGTTTGTCCGTCCTGGCTCTTATCTGCTCAAGCGTATACCCGCCCCATAGCCAGCGCCGCCCCACGGTCACGCAGGTTTTGACAGACCTGAAGTATCGCGGGAACAGGACTCGCGCCAGGTGCGCCTTAGGTACGCCTATCAGCGCCTCTGGCTCCGCGCGGGCGATGCAGTCCAGCAGGTTGTGGCGCCCGACGCCAGGGTCTATCATCACGGGAACCGCGCCAGTCTTGAACAGCGCGAAGGCAAGCGCGATAAACTCGAACCCCGGCGTGACCATCAAAAGCGTCCGCGCCCCATCGCATATCCCCAGCGATTTTAGGCCATGCGCGAACTGGCCGCAGGCTGTGTCAAGTTCGCCGAACGTCCAGCTTCGGTGTATGACGGAGCCATCCGGGCTGTCTTTGACGGGGACAAAGACGGCGGTTTTCGACGGGGCCTTGCGGGCCGCTTCTGTGATCAGCGAGCCTATGTTATACGTCTGTCCGCTCAAGGAATGCCCTTATCATGGGAATAGCTAGTTCGTGGGCGTCTTCAAGCGCGAAATGCCCCGCATCGCCAAGCATGTGGGCCTCCACGTTTTTGAGGCGTTTGAGCCATTCGTCAAGGAACCTGCCGGTGAAACAGAAATCCTTCATCCCCCACAGGGCCAGGGCTGGCGTGTTCTCGAACAGGCAAAGCCTCTCGCCGATGGATTTGACCAGCGGATATGTTGGATGCGTTTCGCTCATGGGTATGTCCTGCACGAAGCGGGCGACGGCGATCCTGTTTTCCCAACTGTCGTAGGGGGTCAAATATCCCAATTTCACGGCGGGGGTAAGCCGCTCCGGCTTGTTGACGGCCATGCCAAGGCTGACCGCCCCTATGACAAAGGCGTTGAGCCTGCGGACAAGGAACTCCCCAAGCCACGGAACTGCGCACAGCCTTATCCGTAGCGGGACGTTGTCAGACGGGAATGCGGCGGTGTTGAAGAGTATCAGCGAACGTATCGTCTCCGGCCTGCTGACGGCATACCCCATGCCAATAGCCCCGCCCCAATCGTGAACGGCCAGGGTGATGTTTTTAAGGCCAAGGCTCTCGATGAGGAGTGTGACGTTTTTGATGTGAGTCTCAAGGGTGTACGCGTAATCCTGCGGTTTGTCCGAAAGGCCGCATCCCATGTGGTCGGGGGCGATGACGCGGTATTTGTCGCGCAGGCCGATGATGAGTTTGCGGAAATGAAACGACCACGTCGGGTTTCCGTGCAGGGCCAGCACAACCGGCGCATCCTTTGCCCCAGCGTCCACATAGCTAATCTTGTGGCCGCCGATATCCAGCGTTTCCGGGATGAACGGGTATTCGTCCCTTATATCCGCAAATTTCATCGCCATCGCGTCACCACTCGATCCCAAGCATGACGCAGTTGAGGCCAGAGCCTATGCCCAGCAATGCCGCCTTGTCGCCCTTGTTAAGCGCGCCACGCTCCGCCCCAATAGCAAGAGTGATCGGGAGCGACACCGAACCTACGTTGCCGAGGAATTCGAGCGTCGGGAAATCGTTGGCGATATCAAGCCCGATGGACTGGTATAAAAGCCGCCTGTGGGCGGAGCCTACCTGATGCGTAAAGCTTCTGGCCACATCGTCCACACCCCAGCCTGTCTCAACTGTGAAATCCTTCCAGGTCTCGGCGGCCAGCGCGCAACCGGCTTTCATCAACTCTTCGGAGTCTGTCTCCATCAATGGCGCGGCTCCAGAGCCAAAGCCGGTGTCCAGCGGGCTTGTGCAAAGTTTACTGCCGCTCGTATCGGCCCTGGCCACGCCGCCGACAAGTTTGTGACCGTCCGGCGCAACCTTTTTCGACGCGAGCAGGAGGGCCACGGCCCCCGACCCAATCGTCAGCGAGGCGAAAGCCGGTTTTATGCCCTGACGCGAGACAGCGATGTCGTTGAGCATGGAGTTTATCGTGTTCTCCACAAGAGCCTCGCCCATCTCCCCGGCGACGACCAGCCCAGCCTCCACATGCCCCAGCTCTATCATGCTTGCCAGCGCGATCATTCCGTTTAACGCGCCGAGGCAGGCGTTGGATATATCGAAGTTGAGACACCGGGGGGGCAGGCCCAGCCCGTGATGCTCAATGCTTGCGGTGGCTGGCTCCAGGAAATCCCTGCAGACGGACGTGTGAAAAAGCGCGCCTATGCGATCCGCCGGGAAATCCGCCGCAGTCAAAGCCTTGCGAGCGGCCTCCATAGCCACCTGGCTGGGCGTGGCGCCAGGATTCCAGAACCTTCGTTCACGGATGCCGGTCATCATCTCAAGCCTGCCAGCCGGAAGCTTTAGCCGGGAATAGACCGGAGCGAGCCTCTCTTCAATCTGGGCGGAAGTAACCACCCGAGGTGGCAGGACGTAGCCCATCGCCAAAAGGCGCGTATTCTCAAACCGCATAAACCCCTTCACGGACCAAATCATTAATTATAGCCGTTGAACCGCCGCGTTGATAGGATGATGCTCTTAATCCTAGGGGAGCTACGAAAAGGGAGATATCCTCCGCTTGCGCTCGGGATGACAAATTTGCTAAATCGTTGACTTAGGTAATGCTCTGCTTCAGGACGCTCGGCGGGGTGTAACTTCACCCACGCGTCTTAGCTTGCCAAAGAGATTGCATTAGGAGCCCGAGGCGCGCAACACCTCGGACATTAACAAGAGCGTTGCGCAAAGCGAAGGTCAAGAAAGATTCTTCACTCCGTCCAGAATGACAATTTTCCGCCTTTCCCAATCACCCCAACACGACCCTCTTTTTGTCCATGACGCCCCTTATTTTTTCCTCCAGCGACTCGGCGGTGAACTGTTTGGTGACGTAACCGCTTATCCCAAGCGAGGCCACGCTTAGAATCTTTTTGCGTTCCATCTCCGCTGTCACCATCAGCACCGGCGTGTCCTTGTTCGGGCCGGCGACGCCGCGGATTTCACGCAGGACTTGTTCGCCGGTCATCTTTGGCATCATCCAGTCAAGAAGGACGATGTCGTATTTGTTTTTAGTCAGTTTTGCCAGCGCGTCGGCGCCGTCCACAGCCTCGTCAATCTCCATACCGCCTATTTTTTTGAAAACGGCCACCTCTATCTGCCGTATGATCCTGCTGTCGTCAACCACCAGGGCCCTTATCTTGTTAGCCTGTGGGTTAGGAAGCGACTGGCCCACATCAAGGCCTCGGGATGTGTCTATGTAAACCGTTTCCATGGCGTAGTCAATGAGGGTCTGAATGTCCGTTTGGGAGGCGACTTGATAATCGCTCAACATGAACGGCGTGGACATGGATGGGCTTTCCACCTTGTGGACGAACATCCCAACCTTCAGGTCGGACACCGGTATCTTCTTGATATTTCCGCCAGAGCTTTCCATTACTATCAGGCCCTCCACCGCCACTTCTGGAGAAATCCATCCCGCCTCTCCCGTCTCGTTCAGCCTTTCCGGCTTATACCTGGGGAGAAGATTGAAGCTATCGCCGTGACAGCGCCAGCCGATTCCGGGTACGGCAATCGCCATACCCGTTCATCCTCGACTGCCACCCAACAGCCATTCTGACAGCCTTTAGTCCTTCGTCTTCAGCTCGCCTTGATGCGTCGTGATGAAAGCGCGGATATCGTCAGATATGTTGAGCAGTTTGAGCCACTGTTCCTTGTAAAGGGTCACAGGGAACCTGCCCATTCCATATACCGACAACGCGCCCTTCTCGCTGACCTTCATCGAAAGGCCCTTGGCGGAACCTTTTTTAAGCGCCTCGTTTTCCGCCCTCAAACGGTCCAACTCGGCATTCACATTCTCGTCTGACATACTTTCTCCTTTTATTTATGGCATTCATTTTCCTGGCTACACCGTACTAGCCGATATTCCGCAGATGGCTCCAAACGCCTGTCGCAAGATAAACTGCGCCATCGGCGGTGATATTGTCAAATGTTGATCATAGAGTCAAGCTCCGCAGGTTGCGTCAGCGCTGATCATTTCACCGGCTTCCACGCTTCCGCCAGTTTCTTGGCCCTCGCAATTTGCGCTGATGTCATTTTGGCGGCCATTGTATCCCGGCTTTCAACAATCATGTTGCGGAGCCATTCGTCCGTTGAACTTACAGCGGCAAGGTCGAACCATTTGTGCGCTTCCACATAATCCTGCGGCATACCCAGCCCGACGTGGTAAATGTCGCCAAGTTTCGACTGCGCCTCGGCGTCGCCCTGGTCCGCCGACTTTTTGAACCACTTCAACGCCTCGTCGTGATCCTGCGGGACGCCCCTGCCCCAGTCGTACATGTCGCCAAGCGTGAATTGCGCGTGGGCATACCCCTGTTCCGCCGCCTGTTTGTACCACCTCGTCGCTTCGACAAAATCCTGCGGGACGCCTTTGCCGTTGGCGTACATGAAGCCAAGCTCATATTGCGCGTAAGCGTTCCCCTGTTCCGCCGACGCCCTGAACCACTTCACAGCCTCGGCGTCATCCTGCGGAACGCCGCTACCATCCAAGTGCATGACGCCGATGTTATGTTGCGCCGAAGCGTTCCCCTGTTCCGCCGACAGCGTGTACCACTTCATCGCCTCCACATAATCCTGCGTCACGCCCCTGCCATTGGAGTACATGGAGCCGAGGTTGTATTGCGCGGCGGCGTTTCCCTGCTCCGCAGAGAGCTTGAACCATTTTACCGCTTCGGCATAATCCTGCGGCGCCCCTTTTCCTGCGGCGTATATCACGCCAAGGTTGCGTTGGGCCTCTGGATCCCCTCGCTCCGCCGCCTTGCGATACCATTTGGCCGCCTCGACAAAATCCTGCGGGCCGCCTTGCCCCCTGGCGCACATATAGGCGAGGTTGCGCTGGGCCTCAACGTCGCCACGCTCCGCCGCCATGCGATACCATTTCGCGGCTTCGGCGTAATCGCGCGGAACTCTCTGTCCGGCGTCGTATATGAGGCCCAGTTCGCGTTGGGCCTCGGCGTCCCCGTGTTCTGCCATTAGGCGCAACGATTTCATGGAAAGGATTCCCATACTTTCATTCTGCCGGGTAAATCCGGCTTTCAGCGGACATTCTACTTTCAGTTTAGGGGCGCGGCTATCCATAGCCGAGTATAGGACAGACTGCGCCACCGTTGAGAATATTGTCAAATGTTGCGGGTGCAGTCAAGCGGCGCACCTCCCTGATTTGGCGTATGGCTCCATCGAAACTTTGCCGCAAGCCGCCCGCGACGTTATAATCCATCTGACAATACCGTGTGGAGCGCATTTGATGAAACACTGTCTTGCGTTTATTGTCTCTTTGGCTCTCCTGTTGGGCGCGGCCGGCCCGTCACAATCGGAGGAGACGAAGGGCGCTATGGAAAAGTTCGGCGCCGCTGTTGATAAAAAAATGGGGCAAACCAGGGAGTTCCTCAGCGACGCCTCGGTCACCGCAAACATCAAACGCAGGCTTTTCCGGGACGACCTGGTTCCCGCAAAAGATATCAAGGTAAAGGTGGACAATGGCGTCGCCATCCTTGAGGGGGATATGCCAAGCGAGGAAATAGCCCAACGCGCGGTGGAAATCGCCCGCGCCACGGAAGGTGTCGTGAAGGTGGACAACCGCCTTTCGATAATCCAACGGACGCCTTCAACGTCCAAATGAGGCGGGGCGGTCTTGGATGTTGCGCTAACGGTCTTGGGGATATCATCGTCCGATGAACGGGTATCAAATCGCAAAACGGTTTTTCGACTTGTCTGCCGCGCTTGCTCTTTCTCCATTGGCGATTGTTTTGATGGCGGCGGTGGCGCTGGCGGTTAAGCTTACGTCCCCAGGCCCGGCGTTAATCATGTCGAAACGTGTAGGGCGGGCCGGGGCGCGTTTTAACATGCTCAAAGTCCGCACTATGCGGATGGACACGCCGCAGGTGGCCACTCACCTTCTCGAAAACCCTGAACAATACCTGACTCCCATAGGCGCGTTCCTGCGGAAAACCAGCCTCGACGAACTGCCGCAGTTGTGGAACATACTCAAAGGCGACATGAGTTTCGTGGGGCCGCGCCCTGCCCTGTTCAATCAGGACGACCTGGTTTCGTTACGCGAAAAATACGGGATCAACGACATGACGCCCGGACTGACCGGCTGGGCGCAGGTGACAGGCAGGGATGAACTGGATATACCCGAAAAAGTGGCGCGGGAAGTTTATTACAAAGAACGCCAGTCGTTCTGGTTCGATTTGCGCATCATCTGGATGACCGTGGCGAAGGTTGCGAAAAAAGAGGGAGTGCGGCATTGACCGGGCCGGGCGATGCGAAGGTGACGGTTGTCATCGTCAACTTCAACGCCGGGGCGGTACTGGCTGACTGCGTGAAGTCGGTACTGGACTCCACCATTCCCGTCAAGGTCGTCCTCGCCGACAACGCCTCGTCGGACGACAGCATAGCCAACATAAAAAACCTGCTGGGTCACGATCCGCGCCTGACGATAATGGAGAACGCCGAGAACCTGGGATTCGCCAAAGCCAACAACCGTGCGCTCCCTCTGGCGGAAGGCGAATACGTTCTCCTGCTTAATCCCGACTGCGTGATAAAGCCGGACACGCTGGCTCGCATGATTTCGGCGATGAGCGAGCGCCCGGATGTGGGCATGGCCGGATGCCTGATACGCAACCTTGACGGGCCCGAACAGAGAGGTTGCAGAAGGTCGGTCCCCACGCCGTGGCGGTCGCTGGCTCAGGTGACGGGGTTGAACAGGATATTCCCAGGCGACCCCCGGTTCCAGAGCTTCAACCAGACAAACGCTCCCCTGCCAGACAGTCCGGTTTATATAGAGGCCATCTCCGGGGCTTTTATGTTTGTGCGGCGCAAAGCCCTCGACGACGTTGGCCCGCTGGACGAGGGATACTTCATGCACTGCGAGGACTTGGACTGGTGCATGAGGTTTGGAATGAATGGGTGGAAGATACTTTTTGTCCCAGACGCGCAGATAACCCATGCGCACGGGGTAAGTAGCGCAGGCAGGCCGGTGCGGGTGGAGTGGCATAAAAGCCGGGGGATGATACGGTTTTACCGGAAATTTTTCAGGAACGAGTATAACGTCTTTCTTTTTTATCTGGTCATCATCGGCGTATGGGCGCGTTTTGTGGCAAAGTCCATGCTGGCGTTATTGCGCGCATTATAGGGACAACCAATTCGCTTCCCCGTGGTCGCTGACCACGGTTCCTTTCGTTTTGCGTGGCGTTCTTCGCCCCGCAATCCTGAACGGATAGTAGGCGGAGCGCCGGGGTCAAGAAGACCACCGGCAAGCAAAAGACCGGGGTCGGGCGACCCCGGCGAAGCTTAGGATGTGTGAGCGATAGTGAAGTAATCTCGCCTCAACTAAATTCGGGTCAAACCATGTCCGGCGTGAATGTGAATGGCCGTGGCGAATATCCGAAATCCCTCTTGGCGTCTGAATAATCGAAACGCAAGTCCTCGTTCATCCTGTCCGCCATTTCCGGGGTGATGTGTGAAAAACGCGGCAAAAACGCGGCCATCCGTAACGCCGTCCGAAAAAGAGGCGCGGGTATTTTAATCACAAGAGGCGCAATGCCAAGCCCACGGAATATGCGCTCCACCATTTCACGGTAGGTAAGCGTCTCTCCACCGCCGAGGTTGTAGGTTTTCCCGACCGACGCCGGATTTTCCAGGGCGTCAAGACACGCTTGCGCCAAATCCTCGGCATGGACTGGCTGGCGCAGGCCGCTCCCGGAGCCGATGAGCGGAAAGAGACGGGCGGCCCTTACGAACCGCGCTATGGAGGCCACGTTCTTGTCCATTCCCGCCCCATAAATCATCGTCGGGCGGAAGATGGTAAGCGGCGCTCCCGTCGTCGCGCATGTTTCAGCCAAAGCCGCTTCGGACTCGCGCAGGGACCTTGCCACCTCGCGCTCTTTTTGCGACGGCGACCCGGCCTTGGTTAATGCGCTTGTGGAGCTGAACGCGATGACCCTGTCTGCCTTCAAGCCCTCGGCGAAAGGGGGGGCGATCCAGATGGGAGCCGTGTGGATGAGCGCGAATGGCCTGGGGACGGGGATGACGCCGAAATCTTTCGTGATGTCCGCCGCGCTCCATTTGACACCGGGAATGGCTGGGGGGGAGGTTTTGTCCGGGTCGCGGCTTACGGCTATAACTTCATGCCCGGCTTGGGAAAGAAGAGGGAGTAAAAACCTGCCCACCTGGCTTGACGCGCCAGTTACGACGACGCAAGCGTAACGCGGGCTCATCACCAAACCCTATGACGAGGCGGCATTTGAATAAGGCAACGAGTCTTCACCCTCGCCCCGCTTGCGGGGAGAGGGCAGGGTGAGGGGTGAATCATTCGATTTTACTCCCACCCCCTCGCCGCAGAGCGGCGGTCCCCCTCTGGCAGGGGGACAAAAGGACGGGGTCGCACATCTCCCTTACGGCGGCGAGGCTGGCCGCCATCAAGAAATATATCATCATGTTCATGACGGCCGCGCCGAAGTTGTACTCGAACATCCCGGCGGTCAGGAACGCGGTGATCGCCGCCAGCCCCATCGCGGGCATGGCGTCAGGCTTCTCAGGGCCAGCTCTCCGCCACGCCGCCGTCATATTCCACAGAGCCACGGCCCATATTGACATCCAAGCCAACAGCCCCACGCCGCCCCTCTCCACCGCGATCTCGATGACGTTGTTGTGCAAGTGCGAGATGTTTGGCTCCTTCACGTCCGGGCGACGGTATTTCGGATAGACCAGCGGAAACGAGTTCTGCCCCACGCCGAAAAAGGGGTGGTCATGCGCGATACGGATACCCGCAGACCATAAATACAACCGCTCCCTGTTCGTCTCGTTGTGAAGGTCGGCGACGCTCAAAACCCTTTCTTGTATATGCGAGGGGGCCAACGCTATGGCGATAGCCGCAAGTACCGGGGCGGCGGCGCCAGCCCACGGGTTTCGCAGGGCCAGCAGAAGGAAAGCCCCCGCAAACAGTCCGACCATCGCATTCCTTGTCAGTGACGCGGCGATAGCGGATGTCATCAGGGCCGCTGAGGCGTAAAACCATCCAGCCTGTCTGCCTTCCTTGCCGAACAGCGCCACCGCCAAAGCTGTAAGCGTCCCGAGCATCAACAACCCTGCGAAAGTCATGTAGATACTCTGGAATCCCGATATGCGGTTGTTGATGTCAATGCCTCTTATGGCGGCTTGTCCCAGGCCATGGACTGCGGCGAACGTCCCGCCCGCCACGACGGCCTTCACGGCGGTTATGATCCGGCCCGGATGACGCGACAAATGGTCGTATGCGGCGAAAAAGATGAGCAGATGGGAAAGGTCTTTGGAGTCCTTGACGGACTCCATCACGTCATACGACGCAAGGGCGGAGACGGCGGAGGAGAGGGCGAACAGGGCGATGGGCCATTTTAGCGCGGAAAACCCTGGTTTCTCCCCGGATGAGAGCCACCTTCCGGCCCAGCATATGCAAAGCCCCGTGGCGGCGATCTGCGCCACAGAGATGGACACAAAATCTGTGGCGGCGAAAATGAGCAGGAACACCCATCCGGCCATGTCCCACTTTTCCGGCGAGATAGCGAGCACTGCTACCGCGTCTTCAGGTGCGTGTAAAGGGGAGATTCATACCGCACGCCGCCGGAGTAGGTGATCAGCCCGTAGGAGTCCAAAGGGGCGTTCTCCTCGTTCGTCCCCTCCCCCTGCACATAGCAATACCAGTAAATGCGCTCCGGGGCGATGGACTTGTCTATGTACGGCATGTTGGAGTCGAAATATGATTTCTGCCCGTCCTGGCCGCTCTTGCCGGTCTCCGTCACCCACACTGGCATCCCGGCTTTTTTAACCGTCGGCCCGCCGACGGAGCTAAGTTCAATTTCCATGTCGGCGTAATAGTGGATGTTCAACACGTCGGCGTATTGCGAAAGGCCCAGCTCAATGAGCCGCTTGAGCCACTCCCATTTAGCTACGCCGTCTGCCGTGATATTGGCCGTGGCGGCGGAGACGACCTTTGCCGAGGGGTCGTTGTCGCGAATCGCGGTGGAGACTCTCTTTAGAAGGTCAAAATAGTCGTCAGCGCTACCGTTGAGGACGTTGTATTTCATCTCGTCCGGTTCGTTCCAAACCTCCCAGTGCTTGATCCTGCCTTTGTACCTCTGCGCAAGCGGGATGACGTAGTCGTTGACGAAGACCGTTTTCCAGTCCGCAGAACCCACAAGCCAGCCGGGGACGTATGCGAGTATCGGCAGGACCTCCAGCCCCGCCGCCTCTGCGGAGTTTACGATCTCGTCGAACCTTGCGAAGTTGGGCGTGGCTCCTCTGCCGGCCATGTAGGTGTTGTCGAACCAGAATGTGGCCCTTATCCATTTGACCTTGAGCGTCCTTATGTCGGACATCTGCGATGACAGGCTCCCTGCCGTCCTGTTGCCTGGAAACATCGTCAGCCCGATCTTGTCGTAGGGCGTTTGGGATCCGCCGTTCAGCGCTGTGTCTATGGCCGTCTGGGCCGCGCAGGCCGCCACCATAATCAGCAGGGCCAGCAACGCTAAAACGGACTTGTTTATTTTCATTCAGCCTCCATTGCGGATGTGGGCGTCACGCCGGACTCCGGCGCATCCCCCGCGAATTGTGATTCGAAAAGGCGCCGGTAAAGGCCGCCAGCCGCCATAAGTTCTTCGTGCGAACCAACCTGCGCGATTACGCCTTTGTTCATGACGATTATGCGGTCTGCGTTTATCACCGTCGAAAGCCTGTGGGCGATCACGAACGTCGTGCGCCCGGCAAGCAGGTTGGCCAGGGCCTTCTGCACCATCTTTTCCGATTCCGAATCGAGAGCCGACGTCGCCTCGTCCAGGATCATTATCGCAGGGTCTTTCATAATCGCGCGCGCTATGGATATACGCTGGCGCTGGCCGCCGGACAGCTTTGCCCCACGCTCGCCTATCACAGTGTCGTAACCGTCCTGCATTTCCATGATGAACTCATGGGCGTACGCCGCCTTCGCCGAGGCGGTCACCAACTCCATGCTCGCGTCGTTTTTCCCGTAAGCGATGTTGTTCCTGACCGTGTCGTGAAAAAGGAAAACGTCCTGCGTCACGATGCCTATTTGGGCGCGAAGCGACTTTATCGTCATGTCCCGAGTGTCCACCCCGTCAATAAGGAAGGCGCCTTGAGTGACATCCAGAAAACGCGGGATGATGTTGACCAGCGTCGTCTTTCCCGCCCCCGACGGGCCCACCAGCGCGATCAGCTCCCCTTTTTTAACGTAGAGGTTTATCCCCGTCAGCGCGTTCCTGTCCTGATCGTACGAGAAGCCCACGTTCCTGAACTCGACGCCTTTTTTAAGCGGAGGGACGTCCACGCCGCCAGGCTTATCCATGATGGACGGCGGAGTGTCCATCAGGTCGAATACGCGCCGGGCCGCCGCCATCGCGTGTTGTATCTTGTTGTTGACGCGGGAAAGCCTGGATATGGGCGCGTAAAGCATGAAAAGCGCGGTTAGGAACGAAAAAAACGCGCCAACGGTGGTCTCCCCCCTCATCACCATGCTTCCGCCATAGTAGATGATGCCAGCGATTCCAAATGCCCCCAGGAACTCTAAAAGCGGGCTGGAAAGCTCGTTTATCACGATGGTTCGCTGTACCGTCTCGTAGTAGTCCTGATTGCACTTGTTGAACCGCCCTATCTCGTAATCTTCCATCCCGAACGCCTGCACCACGCGGATGCCGGAGCAGGTTTCGTGAAGCATGGATGTCATGTCCGCCATCTTCTCCTGCGACTCTTTGGCGACGGAGCGCAGGGACCGTCCCAGCCGCTGAATCAGCCCGCCGGAAAGCGGGATAACAAGGATGGCCACCAAAGCCATCTTCCAGTCCCTGTACAGCACCACGCCAAGCAGGGCTACCATCGTCAGCGATTCGCGCACAAAGTCGTAGACGACGATGGAGACAGCGTCCTGCACCACAGTCACGTCGTTGGTGACGCGGGACATGATCTGGCCAGTCTGGCGGGACTGGTAAAAACCGACGGACAGGCGTTGCAGTCTGGCGAAAAGCTCGTTGCGTATGTCCCTCACGGCCAACTGGCCTATGGCCTGCATGATGGATGAGGCGAAATACCTGCCCACGCCGCGCACGCTGTATATCGCCACGACGCCAAGAGGCAAAAGGGCCAGCGAGGTTTGATCCTTGTTCATGAATATATTGTCGAGTATCGGCTCGATTATGAGCGCCGCGGCGCCTGCGGTGGCGGATACCGCCACCATGAAAAGCGACGCGATGGCGAATCGTACGCCATAAGGGCGAAGGTATGACAGAAGGCGCAGGTAAAGATCCATCAGCGCAGAAGTTCCACTGTCGAGGCGGTCTTGCCCAGAACGGAGTCCCTGACCAGCCCGACGCTGATCATGTCCATGCAATCGTAGTGAGGACACTTCTCCATGACGCACTTTCCACAGGCGGCGACGTTTGGGGCCAGCGCCGTGTCTTTGGGGCCGATCGGCCCCCACCTTTGCGGTGAACAGACGAAGATAGGGCAGTATATGCCCACCACCGGCGTCCCAAGCGCGGAGGCCATGTGCAAAGGGCCGGTGCTTCCAGCCACGAATACGTCCAGTTGTGAAAGGACGCTGGCAAACTCCATGAGTTTGTCGCCCCCTATTTGTGGCGCCGCCAAACCGCCGGATGACCGGATCACCCGCTCCACAAGTTCTCTCTCTGCAGACGAACCTGTCACAACGACGTCGCAGGCGGCGGCGCTCA